>Ga0180009_10001029_pt1 | contig 35100 bp, 27 predicted proteins | sample OS_PC_MetaG_FD_123537 | JGI IMG/M metagenome (GOLD analysis project Ga0180009, IMG submission 123537) | Groundwater microbial communities from the Aspo Hard Rock Laboratory (HRL) deep subsurface site, Sweden - OS_PC_MetaG | ecosystem: Environmental > Aquatic > Deep subsurface > Groundwater... | reverse complement strand
GGAGGACCGTTTATGCCATCAATCACATTAAACCTGTACTTGCATAAGCGTTTTGTTTCGGGTAGATTATTATATGAGGCAACGATACCTGTTTCGAGTAGATTTTTGATGAGGCAATGCGTCAAATTGACAGCAACCGAGCGAATTGATAGAATCATGAATCATGCACAAAACATTTTTAATAACTCCAGCTCCGAAAATGTAGGTTTATTTCTCAAAGATCCGCTCATGAAACCTTTTTTTCTGCAACGTCAGCGCCTAGGAGGTTGATAGTGGAATCGTTGTTCGTTACCGGTGGATCGGGGTTTGTCGGCAGAAACTTCTTCAACAATCTTGACTTTACCCGTTATCACGAAGTCTTCAGTTTAAGCCGAAGCGAAAATGTGCCATTGCTCCAAAAACCGGCGCCGCATAATTTGTATGCGATTGCCGCCGATCTGGCCGACCCCGATGGCTATCGATCATTTTTAAAGGGCTGCAGAACAGTGATTCACATGGCGGCCGCAACCGGAAAAGCAAAGCCCGCCGAGTATCATCGGGTGAATGCTGAAGCCACGGAAATACTATTGAGGGAATGTGAAAAAGCCGGAGTGAAAAATTTCCTTCATATCAGTTCGATTGCCGTGAAATTCCCCCAAAAAAAATATTACTACTATGCCCTAGCCAAAGAACAAGGTGAAGTCAAGGTTCGCCATAGCCGTTTGCATTATATCATTCTCCGCCCGACCATCATTGTCGGCAAAGGTTCACCGGCGTTGGCTGGTCTGGTCCGGCTCGCCTGCCTGCCAAAACCGGTTGTCTTTGGCACCGGCAAGACGATGGTGCAGCCGATCTTTGTCAGCGATCTGGCGCTGGCGATCAGCGAAATATTGTCCGGAGACAGTTTCAGCGGCGAAACGCTGGAGCTGGGGGGGCGCGAAAGCCTCAGCATCGAGGATTTCATGAAGCGGATCCGTGAATTCTTGAAGGGCCATAGCGTTTCGGCCGTGCATTGGCCCCTGGTACCGACCATCCCGCTGCTGGGCATGCTGGAAAAATTCCTTTCTCCCATCCTGCCCTTCAATGCCGGGCAATTGTACTCGTTCCAATGCGACGGCCTGGCTGTGCCCAACGATCTTTCATCACGCCTGTCCCCTTCCTTCCTGAGCGTCAAACAAATGCTGGAGGAAAGCCTTTGCCCATGAGTACTGAAAAAACCGATGCCAAGATCGATGGCGAATGCCTGGCTCTTGGCCGTTACCTGTTCAATCAGGAAGTCAATGAATACGTGCGTGACAAATACAGGTCCGCCAACGCCATGCTCGAGCTGGGAAACACTGTTGGACATTTCGATGCTTTGCTGGTAAGCATCGCCGTGCGCCACCCGCTGCTGGCCAAAGCCTGCGATGCCTACGCGCGTTTCTTTGTGCCTCAGGGGGCCTTGCGAAAAAAAATGGTCCTGCTGCTCGCCATCGCCGAAGTGACCCCGCCCACCTTCCGTTTCCTCGATGCAACCGATTCCGGAGGGTGGTTTATGTTTTTCGTCCGCATCATGTGGAAGGGGATGGGCATGGTTTTTTTCCTGCTGCCGGCATTGTTCGTTTTGTTGCCGCTGCAACTGCTATTGAAAATGATCGGGTTCACACGATGGAAAGGGGAGTCCCATGTCTGAAGTCACCATCGTCGGTTCGGGAGCCAGTGCCGTTCATTTTGCTTTGTCGGTTTTGCAAATGGGCTACACCGTCACCATGCTCGACGTAGGCTATGCCAAGCCAGAGACGGTCAATCCCAAGGATACTTTGAACGGGCTGAAGGAAAACCTCGCTGATCCAGTGGGATATTTCCTGGGGAAAAAATACCAGGCTCTGATCCTGCCCGATGCCGAAAAGGAGTACTATGGCATTCCGCCGAGCAAAGATTACGTTTTCAAGATCCCTGAAAATTTCCGGGAGCAGTCAACGGGATTCGAGCCCCTTTTTTCTTTTGCCCGGGGCGGACTGGCCGAAGCCTGGACTGGTGGGGCTTACGCCTATAACGATGAGGAACTCGCCGATTTCCCTTTCCAATACGGTGACATTGAACCGTTCTACAACGAAATCGCTAAACGGATCGGCATTTTGGGCGACAATGACGACCTGGCCCGCTTTCATCCATGGCATGAGCATCTGTTGCCGCCACTGGAACTCGATGAACACGCGGCTCTTCTCTATGCTGGTTATCAGGGGAAAAGAGAGTTGCTGCAGAAAAAATTCTCCTGCTATTTCGGCCGCTCGCGCTTGGCGGTGCTGAGCCGCGATTTCGCTGGCCGCCAAGCTTGCGATTACAGCGGCCGCTGCATGTGGGGCTGCCCCAGTGATTCCCTCTACGTCCCATCCCTGACTCTGGAAATCTGTTTGACCTTCCCGGCCTTCACCTATATCCCCAAAATGCTGGTCACCCATTTCAATTATGGCGCCGCCAACCGCATTGAAACCGTGGTCGCCTACGATCTGGAGAAAAAGCAGGCCCGAGAATTCCCGGTGCGCCGTTTGGTGCTCGCCGCCGGCACCTTGGGTACGGCCAAGATATTTCTCAACTCCATTCACCGTCAGACAGGACAAATTCTGACTCTGCCGGGCTTGATGGACAACCGCCAGATACTGATTCCTTTCATCAACCTGCAACTGGTCGGCAAGCCCTTCAAGCCGGAAACTTACCAATACCACCAGCTGGCTATGGGTATCGCCGCCGCCGATCCCAGGAAATTTGTCCACGGGCAGATCACGACCCTGAAAACAGCATTGATGCACCCAATCATCAAAGACATCCCGTTGGACCTAAAAACCTCGATATTTTTAGGTCGCAACCTGCACGCCGCCCTGGGCGTGGCCAATATCAACTTTCACGACGATCGCCGTCCGGGCAACTACGTGACGATAACGGCTGACCCCGATCCGCTGCGGGCCAAGCTGCTCATCAAGTATTCGCCACCTGCCCGGGAAAACAAAAATTTGAAAAACCTGATCAGCCAGGTCAAGCGAATATTGCTGAAACTGGGAGTGGTCGTGCCGCCGGGCATGCTGCACGTCAGGCCCATGGGTGCCAGTGTGCACTACGCCGGCGTCATTCCCATGTCAACGGCGTCAGCCCCTTTGACGGCCTCGGCCGATTGCCGCAGCCATGATTTTCCCAACCTGCATTTTGTGGATGGCAGCAGTTTTCCTTTCCTGCCGGCCAAAAACCTGACTTTTACTCTGATGGCGAATGCGGCGCGGGTAGCCAAAAAAGAATTTTAAAAGTTTGCTTCATCCCTACGAACCTAACCCGCATTTCTCACAAATATTTGCTGCAATTGCGGATATGAGCATGTCTACGGCGTCAGGCTTGGTCGGAACCCTCCATCGTACCAACAGTACGTCTCCGGTCTCCTCGGTCGCCTTCCTTGTATCCATACCCATCTGTGCAATTTCGCGACAATATCTGTGAGAAATGTGGGCTAAGTCTGGCGCTAGGCGGGGATGAATGGTTTTGTTGATTCGATCTAATTGAGGTGGGAACGCCTCATGCGGAAGATCCCTTTGATATCCAACCACATGGTTCTTAGGATCTTTACCCGGGAATCCTTGTCTTCAATCCAGCGCACCGGCAGCTCTTTCACTTTGTAGCCTCTTTTGTGCGCCAGGTACAAAAGCTCGGTATCGAAAAACCATTCGTCATCGAGGATCAAGGGGAACAGTTCATTGACCGCTTTTTTTGACATGGCCTTGAAGCCGCATTGAGCGTCGGTGAAAGGAAATTTTAAAAGCAGTTTCAAAATTAAAATATACCCTTGCGAAATGATCTCCCGCTTCAGGCTGCGCTCCACCACCGATCCCTTGTACTGCCTGGAGCCGATGGAGACATCGTTTCCATCAGCAATGGCTTGCACCAGCGGCGGCAGCGCTTGCAGGTCCGTGGAAAGATCGATATCCATGTAGGCCAAAATTTGTGCTTCGCTTTTCATCCAGGCATACTTAACCATCCGGCCGCGGCCTTTTTGGTTTAGATGGAATACCCGGACCTCGGGGTATTGGGCTGTCAGCTGTTTTGCTTTTTCAAGCGTTTTGTCGGTAGATGCATTGTCGCCGATGGAAATCATCCATTGGAAACCGTCAAGATTTTTCTGGAGAAAACTGCGCAGTGTAGTTACGCTCTTTTCAAGAGTGTGTGCTTCATTATATACGGGAAGGAGAATATCAACCAGCATTTCCTTAGGGGAAGAATTCATGGTGACTCCTTTATGGAAAAAAGAATATATTATAAGTGGGTCTGGATGTCAAGTTGGGAGAAAAAAAACGGCCCCGGCATCCCGCCTGAAAAAATGGCAATGATCACGGATCATAAAAAGCACAAGTTCGCATTGCCTTCTATTGATATTCTGAAGAATTTCTTTTAATATACTCACATGGTCACAATCGATTCCAATGAAAGTTTCGTTACGCACCAGCTTAGGTGGCGGCTGATTCCCGCTAGTAGTACGCTGTTTTAAAAACCTTGATTGCCAATGCCTAAAAAGCCAAGTTCGCTCGGCGAGGAAAAACAGAAGTTATCCATCCCCATGCCGCTGATCGCCCTGGCGGGCGCTTTGCTGACCGGGCTTATCTTGCGCTTGTGGGGCATCGAATGGGGGTTCCCACGGGTCGATCTGAGCCCTGATGAGCTCAATGTATGGAATATCAGTGCCCGGTTACGCTGGAGTGATCTGAATACCCACTTTTACAATTATTCAGGGCTTACCTTCTATCTGAATTTCCTGGCGGCTCAGGTCGTCCGCTTGTTCGGCATCCCCCTTGAGCCGCACACGCTGCTGTTGATCAATCGCCTCTGGAGCGTTTTTTTTGGCACCTTGACTATCCCACTTGCTTATCTGACTGCTCGCGATTTTTTCGAACAACAAAAGGCGGGTCTCTGGGCGGCCTGGCTTATAGCGCTGTTGCCGATCCATATTTGGCATTCCCACTTCGGCACCAGTGATATCAGCTTGGTTTTCTGGGTGACTGCCGCTTTTTGGCTGGCGGTGCGCGCTTACCGAAAGCCGAACGGCTGGCGTTTCCTGCTGGGAGGATTGGTGGTGGGTATCGCCATCGGGGTCAAGTTCAACGGCCTCCTGGCCGGAATCACCTTTCTGGTTGCGGCGCTGGCTGCCTGGAAGGAGCGCCGTATCCAGCGCTTGCCGCAGGTGCTGGTATTGTTGCTGGCCGCGGGCTTTGCCGCCCTGGTTGGTTTTTTCCTGGTCTCACCTTTCTCACTCATACACTTGAAGGCTACTGTGGACGCTTTTATCTTCGAGTCGGCCCATGTCAAGGGCGGACATTACGGATTCGACCTTTCACCCTCCGGTTGGCCCTATTTCCCCTACGTGTACCAGTTGTTTGCCGCTTTTCCGTTCTCCTTTGGCCTGCCGCTCTTCCTGGTGACCGCAATCGCCTTGATTCATTTCATCCTGCGTACCCAATGGCTACGGGTAATCCTGGGCCTCTGTTTCACCGTCGTGTACCTTGGTATTGTTGCTTCGTGGAAATTCGTTCCCAGCCGCTACTATTTACCGGTGCTGCCGATCCTGCTGATACTAGCTTCCTCCTCAATCGTCGGCGCGTTTGCCAAGGTCAGGGGACGCTGGAAATTGTTCCTACGACTGATTGCCGTCTTGGTGCTTGGCTACACCCTGGCATATGATGTTTCGACTGTGGACCGCTTCCGCCGTGACACAAGGCTTGCGGCCGCCACCTGGGCCGATAGGATGCTTCCCGCCCAAAGCCGCATTGTTCTGGTCGATCCCATTTTTGACCGTGGTTATATCGTTCCCGCCGACAGCCCGGGGCCCAGACCATTTGCCGTTCCCCTGACCAAGGTGATGGCAAAGTCCTACATGCCATTGTTTGACCGCTCGCGTTTCGAAGTGCTGACGCGGGATTTGAACAGAACCATGTCCGATTTGGCGAGCAAAAAACTTGGCCGCGGCGATATCCTTTGCCTGAGCAGTCTGGTATTTCTGCGCGACGTCCGCTTAGGGAAAAAAGCCGCTGAGCGTCTGCGGCTGTGGAATTCGATCCGCAAGAACCCTCGCAAATTCCGCCGCCTACAGATCTTTGATGCACCGTTTCTCAACCGGGAAATCTATGCCGCCCTGGATCCGATGTTCGCCTGCGATTTTGTTTCGCCGACCATCGAATTTTATGCCCCGTTGACCCGCCGCAAACACTGAGCGGAAATTTCCCATTCCTCGCCGCTGCTACGGAATCCAAAAGCAGTGATAAAATTATTTTATTTACAGAAAAAAAAGTCCTTCTGTCTAAAGGTACTCCCGCAACGAAGAGGTCGGCTCAAAGGTCGTTTCCTACAATATTTATCGTCGTGAGTTAGATCGGGGAGGATACAGCCTCTTTTACAGCATGCCGGTCAACAACCAGAGCGGCTACGTATCTGCTAGCACGCCATTTATTTTAAGTTGGAGTCCGGAGAACGTTTACTAATCTTGATTTTAGGGTTATTTAATATGGAAAGGCGCCTCACAACCTGATAATATAAGATTTGATCAAGAACCGCATCAAACCAAGAGGAGGCGCCGAGTCATGATAGCACAAAATCAGTAGAAAGTGAAAAAAGAAATCAGTCTCTGAAAGAATCCATACTAAACTCGCTTTGAACAACTGAATATTTACATTAAAACATCTTGAAAACAACTAAATTTTATGATATTATAACCACATCTGTATGTAGGGTTAGAATTGTATTAGGAATGATGAAATCTGTGAATCCTGGGGAAAAAAAAACGTTATTTGTTTTTATTATAATCGCACTCGAAATAGTGTTTGCCTTATTGACTTTTATCAATTTCTATTCTCACGACCTCTCCATCTATTACGACACTGACACCTTTGTTCAAGCTTCCCAACATAATTTTTATTCTGTTGATTTTATTCTTGACTGGAGGCTTCCGTTTATACCTTTGCTATACAAGATTTTAAATTGTGATTTTATTGCTATTGGCTATTTACAAACGATTCTATATATATTTTCTTGGTTATTTTTATCTTGGACATTGACAAAGATTATCCAATCGAACTGGTTAAAAATAACTTCAGTTTTCGGGGTATTATTTATCGGCCTTGTCCCTGAATTCCAGATCTGGAACAACATCCTTTTGAGCGAATCGATATCCATATCTCTGTTGGTAATCTTCGTCGCTTTTCTCATCCTGCACAATGCAATAAAAAAGAAAGGTTATGCGCTTGGAATTGTTGGAATTGCCGCTATATTTTCTTTCACCAGGGATACGAATTCGTATATCGTGCTGATGCTTGCCTTATTCTACCTGGTTTTCTTTTTCGTGCAAAGGCCCCGGAATTATCAATATTTATTTTTGACAGCTTTTTTTTCCATGTTTTTCCTTTTTACTAATTTCACTTCCGAAAGGTTAAAAAATGTGCGGAGCGATGATGGAACCCCGATTCTAAAAAGGTACCAGATACCGCTTTTCAATATCTACCATTTCAAGGTGCTCACGAACAATGATACCATCGAGATCTTCAAAAAATACGGGATGCCGGTTTCGCCCAATCTGCAATCCATCCAAAAACACAGGAATTGGTACGTCTTGCTATTTCGGGAAAAGGAATTTAAAGATTTCGTTTTTTGGGTCCTCAATCATGGGAAAAATAGCTATGCTAAATTCTTAATTTTCCATCCGCTTTACACGATCAATGAACTTCTTATAAATCAGGAAAAAATTTTTCTCCTTGCAAATAAAAGCAGCATTTTCAAATATGCATCCATGCCAAAGGTTACATCAAGCTCCAGGTTTACCATTAACTCCCAATTTCCCAATCGTTTTTTTCACCAGGCCAAAAACAGAAAGGAATTGCTCCAATTGCTTCGCAGCAAAGGCATTGGCCATACTTTTATTCCTTTCAAATTCATACTATTTGGCCTGGGCGGCCTGCTTTTTATTACCATGGCCATGGCCTGTGTATTTCGTTTCTCCTGGACCAGGAGGGATGGCCTCCTCTATTTTGCTATGTTTATCCTCGCTTTCCCCCACATACTCTTATGCTTTCATGGCGACGCGATCGAAATCGAGCGGCATTGTGTCGGGTCCTTGGCCCACTTGTTGATTGCCAATTTTTTATTGATCATATTTTTAATGGGGAATCTATTTGACAAAAAGAAATAGTGACACTTTCCATAATAGTACCTCTGCTTTTAAAATCGGCCTGCTTTTGGAGACGGAATAAAACGACTAGAGCGGCAATGATTTTTTTCGACATAATATCCGGGTCGTTATCATCAGCAAGTCATAGAATATTGCTGCGAGGTAAAAATTGAATGAGATTTTCGTATAGATGGATATGAAAGCGGAGAGAGCAGAGCCGAGCATGCCGCAGATTTCATTCATCGCCCAGTACCATGTGTTTCCGCTGCCGCCTCACTTCTCACAAGCTTTATTCCGGTCGGGAAAAACATACTCAGAACAATCTCGATGGGAAATATGACGATGATCGAAATCGCGATTTTAAAGATCATCCTCGCTGTTATCGTCGAGGAAATGATTTCGGATAAAGTGAACTTGAGCAGAATAATGGCGAACACGGCCGCAAAATGGAAAAAATAAACCCTATCATTTTGGGGTTACACAAAATATCCTTTTTCCTTTTTATTTGACTTCGGGCCGCCCCTTTGCTAATATAGAATTTCCAATAAAACTCAATTTCGAAAAAAGTTAATGAATAGAAAATTGCAGGTCATTGCCGTATTCAATTTATCTGCTGCGCTGGGCATCGTCCTGCTTTACAGCAAACTTCCTTATGTCAGCCAATTCGCCGCCTTGACCCTGATCTTTCTATTTCCGGCCGCCGGCCTGGTCTTGTTTTCGCAAAGCAATGGCTTGCTGAAAATCGTGCGCGGTTTTGTTTATTCGACCGTTATTTCCATGGCGCTCTTTGCGATCTCCGTCTGCCTAAGCATGCCGCTGCGGCAACCTTCCTATTTGGCGGCGCTGCTTTTACTGGGCAATTTTTTCCTGATTTTCAACTTAGTGAGAAAAAAGGAAATCGTCTTTGAGAAAAAAGACAGGCACTTCTATCTGTTTGCTACCATGGCGATTTTCGTTGCCGGGGGGTTGTCTTTCTGGGGTGCAGTACGGGTAGTACCGGTATTGCAGGACCATGACGCGGTCATGGAGTGCCCGGCCTATGGGCTGGCAAAAACCTTGAAACCTTACTGCATCGAAACCCGTGTCCCTTTTTACCTGGCCAAGGGGCCGACCTCTCATTTCATCTATGCCTTCCCCCTGGTTTTGACCGATAACCTGGAGCGGGTAAAGCACTACTACGATACATCCCTGGCGGCGTTGAATCTGCCGGATTTTAAAAAAAAAATCGTGCGCATGTGGCATGCCGAATTCATACGCTGGTTTCCCAAGCAGGCAGAACGGGTCATTGTGGAAACTCGGACCACTTCGATTTTCATCTCGATCATGCTGGCCTTGCTGTTGTTCGCAATCATATCTGAAATCGTTCATTCTTATTCCCTGGCCTTTGTGTTGAGTCTCATTTTTTTGACCCTGCCTGAAATATTTGTCAGGAATTCATATGCCGGGTACCAGAATATCAGCAATCTCTTTTTGCTGCTGGCCATATACCATTTCATCAGGAATCGCGAAGACTGGTTGATGCCTTTGCTGCTGGCCACCGTCAATCAGAAATGCGTGATCATCCTGGGGTTGGCTGTGGGTTTCTGGCTCCTTCATCAGAAAACGAATTTCAAAAAAATATTGCTCAATAAAACGCTCATTGGGCTTGTGATCGGCATGCTGTTGCTTTACACTTATGGTTTTCTCATCCATCCGCAAAGTCTCTTGGAAGACCAATTCCAGCGCCATGGCATCGATCGGCTGCTGCATCAAAATCCCATTGCCGGGATGAATTATCCTTCCATCGGCGGACTGTGGGCCATGTTTGCTTTCAACTATGGTGCTTTTTTCATCGTATTGTTTCTGGTTTCGTCGATGCTTCTGCTCAAGAACCGGCAGGCCTTCCCCCGTGAGATGTTGTTGTTGTTCATTGTCGTTTCAACAGCGCTCGTGTTTTCGCTAGTGGATTGGCGGATGACCAAGCATCTCGATTTGATGATTCCGGCAATGATGCTTATCATCGCCTACGGGTTCCGGGACCGTTGCTGGCAGGTGCACGGGAAATACCGCAACGCTGTTTTGGCCGTCATCGCCCTGGTCCTGATCAACAACGGCTGGATCATCGCCAAGCTGGCCCAGGATTTCAACTGGCTGAAAGTGACTCCCATCTGGTAGTATGAGAGAAAATGAAATTGAATCATAGGCTCCTGCTTTTCATGGCGCGTTCACTGTACCCTAAAGAACCGCTGCTGACCGCCACGGAAAAAATGTTGGTGGAAGAAAAGGTCAGCAGCTATCTTGCCGGTCAGATCCTGGCCATGCCGGTTTATTTAAAAGTGCCGTACCTGCTGGCCCTGCATGTGTTCAACTATTTGTCCTGCTTACGGTTCGGCCTGCCGTTTATCCGCATCGACCAGGAAAAGCAGGGCCAATATGTCCGTTTATGGAGCCGTAGCCCCATTGGCTTGATGCGGGATTTCATCAAATTGATTCGCAGCTGTGTTTTGCTTTCCTATCTCGACCATCCGCTGGTGCTGCAAGCGCTTGAGGCCAGAATCGGTCGCCTGGCCGCCGAGCCCCAGGCATGAAAGAAAAAATAAAGACTCAGGTGTTGGTTATCGGTTCCGGTGCCGGCGGCGCCATCACGGCCGCGAAGCTGGCGGAAGCCGGTTGGCAAGTGTTGATCGTCGAGGAAGGGGGTAATGTAATCAAGAATAGCATCCCCACTCATTCTCCGGAGGCAATGCGCCTGTGGTACCGGAACAACGGCTTATCGCCGATTCTGGGTAACGTGAAAATTGCTTTTGTCGAAGGCCGCTGTGTGGGCGGCGGCACCGAGATCAACAGCGCCTTCTGGCACCGTTCCATGCCCCAGGCCATCGAACGCTGGCGGGAAAACTACGCGATCAGGGATTTGACCATCGCGGGCCTGAATGCGCTTTATCCGGAAATCGAAAAGGAACTCAATGTTTCGTTCTGCAATTCCGAGCAAGCGCCCCGCAGCTCGGAATTGCTGCGCCAAGGTCTGGAAGCGTTGAACTGGGAATTCATGGAAGTACCGCGTGCGCAAAACATCAGCGGTCCCGGAAGTCCTTTCGTACCTGGCGCCAAACGTTCCATGTCGCTGACCTACATTCCCCGGGCTTTACAAGCGGGAGCCGGATTGCTGACAAATTGCCGGGTCGTCAGTATCCGCCACGACGGGAAAAAAGTGAACCGCGTGCTGGCTGTGGCCCGGGACGACGATGGCGGCAGGAGGAAAATCGAGATCGAGGCGGAAAATGTTTTCGTCTGCGGCGGAGCCATCCAGACACCGGCCTTGCTGCGTCACAGTGGCATAAAGAGAAATGTCGGCAACAGCCTGCGCATCCATCCCATGATCAAAGTCGCCGCTTTGTTCGACGAACAACTGGATTCGCACCTTTCGGCGTTGCCAGTCTATCAAGTAACCCATTTCTGGCCGGACATCACTATCGGTGGCTCGGTGTTCACTCCTGGTTTTCTGGCCATGAACCTTTCTGAAAATTGGGAGATCAACCAGCCGCAAATGAAGGAATGGCACAAAATGGCGCTATATTATGTTGCCTGCTGCGGCACGGGCAAGGGCATCGTCCGCGCTTTCCCCTTCAGCGGTGAAGCCGTAGGCATTTACAATCTTTCCAAGGCCGATCAAATTCATTTAAGCAGGGGGCTGGCCTATATCGGCGAAGTTCTCTTTGCGGCAGGCGCCAAAAAGATTTTTCCGTCCCTGCGCCACCCGGCCCGCATCGATTCGCTGGGGGAATGCCGGCAATACATGCAGCGCAACATCCCTTTCGCTGATATGAGCCTGAGCAGTGTGCACGTATTCAGTTCCTGCCCTATGGGCGAGAATCTCCAATTGTGTGCCGCCGATTCCTTCGGCCGCATACACGGTTTTGATAATCTTTATATAGGCGATGCCAGCCTCATTCCCGATTCGCCCGGGGTCAATCCCCAGGGGACGGTCATGGCCCTGGCTCTGCGTAATGCCAATCATTTCATCGCCAACAGAAAAAAATAATATCTAGGAGCAAACAATGTCGCTAACACTTGTAACCGGGGCGACTGGGTGGCTCGGAACCCAGTTGGTGCAAAACCTGGTCAAGGGATTTGACAACATACCTGCCTTGCGCAATCCTGATGCCGACCGGCGGATCCACTGCCTGACATTACCGGCAGACGATCTGTCACGGCTGAAATGCATTTCACCTGACATCGAATTTCATAGCGGTGATCTGTGTGAAGCGGATGCGGTCAAAAATTTTTGCCGGGACGGGGCCGGAGGCACCGTTTTTCATTGCGCTGGTCTCATCCACCCCAGGCGCAGCGTAAGAGAATTGTTTCGGGTGAATGTCACGGGTACGCTGAACCTACTGCAGGCGGCCGAAGCGGCCGGCGTCAAACGGGTGATTGCCATGTCATCCAATTCTCCGCTCGGCACCAATCCGGAACCTGAACATCGCTTTGATGAAAGCTCTCCCTACCATCCATACATGAATTACGGACGTGCCAAGATGCAAATGGAATTGTTGCTGAAAGAATTTCAGCAGCGGGGGAAAATTGAAATCGTCATCGTGCGTTCCCCCTGGTTTTATGGTCCCTTTCAGCCGGAGCGGCAATCCCTGTTTTTTCGCATGATTCGCGATGGGAAGGTGCCTCTGGTAGGAAACGGGGAAAACAGGCGTTCCATGGCCTATGTGGAAAACATCAGCCAGGGGATGATATTGTGTGAAAAAAAAGAGGCGGCCAACGGCCAAGTATTCTGGATTGCCGATGCGCAGCCCTATACCATGAACGAAATCATTGTCACGATTGAAAACCTGTTGGAAAATGAATTTTCCATCCCGGTGGCCCACAAACGGCTCAAACTTCCTTTTTTGAGCGGTGAAATCGCCACATTGACTGATCGGTTGATCCAGGGTTTGGGTTTGTACAACCAGAAAGTACATGTGCTTTCGGAGATGAACAAAACCATCGTCTGCTCGATTGACAAAGCCAGGACCGTACTTGGTTTTCAGCCGCAGATTGCATTGCCGGAAGGCATGCGCCGCAGCCTGAAATGGGTGTTGGACACCTATGGAAGAATATGAGTCTGCGAACGGATGTTTTTTTAAATAAGAAGTCCAAGGAGGATGAATAGATGAAGCATCTGGTGACCGGAGGTTCGGGTTTTTTGGGTAATTTGATCGCCAAAAGGCTGCTGCAGCGCGGCGAGGATGTGAAAATCCTGGATATCTGGGAGGATGCTTCCCGCCCTGGGGAGATCGAATTCATCCATTGTGACATTCGCGACCGGGCCGGGGTGGCCAAAGCCATGCGCAATATCGATGTCGTGCATCACAACGTGGCGTTGGTGCCCTTGACCAAGTCGGGTAAAAAATTCTGGGAAGTCAATGTCGATGGCAGCCGCATCGCCGCCGAGGAAGCACGGAAGGCAAGCGTGAAGGTCTTTGTTCATATGAGTTCCAGTTCGCTTTTCGGAGCTCCCGAAAGTTGTCCGATCACCGATCGGTCACCAGTAAAACCTATCGAAGTCTATGGCCGTGCCAAACTGGCTGGAGAATTGGCTGTCAAGAAGGTCTTCGAAAAGGGAGATGCGCCGCTGATTGTAATCCGTCCCAGGACCATTCTTGGGGAAAGCCGGCTCGGGATATTTCAAATCCTTTTTGAATGGATTTCCGAGGGCAAAAACGTGTATGTCATCGGCAACGGCAATGTGAAATTTCAATTCGTGCATGCCCATGATTTGATGGACGCCTACATGCTGGCCCTGGACCAGGGCAAACCCGGAGTGTACAATGTGGGAACCGACCGCTTTGGCACCATGAGGGAAGGATTGGAGAATTTGATTCAATACGCAGATTCACAATCTAAAGTGAAAAGCTTGCCGACCTGGTTGACCATTCGTTCGTTGCGTCTGCTGGATATCGTCGGGTTGAGCCCCCTGGCTCCTTGGCACTACCTGACCTATCATAAGGCGTTTTATTTTGACTTGGAACCGCTGTTGCGCCTGGGCTGGAAACCCAAGTATTCCAATGACGAGATGTTCCGCGAATGCTATGACTGGTTCAAAAAAAACTACGATCGGCTTGACGCCGAAAAATTAGACTCACCGCACCGACGGCCGGTTAAGGAAAAAATATTGAAAATCCTGAAAAAGTTGTCCTGATCCCGGTTGATTTTTAGACGATTACCACCTGGACCGCCTGGAAATTATAATATATCACACCGCCCGGCCAGACGGCCTTGGTTGACGATTAAAAAAGTGTATAGATAAAAGGGGCGATGGCACTGCCCTCGGTCAAAAAAAGCAACAGGCCAAGTAAAAATAGGGTAATGACAATGGGGAGCAGCCAGTACTTTTTCTTATGCCTAATGAATTCCCACATTTCCTTCAATATTGACAATTTGGCCATGATGTGTAGCTCCTAATACTGTTTTGTAATGTCGTGCCCTGCTTCGGCTTCGCTGTAATAAGATGGCAGGGAGGGGTCCAAATAGGGATCCATGAATTTTTTTCCGAAAATTTTCATCACCAGAGCCATCGGAGTCAGGATCAGAAAAAACACCATTATGGCGAGCACGGCGAAAATGAAACTCCCCAGGCGGCTGCTGGCGATCAGGATCACCTTGAAAGCGGGGAAGAATACCTTGGGGAAGACAAGCAGCGCGCCAATAATCGTTGCCTCAACCGCCAGGGCGAGCCAACGGGATTGCACGGTACCGTGCTTAGTAAGTTTAAAAGTCAGAAGAATCGCCAGTATGAAAAGCATGGTCAAAAAAATCCTGACCTGCTTGGGTTGGTAGGTTATTTTTTTCATTAGTCTAAAGGGAATTCCTTCATCCAGTCTTCATCGATGTCAATGAAATCCTGTTGCTTTTTCTCTATCAAAAAATTTTCCAACACCAGGTAATCCATATTGGTCCGGGAAAAACAACGGTAGGCGTCGGCGGGACTTTCAACGATCGGTTCGCCGCGCACGTTGAAAGAAGTGTTGATGATCACCGGGCAGCCGGTCAATTGCCGGAAGGCGGATATGACATCGTAGTAATAAGGATTGGTTTTGCGGTTGACCGTGTGCAGGCGGGCCGAGTAATCGACATGGGTGATGGCCGGCACGGTCGAGCGCGTGACCGACAGTTTGGCCAGTCCCTTTTTCCCGCCAGCCTCGGCCGCGATGGGGGTGCGATATTTTTCGTTGATGTCGTATACCAGCAACATGTAAGGGGATGGGTGGTGAAAATCAAAATATTCGCCGGTGAACTCCTCCAGCATGGAAGGGGCGAAAGGGCGGAAGGATTCGCGAAACTTGATCTTGAGGTTCATTTTTGACTGCATGGCCGCCGAGCGGGCATCCCCGATGATGCTGCGGCCGCCGAGGGCCCGCGGCCCGAATTCCATCCGGCCCTGAAAGAAGCCGATCACTTTCTGGTCGGCGATCAATTGCGCCACTGTGCGGCAAAGTTCGGCGCGTTCGAATTCCTGGTACTTGATTTGCTTTTCTTCGAGGAAAGCCTTGATCTCGGCAGCGGAATAATGGGGTCCCAGGAAAGAACCGCCCTGAGCAGAAACATCGCCGTTTGCCTGGCGTTTGTTTTTCAGATGTTTGTGCCAGAAATAAAGCGCGGCGCCGAGGGCGCCACCGGCATCACCGGCTGCGGGTTGGATCCAAATATTCTTGAATATCTGTTTTTTTAGTATTTTGCCATTTGCCACGCAGTTCAAAGCCACGCCGCCCGCCAGGCAAAGGTTGTCGGAAGCGATATGGGCCTTGGCGTAGCGGACGATCTTTTCCATGATCTCTTCCAGCACCAACTGGATGGAGGCGGCGAGATCCATGTCCACCTGGCGTAATTCTGTTTCGGGTTTGCGGCGGTTGACGCCGAAAAGTTTGGTAAACTTTTTTCCGGTCATGGTCAAACCGGTATGGAAATTGAAATATTTCAAGTTCAGGCGGAATGAGCCGTCATCCTTAACATCGATCAACTCCTGCAATATGAGGTCGCGATAGACAGGCTCGCCGTATGGCGCCAAACCCATTAACTTGTACTCGCCGGAATTGACCTTGAAGCCGGTGAAATAGGTGAAGGCCGAATATAAAAGCCCCAATGAATGGGGGAAGGTGATGCGCTTCAGGATCGAAAAATCGCTGCCGGCGGCCCGGGCGATGGTCAGGGTGTCCCATTCGCCGACGCCGTCGACGGTGATGACCGCGGCAGCCTGGAACGGTGAGGGATAAAATGCCGAGGCGATGTGCGCTTCGTGGTGGTTGGTAAAATAGATGGGTAGGTCGTCGCGTCCCAGTTTTTCCCTGATGATCTCCTTGATGAAGATTTTCTGTTTGGCCCAGACCGGAACCGCCGAAAGGAAGCTGCGGATGCCGGCCGGGGCGAACTGCATGTAGGTGGAAAAAAGCCGGTCGAGCTTGGTGAAATTTTTTTCATAGAACACGACGCCGTCAAGATCCACCGCCGTAATGCCGCAGTATTCCAGACATCTTTTTAGGGCTTTTTCCGGGAATTCCGAGTCATGTTTCTTGCGGGAAAAACGCTCTTCCTGGGCAGCGAAGATCAGCTTGCCGTCGTCGATGAGGCAGACAGCGCTGTCATGATAAAATGCCGAAATTCCTAGTATTAGCATAATTATTTTTATGGAATAAAATTTTATTTTATCATTATAAGCAGTTGTTGTCAACTGCTGGCACAGCGTTTGACAGCAAATGGGCAAATTGCTATAATCATGTTATCATGAAATATTGTATTATATTCATTATCATCATTGCTTTTGTTTTTCATGGGTGCGGAAAAGCGGCGCCGGCCGCTAAAAAATACAATGTCATTATCATTGCCGTGGATACCCTGCGCGCGGATCATCTCGGATGTTACGGGTACCCATACCAGACCAGCCCTCGAATCGATACCTGGGCAAAAAAAACTATGTTTTTCGAATATGCGTGGTGCCCCATACCCAAGACATCAGCGTCCTTCGCCTCGATGATGACCGGACTGCATCCATGCATTCATAAAACCAAGCCAAACCGTGGCACCTTGGACGAAAAATTCCAAACTCTGGCGGAAATGCTGCAAAGCAACGGCTACTATACCGCCGCTGTTGTTGATAATGCCAATCTCTCAAGTTTTTTCCAGTTTCAGCAAGGTTTCGCTGCTTACACCGAAGTCTGGAACGAAGTGGAAGATAAAACCCAATCCACGCCTTTCATCACTGAAAACGTCATTTCTTTCCTGAATGCCCAGCAAGAAAAACCTTTTTTTCTCTGGGTCAATTACATCGAAACGCATACCCCTTATATTCCTCCAGCGCGTTTCATCCCCGAGCGTCAGCCGGGCAGGAATATTCTCGAACTGGAAAACCGTATTGTGCCCCGGCGGGTCACGCAGGACATGCAAAAAAATGATAATTACAGCGAAGGATACTACATTGCACGTTATGACGGGGCAGTGAGTTACATCGACGCGGAAATGGGGAAGATCATCGATGCGTTCTTCCGCAAAGGATTGGATCAAAACACTATATTGGTTTTTACCTCCGACCACGGCGAAGACCTGGGTGAGCGGAATTATTTTTTCGATCACGGTTCGCTGACTTTCACCGCGGGAGCCCGGGTTCCTTTGCTTATATATATCCCCGGCCAAAAATCCGCCACGGTCAAAACGCCGGTCAGCATCATGGATATCTACCCCACCATTCTGGCCACATTGGGAATTCAGACTCCTTATGAGCTTCAGGGCGTCAATCTGCTGACTCCTGAGAAAAATCGTTTGCTGTACATCCTCGGCATGGGCTCACAGGCCGTCGTCAAAAACGATCGCCATTTCATCAATGTCAATCCGAAAATTTCAAAACGACTCAAGATAGAACCCAGGCACTTCTATGAATTTTTCCAGGATCCTTGGGAAAACAAGAATCTATACAGCAGCAGGATCGTGGAAGCATCGGCCCTTTTCGCCAAATATGATGCGTATTTAAAAAAATACGTCTATTTTAAGTCTACGCAGCAAGGCAAATTCCCAAAAAAACTATCGGAAAAAGATAAAAAGAGCCTCGAAACCTTGGGGTACTTGTAAAAAATTATATTCGCAGAAGTCAGGGCCTGCGAATTTTCTTGAATGCAAAAAATGGGATTATTGTTTTTTCCCTGCAGACGATAAATCAATGTAATTTTCAGCCGCCAGTTTTTTCAGGATTTTTATCACGCCCTGGGCGGCTACGGCGTGTCCATTCCTATTCCAATGCGGATCGGTCGCAAAGCATGTCGGAAACAAACGCGTATTTTTAAAATCAGCCAACAGGGAAAAAACCGGAAATTTCACTTTCTGCCTGAATTGATCGAGCCAAACGAATGGCTCCATGACATAGGGTCCCTGGACAGAATATTCGCCGGGTTCAAGGTGGTTGTTCGGGGTTTCTAGAGGATTGTACTGGATATTACGCGGCAGCATGATTAAGACGAATTTTGCTTGCAGTTTTTCGCGGCAAAAGTCAGCGATGCTGCGAATATTCCGTTCGATCTCGCCTAAGTATTCCCTGTTTTTTGCCAATGGCTGATTGAGAATGAAATAACGCTGTTCCGGGATCTTAGGATTCCTGGCGGAAAAACGCAGCCCCTTTTTAAATTCAAGCCAGCGCTGCGCCAGGTTGAAGCGGTAAAGAAAAAATGTAAAAGGCGAAAACCACCTGGGGTTTTCCAGGCGGTCGCGGTATTTCAGGTCGTCGTGGAAATCGGTCATATCCAGGCACAGCAACACCAGGCTGGGTTTATATTTGGCGGCGATCTTTTCCAGGCGGAAGTAGGAAAGCAAGGGAGAAGAGGAAATCCAGCCGAAGTTCGCGATGTTGAACTTGAGACCGGGGTTTGCTTTTTCCAGCAGCTCACCGACTTGCAAAGGGAAGGATTCGTCTTTTTGAACCATATAACCTTGGGTAAATGAGTCACCCAAAAAAATGATATTTAAAGTGTCTTGGCTGAATTGGAAAGCCGAGCGGTCCATGTAGGTTCTGACACCGTCTTCATTGAATCCCTTGCTCGCGTCGGGCTTCGGATAATGGCTAAGCTCGGAAAAATATTCTTGACTGATTCGCCTTTTCAATATTTTGCTTCCGGCATATTCGAAGAGAAAAAAACTGACTAAAAAGCTGACCAGCAGTATCAATATGGTTTTGTTACGTTTTAAAACCAATTGAAACAAAATCCAGGCGCTGAAAAAAGAAAACATGAGATATGCTGTATGCAGCGTGAAAATTAAACTGATCGCAAACAACAAAATACTGAATATAAAAAATTCTTTTTTGTTCATCAGCGAAACCTCACTTCAACATGAAAACCTTGAAATCATCATCATCGTATATCTCCTTGAAATATTCACTGGGAAAATCAGTGGCTGTGAAGTAAAAGAATTTTCGCCTGGATCTGAATTCTTTTAAATCATTGTGATAGGCGTTGATTGAAAAGAAGAGCTGGTCACCCTTGCCTTTCTGCAGCAGGATATAGCCCACTTCTCCGAAAGGAGTGTTTTTCAGAGCCTTGAAAAAAGTGGCGGCCTGGCCGGCTTCCTTATGGCGATAAATTGCGCGTACGTATTCCAGACGATCATCGAAAGAAGCCGCGGCGTCAGAGAAAAAATCGGCGGTGATGAACGAATAGGTTTTTTTGCCGAAAAAAAGTTCGTTAGTGGTGGGAAAAATGGTTTTTTCATAAAAATCGTATTTTTGCCGCAAAACTTCACCCCGGTTATAGATGGCAGCGCTCAATTTTGATTGTTTCAAGGCCAATTGGTTTTGTTTGTTGTCGTTCAATTGCGAAATGCTGAACAGCACCAGCAACGAAACCCCGATCGGTAGTAAAATATGATGTTTAAACTTGGTTGCTAAAAATACTACCGATAGAGCCATGACGTGCAGGATGAATAGCGAAAAATGGTGCATGGGCATCGTGATTCTGGCAAAGGTCAACGAATAAAAAATCAGAGCGAACATGATCATCCCAAAGAATATCAGGCGCAGAGAATCGATTTCCTGGTGGCGCGATTCATTCAGAAATAGGTTGCATATTCCGATTATCAAAAAGATTGAAAACAGATCAAAAGGATCGAGCAGGGCCAGAGATTGAAAAATGCTGGCGTGGCCCTCGCTGTAGGAAAAATAATTATTGAATGATATCCCCAGGCGATGGGTCAGTATATCCTTGATCACCGGCAGCAGCCAGACCAGGTTGACCAGCAAAGCTACGATTCCCAAACGGACGTAATAGTAGAGCGCAATAAAAAAATTCCGACAGGATTTTGCCAAGCCGCTGGAATCTTTGAGTTCACGATACAAGACACTGAACAAATCAAAAATGATAGCCATGAAAATAAACAGGAAGGGAGAAAAATCCAGGGCAAAAATGATGCCTGCGGCAATTCCGGCCTTTAAGAAATGGGGTTTTTCCCTTTTCAGCCACAAATACCAGATGACAAGCAAGAACATTCCCAAAAAATGCCAGCCTTTCTGCGCTAGGTAGGCCAGGGAACTGTATTCAGGCAACGGATTCTTAAAAGGGATCAGCAGGGATAAAAGAAATGCGGCCAGCCATTTGTCTTTTTTGAATATCCCGCCCAGAAAATATCCCCATATATATGGCAAATAGACTGCAAATAGGAAAGCCGAGTATTTTAGAAGATCGGGCAGGGACACTTTTAACAGAGCGCCAACCCTGCCGATTAGGAAAAAAAACAACGGCGGCAGCGAAAAATGAATGTTATTGTATTCATGCGAGTAGGGGAGAAAAGAATAGTAGAATTTTTCCACGGCCAGGGTATAATAATGGTTGTCACCGAACATGCCTTCAAAATTAAAAGGCGTGTCTTTCAACCAAAACAAATACAGCAGGCCAATGCCGGCACTCCTTATCAGTATTAGCCATTTAAAATCCACTTTCAAAAAAAGCGAAGCGATCAGCAGCAAACTGACCAGTGAGCCAACAATGGAAGCATAAGGATGAATGGGAAAATTCCTAATCAAGCGAAATAGCAGCAACGAAATGGCCAAGGGTGCAATAACGAACATCATTTCAGTAAAGATTTTTTTAATTTTTTCCATTCAATTTTCCTGAATTGGTTTTTTGATTTTGCCGGCCGCTGAGGAGAGGCATCCGTCAAGATTGAAAAAAAATATCTGGGCCCTTGCGAAGCATAAAATGGAAAGGGGGGAAAACGTGGTCACCACGAAACGGCCAATACTTGTTTCCTTTAATTTGCTTCCATTCATCGACATCCATTTTAAGCGATTACTCCAAGCCCGTCAATCAGGTGAATCGATATTGGTGACGAAAGAATATTTCAATTGATTTGCTTTTCGCTTTTTTTTCTGGTAAAATAATAATCCCTAGAATTTTAAAAAAAATAAGGAGTATGAAAATGCGGTTTGAAAAAAGAATATTTTTGTGTGCGCTTGCCGCACTGATATTCGTGGGTGTTTCCAGTTCACTCATGGCCTGGATCGGCCCCATCACGATCGCCGACGAGCCGAAACAGATTTACGAGGACAAGGTGTCGGTCCAGTTCCATCCTTCGGGCGCCGTTTACGTGGCTTTCATGGCTCACGACGAAACATTGGTGCGCAAGGAGATCTACCTTTACCGGTACACCGGGGATACCGCGAAGGGCGAATTGCTGGGCAAGGTGTCGGCAGGCAAAAAGTTTTGTTATGAGCCCGACATGGTCATCTCGACGGACGGGAAAGTGCACATCAGCTGGGCCGAGGCCAACACGGCCGGTTCGGACCAGCAGCTGATCCAGTATCGCACCTGGGATAACGGCGCCTGGTCGCCCATCATCACTCTGAAGGAGATGAACATCCCCGGCACCCTCAGCCCGGATAGCTTCAACAAGGAGAAAATCGACGACCTGAACCTCGATGTCGACGACGCGGAGAACGTGTTCGTGACCTTCATGGTCTGGCCGCTGGCCCGCTGCAAGTTCCTCAGCAGGTACGGCACCACGGTCAGAGAGGAAAATTGGCCGCTGGGAGGGCGCAGCAAGCATCCTAGCGTGCAAGCGGGGGAAGATTACGTGCATCTCGCCTGGCAGCAATTGCTGGGCCAGTACACGGTCTACTATGCCCGGCGGAAAAACATTGTCGGAGCCGCCTGGGAAAACATCGATATCAAGGGCGGCATTCACCGTCCGGTGATTGGCTTGGACCAGAACGGCAACGCCCATGTTGCCTACATGGCCGATGATGCCGATAAGCGGCAGGTCGTTTACAAATACTGGACCGGCAACGGCTTTTCCCCCAGGGAGACCATAACCGAGGCCCCCAGCTTGTATCAGAATGTTGAAATCGCGTTGAAGGATGACAAGAACATGATCGTGACGGCCGGAATTTTCCAGGCCACGTCGACCACCTTCACATTCAACTGGAGGCAAAACGGCGAGTGGAACCCGGACGGCATGGTGGCCCTGCCAGCGGCAACCGGCGCTTTCGATAACCCGGCCGCGGCGTTGAGCCGGAATGACATCGGCGCCTTCGTCTATAATCATGATCGCGGTGTCTTCTTGATCCTCAGCGACCCCCTGGTCATCAACGCCCTGCCCGTGGCCGTGATCAGCGCCGACAAGGAAACCGTTTTCTGGGATGAAGAGATCACTTTCAACGGCAGCGGCAGTTCTGACAGCGACGGCACCATCGTCAAGTACGAGTGGAAGGTCATCCAGGACAACGTGATCCTGGAAGGACCGAGCCTCACCTACCGGTTCAACAAGAGCTATAACAACGTGCGGGTGCGCCTGACGGTCATTGACGACAAGGACGGCCGCGGCATCGCCGAAAAGGTTATCAGCGTTAAGGCTCTTTATACCGCTCCGGCTACCTGGTCCATGCAGCAGGTCAAGACCCTGATCTATAACCGCCAAGGCAACGTCATCAAGTGGGAGCCCAACCCCAAGAATGATGTTGACGGCTACAATATCGTCAAGTACAAGATATTCCGCAGGGAAGCCGACGGCGATTACCAGGAAATCGGCGAAGTAGGCGCCGAAAAGCGCGCCTTCGCCGACATCAGCATCGAAGCAGGCAAGACATATTATTACGCCGTGTCGGCAGTCGATGACCAGGGGCACAAGAGCCCATACGACAATTTTTAACGGATTGGCATCCCCATCTTACGGCCAATCCATGCGATTTGCATATTCAATGCACAGTAAAGGAGCAGAAATGAAAAACAAAGCAAAATTATTTTTATGCGGTCTGGCGTTGGCGATGAGCGGATTGCTTATGCCCGCTCAAAGCGATACGATCGCGGCCGGCGCTGACGGGACAGTACAGAAAAAAGCGAAATGCCCGCGCCGAGTAGCGGTATTGCTTGAAACTGTCAAGCCGGCTACTTTTTCCGAGTACCGCTATTTGTCGGGCCAGGGACAGTTCGATGTAATTGCCGTCGTCAGCCCGATAGCCGGGATCGTTTCGGAAATCAAAGTCGACGAAGGCACCCTGGTCGACGCTGGCCAGGAACTGGCTGTTTTGAACGCCGACCAGGACGAAAAAATAAAGGTTCTCGAGCAGGAAACTGAAAAAAAGAAAGAAATCCTGACCGCCCGGCAAAACTGGAAAGTGAAAAGCGAAAGAGCCATCCAGACGGCTGAGCAGGATTATCAAGCAGCCCTGACTCTTTTGGAAGAGAGCAGGATTTTGGCCAATCGAATCATCCTGGCCCCTCTGGCCGGCATCGCCCGCGTAAAAACGGTGGCTGGAGCTGAGATCGCCCAGGAAACGCTTATGTTTGAGATCGTCGATACACTGCACCTGCGGGTCGACGCGGCGCTGGATGCCGATGCGGCCGGTTTTTTCAATAGCGGCGAAAAGCTCATGAGCGCGGCAGAGGGTTTCAGCGGCGAACTGGAAGCTGAAATCGTCGCCGTCAGCAAAAGCCAGGTTGGTTTCCGGGTGAACAACTCTGCTGGACAACTGCGTGAGGGCATGACCATCAACTGTAAAAAATTGAAAGCCGAGCATATCGATGTCATCATGTTGCCGGCCTCCGCTATCCAGCATGACGGCCTGGGCGATTTCGTCTATACTGCCGATAAGAAAAAAGCCAAAAAACTATACGTGACCCTCGGGGCGAGTGAAGCGGACAAAACCATGATCGAAAAAGGCCTGGTCGCAAACACGCAGCTCATTGTTTCCGGCTTCGAATGCCTCAGCGACAAGAAGAATATCCGCATCGTCAATGAAGCGGAGATGCTCGGGAAAAAGGCCGGGGACCAGGACAAACTCAAGGCGCAGCGCGCTGCGGCCGCCGAAGAAGCGAAGATAAAAGGGGAAGAAGAGAAGAAAACCAAGGCCCAGGCTGAACGCAAGGCCAAGCAGGCCAAGGCGGCCGCCGCTGCGGAGCTGAAAGCCAAGAATGAACAGGAAAAGCAAGCCAAGACTGCAGCCGCTGCGGAACTGAAAGCCAAGAATAAACAGGAGAAGCAAGCCAAGGCTGCAGCCGCGAAGGCCAAAAAAGAGGAAGAAAGAAAGGCCAGGGCCCTTGCGAAAGCCTCGGCCTGCCCCAAGAAAGTTTCCGTGCTGACCGAACTCACCCAGCCGGAAACGTTCCGTGAATACGGATACTACACGGCGCCGGCCTTGCCGGAGGCTGTTGTTGTCGCCTCCCCCCCGGTCTCCGGCTGGATCTTCGCCCTGCGCGTTGAGGAGGGTTCCCAGGTGGAACAGGGCGGGGAACTGCTCACCCTGATCACCGGCGACAGCGAAAAGATTGCCAAACTGCGGCAGGAAGCGGTCCGAAAAATGAAGGTGCTGCTCGATCGCCAGGGGGCGAAAGTGAAGAACGAAAAGGCCATCCAGGCGGCCGAGCGCGACTTGCAGAAAACCCAGTCCCTGCTCGAGCAGGAAGTCGCTCCCTTTACCCACTTGATCCTGGCGCCGGTTCCGGGCGTCGTGCAGAACGTGAAGGTTGCCGCCGGCGAGGATGTTCTCGAGGCCGGCAGCCTGATGGAAATCTTGACGGAGAGCCAGTTGCTGGTCACGATCCCGCTGGCCGCCGCCGACAGCGGTCGCTTCGCTCTGGATGAGACCGTCTCCGGCAAGGTCGAGGGCCAGGACGCGGCATCGGTCGCCCAGGTCATCGCCGTGGGCGACACCCAGGTGAGGCTGCGCGTGGACAATAGCGGTCGTCAGATCAAGACCGGCAGCCTTTTTACCGTGCGCAAGCTGAAGACCGAACACGCCGATGCCATAGCTGTCCAGACCAAGGCCCTGTTGCAGGATAGCCTGGGCGATTTCGTCTATACTGCCGATAAGAAAAAAGCCAAAAAACTATACGTGACCCTCGGGGCGAGCGAAGCGGGCAAGACCATGATCGAAAAAGGCCTGGTCGCAAACACGCAGCTCATTGTTTCCGGCTTCGAATGCCTCTCTGACAAAAAGAAGATCCGCGTCGTCAACGAGGAACAGATGGCCAATGAAAAAGCAGAAGCCCTGGCCAAACAAAAAGTTGAAAAGGCCGAGGCGGAGAAAAAAACCGCGGCGCAGATCCGAGGGATCGAAGAATTTATCGCTCACCTAGAGGCCAACAGGGAAACTCTGCAATACGAACGTTATGAAAAAACAAAAATAAATAAACAGCCGGTGCTGAAAATCTTCTCCGGGCTGGAAACGCAAAAAAAATTAATCGAACTGATCACGCAATACGCTGTGAAGCAGATCACTTTCGAACTAAAGGATGAACAGGTAATTTCCACCATTACCTTCAAAACTGCGGCCCAAGTCGCCGCGAAAGAGGAAAAACCAACTGTCGGCGAAAAAGTGAGCCTGTTCGGCGGCCGCCTGAGATTCGCCGCGCACGGTACCTACTACATAATGCTGGACAAGAACTTTAAGGATGCATATGTCGGCCTAAGTGGTTTTGGCGGTTCGCTCGCTTTCCGTTTCGCCTCCAAGATCGATTTTTGGGTTAGCGGCGGTTTGGCTGCAAAGAACAGCACTCCCGAGTGGAGCTCGGAGGAGATGAAGTTCAGGCTGATCCCACTGTCAGCCGCTGTGCGCTATTACCTTTTGGAAAAAGGCAAGCTCAGCGCTTTTGCCGGCGCCGGCCCCAATGTGTTTATGGTCAAGGATGTGAACCCGGCCGGCGACATCAAGACCACGATCGTCGGTTTCAACGCCCTGGCCGGCGGTTATTATCAGTTGTCCCGAAAAGTATTCGCCCAGTTGTTCTTGAAATTCAACCTGGTGCGGAAGGACCTGTACCCGGATTCCACTTTAGACGATCCTTTGAATTTGAGCGGATTGGAATTGAACCTGGGTGTAGGGATCCGGCTGTAATTGCCTTAATACCGTGGTTTTTTTGGCAGATAAATAAAATTAGGCCGTAGTCTTTTTCCGGTAACCGGCCAGAATTGTTTTGGGTCGGGGAAAATGATTCTGCTGAATTCGTAATTGCGCATCAGGAGCGGCCTGTACCAGTTGTGCGAATCGAGAACCAGGGCTTTAAACCGTCGGCTCTCGATGGCATCCGTAATTTCCTTTTCCAACTTCAGCCCGACCGGTCCCGGATCGATTTTGGTTAGATTTTTAACAGCCACTTCGTGGGCATAGCGGGATTTTCCCGCCAGAAAGGGGAGAAATCCGTGCCCGGGAACCATGACATCTCCCTGCAGGCTGGCAATGGTTTTGACAAAATGGTCTCCCGCATTTATGTCTGCGGCATTCGGAATCAGCAGCAAAGGATTATAGGCAAGCATAGCGAACTGGATCAGTCCTACAGCAAACAAGAAAACGTTTTGAACCCGGCGCGGGTCGTTTTTGGGGAAAGTCACCCCTTGCCAGAATTTGGCCATTGACAAACCGAAGCCGATGGCGAGCAGGGCATGGGCGGAAATCAGCGCGTTGCCGTATGCCCCGTACTCCAACCGTGAAAACCACGCGGTTCCGATCATGCCCGCGGCGAAGGCGAAATAGAAAAAGAAACATTTTTTCTTGGCCGCGATGAATTCGACAAGCATGAAAGCGAATAGAAGAAAGATCGTCACTGCCAAGGGTTTCAGTATATCGTCGGTCCAGAAGCCGATGATTCGCGGCTTAAGCAGTTTTCCGAACCAGCGCTGCCCGGTCAGATCGAAAATATAGTATTTATACCAGCCGTGATGTAGGGCATTTAGAATCCAGATGCTGCCCCCGATCAGAATCGTGGTTGTTCCCAGCAGGTATGGCCAGTTACGCTTTTCAAAAAAAATGGCATAGGCCAAGAGCGGCAGGGCGATCATCAGTGCCGACTGCTTGGTTAAAGCAGCCAGGAGAAGGACTGCCGCGGCTGAAACGTATGAAATCCGGGCAGGATGGAAACGAACCAGATAGGCAAAAAGGAGGATAAAAAAAAGAAACAATGAATCGATTCTGGCCAAATCGAACCAGGCGTCGCTCAGTTTGTAGGTGGCGGCAAATAGGGCAGCAGCGGTAACCGCCCACAAGCGGTCGTTGGTTTCCCGGCGCACAAACAGATAAATTAGGGTCATGATCCCCAAAGAGGCGCAAAATGAAATAAAACGCAGTGGAAAAAACCCTACGCCAAGTAATTTAGAAAAAACGGCAGCCAAATAATAAAAAAAAGGCGGATATGCGTAGGGGACGAAGTTTAATGATGGCGGCACATATAGTTCTTTTCCCGCCAGAATTTGCCTGACATGATCCACCATGCCGCCTTCCATCGCCTCGAGTTCATACGGATAAGTCATGCGTAGAATTGCCGCCAGGATGTAAATAACGATGTATAGCGCACCGCAGCAAAGCAGGATGGATTTAAGATTTATCTTGAATCGCCGAGCTTTCATCATTGGTCAATCATAACACTATCGTTTGCTTGAAACAATGCAAAGCATTGCTACCGCTACATTCTATACTTGAGAACCTGCCTGCTCATACTGTCGGGCCAGCGGTCTTGATGGCCGTTACCGTGAATTTGTAGGCCAGGCGCTTGGCAATGGATACCGGGAGCAGATTGTATATAGGTCGAAAGCCCCACTTGTATAAAGAGGCTTTGATTCCCCTGCGAGCAATCGGCAGGGCGCGATAGTGCTCTTGTACCGATTCTTCAACCACAAAACCCTTGAACATGGCCAGGATTTCTTTCTCTGAAAAGAAATCTGTCACCGGAGGATCTTTTTCTTTGTGCTCAATATTTTCGTGTCCGAAACGAGATAGCCAGAACATCCAGGACGGTTTGCGATAGAAATGAGAAATGATCGCCCGACCGCCCGGTTTAAGAACCCTGTGAACTTCTCTGATCGCTTGGGCAGTGTTCCCGGTATGATGAAGAACTCCATTTGCCCAGACAGCATCAAATGAATTGTCAGGGAAAGAAAGCGCCAGCACATTCTCCATCCTCACATCCTCCGCCCGCACTGCCGCGATTTTAAAATGAAGGCGGGCAAGTTCGATCGCTGCCGCGGTAAGATCTGTGGCCGTCACGCGAACCCCGCACTTAAGGAATTCGAGGCTGTCGAATCCCATGCCGCAACCAATTTCCAGCAAGTGTTTCCCCTTGAGCTGCGAGGCCTCACGCTTTATCCGTTCCATGTTCCAGGGGAATTTATAAGGGTTCATCCACGGCCGGATATGAGCGAAGAACTCCGGGCTGCCTACCTTGATTTCCTTGTCAATGTTGTATTGCACGCCAAGGGGATGGGATTGCCAATAATCAGATACGGCTGAAACGGTTCGTTGTTCCTTATCACCCATTATTGCCTCATTTATGTTGTGGGTTTTTGTTAGTATTTCCAGTTGTTTTATAACTAATTATTGGGATAATGTCAATGTCCTGATAGAGGCCTAAACTATTGGACCCCGGCGCGCCTTCAGCAACTCACTTCGTGAGTTATCTAAAAGTCCAATATGTATCTGAACTTATTCATGTTTATTGGCAAACAAACCATTTGCGGCTCAAGCTTAGAATGTTTTATTGAAAAATGCCTGTACAAGGGGGCCGGTCGCTGGATTTTTTGGCGGCAAAGGTTTTTCAACATCAAGAAAAAGCATTCCTATTGGCCGCCGCCAGGCTCAGAAAATTGAAATTGCTGACAAATTATGTTATATTTTATGCATGACGATTAAAACAAATCATATTTTTCAAAAAATCAGTTCATTCATTTTTATTTTATTCCTCTTTGCGCAGAATCAATTATGCGGATGGAGCAATGCAATATTGATCTCAGAACAAGAAGGAAGTGAGTATGGAAAAACGGTGGTTTGTTTTTCTCCGGCCGGGAAAATATATGTCGTTTACGAAGCCGGCACCAAGATCCATCTCAGTTCTTATGACGGCAGCAAAGTTGCGTATGAAAAAAAAATCTCCGAATCAACCCTGTTGGCTTATGAACCTTCCATGTGGATCAACAAAAAGGGATTCATCCATATTGCCTGGGTCGAAGCCAGCAGTTATGATTCCTATACGCAACATGTCAAATACCGTTTTTATAACGGTTCCAGCTGGTCGGCGGTCTCCCTGTTGCGAACCCTGACCATTACCGGCGATCTGAGACCTCCATTCGTTACCCGCAGGGTCGAAGACCTGCGTCTCACCGCGGATGAAAACAACAATGTCTACATCGCCTACATGATCCAGCCCGCCGCCCGCTGCCAATTCATCAGCAAGTACGGCAGCACCATCAGGCTCGAAACCTGGCCCATGGACGGCCGCTCCAAGCACCCGGATGTCGCGGTTGACTCGAACTATATCCACATTGCCTGGCAGCAATTGTGGGGCAATTTATATACCATCGCCTATTGCAAACGCCCCAACACCGCCAATGGTCAATGGCAGACTGTGATCGATGTCCGTGATGGCATCCATCGCCCCCGCGTCGCCGTTGACCCCAGTCGCGTGCCCCATGTATTCTACATGGCTGATGAGGGCAGCACCAGGATTTCCATTTACAAATACTGGACCGGCAATGGCTTTTCTTCAAAATATATTATTTCCGATGACGCTGCCAGGTCGTACAGCAACATCGGATTGAGCGTCGTCGACAAAAACAACATTTTCACCATGGAACTCGCAACTCAGATCTATTATAATTGGAGGCAAAATGGGGTGTGGAGTGGACACAAAAGGATGGATAAAGCGCGTTCCCAACCCGATTATACAAGCTGCGCCCTTAGCCACGATGCGAAAACAGCGGTAATTGCTTATACCGACAGAGGTGATTCTGTTTACATCAATCTCAGTTCGGATGCAATTACGCCCCCCCCCCCTCCCATAGTCAATAAGCCGCCGGTCGCGCTGTTCACATTCACGCCGATCAGCGGCCTTTACCCGCTGAACGTGACTTTTAACGCTAAAAACTCCTATGACAGTGACGGAGAGATCGTTAGCTACATTTGGGATTTCGGCGATGGAGCCATGGGTTCGGGATCACTGACCGAGCACGTCTATCAGAGCAAAAACCGTTATCGTATCTCCCTGAATATCATTGATAACGTTGGCGCCACGGGTTCGGCAACCGGTGAGGTCGAAGTCTTCGGCCTTTACCCGCCATTGAACGTGCAATTCGCGCGTTATGAGAACCGAAATTTATTTTCCGTTGAATACCTGTACCGAATCATCTGGAATCGGAATCCCAGCAACGAAGAGGTAGGAGCCGTGATCGTGTCCTATAAAATCTACCGCCGTGAAAAGGGCAGCAGCTACAACTTTGGCCACTTCTTCACCATTGCTGCCAGCAACCAGTCTAGTTACGAGTACCTTGACCGGTCCCTAGGCAGTACGGCGCGTGAATTTGAATATAAGATCAGTTCACTGGACAGCGCCGGCCGGGAAAGTGATCTGAATTATTAATCCTTTAGTGGAATTCAAGCCAAAAAAAAGTATTGCCTTTTCCGGATTTTGATTCCAGCCCCAAATGGACCAGGCTCCTTTTACCAAGGTGGAATGCATTTAGCGTGGACAGGCGAAGGGTGAGCCGGTTTTCCGGGGCTCGATTATCCGCGAGCAGTGTCTGCCTACCGTTTTTGACCTGCAAAGTGATCCGTTTGTCGTTCAGCAGGCGCAGGTCCAGCCTGTCAGTGGCGCTGCCTTTCAAGTCGAAAAACAGGTCATAGTCGCGGCCGGCCAGGATGCGAAAGGCTGATGCTTCCTTGTGGTAGGAGAAATTCCTTGAGTTGGAGTAAAAGGAAAGCCCGGCAGCGGTGTAGCGTGTCCGCAACTGAACGTGGGGAATAAAGCAGACCATGGCGAGCAGTGCCGTCCCTGCCAGCGGATAGAGAAACCGCGCCGCTTTGACGATTGTATTTTTTGTCCTGATGGCGTAATAAATGACCAGGATACATAAGAGAGATCCCAGCCAGACCCAGTTCGACAGATAAGAGGAGTTGTCTTTCTTTAAAAAAGAGGGAAAAAAGGCGGAAAGATCGATCACTTCGCTACTCAGGAACCACAACCAGGAAGACGCCCGCTGGCTCACTGCCCGGGTCACGGGCTGGTAAAGGAAAAGCGGGTAATAAAAAAGCCAAACCGTGGAAAAAACGGTCATGCCGGCCAGTAATCTGAATATGGCTCGGGAAATTCCCGGCTGGGCGTATTGGCGCCAAGCCACCAGAAAAACAGCCATGATCCACATGACAAAAAGGGTAGGCCGCGCCGCGGGGGAATAGCCGCCGCGAACGGTAGTGATGGCGTGGAACAGGATATAAGCTATGAAAACCGAAAGCAGCAAAGAAAAATCCCGGATGCCGGTCCTGATTTCTTTTTTAAAGACCAAAAAAACCAGTATGAAGATCGGGGCGTATATCAAAAGCCCATCGCGCTGATCCAGGAAAAAAGAGAGCAGGGTTTCAATCCTGAATTTAATCGGCATGGCAAAGAAAATTTTTTCCGGCGAGATAGCGCTGGGATTAAAAGAGCCATACAGAAACTTGCTGTATAAAGCCAGCAATGCCATGCTGATCGCCGGAGCCGTCAGCAAAAGCGTCAGTTGCTTCAAGCGCGAGCCGTTTTTTGGGATTTCGTGCCTAATCCGGGCCATGAGGAACAGGGCAAGTATCAATGCCGGGATGGAGTATTTCAGGTGCAGCCAGGGAATGCAGGCCAGAAGAAGGCCGGCAAGGAAAAAGCGCTGTTTGTCACGGCCGAAAATGTAAGCGAATATCATCAAGGCGGCTGCGGGCAATTCGGGGAAGAGGTGCACAGCATGAAACACCAAAGGAAAGGTAACCAGGAAAAAAATAAAATACCGGTCGTTGTCTTTTTTCGGCATCGCGTTTTGTATAGCCAGGAAAAGCCCCAAGGCGAAAATTGAATTGATCAGGGCGGCAACCAGGCGGAAATACAGGCTGCCGGGAAGCAGTCCGCCAAGAAGTTTGAACAGGTAAAAAAAAGGGAGTAAAAGGAAAGCGATTCCGGGCATATGAAAAGAATGGTATTTGCCGGAGTGGATCGAGCCGTGAAAGCGGATCTCCACAGGCAGGTAGGTAAAGTACGTTTTGTTTTCCAGGTTGTTCTTAAGGTCAAAATCGCCGTCCTCGACCAGACTTTGGGCTATCATGACGTAATGGGGTTCGTCGCCGGATAAATGGATACCCTGGGCATAAAAAACAACAGCGGCCAGCGCAAACACCAGGAATGAGATGAACCAGACTCGCCAGGGTCTGGCTATGGGCATGGGGATCTTTACCCGGAAAGCGTGATGCCGCCGTGCCAGGGATAGGATATAGATCAGCATAAAGAAACATGCCAAACGGATACGGAAATCACCGACAGATGAATAATTGAGCAGGAGAAGCGGCGAAAGTGCCAGGCCCAGGTAGGGCAGGGGAAAACGGTCGGCGCTGAAACGATAAAAATATTCGCCCGCCGCCATGGCTGCGGCCATGGCCAACAATAAAAAAAGGCCGCCGTCGCCCAGCAGCCAGGTAAGCAGCAGGGCCAGCGGACCCAGGATCCCGACAATCGCCCCGGTCAAAGCCATTGGCTGAGGTTGACGAAGGCCTTGATCTTGCTGTCGGCTTCGCGCAGGCGGGCTGATAAATTCCTGGCCAAGGTGAGCAGGATGCGCACGCCGCTGGCGGTGTCCTTTTCAACAAAATGCAGGAATTTTTCGCGGCTGATCTCCAGCATGAAAGTATCGCTTTGGGCAATGGCCGTGGCGCTGCGCGGCAGGTCATCCAGCAGGGCCATCTCTCCGAAAAAGTCGCCTTTTTTCAATACGGTAAGGGTTTCCTCGCCGCTGACATCGGCCCGCTGGCTGATGCGCACCTCGCCGGAGACAATCACCAGGAGCGAGTTGCCTGTATCATTCTCCTCGAAGATCGTTTCACCTGACTGGAATATCCGGTCTGAAAACAGGTAGGTCAACTCCTTGACGGCATTGTAATTCAATTCTTGGAACAATGTGAGGTTTTTCAGGATTTCGATGATGATGTCTTTGTCTGGATTCATGATCGCAATTGTAACATACTGGCCGGAAGTTGAACAACCGCCGCGGCCAACGGCTTGGCCTCAAGCGAGGGGGATGAGTACGCGACCAAGCCCTTCATGGATGTATCCTTTTAAAAACCGCTGGATCTCGGGATGGGAAAAATGCAGGTCCCCAACTTGGCGGCGGATGTCGTCGCTGGCCAATGCAAACTCCCCTTTATCGCTTTGGTAGGCGAAGCGGATGTTGATCCTGTCAAAACCGACCAGCAGCGTAAGCAGGGTTTCCATCAGATCGCCAAGGGGAGGGCAGTCTACGTGGCTTTTCTGCAGCCTGGCACTGACCTTGGTCCCATGCCCCACCCTGCTGCTGATGCGGAAATCGCCGCGACAACTCTGCGCTGTGGCCTTGAGCAGGGGAATGCCCAGGCCGACTTTTTTGAAGCTTTTGCTGGTGAAGAAAGGATCTTGAACCTTGCCCAGGGTCTGGCGATCCATGCCCTTACCGTCATCCTCGACCGTCATGGTAATGAGGTCTTTTGCCGCCCGGTCGCTGATCGTCACCGAGATGTTATTCGCTCCGGCCGCGGTCGAGTTTTGCACCAGGTCATGCAGGTGGAAGCAGATATCCTCAACCATGGTTCTTGCGGTAGACCCTGTCGAAGGCACCAGCCCTGGCGGCTTTGATCAAAGCGGGCAGGGATGGAGCCGTGGCCTGAAAAACCGTGTAGGCACAGCCGATGTCCTTAAGGAAATGGGCATCGGAGTTGGTGATCAGGGAGAAGCGATTAAGCTCGGGGTAGGAGCGCCGCACATCTTCGCTGCCGGCGGCGTGGGAAATTTCCAATACGGAGTCATGCAGTTCCCGGGGTACCATGCCCATGTTGACCAGTAGGCCGAAGGACGCGCTTTCGACGTGAGCAGGAATGACCGCCCCGCCGTGTTCGCGCACCAGCTCGAGCAATTCCGGTATGGTGAGTTTAAGTGCGTTCAGCAGCAGCCTGTCTTCATGGCGGACGATATTGTCCTGCTCATCGACGACCACCTGATCACCGAAATATTCCGGTTCATTCCTGACCGCGGGCAAGTGGTTGTAGATCCTGACATTGAAAGCGGCAGCTTGCCCCAGGTCCTCGAAAAGGCATAGGCAATGGACATCTTCGCTTGTTTGCGCCTCCAGGCCGTATAAAACCCGCAAACCCATTTTTACTCCCAGGCTGGCCGTGACAAAACTGTTTTCCATGCTGTTGTGGTCGGTGACGGCAATGAGGTCCAAGGCAAGTTCCTTGGCGCGCCGCACAATGGCCGCTGGTGACATTTCTAGGGAAGCACAGGGTGAAAGGGTGGAATGAATGTGAAGATCGGCGGCTATTTTCATTCTGGTGTTCATTTTAAGGGAATCGGCCCTTAAAGTCAATTGCCCGCATTGCCTCATCAAAAATCTACTCGAAACAGGTATCGTTGCCTCATATAATAATCTACCCGAAACAAAACGCTTATGCAAGTACAGGTTTAATGTGATTGATGGCATAAACGGTCCTC
>Ga0180009_10001028_pt1 | contig 35133 bp, 32 predicted proteins | sample OS_PC_MetaG_FD_123537 | JGI IMG/M metagenome (GOLD analysis project Ga0180009, IMG submission 123537) | Groundwater microbial communities from the Aspo Hard Rock Laboratory (HRL) deep subsurface site, Sweden - OS_PC_MetaG | ecosystem: Environmental > Aquatic > Deep subsurface > Groundwater... | reverse complement strand
CCACGCTGCGCGCACTGGACTGCCCAAAAGACCACAATTAAATCTGGTCTGCACAATTTCTATTTTTAGACGCTAAAAACCTGTCAAGCTTTTTTATTTATTTTATGGGGCGAGTAGTTACGATAAAATTACTGCCGAGTATTAAGCTGAACTGTTCGTTATCGAAAGTCAGAGATTCCGCGTCGAATCGTATGACCCGGAGCACGATGAAAATAATAATGTCGAACTCCTCTACTTTAGGCCGTTGATGGGTATTGGCGATGTCTTCCAATACCAGTTGATGAATAGTGAACTCTTTCCCCAGTTGTTCGATCAACTCGACGTCGTGCAGACCGGTGATGCTGAACCATGAAACGGTGGGTTTGTCTTTCGGCGGAATCAATTCCGAAACGGTCTTGATCTCTTGTTCGATCAAGATGTCTTTACTGAATTCGATCAGTTTGATTTTGCCGGCCGTTTCCAGTCTTTCGCCGACATGGATGACGCTGCCCGGCGCAAGACCGAATTTTTCGGAAGAACTGCTTAACGAGAGGGGCTGGGTCATCGGCTATCGAGAGGATTCATCATGCGTTGTCTAAAGATTTCGTGACAAATAGCTTCCTGGAATCATGAGCTTTCTAGCGGGTTCGGTAACTCGCTTGACAGGACGCCGTAAATACATCCTTGTAGGCTTGGCGGCGGCTTTCCTTGCCGCCGACACCTGTCAATCGAGTTACCGAACCAGCCTACCCTAAATCAAAAAATAGGGAAGTTATTTATAACCAAATCCTAAATTAAAACTCAATGGTTTGTCCGACTTCGGGAAGCGAAGCGTCCCAGCCGGTACGGTGAAAACACGTGCGTAACGAATGCGAGGCGTTGAGTTCGCCGTGGATCAAATACAGCCGGGGCTTGGGTTCTTTGAACGCCGAGGCCCAGCGGAGCAGCTGGCTTTGGTCGGCATGCGCGCTTAAGCCGCCGAGCGTATGAATCGTGGCTTGCACATGGATTTTACTGCCTAGGATCTTCAAGTCTTTCTGACCTTCGACTAAAGTTCTCCCCAGGGTACCTTGAGCCTGAAAGCCGACGAACACGACATGCGCATCGCGACGCCAGAGGTTGTATTTCAGATGATGGCGGATGCGTCCGCCGGTACACATGCCGCTGCCGGCTATGATGATGCTGCCGCCTGCGATGCGGTTGATCGCCATCGAGTCTTCAGTCGATTCTGAATAGACCAGATTCGGCAGCCAAGTTTGCCAGCCGTCTTTGCGCTTGGCGATGTGTTTGAATTCGGGGTCGTCATCGTTGAACAAATGGCTATGATCGTCGTAAATTTTGCTGGCTTCGATCGCCATCGGGCTGTCCAGAAAGACCTGTTGTTGTGGCAACGCGCCTTCCCGATAAAGTTTACCGAGCCAATAAATCAAGTCTTGGGTTCGTCCGACCGCGAATGACGGAATGATCACATTGCCGCCGTTGCCTTGAGCCGCGATGAGTATTTCGCGTAATTCGTCGAGCGTCGTATCTAATGGTTTGTGATCACGATCGCCATAAGTCGATTCCAATAACAGGATATCCGCCTTGGTGAGTTGTTCCGGGTCATACAATAAAGGCGAATGCCGATTACCGAGATCGCCGGAAAATACCAAGGTTTTTTGCTGCGGGCCGTTGTTTGATTTCAATTCTACAATCGCGGATCCGAGAATGTGTCCGGCATCATGAAAGGTGACCGACAAGCCAGGTACTATTTCAGTGGGTTCGCGATAGGCGGTAGGCTTGCGAAGTTGCAGCAGAGCTTCGACATCTTCGAGCGTATAGAGCGGTTCGAGCAATTTTTTTCCGGAACGTTGGCGCCGTTTGTTTTCCCATTCAGTATCGCGCAACTGCAGTAAGGCTGCGTCTTTGAGTAATAGGTCGAGCAGATGAAAGCTGCCTTCGGTCAGAAAAAGATCGCCTCTGAAACCGTCTTTATAAAGTTGCGGCAGACGTCCTGAGTGATCCAGATGGGCATGCGACAACACGACCGCGTCGATGTCCGACGGTTTGAACGGGAATCGGGATCGGTTTTGTTTGTCGGCTGCTTTGCCGCCTTGAAATATGCCGCAATCGATCAAAATGCGCTTATTGTTCGATTCCAAGAGATAACAGGAGCCAGTCACCTGGCCGGTGGCGCCGAGAAAAGTGAGTTTATTCATAGCCTGCTCTGTATGGGACGATTATAGTCGGGATGGTCTAGGCTGAATCGGTGGACAGTTTGAGCAGTCCACCGGCTGGTGTTTTCGATTATTTCTTAATACGATCAATGATACGTTGATAGGCTTCGGTCAGTTCATCGGCAATGACTTTGGTCGCCGATATTAATTCCTCGGTTGTTTCCTTGGTATCGTCTTTGATTTCCTCGGCTTTGTGTTTTAATTCGGTCCATTTTTTTTCGGCATGCTCCCATTCGTCTTTCGCTTCCTTACCGGCAAGATTTAATTGAACAGCGATTTCATCGCGTTGTTGTTTGATTTTGTCGGACAGGCTTTCCAGGTCTTTTAAAAGGTCCATAATATTCTCCTCGTTGAGTAATGCGGTACTGTTTTGTCGTTATGTTTAACATGAGTTGCTCGGGCTGGTCGTGAGCATTGCTGAGTATAATCCAATTATTCGGCAGTTTGAGAAGGAATTTTGAAAGAGGAAAGGGGAAAAAGTGAAAGGTAAAAGAGGAAAGCTGCGTAGCCCGGATGGAGCGTAGTGCAATCCGGGGAGGTTCGAAGCCACGCCTTTTCCGTACTCCGCTATGAGGCATTCGGGTTATATGTGTTTACAGCGGGATGCGTATGGGGTGGAATCGGAAAAAATCCTAATGACTAGCAGGAAGTTTGCTCAGTGCCGATACTTAGCATTGGCCGATAATAAGCGATTTAATTTTTGCTTATTACCGACTATGAAACAGTTACTGATTATTCTATTCAATTTCCTAATTTTTCCTGTGGCCGCCTTGGCGCACGGACCGACACCGCAAAAAGCCAAAGAGAGTATTACCATCGAGGCGCCGGCGGACAAAGTTTGGGACGCGGTCAAGCAATTCGGTTCGATTGCCGATTGGCATGACGATGTCCAAAAAAGCGAGGGCGACGACAAGCATGAATCGGGTGGCAAACGCACGCTGACTTTTACCGACGGCGAACAATTCGTCGACGAGCTCGATTATTATAGCGACGAAAACCGGGAATACAGTTACCGCTTGAACAAGGAAAACGTCAAAGCGTTGCCGGTCAGTTCTTATTCGATTGAATTGCAGGTGACGCCAGGAGGGAACGATAGCAGTAGCATCGTGACTTTGAAAAGCCGTTTTTATCGAGGTGACACCGGTAACACGCCGCCGGAACATCTAAGCGACGAAGCGGCGGTTAAGGCGATGACGCAGTATTTCAAAAACGGCCTGGCCAGCCTGAAAAAACACGTAGAGAACTGAGATTTAGAAGGCCGCTCACACGGCATTACGGAGCAGGAATACTATCGGATTTTTATTTCAGGGTATCAGCGTTTGTATATTCATCTCGTGTAAGCATTCAGTCCCACGGCCATTCTCGTTCCCATGCTCTGCGCTCATCTTTATACACAAGTACCGGTAAAGGTGCTGAACAGAGGTTATCGAATACCTGGGAACGGTACTGTTTGAAAAATCAGTGGATATTGAAAGTCAATGGCTATCCCTCACCTAGCATTAGGTGAGGGACGACGAAGGCGTTGCTCCCACAAAGGGGCGGATGCTCTGTGGGAGCGATCCCCAGATCGCGATTTCGAGGCCGAGAGTGTTAAGTGACAATAAATGGTATCGAGGCCACATTGGCTAAGATTGCAAAAGGATAATTTATGACTTATGTATAACGATGAGTGCTTTGCGTGGGAATGCCTGAGTATCGCTCCAGCGGTACGAGACGCTAGAGCGTCTCGGGCTGCATTCCCACGCTGGAGCGTGGGAACGATAGGGGGTGTGAATAATTACCATCTCGTAGATCAAAATTCGGTGCCGGTCTCCGTCAAAGAACGCCGTGAACCCAGCCCTTAAATTATCTAAGGGAGCGAACCATAGCCAATGGCTTATGGAATTTAGGTGCTGGGTGAATACTTTCATGTAGTCTTGACGGCAGCTATTCCTGCCGCCGACACCTGTCAATCGAGTTACCGAACCTGCCTCCTTTGCATTTAAAATAGGGAAGTTATTTATGACCGAACCCTAAGGCGTATGTTCGCTCGAGTAGAGGTATTATTCGTTGATGTACTTTAGGTGATGTTTTTGAACCCGGTAACGCAAGGTTTCCCGGGTTGCTTTCAATAACCTTGCCGCCGCCGTTACGTTCATACCGGAGCGGTTCAGAGCCTCCTCGATGATTCGTTTTTCGATGTCTTGTAGAGACAGGCTGCCGTCCAGCGGAATGAATATGCCGTCTTCGCGTATGCTGGATTTCGTTGACGGTAAATTAGGCAATTGCAGCCAATGCTCGGGGAATACCTCACTATCGGAAAGCAGTACGCAACGTTCGATGACGTTATGCAATTCCCGGATATTGCCGGGCCAATCATAGGCTTCAAGCTTTCGCCAGACGCTTTCAGGGACGATGGCAAGGTTTTTTCCGGTTCGGGCATTGCCTTCGGCGATGAATTGCCAAACCAGTTCGCGCAGGTCTTCCTTCCGTTCGCGCAAGGGCGGAATATGCAAATTGACGACATTCAGACGATGATACAAGTCGCGTCTGAAATTGCCTTTTTCAACGCTTTCCAGCAAGTCCCGGTTGGTTGCGGCGACAATTTGTAAATCGACGCTGATTTCCCGCTCGCCGCCGACACGGCGAAATTTAAATTCTTCGACCGCTTTTAACAGTTTGCCTTGTAAATCGAGATCTAACTCTCCGATCTCGTCCAGAAACAAGGTGCCGCTGTTGGCTTGTTCGAGCAGGCCGTGGCGGCGTTTTTTAGCGCCGGTAAAAGCACCGGCTTCATGGCCGAATAGTTCCGATTCCAGCAGATCCTTTGGGATGGCTGCGCAGTTCAACTCGATCAACGGACCTTGTGCGCGTAGCCCCGAATAATGCAGCAAGCGAGTTACTAATCCTTTTCCTGATCCGGTTTCTCCGGTGATGACCAAACTGGAAAACCGCACTTTAGCCAATTGGCCGATCATCTCCTTAAGCGTTTGAATTTGAGGGCTTGAACCGATCAGTGCGTCGATCGAATAACGGTTGTGCTTGAGGTCGGTTTCCTGGAATAAACGTCGCTGGGCTCTGGCGCTTCGGGCGGCGCCTTCGACCAACATATTCAAACGGTCCAGGTCGCAAGGTTTTTCAAGAAAGTCGTAAGCGCCGAGGCGTAAGGCTTTGACCGAATCGGCTACGGTGCCGTATCCGGTTAGAAACAGCCACTCGGAATGAGCGATGTTCTGACGAACTTTTTCCAGAAAATCCAACGCATTGCCGTCGGGAAGATTCATATCCGATAACACGACTAGTGGTTCTAGGGCCAAGTCGATCAACTGATGCTCTGCTTTTGCAAGAGTGTCTGCAACCACCGCGTTCCAGGCTTGTTTGTTGAAAAATCGGGCCAGTTCGTTCCCGAGCAGTGCTTCGTCTTCGATAATCAGCAGATTGTTATTGTGCATGGTTCAGACCGGACAAGTTAATGAAGCGCAAGCGTGACCTTGCTCGTCGTTGCTTAAGGTCAAGTCCCCGCCCAACGATTTCGCAAACCGGCGCACCATCGACAATCCCAAACCGGTGCCTTGTTCATGCGTGCTGGCGAAAGGGCGTATTCCTTGCGTCAATAATTGTTCGGAAAATCCGGGGCCGGTATCTCGCACCTGAATGACCAGTTGACTGTCCTTGACGAATGCATTGACGGTAATCGTGCCGCCGGCATTGGATAATTCTTGACAGGCGTTGATCAACAAATTGAGCAAGGCCTGGCGAAGTTCCGTTTCCGGCAGCAAGGGCTTGATGCCGGTTTGTATGTTTAGGCGAAAGACTATGTTGTCAGCCGTTTGATATTTGATTAGCATCAATAATTCGTTGATGACGATTTCGAGGTCGACCCGTTTGGGCGTTTCCGGCGAATGTTTGGCTAAAGACAGTAGTTCGTTTAGTCGTTGAGTGATACGGTAGGCTTCATTAGCGACCAGTTGCAATCGCTCGGATAAGTCGGGATTCGTGCATTCGTTTTGAATGTTGCGCAATGCGGCTTGTATGCCGGCCAACGGATTTCGCAGTTCATGGGCAGTGCTGGCGGCTAGTTCGCCTACGACGGCTAATCGTTCGGATCGAGCGAGACTTCGGCTTTGTTCGAGCAAGGTATGGGTTGCATTGCGAATTTCTTGCTCTAGCAGTTGCCTGTGGTTTGCATGCTCGAGTTCTAATTCGGCAAGGCGAATGATCAAGCGGTTATAGTTGCTAAACAGCGATTGCAATGCCGGCTCGATATTCTGATCGTCGATCGGCTGAGGTTCGCCGTCCGCTAATAGCGACAGCAACTCTTTCAAGGCCTCCAAAGGCGCCAGAATTTTTCTACGTAAAAACCGTAAGTCGAGAACAAGCAAAGTTAAAAAAACCACGGCGGGAAAGATGATTGCGAAATTCAATTCCCATTCGCTGTCGGAATAGACTTGACTCAGCAATTGTTTTTCTTCGCGGATTTGTTGATTGAAAAAGCCCCCGGCAAGCTTAAGCGTGTCCATCAAGTCCTGACGATATTGACCGGGATTTGCATTTGACAGTCTTTTGCTTATTTCGATCAGCTCCAGCGTTTCGGGCGCGCCTGGATATTGTTGTTCAAGGTCGGCGATGATGCTATTCAACAGTTTGGGATCATGTCGAGCCGATGGTGAAGAGTGTGCAATATTATCCAATTGATGCAGATACAGTTCGAAGATTTTTTGTTGTAGTTGATGTCCGTAGGAAATATCTTCTTTAATGATATTGATTCGGTGCAAGTTGCGCCAAGTGATGCCGCCGAGAGCGATCAACTCGATCATGATGAACAGTCCCAACGTCGCCCCGATGATCGCAATCGGGCGGTATAAAATTTTGTTCATTCGTTTTCCCGACAATCTTGTTTAAAGGAAGCATTATAAAGTTGATAGCGGCATTGTCCGAAGCCTGGATGTATTGAGGCATGAATAACTGACGTCCAATCCAATAAACCATGGTTGATCGACTTAATGGTTGTAATGAATGTCGTCGCGTTGACCTCGCTGCATTGTCATGAATCTCAAAGTTTATCGTGTTAAACCTTTTACCGGTCAAATTTCGTCGCCCGGGGCGTCAATGGGAGTCGTTGACCCAGCACCACTTTAAATAGGTGATGAAATTTGATTGTGATAGGAGTAACACATTTTATATGCCAAGTCTGAATTGGATGATTCGGGGCGGAGTTGTTGAGCCATGGATAATTTTTCCGAATAAAGCCGTGCTGGTTTCATGCCTGGATGTTTCCTAATTATTTGAGTGCCGGTTGAAATGCACCGTTTTGATCGGTTGAAATGAACCAAATTATAAGCATGGGTATCAACCGAGTGTTTTATGGTGTGTTAAGTTCTGAGCGATTCAACGGATTATCATAATTGGCATTTGTATTGCTTTATGTTGATTGTTGAAGATTAACACCGCAAAGGATTCATCATGAGTACATCCATTCGGGCTGCCACGCCTAAGACAGGTATTCCGGGGCTTATTGAAAATTGGCGCAGTGATTTACCGGCCGGTTTCCTGGTGTTTTTGATTGCATTGCCGCTTAGTCTCGGCATAGCGATGGCTTCGGGTTTTCCGCCGATGGCGGGCATCATTAGCGCAATTGTCGGCGGCGTCGTGGTTTCCAGATTGAACGGCTCCTTTGTGACAATTAACGGTCCTGCGGCCGGTTTAATCGTCGTACTTGTCGACGCGGTACAATCGTTAGGACAGGGTGATGCTATGGCGGGCTATCGTTATACCTTGGCCGCAATCTTCATAGCAAGTGTGTTACAGGTATTGTTAGGGCTATTCAAGGCTGGCAAGCTCAGTGCTTTTTTTCCGATATCGGTCGTGCATGGCATGTTGGCTGCGATCGGCATCATTATCATGGGCAAACAAATACATACGCTGTTGGGTGTAAAGCCTGAGGCCGAATCGTTGTTGGGTGCCATTGCTGAAATCCCGAATTCTTTGGTCAATCTGAATCCGGAAGTGGCGTTCATTGGTTTTTCAGGACTGCTGTTACTCGTTGCCTGTACCTTTTTTAAAAAGCCCGCATTGAAAATGATTCCAGCCCCTCTTTTGGTCGTTTTGACCGGGCTGGGGTTGGGGCAATATTTCGATTTGGATCATGTACACCGCTACCTGTTTTTGCCTGAAACAGAGATTCTGCCGCATCATGTGTTTACGATCGGCCCCGCTTTTCTGGTCGCGGTTCCGGAAAATTTTTGGTCCGGATTTTATTTTCCCGATTTTTCGAAAATCGCAACGATTGAATTCTGGATCTCCGTCGTAGCCATCTGTCTGGTTGGGAGTTTGGAAAGCTTGCTGAGCGCCGCCGCGGTCGATAAGTTGGATGTTTATAAGCGAAATTCCAAATTGAATAAGGATTTAACAGCGGTCGGAATCGGCAACCTGATTTGCGGTTTGATCGGCGGTTTACCGATGATCACCGAAATCGTGCGCAGTTCGGCCAATGTCAATAATGGCGCGAAAACCGGTTGGGCTAATTTTTTTCATGGCTTGTTTCTATTGATTTTCGTCGCACTGTTCCCGAAACTGATCCATGAAATTCCGTTGGCTTCGTTGGCGGCACTGTTGGTCTATACCGGCTCTCGTTTGGCTTCGCCGAAGGAGTTTGCCAAGACGATTTCGATCGGCTGGGACAATTTCGCCGTTTTCGCGGCGACTATTGTCGGCGTGTTGGCAACCGACTTGCTGATCGGCGTCGCGATCGGTATTACCGTGGAATTGCTTATTCATATCGCTCGCGGATTGAAAATACGTCAAATATTGTCGTCTGCTTATCATGTGCGGCGGACAAACGAAAATACCTATCATATCGAGGTCAGTGGTGCCGCGGTTTTTTCGAATATCATCGGATTGAAAAGCTTGGCAGTCGGTTTGCCGGAACGAAAAACCGTTTATTTCGACCTCTCCGAGTCGGAATTGATCGATCATACCGTGATGGAGTTCATTCATCATTTTGCCGAGGAGTACAATCAGGCCGACGGACAATGCAAAATCGTCGGTTTGGAATATCACCGGCCTTATTCGAATCATCGTTTGGCAGCGCGCCGAAAAGTGATTTAATGAAAGCGGGTTACCGGTTCGATAAGTTTTGTCGCTCTATTAATCGCACCCGAAAAGGAGTGCTTGCCATGCTTTTTGTCCCTATCCGTCCAAATCCTTGCGATGATCAAGGCGCTGCATGCCGATGACCTTATTCTTCGCATTACTATCGGTCTTAATGGCTCTACTGTCGGCAGTCAGTTCATGGGCTTACAGCCGTCGAGCTCTTGTCGAATATTTACTGAACCGTATTTTTGCTTTCGATTCTTCACGGCTCGTCAAGGTGGCGTTATTTTTAGAGCCCGACTACTATGCGCGCGCGATGCGGATTGTGCCGTTTTGCTTGCTGGGCGTTTCCGGCGCCTTGGCGGTTTTGACCGGATTATTGCAATTGCTGGGCGCCGATTCGGCAGCGATGATTTTACCGTTCGGTCTGCCCGGCTTGTCTTGGCATGTCAGGCTCGATGCCTTGTCGGGCTTTTTTTTCCTGGTATTGGGAATGCCGCTGATTGCTGTCAGTCTGTTCGGCCCGGGATATGTCCGGGAGTTCGAGCATAAAAAATCATTGGCGGTGTTAGGGTTTTTTACCGGTTTGTTTGTCGCCGGCATGGAAATGGTCCTGCTCGCCGACGATACCTTCTTTTTTATGATCGCCTGGGAGCTGATGTCGGTTGCCAGTTATTTTCTGGTCGCTTTTCAACATGAACAACCGGAAAGCCGCCGCGCTTCGTTTTTGTATTTGCTGATGGCCGAGATCGGCGCATTGTGCATTATCTTGGGCTTCGGCGTATTGGTGACTTTTGCCGAAGGTTTCAGCTTCGGGCATATCCGAGGCGTCGCTCTGACGCCATTATGGGCGTCGGTTGCTTTTGCTCTGGGTCTGGCCGGTTTCGGGATGAAAGCCGGCTTGATGCCGCTGCACGCCTGGTTGCCCGAGGCGCACCCGGCGGCGCCGTCGCATATTTCGGCGTTGATGAGCGGCGTGATGTTGAAAATAGCGGTCTACGGCTTTATCCGTTATAGCTTCGATTTGTTGCCGCAAGTCTATTGGCAATGGGGCGTGATCGTCATGGCGTTAGGCGCGGTTTCAGCCGTGCTGGGGATTCTTTATGCCTTACAGCAACAACAATTGAAACGTTTGCTGGCTTATTCGTCGGTGGAGAATATCGGCATTATTTTTTTGAGCATAGGACTTGCGCTGGTCTTTTTCAGTACCGGCCAATCGCAATCCGGTGCGTTGGCATTGCTCGCAGCGTTGCTGCACAGCTTCAATCATGCGCAGTTTAAAACGTTGTTGTTTTTGGGGGCCGGCGCGATTTTGCATCAAACGCACGAAACCAGCTTGGAAAAGATGGGCGGACTGATCCGACGCATGCCCAAAACGGCCGCGTTGTTTTTAGCCGGAACGTTGAGTATCGCCTCGCTGCCGCCGCTTAACGGTTTCGTTTCCGAATGGCTGACCTTCCAAGCCGCGCTGCAAGCCAATCAGTTGCAAAGCGGCGTGCTGCGCAGTTTCGTTCCGACCGCGGCGGCGATGCTGGCGTTGACCGGCGCGCTGAGCGCAGCCTGTTTCGTCAAGGTCTACGGCATCGCCTTCTTGGGTTTGCCGCGCTCGCCGCATATCGCGCATGCCCGCGAATTGACCGATCGCGGCATGCTGGCCGGTCTTGCCCTGCCTGCGGCGCTATGCATCGTCGTTGGCATTTTTCCGGTGCCGTTGATCGACGGACTGCGCCGCGTGATAGAAAATCTGACCGGTGCAGTGCTGGCGAATATCACCGCTGCCGGTTGGTTATGGCTGACGCCGGCCGGCGCCGAAACAGCATCGTATTCGCCGGGTTTGGTACTTGCGGCATTTCTTGCGGCCGGCGCATTGGGCTATGTTCTGCTCTATCGGATTCGAGCTGTCGAATCGCGCCGCGCGGAACCGTGGGATTGCGGCTACGGCGGACTGAATGCCGGCATGCAATACACCTCCGGCGCGTTTAGCATGCCGATCCGGCGCATCTTCGACCCGGTTTACGATTTAAGGGAAACGCTGAACCAGGAAACCGGCGATTCGGCGGGTTGGCGAGTGACCGCCATTCGTTATCAGTTTCAAGCGGACGACAAGTTCGTCCGCTTTCTTTACACGCCGATCGGGCGCTCGGTCACGCAGTCGGCGTACCGTCTCGGCAGAATTCAGACCGGCAGCATCCGAACGTATCTGGCTTATTCGTTCGCGACCTTGTTGTTTTTACTTTGGGTGGTGAGTTGATATGGCTTGGTTAATGGCAATCGGGCAGCCCCTGCTTTTTATCTTGATCGCACCGCTTTTGACCGGTTGGATCAAGTTCGTCAAATGCCGGCTGCAAAACCGCAAGGCTCCGTCGCTGCTGCAGCCCTATCGCGATTTGCGCAAGCTATGGGTCAAGGAGACGATCCTGCCCGAGACGGCGTCGTGGATTTTCAGTGCGGCGCCGGTGATCGTGTTCGCGGCGATCCTATTGGCAGCGGCCATCGTACCGCTGGTCGCCGTGAACCTGCCGACCGCCCGGATTGCCGATGTCTTCGTGATGGTCGGATTTTTCGCATTGGCCCGTACTTTTTTGGTGTTGGCAGGCATGGATATCGGCACTGCGTTCGGAGGCATGGGCGCCTCGCGCGAAATGACGATTTCGTCGATGGCGGAGCCGGCGATGCTGATGGTGGTATTCACGCTGGCGATGAGCGCTCAAACCACCAATTTGTCGTTGGCGATGCAATACGTGCTGGACAGCGGCTTGGTGCTGCGGCCTTCGTTCGTCTTCGCCTTGGCTGCATTGATGCTGGTCGCGATCGCCGAAACCGGACGGATTCCGATCGATAATCCGGCCACCCATCTCGAGTTGACGATGATTCATGAAGCGATGATTCTCGAATACAGCGGGCGATCCTTGGCGCTGATGGAATGGGCGAGTCAAATCAAGCTGATGTTGTACGGCGTTTTGATCGCCAATATGTTCTTCCCTTGGCATATAGCCACCGATTTCAGTCTCGAAGCCTTGGCCGAAGGTCTGCTGGCGATCGTTCTGAAGCTGGCCGCGTTGTCGGTGTTGTTGGCGTTTTCGGAAACGCTGCTCGCGAAAATGCGCATCTTCAGAGTGCAGGAATTTTTGAGCTTCGCCTATTTGCTCAGCGTGCTAGGCATGCTCAGCCATATCATTCTCGAGGTGTATTATGGTTAATTCGCTCAGCGTTTATCAGCAAGCCGTGATGCTGATGGCGGCGCTGATTACGCTGACGTCTTTTTTGATGCTGGGTCAATCGCGCCTGCTCAGGCTGGTCGGCGTGTTCGCGGTGCAGGGCTTGCTGTTGTCGGCGAGCACCGCGCTGGTCGCGTATTCGATGGCGTTGCCGCATCTTTATATCTCCGCGGCGTTGAGCTTGGTGATCAAGGGCTTGTTGATTCCGGCCATGCTGTTTCGGCTGATCATGCGCATGAATCTGCACCGGGAAATGGACACCGTCGAGCATCCGGCGAGGGTCATAATCGGCGGCGCATCGCTGGTCGTGTTCAGTTATTACGTATGCCTGCCGATCGTTAAATTGTCCACGCTGATCACGCTCAACACGATTTCGGTCAGTCTCGCGGTCGTGTTGTTGGGCATGCTGCTGATGATCACTCGCCGCCATGCGGTCGCGCAGGTCGTCGGTTTCATGTCGATAGAAAACGGCTTATTCTTTGCCGCGGTCGTATCGACGCTGGGCATGCCGATGGTCGTCGAACTGGGCATTGCCTTCGACGTGCTGGTCGCGGCGGTCATTTTCGGTGTGTTCTTTTTTCAAATCCGCTCCAGCATCGATTCGCTGGATGTCGACCGGCTCAGCCAGTTGAGCGAGGTGGAGGAATGATTGCGGTCTATTTGATTCTGCTGATTCCTTTTTCCGGTTCGGTGATTCTGGCCCTGCAAAACGACCCCGACCGCAGTCGCCGCTATAACAAGGGCTTCAATGCCTTGAGCCTGTTCTGCTCTATTTGGTTGGCGGTCGAAGTATTGCTCAAGGGCCCGCTGTTGTTCTCGGGCAAACAGTTCTATATCGACTCGTTCAATGTGTATCTGGTGGTGCTGACTGCGTTCGTCGGTCTGACGACGGCACTGTTTTCCGGGGCGTACATGCAACATGAATGGGAAGCCGGAAAAATCACTCCCAGGCGTCTGCGTTTTTATTATTCCGCCTATCAAGCCTTCATGTTTACGATGTTTCTGGTCTTGACGACCAATAACATGGGGCTTTTGTGGGTCGCGATGGAGGGCGCGACGCTGGCGACGGTGCTGTTGGTCAGTTTGTACCGGACGCCTGAAGCGGTCGAAGCGGCCTGGAAGTATTTCATCCTATGCGGGGTCGGTATCGCGCAGGCCTTATTCGGAACGATCTTGCTGTATTTCGCGGCGGAACAGGTCGAAGGTATCCGTCCCGACGAAGCCTTGTTATGGACGACTTTGCATGAGAATGCAGCCTTGCTGAATCCGGGCGTGATGAGCATCGCGTTCGTGTTTCTGTTGATCGGCTACGGCACCAAAATGGGTTTGGTGCCGTTGCACAATTGGTTGCCGGACGCGCATTCCGAAGGTCCTACGCCGATGTCGGCCATTTTGTCCGGGCTTTTGTTAAACGACGCCTTGTATGCCGTAGTCAGAAGTAAGATGCTGGTCGATCAGTCGTTGGCTTCGCACTTGCCCGGTTATCTGATGATGGGTTTCGGTCTGCTGTCGTTTCTGGTGGCCGCGTTGTTGCTGCATCACCAAAAAGACATCAAGCGCCTGTTCAGTTATTCCTCGATCGAGCACATGGGGCTGATGACCTTCGCGTTCGGCATCGGAACGCCGTGGGCCGTGTTTGCCGGGTTGTTTCACATGACCACGCATTCCTTGACCAAGTCCGCTATTTTCGTGACAGTCGGTCATGCGTCGCAGCTCGCCGGCACGCAACGCATCGACAAGATTCGGGGGCTTATCAATACCCAACCGGCCGTCGGTTGGGGATTATTGATCGGCACGCTCGCGATAGCCGGCTTTCCGCCGTTCGGCGTGTTCGCGAGCGAATTTTTGGTGTTGATCGCGACGATGCGGGATTATCCGTGGCTGACGCCCTTGTTGTTGATCGGTATCGGTATCGCTTTCGCCGGCTTGTTCCGGCATCTGCAGCCTATGGTATTCGGTCCTTTGCCGGAAGGCCGCCAGGCCATTCAAGCCAACATGACGCCGGTCGTGCTGCATTTGCTGCTGGTGTTGTGGTTGGGGATCAGTCTGCCGTTCTTTTTGGGCAACTGGTTCAATCAGGCGACGCAATTGATCGCCGGGAGTCTGCCGTTATGACCGAAACGACAAAGCCAAACGGCGCTTGGGACGTTTTCATGAGCGAATTGAATGCGCTAGCCGAGGATCAAGCGGATCGCCGGGCCTTATCCGGAGTCGACATGCTGATGCTGGCTCCGGAAAACTGGGGGAAGTCCGCGCAAATCGGCCGGAGTCACGATGCCCGCTGGGCCGGTGTCTGGGCCGACGATCTGTCCGGGCGTTTCAGAGTCGATTGTTGTTTCGAATGCCAAGGCCGCTACTTGATACTGCGGACCGCCGTTGCCGCGGAGCATCCGGAATTGCCTTCGCATGCGCCTTTCTATCCTGCCGCCGACCGCGCGGAACGGCATGTCCGGGATATGTTCGGGATACGTTTCATCGGCCATCCTTTGCAGGAACAGCGTTGGACCCGGCATTTAGCCTGGGCCGATGACGAATTTCCGCTGCGCAAGGATTTTCCTGCGCAAGGTTTTCCGCAAGCCTCGACGCCGCCGGACAAGGATTATCCGTTTCTCAAGGCGGAGGGTCCCAGCGTCTATGAAATACCTGTCGGCCCGATTCATGCCGGCATCATCGAGCCCGGTCATTTTCGGTTTCAGGCCGTCGGCGAAACCGTGCTGCATTTGGAAGAGCGCTTGGGTTATGTTCATAAAGGCATCGAAAAAATCGCCGAAGGCCGAGATCCGGTTTCGTTGGCCAAACTGGCCGGCCGAATATCCGGAGACACCACGGCCTCGCACGCCTGGGCCGCCTGCCGCGCGATGGAAGCGGCCGCAGGTTTGAGTTGTTCCGAACGCGCCGACTACATGCGAGGCATTTTGGCCGAACGCGAAAGGGTGATCAATCATCTGGGAGACATGGCCTCGATGTGCAACGATGTCGGCTTTGCGTTCGGTTATTACCAGTTCGGACGCCTGCGGGAACTGTGGCTAAGAGACAACCGGACGCTGTTCGCTCACCGTCTGATGATGGATTGCATCGTGCCGGGCGGCGTCGCAGTGGACCTCAAGTTCGACGACTGCGCCGCGATGAAAGAGACGATTGCAACGCTCCGCGCCGAACTAAGCGACCTGATTAAAATCATCGACGCGAACTCCTCGCTCGAAGACCGCTTTTTGGCTGCAGGCGTGTTTTCGCCTGCACAGGCTCAGGCCTTGGGCGCGCTGGGTTTCGTCGGCAGGGCCAGCGGTCAGGTCTTCGATGTGCGCAAGGCGCCGGGCTATCCGCCCTACGACCGTTTGGATTTGACCGTGCCGGTCGAAACGGACGGCGATGTCGCGGCGCGGTTTTGGCTGCGGTACAAGGAATTGCGTACCGCTTGCCGCTTGCTGGAACAAATGCTCGAACAAATGCCGGAAGGCGCCGTTCTCGCGGATTGGCGGACGCCCGAAGCGGGTGCCGAAGGCTTTGCCGCCGTGGAGGGTTGGCGCGGCGAGATTTTGTGTTATGTCCGATTTGACCAGGGAAACCGGATCGCCCGCTATTATCCGCGCGACCCGAGCCAAATCAATTGGCCGGCGTTGGAAAAAATTCAGATCGGCAACATCGTTCCGGACTTTCCGGTCTGCAATAAATCGGTGAGCGGTTCTTATTCCGGACAGGATTTATAAGGAGTATTTATGTTACGGCTCTATCTTAAAGCATTGAGTACCGGCGTTTTGACCGAACCGGTTCCGTACATCGACAAAGACCGGCTCCTGGAAACCGTCGGTTTGGAATTGAAAACCGCGATAGGGCGCAAATTCAGTCGAAGCCTGGCGATAAGGCACATCGATGCAGGTTCTTGCAACGGCTGCGAATTGGAAATTCATGCATTGAACAACGTTTATTACGATATCGAGCGTTTCGGCATTCATTTCGTCGCGTCCCCGCGCCATGCCGATGTGCTATTGGTGACAGGGCCCGTTTCCCGGCACATGCAAGCCGCGCTGCTTCGGGCTTATGATGCGACGCCGGCGCCTAAATGGGTGGTCGCGTCGGGCGATTGCGCCGCTTGCGGCGGTGAGTTCGGTGCATCCTACGCCAGTTGCGGCGCCGTAAAAAACGTCCTGCCGGTCGATGCGACGATCGCCGGATGCCCTCCGTCTCCGTTGCAATTGATGCAAGGATTGTTAAACACTCTTAAAGTATTATAATGATTGTGGAAATAGAAATTAAGCATATTATTAACTTGTCATTGTTTGTGGTTCGTCAAAATCATTTTAAATTTTTTATATGAAATTATCGGTAGTCGTACCCGTATTCAACGAAGCGGACAATATATTGCCGCTCCTGCAAGAGATCGAAGCCGCGATGATCCAAGTCGCCGCGGAAAATTATGAAATTATCTTCGTCGACGACGGCAGTCGGGACGATACGCCGATAGTGCTCGAAAATGCGCTGTCGGCGTTCAAAGCGCTACGCGTGATACGTCAACGCCGAAGCTGCGGACAAAGCACCGCGCTTTATACCGGCATTCGCGCGGCCGTTTATCCGTGGGTCGCGACGTTGGATGGAGACGGGCAGAACGATCCGACCGATATTCTGCATTTGCACCAAGTGTTCAAACACCAATTGCAAAATTTACCCGAGTTATGGATGGTGGCCGGATGGCGTAACCGTCGCCGGGACTCAGGCTGGCGAAAATTCACGTCGAAACTGGCTAACACCGTTAGAGATGGCTTGCTTGGCGATAAAACACCGGATACCGGCTGCGGCTTGAAACTGTTTTTACGAGATAAATATTTGTTATTGCCCTATTTCGACCACATGCACCGTTTTTTACCGGCATTGATTCTAAGGGCCGGCGGACAAGTGGTGTCCGAGCCGGTCAACCACCGGCCGAGGCTGAAGGGGCGTTCCAAGTACGGGACCTTGGACCGTTTATGGGTGGGAATCGTCGATTTGTTCGGCGTTATCTGGCTGCAGCATCGCGCCAGATTGCCTGAAATAAAGGAGATTTACCGTGGATCATGAAACACTGTGGCTGTCTGTCGGTCTGTTGGGGCAAGCGTTATTTTCGGCGCGTTTTTTCGTGCAGTGGTTGCAAAGTGAACGGCAGAAAAAAAGCGTGTTTCCGGTGGCGTTTTGGTATTTCAGCATCGGCGGCGGAATCACGCTGTTGGCTTATGCGATACACAAGGAAGATCCGGTTTTCATCATCGGCCAGGCAAGCGGGCTATTCATTTATTTGCGCAATTTATATTTTGTCGTGTACGAAAGAAAATTAGCAGTGTAGTTGTTTAGATTGTGTTGAATTAAGCCGAAACAGCATTGACGGACATATTTGGCTGAGTTTTCGTTATCGACCAATCCGGCCCACAAAAATAAGCTTCTTTCTTAAACCCGGCGTCGTCCCCAACCTTCACAATTGACCGATGTATTCTCTACTTTCAACACGCCAGTGGCTTGTTTGGCTTTGGCTGATTTTAACGAGCGCCAGTTTGATCGATCGCCCGTTGTTTCCTATCGACGAAACCCGTTATGTCGGCGTTGCTTGGGAAATGTGGTCGCGCAACGATTTTCTGGTGCCCTATCTGAATGGCGAGCCTTACAGTCACAAGCCGCCTTTGTTGTTTTGGCTGATGCAGATGACTTGGGTCTTGTTCGGTGTCAATGAATGGTCGGCGCGCTTGGTGGCGCCGTTGTTTTCGTTGGCTTCGGTTTTTCTACTTCGATCATTGGCCGGAGCGTTGTGGCCGGAGCGCTCGAATATTGCCGGAAGCGCCCCGTTCATCATGCTGGGTTTTGCTTTTTGGATGATCTACGGCACATTGACGATGTTCGATGTGCTGTTGGTGTTTTTTGTCCTGCTCGCCCTTCGGAGTCTTTGGCATAATGCGAATAAAAGACCTAGCGCCGGTCGTTGGGTTCTTTTCGGCTTGGCGATCGGCGGAGGCATACTGAGCAAGGGACCGGTAGTTTTATTGCATACACTGCCCCCGGCATTATTGGCTCCTTGGTGGGTCGGGCGCGATACGCGAACGATCAATTGGCTCCACTGGTATCTCGGCATTTTATTGGGCATTTCGGTTGGCGCCTTGCTTGCGTTGTCTTGGGCGGTTCCTGCTGGTTCCGCCGGAGGCGAGATTTATCGCGAAGCGATTTTGTTCGGGCAAACATCGGGCCGACTGATCAAATCATTCGCTCATCGGCACGCATGGTGGTGGTATCTGGCATTTTCGCCGGCCTTGCTCTTTCCTTGGTGTTTTTGGCCGCCGCTTTGGCGAAATCTGAACACGCTCTCCTTTCGGGATCACGGTATCCGTTTTTGTCTGAGCTGGCTGCTGCCCGTTTTCATCGTCCTGTCATTAGTCAGTGGCAAACAGTTGCATTATTTGCTGCCGTTGGTTCCGGTTGTAGCTTTGTTGATCTCCAGGGTTGCGGACAATGCCGGATTCGATGAATGGCGAGGATCGCAGCAGGTATTCGTCGTGGCGATCGCGCTCGTTGCCGTGGTCTTGATTGCTCTACCGATAGTCAACGACTATTTCAGTTGGAAAAAACAATGGGCGGATTATTCCACGGTTTGGGGCATGCTCTTGTTGCTAGCGGCTATCGGTTTATGGTTTTGTAGGATCGATTCCATAGCGGAGTCCGCATTCTATTTGAACGTGGGGACTTTAGTGACGATCGTGATACTGTCGTTGAGCGTGCTCGATATTCGTTCAGAACGCTTCGATGTTAGGGAGGCCGCGCAACAAACCTCGGATCTTTTCAAGCAAAATAGCGAAGTCGCTTACTTGGGTACTTACCACGGCCAATATAATTTTTATGGCCGTTTGGAGGCCGGATTGATCAGTACGATCGATCCGATGCATTGGGCAAAGATGCATCCTGATGGCTATTTAGTGATAACTTTCAAGACCAAACAAGCATTGCCCGATTCTCTGTTTATCTATCATCATCCGTTCCGAGGTCGGATAATGGCGATCGTATCGAATAAAATGTTAACGGAATTCCCACACAGAGAATGGGAACGATAGGCTTGTGTAGGATGTGCGCAAAGCGTGAGAGCCATTTAGGAAAGTTAGTTTGTATCGTATCCAAAACGTCTTCGTTGTCTTCAATGCATCAAACCGGCCTGGTCGGTTTGAAGAGCAAAGTTAAAGAACAAGCCATTCGCCCGGAGTTAAGTGTCCGGGCGATTTAAAGATAAGCAACTAGAAAGTCTTGGTTTTTCTCGATAAATTCAACAACGCTATGCCGCTGAGGAATAACCACAGTGCGGACGGCAAAGGTACGGTATCTCCTGAAGCAAAATTTTGTGTCCAATAGGCATAATAGGGTGCCCCTTGAGTGGAATCGAAAACCAAGCCTACGCCAAGATCGGTAAACCAATCCACCAAAATATTTTCACGATGTCCCGAACTGCCCATCCAGCCGCCGCCGTCTTCTCCTTTGAAGACGTCCCAAGCGTCCCAAGTCGAATTGTTCCAGCCGTTACCTACGTCAGTCCATGAATTGAAAGCTTGTAAACCGTTATTGGTAGAGAAAAGACTCAATTCATTTAAATCGGCCGAGCCGTACATAACCAGTCGCGCCGATTCTTGTGCCGGTAGCATGGTTAATTGGCCCTCGGAAAAGGTTACTCCGTATCCTGCTGCAATGTTTTCTCCCCAGCCGCCGCCCGGTTGATTCCAGTTATAACCGGTCGATAGCATTCTTTGGCCGGCATCGCTGTTATCGGAGCCGGTATGGCTGAAGAAATTATTGGCGGACATGTCGTGCGAGTGAGTAAACGCGGCGTCATGCAGTCTGCTGTCCGCAGTCAAATCATCCAAACCGTTTAAATTACGCTGCAAATTGACAAGAAAAAATACTTCCTGTTCGGGCGCCGACCAGAAATTAAAATTTGCCGCATGAATCGTCGGTACTGTTAAGAATCCCAAAAAAAGGGTTACGAGCTTAAATTTCAGGTTTTTCATAAGGTGTCTGGATTTGAGTTGTGATGACTGGATGAAAATGTTGGTAATTGAAAATTTAGCGCTATTCATGAGGGGACAAGCGCTCTTCAATGTGAATTAATGTTTTAGTCTTTGACAGTGCTAGATAAAATAGAGTGTGGTTTGGACTATAACTTAAAAATGATTAATTTAATATTACAGGACCGAATAAAACCAAAGTTTCCTGAATAAGGTTAAGTGTTAGAGAAATTGTAATTGTTGACTTAGAATTCTGTCAAATTAAGTTTGCTTCGGCGTTTTGGATTAATGCGCCAGATTGTCTATGATGCCGTGCCGGCTAGCGAGTAGGGTCATCTCGGCGACCGATTTGACGCCGAGTTTGTCCTTGATCGCCGTACCATGGTTGCACACCGTCTTGTAGCTCAAACAGAGTTTCTCAGCCGCTTTGCGGGTTGTATAGCCTTTGGCCAATAAGCAAAACACGTCGAATTCGCGTGGCGACAGTTGTCTGATTTGTTCCGATTCGTCTTTTTCGGAGGCGATGTTGAAGGCCAACTGTTGGGCTAATTCGGGTTCGACAAAACTGCCGCCGCCGGCGATTTGGCAGACTGCCGCGACTAGCGTCTCGGGAACGCTGTTTTTAGTGATGAACCCTTTTGCACCGGCCTTGATCGCGCGGGTTACATAGACCAATTCATTGTGGATGCTAAACACCAAGATTTTGCAATTCGGATCGCGCGCTATCAGGCGTCTTATGCTTTCGAAACCGCCGATGCCGGGCATCGACAAGTCCATCACGACAATATTCGGTTGATACTGAGTGTAGAGTTGGCAAGCGGTTTCGCCCTTGTCGGCTTCGTAAATATCGCCGATTCTATTCGACAGTGAAAGGTAGGTTTTGTAACCGGCCCTAACCACGGCATGGTCGTCCACCAGCAGTACATCGATCTTATCCGACACGTTGTTACTTCTCCATACAATTAAATCGGGAATAATGTCGGATATTTAACGGTAAAGCCATGGGAGCTTTTCCCGAAATAAAGATGCGGGACAATTTCCCGGTTCTTTCTTAGCGCTTTTCCCGAGTTCTAGGTGCCGTATTCCGTAACGTTGCATACCGCTCCTTCCGTATGATTACCGTCCGTGCGCTGCCCTCTATGAATGATTCGTTATGCGCCTTGATCACGCTAAGCCGGTTGTAATAACAAACACCGCGATTATTAGAGGGCCGCGCCGACATTATGCGATAAATCAATCTGGAGGAATTATGCAACACCATAAAAAACGCGAACTCTGGGGCGCGGCGGCATTAGTGTCGAGTGTCTTGCTGGCCGCGTCACAGCCGGCGCAGGCCAATCAAGCGTTAGATAAGTTGTCTAAACAAAATACCAATTGGGTCATGCAGACCAAGGATTACAGCTCGACTCACTATAGCGAGTTGTACGATATTAATATTACGAATGTACAAAACCTGAAGCCGGCCTGGTCATTTTCAACCGGCGTTCTAAACGGTCATGAAGGCGGGCCTCTGGTCGTTGACGGCATTATGTACGTGCACTCACCCTATCCAAACAATGTATTCGCAATCGATCTGAATAACCCCGATAAAATTCTGTGGCAATTCAAACCGAAGCAAAACCCGGCCGCACGCGCGGTGGCTTGTTGCGACGTTGTCAACCGCGGCTTGGCTTATGCGCCGCAAGGCAAGGATTATCCGGCGACTATCTTTTTAAATCAATTGGACGGCCATGTCGTCGCATTGAATGCGAAAACCGGCGAACTGCTATGGAAAATGGAAAACTCCGACATCGCGATGGGCTCGACGCTGACTGTGGCGCCGTTCGTCGCCGAGGATAAAGTCATCGTCGGAACTTCCGGCGCCGAATTAGGGGTTCGCGGATACGCGACCGCCTACAACATCAAAGACGGCAAGCAAGCCTGGCGCGTCTATGCGACCGGTCCCGACGAAGATATCAAGCTGTCGAAAGACTTCAACAAGGCCAACCCGCATTACGGGCAGTTCGGTCTGGGGCTGAAAACCTGGGAAGGCGACGCGTGGAAAATCGGCGGCGGCACGAACTGGGGTTGGTATGCCTACGATCCTGACTTGAGAATGCTGTACTACGGATCGGGTAACCCGGCGCCGTGGAACGAAACGATGCGTCCCGGCGACAACAAATGGACCATGACGATCTGGGGCCGCGATATCGAGACCGGGGAAGCGAAATTCGGTTATCAAAAAACGCCTCACGACGAATGGGATTATGCCGGCGTCAATTACATGGGGCTGTCCGAGCAGAAGGTCAACGGTAAGATGACCAAGTTGCTGACCCATCCGGATCGTAACGGTATCGTCTATACGCTAAACCGCGAAAACGGCGACCTGGTCAACGCGTTCAAGATCGACAACACCGTCAACTGGGTCAAGCATGTCGATCTGAAAACCGGCCTGCCGGTGCGCGATCCTGAATATTCGACACGCATGGATCACGAAGCGAAAGGTATTTGTCCCTCGGCGATGGGCTACCACAACCAAGGCATTGAATCCTACGACCCGAACAAGCAATTGTTCTTCATGGGTGTGAATCATATCTGCATGGACTGGGAACCGTTCATGCTGCCTTATAGGGCCGGGCAATTCTTCGTCGGAGCGACGTTGAACATGTATCCGGGACCGAAAGGCACGCTAGGTCAAGTCAAGGCGATGAACGCCGTGACCGGCGAGTTCGAATGGGAAGTTCAGGAAAAATTCGCGGTTTGGGGCGGTACGACGGCAACAGCCGGTGATTTGGTCTTCTATGGCACGTTGGATGGCTACATCAAGGCCTTGAACTCGAAAACAGGTGAAGAACTTTGGAAATTCAAGCTGCCTTCCGGCGTGATCGGTCATCCGATTACTTATAAACACGAAGGCAAGCAATATGTCGCGATTTACTATGGAGTCGGCGGTTGGCCCGGTGTCGGTTTGGTCTTCGATCTGAAAGACCCGTCGGCCGGTTTAGGCGCGGTCGGTGCGTTTAAGGAATTGGCGCATCACACTCAAATGGGCGGCGGCGTGATGGTTTTCTCGTTGTAATAAATGAGGCATGAATGTCGGGTTGCGTCTCTCACCTAACGCTAGGCGAGGGATTAACCCGACCTACATAAAGAGGGCTAAATGAAACAATTGAATGACATTTTGACTGCGTTGGCTATTAGCTTGGCTGTGTCGGCTTCGGCTCATGCAAGCGAAGAGCCTCTGAAAGTGTGTAATGCCGAAAACGAAATGCCTTATGCGAACAAAAAGGGCGAAGGCTTCGAAAATAAGATCGCACAAGTTGTCGGCGAGGCGCTCGGACGGCCGATCGAATATGTCAATTGGACCGATGCGCGCTATTTCGTGCGTGATTATTTGGATAAGGGTTTGTGCGATGTCGTGATCGGCATGGATAGCGGCGACCCGCGCGTACTGACGACCGAACCTTACTACCGATCCGGGTATGTCTTCATCACTCGGGCGAAGGACGGTTTGGATATTCACGGATGGGACAGCGATGTATTGATGAATGCCGAGCGCATCGCCTTTATTCCGGGCACCCCGGCCGAAGTGATGATGCGCAAGATTGGACGCTACAACGACCAATTCAACTACATGCATGAACTGGTCGGCTTCAAGTCGCGCCGGAACCAGTATGTAAAATACGATCCGGCGAAGCTGGTCGGCGAAGTCGCCTCCGGTAATGCCGAAGTCGCGGTGTTGTGGGGGCCTTCCGCTGCTCGCTATGTCAAGGAATCCGCGACGCCTCTGACGATGGCGGTCATCCCGGACAATAACGTTCGCGCCGACGGCGAGAAAGTCGGCTTTCACTACAGCACCTCAATGGGCGTGCGCAAGGAAGATACTAAATTGCTCGAACAGTTGAATCAGGCGCTGGCCGAGCGCCGTCAAGACATCGATCAAATATTGAGCGCCGAGGGCATGCCGCTTGTTTCGGAACCCGCACAGGCGTTGGCTTCAAAATAAACAGGAAAAGATAACAATGAAATTAACACGACTATTGGCCGGTATTTTGGCCGGAACGGCTTTGATAAGCACTGCGGCCCATGCCGAAATTACTTTGCGCAATGCGATTACCGGCGAACAGCTGGATATGAGCTTCGCTAAAAAAGGCGGCGATACCGAAGCGTTCAAGCAATTCATGCAAGACGGAAAGAACCCTTATAACGGTAACGAAGAAGTGATTGCTGAAGGGAAAAGTCTTTATATGACCGGTTGTTCAGGTTGTCACGGCCATGAAGCGGAAGGCAAGCTGGGCCCGGCTTTGGCCGACGACTACTGGACTTATCCTAGCGGCGAGACCGATAAGGGCTTGTTCGAAATTTTATTCGGCGGCGCGCAAGGCATGATGGGGCCGCAATATGTCAACTTCAATACCGATGAAATGCTGAAAATCATGGCCTTCATTCGCAGCATCTACACCGGCGATACTAGTAAAGCCAAATGGCTTAAATAAACAGCGAGGTTAACACGATGAAAAAAACATTATTGCTCAGTGCCGCAGGTTTTGCGGTTGCTTTGTCGTCTTCCGTCATGGCTTACGATGGAACTAACTGCAAGGAACCCGGCGTTTGTTGGGAGCCGAAGCCGGGTTTTCCCGAAAAAGTAGCGGGAAGTAAATATGACCCGAAACACGATCCGAACGAACTGAATAAGCAAGCGCAGTCGATTAAGGAAATGGAAGCTCGCAATAAGAAACGAACTGAGCATCTTTCTAAAACCGGCAGGTTTGTTTATGACGTAGAAGAAATCAACTAAAACTGTATCCCGTTTCCGCTTCCCATCAGCCGTATGGCATGTGGAAACGCATACCGTGCTGAATGGTCGGTATGATTTTCCCCCTTGGAAACCGAAGGCTTGATTTTACCGCCGGTTTCTTTCGTGATCTTTGAAGACTAATATGACTTCGCCCCAGAAGGCTGCAGGCTGGATGGGGCCTTTTTTATTTCTGCCATGACAGACAAATTTCTGAACGATTGGCGCGAAAAGGCGCTGCAATTCGAGCAACAAATCAACCGAGTCGTGATCGGCCAGCAAGATGCTGTCCGAAATATCGTGATCGCGGTATTCGCGCGCGGGCACGTCTTGCTCGAAGGCAATGTAGGCGTCGGCAAGACCACCTTGCTGCGCGCGGTTGCGCAAGGGCTCGGCGGGCAGTATCAGCGCATCGAAGGCACGATCGATTTGATGCCGGTCGATCTGATTTATTACACGTATTTAAACAGCGACGGCAAGCCTTGCGTAGATCCGGGGCCGTTGTTGAAACAAGGCGAGCAACTCTCGACCTTCTTTTTTAACGAAATTAACCGCGCCCGACCACAGGTACATTCGCTGCTACTGCGCGTAATGGCAGAGCGTAGTGTCGGCGCATTCAATCGGGAATATCTTTTCCCGCATATTCAAGTATTTGCGGACCGTAACCGAGTCGAGAAGGAAGAGACCTTCGAACTGCCGGCCGCCGCGCGCGACCGCTTTTTAATGGAAATCAGCATCGAGACGCCGGATGACGATACCGTCTTGGATGATCTGATGTTCAACCCACGCTTTCACGATGTCGATGCCTTGGTCGGCGAAATCGATAGCAGCCTAATTCCTTATTATCAACTCAACGAATGGGCCGTTCAGATTCAACAAACGATCGAACCGAGTCCTGCATTGCGGCGATACGCGCTCGATCTATGGAAGGCCGCTGCCGAGCCCGGCCGATACGGGATCGGTCTGAGCGATGTCGATATGTCTCAATTGATACAGGCGGGCGCCAGTCCTCGGGGCATGAGTTATCTAATACGCGCCGCGAAGGTCCGCGCCTGGCTCGAGAGCCGCACGGTATTGCTGCCCGAGGATGTCCAAGCGGTTTACCGGGTGACGATGGCGCACCGCATTTTTCTGAATCCGATCATGGCCTATCGCAAAGACGAGTTGATGCCCGAGTTGATCAACGGGATTTTGGAGTCGATTGCCGCGCCTTGAGGTTTGATAGCAGTAAGCGGTGAATTCCTCGTTCCCACGCTCCAGCGTGGGAACGCCATACCGGTCTGATCGAGGCAGCCAAGGTATGGATTCCCACGGAGGACCGTGGGAACCAGAAAAAAAACATTGGAACCGGGAACCGGAAAAACAATAAACAAGTTAACTAAGCAATCCAATGAATTATAAAAAATGGATAGAATCGGCTGTGCCGAAGGCCGGCTTCAGTCATTTAGTGGAAATGTATTTGACTTGGTCCGGCGTGGGCTTTGCCGGAGCGCTGATCGCCAGCGCGCTCGATCATTATTCGGCGGTGCCTTATGCCGCGTATTTCACCGGCGCCGTGAACGATGCGGTCGGCTACCGTTTTTGGGTGCTCTTGGCCGATATCGGTTTGTTGTTTTTTTGTTTCAGCCTGCCGTTTCTCTTCATGACGCGCTATTTCGGTTCCGTCGAAAAAGTCGCCGGTCCCTTGCAACGTCTGACCTACACGTTTTTCGTCGTGGCCTTTGACGAGGGCGCACTGATGATCGGCATCCTGTTCGCGAACTTGCTGCATGCTTCCGATAAAACCGCCTTGCTGGCGAGCAAATCGTTTTTATTCAGCGATGTCGGCTTGTTTACGATTCTGGTGCTGATCGTTTTGAATTCGGCGCTCTGGATGTTAGGCGAGTCCATTTTCAACCGCGACGATAAAAGTTTTTCGGGCGTCGTACAAATGCTGATGACTGCTCCGGTCAAATACACCGCTCCGGGATACTGTTGTTTCACCGGTATCGCGGTTTATCTGATCGTGAGTCAATGACATGGCGTTAGCGATAGAGACTTTTCACTATCGTTTGGCGAACCCGGGTTATTGCGCGATTCCCGGCGCTCATCCAGGGCAAATGGTCGGCAGCGGACAGCTATTCAAGCGTCACGAGTCCTTGTTGGCTAGTCCCGATCCGAGACGCTTGGATTTACGGGCTAGCCTACTCGATCCTTTTAATCACTACCGGGTCAAGGTCTTTCAACAGCACAGCAAAATCGACTTGTTCGTGATTGCCGATTTGTCCGCGTCTATGTCTATTCCGGGCGAGTCCACGAAATTACAAATCGCGGCAGATTTTTTACTGTCTTCCGCGCAATCGGCTTTTGAATCCGGCGACAATTTCGGTTTCATCGGCTGCGGACAAGGCATCGAAAAATCATGGCTGTTTCCGAAAGGCTTGCGCATGGGCCGCGTGCAGGAATTGGCTCGGGATTTGTCTCGCGTTCGAAACGGGCAGGGTGGCAACGGCCTGTTTCAGGTGGAGCCTTATTTGCCGCTACGGCGGTCCTTGATCTTTCTGCTATCGGATTTTCATTTCGATCTTAATCGATTGTCGCGTCTTGCCGGTCTCTTCGGCAGGCATGCTGTCGTTCCGCTCGTGTTGTGGGATCCGGCCGAATATGCCGGCTTGCCGGAGTGGGGCATCGTCAAGTTTCAGGACAGTGAAAACATGCGCACCCGGACCTTGCTGATGCGTCCCGGGTTGAAGCGGAAAATCATCGAAGCTTTCGAGCAGCGCAGAGGCAGATTACGGCATTGGTTCAGATCCAAGGGTGCGGAGCCATTGTTCATTGAGGGTCGTTACGAGGCTTCGGCATTGACGAATTATTTTTTGCAGAGAGGGGTGTGAGATGAGCAAGGTGAAAGATGAAAGGTGAAAGATGAAAGATGAAAGGGGCAAGGGGCATAAAGGAGTAGGATGGGTAGAGGCGGAAGCCGAAACCCATCGTTGCAATGCCGCCGATTCTCCCGCCTAACAAGCTTGAACGATTATTCAGTAAGATGGAAGTAATGGTATCGAGGTGATATTGGCTAAGTTTACAAGAGGTTATTTACAGCAATGAATTACGATGAGCGCTCCGCGTGGATAGGCGTGCTGAGGTTGATGTTATTACTGGGCGTCTTGATCAGCGGTTGTTCCGGATCGCTGCAGCAATCGGTCAGCCGCTTCGAGTTTTTGACGCCGAAGCCGTTCGGTTATGTCATCGGCGATGAAATCGCTCATCGTATCGTTATCGATACGCGCGCCGGCGTCGAATTGAACAACAATACATTGCCAAAGCCGGGAGAATTGAACCGCTGGCTAACGATCAACCGGCTCGAGCATTCGCAAAGTCAGATCGGGCAGGGTATGCGTTATGTCATCGATATCCGTTATCAGGTTTTTTATGCGCCGCTCGAAGTCAAAATGCTGGCGATTCCGGGATTTTCGGTGCAATTCAAACAAGGAGCGCAAACGATAGAGCAAGCCGTGCCGGATTGGCATTTCACGATTTCGCCGCTGCGCGAATTGGCGGTCCGCAAAGACGAAGGCGGCGAATACATGCGCCCGGATGTGACGCCGGGCGGCTTGCCGAATGACGATACGGTAAGGCGACTGTTTACGAGTCTATTTGTTCTCGCACTGAGTGCGCTTTATCTGAGCTATCTGTACGGCTATCTGCCGGGCTTGCCGAGACGCGGTATTTTCAAGCGGGCCCAGCGGCAATTAGCGCGCTTGCCTGAACGGGATCTCGCCTCGGCCTTGAGCGTGGTTCATCATGCGCTTAACACATTGAACCGCAAACCTTTGTTTCAACACAAGCTGAATGAGTTTTATCGAAACCAGCCCGATTATCGTAAATTAGCCGGTGAGTTGAATGATTTTTTCGAGCTGTCCAATCGCTTTTTTTTCGCCGGTTACGGCGGCATCGGTCGGGACGATTTCGACAAGATAGAACGTCTATGCCGCTTATGCCGTGAAGTCGAGCGAGGCGGCCGGTGAACGATATCGCTTTCGAAACGCCCTGGGCCTTGGCCGGGTTGTTGTTGATGGTGTTGCCGCTACTCAAGACCGGCGCGGCGCCGTCGGCCTATTCATGGCTCGCGATCGTACCTGCCGACGGGCTGTCCGTTTTGTTGGCGCTGTTCTTACGCATTACCGGAATGTCGGTTGTCGCGGCGTTATCTCTCGGGTTATCCGGGGTGTATTTGAAGGAACAAAAAGTCGAGCGCATCGGGCGCGGTGCGCATATCGTGTTGTTGCTCGACCGTAGCCGCAGCATGGACGATACGTTTGCCGGCAGGGCGCCGGACGGTTCGAATGAATCGAAATCGGCAACGGCCCGGCGCTTGTTGACCGAGTTCGTCGAAAAACGCAAGCATGACCGCATCGGCGTTACGGCTTTCAGTACCTCTCCGTTGTTCGTGATGCCGTTGACCGAAAACAAACAGGCCGTGCAAGCGGCGATTGCAGCGACGTCTTCGCCGGCTTTGGCTTACACCAACATCAGCAAAGGATTGAGTCTGGCCGCGTCATTTTTCGAACAGCAGCCGTTGACCGGTTCCCGTATTTTATTGTTGATTTCGGATGGCGCGGCGGCGATCGACCCAGACAGCGAGCAAGCCTTGAGACAGTTGATCAAGCAACAGCAAATCCGCTTGTATTGGGTGTTTTTGCGTACCGAAAACAGCCCCGGCATATTCGATGTGCCCGAAGATTCTCGAAACGATAACAGCGATGCGATGCCGGAGCGTTATCTGCATTTGTTTTTTAAAAGTCTCAATGTGCCGTATCAGGCTTACGAAGCCGAAAACCCCGACGCGGTGCAAAAGGCGATAGCCGATATCGATACCCTGGAAAACCGACCGCTGCATTATTTCGAGCGCATTGCGAAGCAGGATTTATCCGGATTATGCTATCGCTGGGCCGTCATTTTATTGTTGTTGCTATTGGCTTTGAAAAGTTGCGAGGTGCGAAGATGAAGGTATCATTACGGCAAGTTGTAGGTTGGTCGCTGTTTGCCGCCGCTTGTCTATCGGTCATTGTCCAGCTCTGGACTTTCAATCGGATCGAACGCGAAAACGCATGGATAGATAAATTGCTGTCGGGTCATGACATCGCCATCGACAAGGTGATCGGCGCACAGCCCGAGGTACGTTTGGCCCGCGCGATTTATCTGAAACAAATGCACCGTTACGACGAGGCGTTGGCGACCTTGAATTTGATTATCGACCAGGGCGGGCCGGAACTGCAAACCAAAACCCGTTATAACCTCGGTAATTTGTATCTGGCGCAAGCGGTCGAGCAAACCGAGGCGTTAAATTTCAATGAAGCTTTACCGCTGGCGGGACTTGCCAAGCAAGCCTATCGTCAGGCCCTAGCCTTGGACAGCGGCTTTTGGGATGCGAAATACAATCTCGAAGTCGCCATGCGGCTATTGCCCGAAATGAACCGCGTCAACATCGGCGATGACGGGCCTGAGAGCAAAAAGTCGAAGCTATGGACGACGGTGCCGGGATTTCCTCGCGGTTTGCCATGATTGGGTTAGCAGTTAGCAGTGAGTGGATGGTTGTGAAAGAGGAAAGAGGAAAGAGGAAAGAGGAAAGAGGAATAGCCAGTATTCGCTCGTTCCCAAGCTCTTTGCTTGGGAATGCGGTACGAGAAGCTCCAGCTTCTCGAGACCTAAGCCAAGAGCTTACATGGAGGCTTTCCCAAATCGGAGTATGGGAAACAGCGAAGGGTGTCTGAAGACTTACAACCAAAAAGAATCAATAAAGAGCTTATGTATTCACGACAAATCTTCAAGGATTACCGTTTTTGGTGTTTGGCCGCGGCCGTTATTGCGCTTGCCTTGTTGTTTATTCATCCTAGCGAACAACGTAAAAACCCGGTTTATGACTTGACCTTCGTCATCGATATCACGCGCAGTATGAATGTCGAGGATTACCAGGCAAACGACCAAGCGGTGAGCCGTTTAGAGTTCGTCAAGCAAAGCTTGCGCGAGCTGTTGCTAAAGCTGCCGTGCGAATCGAAAGTTGGATTGGGCGTTTTTACCGAACGGCGCTCGACCGTGTTATTCAAGCCGGTCGAGGTGTGTTCGGGGTTTGCCGAAATCGATGCCGCGATTGCAGCATTGGACTGGCGCATGGCCTGGGCCGCCGACAGCCGTATCGCCAAAGGGTTGTTGAATACCTTGGAAATGCGCCGAGATTGCGGCAGCCGTTTGGTGTTCATGACCGATGGACAGGAAGCCCCGCCGGTCAACCCGCGCTATAGGTCAGATTTTTCAGGTGTTAAGGACTCCTTGAAAGGTTTGCTGGTCGGCGTCGGCGGCATGGAGCCGGCGCCGATACCGAAATACAACAGCCGGGGCGAGCGGGAGGGGTTTTATAAGGCCGATGATGTGCCGCATCGTTCGACTTTCGGTCTGTCCAACTTGAATCCCGAAGAAATCGAGGGCTACAACGCCCGCAATGCTCCCTTCGGTAGCGAAGCCGCGGCCGGTAACGAACACCTGAGCTATTTGCATGAAGCCTATTTGCAGCAACTAAGCGCCGAATCCGGTTTGCATTATCATCGGTTGACTGGTAGTCAACCTCTCGTAGAAGCCTTACAGGCCGCCGATATGGCCGAACAAAGACAAGTCGAGACCGATGTTCGCTGGCGAGCGGCGCTTGCCGCATTGGTTTTGTTGGTGGCGGTGTTTGTTTGAAGGCGGTTGGCCGCTGCCATTAAGCCATGCTGACGACTTTAGGCTTTAATGTGCCTTAACAGTTGGCCGCGTTTCGATGATCGGTATCGGCACATCCTTGTGCGCAGATGTTTGTCGATAGCGAGCCTTACTCGGCCTTATCGCCGTCATCCGGTTTGATTTCTTCGATTACCTTCGATGTGGATTCCTTCAGGCTATCAAGGGCGGGTTGGGCCGCTTCCTTGGCTTTTTCGGCGGCATCTTCCATGGCTTCTTTGGTCGCATCGACTGCCTCAGAGGCGCTTTCGGCAGCCGATTCGGCCGATTTTTTGATTTCCTCGACGGCTTGAGAACTTGTCTCGTCAGCTTTTTCCAATGCTTCTTTCGTTTTTTCTTGCGCCGCTTCCGCGGCTTCCTTGGTGATTTCCTTTACGGATTCGGTGGCTTCGGAAACGGATTTTTTGATCGGTTTGGTTGAGGTGTCGGGTTTTTCGACTTTTGCCGTATCGTCGGAATTACCACAACCAGTTATAGCGATAAGGGTCGTTAGAATTAGTAAGGGTTTGGTTTTCATAATGCGCTCCTATCGTGTGTTAGAGGCAGCCGCATACAGCAGGGTACTGTTGAATGCGAGTGAAGTTTGATTCTAACGTAATCAATGGCGCAATGCATGGATTAGAGTTTATTAATTTTGAATTTTTGGGGTAAGTTGACTGCTGTCGTCTATCAAAAAGCAACGAGGGATTTCGGGCGGCGAACGATATGAAATTTGATTAGCCGCCCGAAGAATCGCTTAGAAAGTAATGATTTCTTCGCCTTCGCTGACCAGCACGATGTCGGCCGGACGTAGCGAGAAAAGACCGACCGTGATGACGCCTGGAATGTTGTTAATAGTTTTTTCCAACTCGCTAGGGTCGACGATGTTAAGGTTATGCACATCGAGAATATGGCCGGCATTGTCGGTCACGCAGTTTTCGCGCCAGACCGGTTGGCCGCCCAGTTTGACTATTTCTCTAGCGACATAGCTTCTCGCCATCGGGATGACTTCGACCGGCAGCGGGAATTTGCCGAGTACGTCGACGCGCTTGGAGCCGTCCGCGATGCAAACGAATTGCTTGCTGGAGCCGGCGATGATTTTTTCGCGGGTCAATGCGGCGCCGCCGCCTTTGATCAATTGTTTGTTCGGATTGATTTCATCCGCGCCGTCCACGTAGACCTCGAGCGTGCCGACATCATTCAAATCCAGAACCGGGATGCCCATTTTTTTCAGATGGGCCGTGGTGGCCTCGGAGCTGGATACCGCGCCTTCGATGCCTGATTTCATTTCGGCTAGGCCATTAATGAAGTGAAATACGGTCGACCCGGTTCCGACGCCGACGATCGAAACGCCTTTGACGTAATCCAAGGCAGCGTAGGCTACTTTTTGTTTAAGTTCGTCTTGTGTCATAGTTTTTATTTTCAGGTTAGTGGTTATTGTTAATGTGTGATAATAACGCATCTAATTCGAGAGCTCATCCGTTTTTTAAGTATGTTAAGCCAGTATATCGAAAAAATATTAAGAGCCCGCGTCTACGAGGTCGCGGAAGAAACGCCGTTGGATTATGCGCCGAACTTGTCCAGGCGCCTCAGAAACGATGTTTATTTGAAACGTGAGGATTTGCAGCCGGTCTTTTCGTTTAAATTGCGCGGCGCGTACAACAAGATTGCGACGTTAAGCGAGCAAGCTAAGACTAATGGCGTGATCGCGGCATCGGCCGGTAATCATGCGCAAGGCGTGGCCTTGTCGGCGCAGATGCTTGGTATCGATGCGTTGATCGTGATGCCGCAAACGACACCCGAAATCAAGGTCAGTTCTGTGCGGGCGCGGGGCGCCCGGATTGTTTTGTTCGGCGATTCCTATGACGAGGCTTATGGGCGGGCAAGAGAAATCGCCACCGAGAAAAATATGGCCTTCATTCATCTGTATGATGATATCGAGGTTATTGCCGGGCAGGGTACGATCGGAATGGAGATTTTACGGCAAAAAACCGGTGCACTTGATGCGGTTTTCGTACCGGTCGGCGGCGGCGGTTTGTTTGCCGGCATTGCGGCCTATATCAAATTCGTACGTCCCGAGGTCAAGTTGATCGGTGTCGAGCCTGACGATGCTGATTGTCTGAACCAGGCTTTGAAGGCGAACAAGCGGGTTGTGCTTAAACAGGTCGGTCTGTTTACCGATGGAGTCGCGGTCAAGCAGGTCGGCGAGGAGCCATTTAGAATCTTGCGGCATACGGTCGATGAGGTCGTCACGGTCAATACCGATGAAATTTGTGCGGCGATCAAGGATATTTTCGACGATACCCGTTCGGTTGCCGAGCCTGCCGGCGCACTGGCCTTGGCAGGCTTGAAAAAGTATGTCGAAACCCAAAAAATCGTTGATCAAACACTGATTGCGATCGAAAGCGGCGCGAACATCAATTTTGATCGTTTGCGCTATGTTGCCGAGCGGGCGCAGGTTGGCGAGCATCGGGAGATTTTGTTGGCTGTCGAAATTCCCGAAATGCCTGGCAGTTTTTTGCGTTTTTGTAAAATGCTCGGCAGTCGTAATGTCACAGAATTTAATTACCGTTATTTTGATACAAAGAAAGCCAATGTATTCGTCGGTCTTTCGACGAGCGGCGACGATTTCGATAAAACTGATTTAATTAGATGTCTCGAAGCTGAAGGTTTTTTTGTCGTAGACATGACTGCGAACGATTTGGCTAAGGAGCATATTCGCTATATGGTCGGCGGTCATGCGCCGCGAGCGCTGAATGAAGTGGCCTACAGTTTGCAATTTCCTGAGCGTCCGGGAGCCCTGTTGAAGTTTTTAACGGCTTTGGGCGATCGTTGGAATATCAGTTTGTTTCATTATCGCAATCATGGTGCGGCTTTCGGGCGGGTGTTGATCGGGTTGCAAATGCCGAATACCGAGCGCTACGCGTTTGAGGCGTGTCTGGATCGTTTAGGATTCGAGTATGCGGAACAAACCGCAAACCCCGCTTATGATTTGTTTGCCGGCGGCGGGGAGCAGAAATAGTGAAAGGTGAAAGGTGAAAGGTGAAAGGTGAAAGGTGAAAGGTGAAAGGTGAAAGGTGAAAGGTGAAAGGTGAAAGGTGAAAGGTGAAAGGTGAAAGGTGAAAGGTGAAAGGTGAAAGGTG
>Ga0180009_10001027_pt1 | contig 35147 bp, 28 predicted proteins | sample OS_PC_MetaG_FD_123537 | JGI IMG/M metagenome (GOLD analysis project Ga0180009, IMG submission 123537) | Groundwater microbial communities from the Aspo Hard Rock Laboratory (HRL) deep subsurface site, Sweden - OS_PC_MetaG | ecosystem: Environmental > Aquatic > Deep subsurface > Groundwater... | reverse complement strand
GTGTGGCCGAGACGCCGGAGCAGAGCAAATATACGGGCATTTACGATCGAATCCAGGCCCGGGCTTCCGGGACGGACGAAACCTGGATCTGCCCGCTCGGCGAAGAAGACCCTGGGGACCCCCGGGGCGTGCTGCCCCTGACCCGGGACGAGTATCTGTCCCTGGTGGACTGGACCGGCCGGGGAATCCGGCTGGGCAAGCGGGGGGCGATTCCAGGGCATCTGTCGGATATTCTGGACCGCATTTCGATCAACGAGGCCCGCTGGCTCGATACCGTTCATGGGTATGGGGGCCTGTTCCACCGGGTGGTTGGCCGGATGGAATCCATGATGGACATGGCCCGGTTCCTGGGCCGGCGCTGGCTGGGCGGTATCCGGGCCGGCCGAATGGCCTTTTCGACCGCCTGACCCCCGAAGACCGAACGCCTCCACAAGCAAATTCAGGCCCACAGGGCCCACACTCGCCCGATTTTCTGCCTATTGAGGCCTACCCGGGCTTCCCCCGCCAACAACCCTTTAAATCAAGATGGTTGTCAACCGAAGAAGACGGACTTTCAGGCTTGAACATACGGGGCGGGGCAAATTCTTCGGTATTTAATAATATGGATGTCAAGGATAATCTCACTTCAAGGATAATCTCACTCTAAACGCGCATTCCAACCCGCTTTTCCCCGGATTTTCTTCCACCCCGCCGTGGGATCTCCCGATTCGTCCAGGTTGAATGAACTACGGCTCGGACCGGGACTCCATAATCCATTTTTCAACCGTTTTCCGGTAGGGTCGAGGGGCTCTGGGCGACACTCGACCATACCGGGTCCAAAAAGAAAACAAAAGAAATCAAAGCGAGCGTCGAGGCTGAAAACATGACTAACGTCGAGATGAAGTACGACCGGAACGATGACGGCGTTTTGTATTCGACCTGGACCCGAGCCGGAAATTCACGCGCAGAACCCGGAACTTGTCCGGTCAGGGCGATCCCGTATTTCGGATTGACTCGAATGGCGCATGCGTATACTATGCGGAGCGACGGGTCGTATCGAGGCTTCGGTTTCTTTCCGGTCCAACTTATTCAGGGGTACATCGCCGGTTGCGAAGGGCGATCTGAAGCGGCAGCGAATGAGACGAGGCCTTTGAGCGATCCGGGCGCCATGGAAACCGGACCACAGCATGGACAATTCCTTCACTTTCCGGAGAGACACGCATGCCCCCTTCGGCCGATCGAGCTGAGACGCCGACGCGCCGGGTCTTCAGCACGTATACCGTGCTGCTGGCCGAGGCCCCGGCGACCGCGCCTCGGTTTCACGACATGCTCGAGGCCGTTGGGATGGGCCGGGTCGAGCCCTTCCGGGACGACGCCCCGGCCCTGGACCAGATTCGGAAGCTGAAACCCGAACTGGTCGTGGCCTCTCAAAGCCCGACCCCCCTGCCCGGATGCCAGCTCCTGGCGGCCGCCCGCGAGGACGAAGCCACGGCCCGGATTCCATTCGTCATCATCGCCGCCCCGCCCGGCCCGGAACTCGACACACCGGCCGACCCGGGGGCCAAGGACGATCTGACAGCCCGGGTTTCCGCGTCGGTGGAAACCGAGGAGTTCGCCCGGACCCTGATCGCCTTGCTGGACCCGTTGATCGACCCGAAACAGGAGGAGTCCTTCAGGCTGATTCAGGAGGCCGACGCCCTGGCCGAGTCCGGGGACCTGCCCGGAGCGTCCGAAAAATATCAAAAGGCCCTGAACCTCCATGCCCGTCACCTGGACGCCTGGCTGAGCCTGGCCCGGGTCCTGGGTGAACTCGAGCAGTTCGAGGAGGCTGAAACGGCCCACCTCATGGCCCTGGAAACGGACCGCTTTTCCCTCAAGGCCTATTTCGCCCTGGCCGAATACTATGAAAACCGCGAGGAATACGATCAGGCCATCGGCGTCCTCCGGCAGGCCCTGGGCATCGCCGAACTGATCAAGGCCTCGGGGCGTTCCCTGTCCCGGCTGAACTTTTTTATCGGCGAGTTCGAACTGCGCCTCAAACGACTCGAGGCCGCGGAGAAATCATTCGACAAGGCCATCGAGCTGGCGCCCGATGACGTCAAGCTGCGCACGGACATCGGCGACGCCTATGCGGACAAGGGCTATTTCGAGGAATCGGAAAAGCATTTCCAGGCGGCCCTGGACGTGGACCCCAACCTGGCCCATGTCTTCAACAAACTGGGTATCGCCTACCGCCGTCAGAAAAAGCACAAAAAGGCCCTCGATCTGTATAACAGCGCCCGCCGCCACCATCCCGACGACGAAAACCTCATGTTCAACATGGCCCGGGCCTACCTGGCGGCCGGCGATACCGGCAACGCCGTGAAGATGATCGAAAAGGCCCTGGGCATCGCCCCGGAGTTCAAGGAGGCCAAGCTCCTTCTGGCCAAACTGCGCCGCGGTCCGAAAAAGCCGGAACTCGATCAGGAAAAGAAAGCGGCGGCGGTCGTTCCCGACCCCTCCTGACGGGCCGGGGCGGGCGTTACGAGCCCAGGGGGCAGAACCGTTCCAGTTCCAGCATCACGGCCGGTCCGGCCGCGGTCACCCCGAAATAGATGGTCGGCTTGGCCGACAGCACGTCCATGATGGTGGCATTGGCCAGGGTGCTGCCCGTGACCAGGGCCACGTCGCACCAGGCGATGTTGTCCAGGGTCCGGTCCGGCCCGCCGATGACCACCCCGAACTTGTCCCGGCCGATGTTGTCCTCGTCCAGGTCCGTGACCCGGACTTCGAACCGCCCGGCCAAAACCTGGACCATGCGCGGCTGAAGCCCGATCATGGCGATCCGGGGCCGGCCGTATTTTTCCTCGATGTACCCGGCCAGTTCGGCCGCGCATCGGGGCGGCGCGTCGTCCCGGCAGTGAACCGTGCCTTCCACCGAGCCGGCGTGGCGCATGACCGCGTTCAGACAGGCCAGAAACACGGCCCGCGCGTAATTGCTCTCGAGTTCCATTTCCGCGATCTGTTTCAAGGTGCCGCTGAACCCGCCGGGCATGTCCGTAAAGGCCTGGCCCCGCGCCCCGTGGAACCCGGCCTCCATCATCCGCTCCCGTCCCTTGATGATCGGGTAGTCCTGGTCTTCCGGCCGGCCGATGGCCTCGTCAGGGGACAGGGTCCGCACCTGGACCCGGATGCCTTCGTTCTCCCAGCCGTTGGATTCGATCAGTTCCTCGAACCCGGTCTTCAGTCGATCGTACACGTTCATGACTCGATGCTCCCTTTCCCGGCGATTCGGGTTAAAGCGGTTCCAGGTCCTGCATCCTCAGCAGACCGCGGGCCGTGTCTCCGGGCGACAGGGCCGCCCGCTTCCAGCGACCGCGGGACGTCTCGACCCGGAGTCTCAGGCCGTTGACTTCCATGACCACCCGGACCGAATCATCGCACGGTTCCACCTCACGGATCAAGCCGGTAAACCGGTTGATGGACGGTCCGGGCGGCGGGGCCGCACCGATCACGACCTTTTGGCGTCCCACCGCGACCCGGGAAAAGGAACGGCCCTCATCCGGGACCAACAGGACCCCGCCGGCCCAGGCCAGTTCCACCAGGCCGTGGTCCAGTTGTCTGGTGATCCGGCAGGGCAGGACGTTGGGCGTGTCCAGAAAGGCACCCGCCGGCCCGGCTTCCGACGCGCTTCCGATTTCGAGGCCTCCCGATTCCATCACGGCCAGGGACCCGGCCAGGTATCCGGCCTCTTCGATGTCGTGGGTCACGATGATCGTGGTCAGGCCCAGGTCCCGGCGCAGGGCTTTGAACTCGGCTCGAAGATAGCGGGCCGTGCGGAAGTCCAGCTTGGAAAAGGGCTCGTCCAGGAGCAGCAGCCTGGGAGATGAGGCCAGGACCCGGGCCAGGGCCGCGCGCTGCTTTTCCCCGCCGCTGAACGTGCCCGGCCTGCGGCCGGCCAAATGGCCGATCCGCAGCAGGTCCATCAGTTCCCGGACCCGGCCGGGGCGGTCCTCTCGTTTCCGGCCCGCCCGGCCCATGGCCAGGACCAGGTTTCCTTCGATGGTCAAATGGGGAAACAGGTGCAGGTCCTGGCTGACGAACCCCATGGCCCGTCGATCGGCCGGCCAGGACTGGATTTCCTCCCCGCCCACCAGAATCCGGCCCTGGTGGGGGGCCAGGCCGGCGATGGCCCGCAGCAGGCTGGTCTTGCCGGCCCCGGACGGCCCGACCACGGCAAAGGCCTCCCCCTCCGGGACATGGAAATGCACGTCCCGGAGGAAGCGGTTGCTCACCCCGATCAGGCGCAGGTCGGCCAAGAACGATCCCCCCGCCCCGGGTCCGCGCCCGCGCCGCGCTTCTGCACGAAACGGGCCGCGAGCAGCATGACGAAGGCCGCGCCCAGCAGGACCAGGGCGCATGAGACCGCGATGCCCACTTCCCCGCTGGACAGGTTCAAATACACGGCGATGGGCAGGCTCTCGGTGCGAAAACGGGTCGCCCCGGCCACCATCAGGGTCGCGCCGAACTCGCCCATGGCCCGGGCCCAGGCCAGAATCAGCCCGGAAACGATGCCGCGTCCGGCCAGCGGCAGGTTGACCCGGAGAAATATGGTCAGCGGCTTCAGGCCCAGGGTCCGGGCCGTCTCCTCATAGCCCGGGTCCACGGACTCGAAGGCCGTCCGGGCCGCCCGGATGACGATGGGCGTGGCGATAAAGGCCTGGGCCGCCACCGCTCCCCAGGGGGTCAGGATCAGATGAATGCCCACCCGGGCCAGGGGGCCGCCCAGCAGGTCCCGGCCGAACAGAAACAACAGGCCCACCCCGGCCACCAGCGGCGGCATGACCAGGGGCAGGTCCAGCAGGGTTTCCAGGACGCCCTTGCCCGGAAAGCCCTGGCGGGCCAGAAAATAGGCCGACGGCGCCCCGATCGAGACCGCTACGGCCATGGCCCCGGCCGAGACAACCAGGGAAAAGCCCAGGGCGTACCGGGTTTCCGGGTGGCCGAAGGCGCCGCTCAGTTCCGGCCAGGAGACCCGCGTCAATAAAGCCGCGATGACCCCGGCCGCCAGCAGACTGAAAAACAGGAGCGGCCCGGCCATCAGGCGATCCAGGCGATTCATGGCCGCCTCGACCTAAAGACTAGTTCGCCGGCAGGAAGCCGAACCGGCCGAAGACCTCGACGGCCCGGGCTGAAGAGAGGTACTCGACCAGCCGCATGGCCGCCTTCGGGTCGGGCGAGGTCTTCAAGGCCGCGATGGTCACCAGTTCCGGCTTGTACCAGCCCGGATCGATCTCCAGGACCTTCATGGCCGCCTTGTTCTGAAAGGCGTCCGCCCGGGCGATGATGCCCGCGTCCACGTCCCCCTGGACCACGTACAAGGTCAACTGCTTGACCGTGGCCGCCCGGGTGACCACGTTTTTCAAAATCGCGTCCTTCATCCCGGATTTATCGAGTATCTGTTCCGCCGTCCGGCCCAGGGCCATGGCCTTGGGGTCGCCCAGGCCCACCCGGACCCCGGGTTTGGCCAGGTCGGCAAAGGTCTTGATTCGATCGGCATGGGCCATGTTCACCGCCACCACCGGCGTGTGCCGGACCACGGGGCGGGGCGAAACCACCTGGCCCGCCTCGGCCAGTTTGTCCACGTAAAAGGCCGAACCGGACAGAAACACGTCCCCCGCGCCCGTGGCCTGGTACCGGACCATCAACTGGCCCCACCCGCCGAACTCCACGTTGACCGTCCAGCCGGTCTCCCGCTGAAAGTCCTTCAGCAGTTCATCCACCGGCTGGCGCAGCCCCGCGCCGCAATACAGATGCAACTCCTCGGCCCCGGCCCGGGCGGCCATGAACGGCAGGATCATCAGAAAACACAGCGCGGTTACGGCCGCGGCCGCAATTCGGTTCATCCGATTCATAGGTCGATTCATTTTTCATTTCCTCCATAAGAGAACGTGCATCCCGTGTCAGGTACGGGTTGGGCGGAACGAGCGGGTGAAGCCTCAGCTTTTGCCGGTTCCCAAGCTCCAGCTTGGGAACGAGCGGATCGCGGCCGGCGCCCCCTTGCCCCGCCAAAGGCGGGCCATGTCCGGGCTGGGACATCGGGTAAGGCCAGGGGATCGGGGCAAGCGAGGCGTCATTAAATCATCCATGATATTGACAACTTGCAATATGCTTAATTAAGCATATTAGTCCGTGCCGACCGCCATTGTCAACATTTTTCCGTCTTCGAGCGCGGAATATTGCAGGCCTCTGAACGCTTCGGGAGGACCCTTTTCGCAGGTTGAACTTAGCAAAGCGCAACCCGACATTATTACGGGAAAATGTTGGGTTACGCTTCGCTGACCCAACCTGCAATTTGGACAAATCCTGGGTTCCCGCTCGTTCCCAAGCTCAGGCCTGGGAACGGTATTTCGACTTGAAGCTCTGCTTCAACACCTTATTACGTAAGGCGCGACTATGGCGAAAACCAACTCCATGATAAAAAAGGATGGAAGCTGGAGCTTCCAGGATCGGGTTCCCAAGCCGGAGCCTGGGAACCCGCCGTAACAATATTGAGCTTAAACCCGGGTCCAGACCGTGCTGTTTGAAATCGCTTGACATGACGCGCAACTCAGTTGCATAATCCGGATGCAACTGAGTTGCAATTGTGCCGAGACTCCCATGCCCGAAAGGAGCCGCCCATGAAACGTCTCATCCTCGCCGGTCTGCTGATCTGCTGCGTTCTGGCCGCCGGCCCGGCCCTGGCCGAACCCATGCAGGTCTTCGTGACCATCGTTCCCCAGAAGTATTTCGTGGACAAAATCGGCGGCGACCTGGTCGAGGTCTCGGTCATGGTCCCCCCAGGCGCCAGCCCCCACCATTATGAGCCCCGGCCCAAACAGATGGTGGCCTTGTCCAAGGCCAGAATCTATTTCGGCATCGGCGTCGAGTTCGAACAGGTCTGGCTGAAACGGCTGGCTTCGACCAACGACAAAATGAAGATCGTGCATACCGAGGCGGGCATCCGGAAGATTCCCATGCAGGCCCACGATCACGATAAAGCCGGCGACCGCAAAAAAGGGACGGACCATGACGCGGGCCATGATTCCGACCACGGGACCCTGGACCCGCACGTCTGGACCTCGCCGGTGCGGGTCCAGGTCATTGCCCGGAACATCCGGGACGGCCTGGTCGGCGCAGACCCGGCCCACAAGGCGGAGTACGACCAGCGGTATTACAGGTTCATGAAAGAACTGGAGGCCCTGGACGCCGAGTTGCGGCAGACCTTCCAGGGCAGGCAGGGTCTCCGGTTCATGGTCTTTCACCCGGCCTGGGGGTACCTGGCCCACGACTACGGGCTGGAGCAGGTTCCGGTGGAGATCGAAGGCAAGGAGCCCAAGCCGTCCCAGCTTCAGGCCTTGATCGAACGGGCCCGGGCCGAAGGCATCCGGGTCGTGTTCGTTCAGCCCCAGATATCGTCCAAGAGCGCGGCGACCATTGCCAAGGCCATTGGCGGCGAGGTGGTCCCGGCCGATCCCCTGGCCGCGGATTGGGGGCGGAACCTGATGGAGCAGGCCGCAAGATTCAAGGCGGCCTTGAAGTAACTCCGAGCGAGGCGTTCTCAGGGCCTGGAAATTTTCCCGCTCGTTCCCAAGCTCCAGCCTGGGAACGCCAGATGGCCTTGAAGCTCTGCTTCAACACCGTATTCCGTAAAGTGCGACCAAGGCGAAAACCAATGCCATGACGGGAAAAGAGGGGAGCTGGAGCTTCCAGGATCAGGTTCCCAAGCTGGAGCTTGGGAACCAGCCGTAAACTGGGATTTGAAAACCCGCTCGCTCCCAAGCCGGAGTTGGGCTTACAGACCGATCTGTTTGGCGATGATGTTGCGCTGGATTTCCGAAGTGCCTTCGCCGATGGTGTAGACCAGGGCGTCGCGCAGGTAGCGCATGACCGGAAACTCGGTCATCAGGCCGTATCCGCCGTGAATCTGGACGGCTTCCCGGGCCACGCGCACCGCGGTTTCCGAGGCCAGAAGCTTGCAGGACGAGGCCTCGAAGATGCAGGATCGGTTCTGGTCGATGAGGCGGGCCGCGGAGAGGACCATGAGCCGGGCGGCGCGTATGTTGGCGGCCATGTCGGCCAGTTTGTGGGCGATGGCCTGGAACCGGCCGATGGGCTGGCCGAACTGGACCCGCTCGCGGGCGTGGTTCAAAGCCGCCTCGTACGCGGCCTGGGCCAGGCCGACCATGTTGGCCGCCACGCTGACCCGGCCTTCGCTCAAGGTTTCCATGATCAAGTGGAACGCCCCCGGCTTACCCCCCAACAGGCTTTCTTGCGGCAGGCGGACGTCCTCGAAAAAGACCTCGCCCGTATCCGACGAGCGGATGCCTTCCTTGTCCAGCTTGTTCACGGTGATGCCCGGCAGGTTGCGATCCACCAGAAAGAGGCTGATTCCCCGGTATCCCTGCTTCCGGTCGGTCACGGCGGCGACCAGCATGAAGTCGGCAAAGGGGGAGTTGGTGATGAAGGTCTTCGAGCCGTTGAGCAGGAAGTGGTCTCCCCGGTCCGAGGCCGTGGATGCCAATGCCTTGGTGTCCGACCCGGCCCCGGGTTCGGTCAGGGCGAAGGCGCCGACCTTTTCCCCTTTGATGGCCGGGACCAGCCAGTCCCGGCGCTGGGCCTCGGTGCCGGCGGCGTTGATGGGGAAGGTGGACAGGTGGCTGTGGGCCGACCAGGAGCTGGCGATGCCCTGGCAGACCCGCGAGAGTTCCTCCCGCAGGATGACGTCCGTGATCTTGTCCGCCCCGGCGGCCCCGAACTCGGGCGAGCAGCGGATGCATAGATAGCCCAACCGGCCCATGAGCGGGAAGAGGCGGCGGGGGAAGGTCTGGGTCCGTTCGGCCTCGTCCACCAGCGGGGCGATCTCGGTCCGGCAGAAACGGCGGAACTGTTCCTGAAAGATATAGTGGTCCTCGTTGAAATAGGGCTCCATTCGATTCTCCCTGCCGGTCGCGTCGCGCCGGTGCTAATCCTTCCGTTCTGTTTCCGCGCCTTCCCCCCACAGGCCCAGGGGCATGTGTTGGCGGACGAAATCCACCAGGTACCGGCCGGAACCGATGATGTGGTTTTCCATCAGCTCCCGGGCCGACGAGCCGTCACGCCGGCTCAGAGCCTCGAGAATTTCCCGGTGCTCATCGATGTTGGTCGGGATGCGTCCGGGCGCGGACATGACGATGAACCAGTAGCTGGTGAACTGGGAATACCTGCGGATGAGTTCGACCAGCATGTGATTGTCGCACTTGAGATTGATCAGGCGGTGGAACTGGTGATTGAGGTCCTGCCAGTCCTGGACCCGGTCCGGCCCGAGGGCGCGCTGTCGCCGGATGGTTTCGCAGATGGCGGTCAGGTCCCCTTCGTCGAGCCGGTCGGCGGCGAGCAGGGCGGCCTGGCCTTCGAGCATGGCGTGAATCCGGTAGCTCTCCAGGATTCGCTCGAGGGAGACCCCGGCCACGGCGGCCCCCTTGTAGGGCTCGATCCGGACCAGGCCTTCCTCCTCGAGCCGGGCCAGGGCCTGGCGCACGGCCATCCGGCCGGCGGACAGGTCCCGGGCCAGGTCTTTTTCCACCAGACGCTCGCGAGGCAGGCGCCGTCCGGAATAGATGTCGCGACGGAGCTGGCGCAGGGCCTTTTCCCACTCCCCGTGGGGGGCCGTGGTCCGCCCGGTTTCCTTTTCGGCCGCGTTCCGGCTCATGTCCGCCTCACGTCGCTTCCGAATAGCGGGAGGTCAGGAACCGGACCCCGGCGTCGATGGGCGAGCCCGGCGGGAAGACTTCGGCCACGCCCAGGGCCTTGAGTTCGCCGACCTCTTCCGGGAGCACGGTCCCGCCCAGTATCACGGTCATGTCGCCGGCCCCGGCGGCGCGCAGGCCGTCCAGCACCTGGCGGCAGACGCTCAGGTGCGCGCCGGAGAGCATGCTCAGGGCCACCACGTCCACGTCCTCCTGCACGGCGGCCCGGACGATCTCCTCGGGCGTCTGGTGCAGGCCGGTGTATATGACTTCCATGCCCGCGTCCCGAAAGACGCGGGCGATCACCTTGGCCCCCCGGTCGTGTCCGTCCAGACCGGCCTTGGCCATCAGGACCCGGATTTTACGATTCACGTTTTTCACCTCCGGCCTCAAATGACCACCGGCTCGCGATACGGTCCGAAGACCTGCTTGAGGGCGGTCATGATCTCGCCCAGCGTGGCGTAGCTCTCGACCGCCTCGATCAGGCAGGGCATCAGGTTTTCGGTTCCCCGGGCCTCGGCCTGGAGGCGGGCCAGGTTTTGCGCGACCCGGCCCTCGTCCCGCCGGCCGCGCACCCGGTTCAATCGCTCCAACTGGCGGTCGTACATGTCCGGATCGTGGCGGTGGAAGTTCATGTGACGCTCCGGATTCGACTCGGTTTCGGCAAAACAGTTGACGCCCACCACCGGCCGGCGGCCCTCATGTTCCTCCAGGGCCCGGCGGTAGGCGTCGTCGGCGATGCGGCGCTGCATGTACCCCGCCTCGATGGCCCGGACCGCGCCGCCCCGGCCTTCGACGTCCTCGATGACCTCGACGATCCGGGCCTCGAGTTCGTCGGTCATGGTCTCGACCCAGTACGACCCGCCCAAGGGGTCGGCCGTCTTGGTCACCCCGGTCTCGAAGGCGCATATCTGCTGGGTGCGCAGGGCCAGGCGGGCCGATTCCTCGGTGGGAATGGCGAAGGGTTCGTCCCAGGCCGGGTGGAGCATGCCCTGGGCCCCGCCGAGGATGTTGGCCAAAAGTCCGTACGCCCCGCGAATCAGATTGTTCTCCGGCTCCCGGGCCTGGTAGAAGCTTCCCCCGACCGTGCCGGTGAAGCGGAAGAGCATCGAGCCCGGCTTTTTGGCCCCGAAGCGCTCCTTCATCATCCGGGCCCACAGTCGCCGGGCCGCCCGGTACCGGGCCGCCTCCTCGAAAATCTGGGTCCCGGTCGAAAAAAAGAAGCTGATCCGGCCGGCGAACTCGTCCACGGCCAGGCCCCTATCGAGGGCGGCCTGGATATAGGCCGAGGCATTGGCAAAAGCGAACCCGGCCTCGTGGACCATGGAGGCCCCGGCCTCGCGCATGATGATGCCCCGGATGTTGAAGGGATAGAAGCGGGGCATGCGCCGGGTGCAGAACTCGACCACGTCCGTGGTCAGCCGCAAGGCCGCGGGCACGGCAAAGGCCCACATGCCCCGGGAGACGTATTCGCAGAGCATGTCGTTGGACAGGGTCCCGCCCAGTTTTTCGGCCGGCAGGCCCCGTTTGGCCCCCACGGCCACGTACATGGCCAGGATGACGGCGGCCGGGGCGTTGATGTTGAAGGAACTGATCAGCCGGTCCAGGGGCAGGCCGTCGTACAGGACCTCCATGTCGGCCAGGGAGTCGATGGACACGCCCAGGCGCCCCACCTCGTCCCGGGCCAGGGGATCGTCCGAGTCCAGGCCGAGCTGGGTGGGCAGGTCGAAGGCGCAGGCCACGCCGTTGTTGCCCTGTTCGAGCAGATACTTCCAGCGCCGGTTGGTGTCCTCGGCCGTGCCGAATCCGGAATACAGCCGCATGGCCCAGGGGCGGACCCGGTACATGCCCGGGTATACGCCCCGCGTGAAAGGATACTCGCCGGGAAGGCCGATGCGCTCGAGGTAGTCGATGTGGGCCGTGTCCGCCGGGGTGTAGACCACCTTGACCGGCCGGCCCAGTTCGTCGAGGGCCTCGGGCAGGGAGTCGGTGTCGCGTTCCCGCGCCCAGCGTCCGGTCTCCGCCTTGATTTTTTCCATGTCCGACACGTTGTGCATACCTCCTTGGTCCGGTCCGTTCAGAACAGACGGTCCGCCTCCCGTTCGAGTGCCTCGCGGAAGTCCGGGTGGGCGATGGCGGCCAGGGCCCGGGCCCGCTCGCCCAACGAGCGCCCCCACAGCTCGGCCGTGCCGTACTCGGTGACGACAAACTGGACCGAATGGCGCGGCGTGGTCACGGCCGACCCGGGCGGGAGCTGGGGCACGATCCTCGAGACCTTGGCGTTGGGCGTGGTCGAGTTCAAGGCGATGATGGACCGGCCGCCCGGGGAGAACAGGGCGCCCTGAAGGAAGTCGAAGCTGCCGCCGATGGCGCTGAACTGACGGCCGTTGATGGTTTCCGCGTTGACCTGGCCGGTCAGGTCGATCTCGATGGCCGAAAGCACGGAACAGAAATTCGGGATGCGGCCGGCCTCCCGGGCGTTGATGACCTCGGGCAGAGGCAGGCCCCGGACCAGGGGGTTGTCGTGGACGAAATCGAAAATCCGCCGGCTGCCCAGCACCTCGGTCACGGTGATCCTGGGTTCGCCGCCGGGCTCGATCGCCCCGGCCTCGACCAGGTCCACGATCCGGTCGATGCCCATGGCCCAGAACCGCAGGTCCTTTTTGTCCTTCAGGGATTCCATGACCGAATCGGGAATGCCGCCCAGTCCGATTTGGAGCGTGGCCCCGTCCGGGATCAGGTCGGCCACCCGGCCGCCGATGGCCTTTTCCTTGTCCCCCGGAGGGCCGGCGGAGGGAAACTCGAGCAGGTCCCGCTCCGACTCGACCAGACAGTCGATCTCGGACAGATGAATGAAGCTCCGGCCCGGAACGCGGGGCATGCGGGGATTGACCTCGGCGATGACCAGAGCGGCCCGCCGGGCCAGGGGCAGGGCGTGGCCGATGGACACGCCCAGGGAGCAGTACCCGGCCCGGTCCGGGGGCGAGACCTGGATCAGGACCGTATCCACCGGCCAGGGTCCCTCCGGACCGAAGACCCGGACCGCGTCCCCCTGGCGCATGGGGATGTATTTGACCAGGCCGGTCTGAAGATGATTCCGTATGGCCGGCGCGCACTGCCAGGTGCGGAAAGTGAAGGCCCCCTCGAGGCTGTCGTCCAGAAAGGGATAGGCGATCTGAAGGCCGCTGACGATTTCGAGGCCTCGAAGCCGCTGGTGGTCGGCGACCAGGGCCTCGACCAGGGTCTGGGGCAGGCCGCAGCACAGGGGCAGGGCCGCCCGGCGAGCCGGATCGATCCGCCCGACGGCTTCGGCCGCGGACATGCGCGTCGCGGATTTTCTCCCGCTCATGACCCGCCTCCTTCCAGGGGGGCTTCGGCCAGACCGGTCACGGCCTCCTCCCCGTCCGGCTTGCGCACGAAGACCTCGCATTCGGCCACCCGCCGGCCGCCTTCCTCCCGGACCGACCGGACCCGGCCGCCGACGGTCACCCGCTCGCCCGGCCGGACCGGGGCCCGGAAGCGGACCTCGATCAGCCGCCCGGCCGAGGCCCAGGCCAGGCCGAAGACGCGGGTCATGAGTTCGTTGAGAAAGGCCAGGGACATGGGCCCGTGGGCGATGGTCCCGCCGAACCGGGTCCGGCCCGCGAATTCCGGGTCCACGTGCAGCCGGTTGAAATCCCCTGACAGTTCGGCCCATTTCATGATCCGTCCCTGGTCGATGTCCTTGTCAATGGTCTCGAGTTCGTCGCCCGCTCTGAATTCCGGCATGCCGGCTCCCTCCCCGCCCCTATTTGGGCCAGATGGCGTACAGGCGGATCGTGGTTACCGGCCGCCCGTCCTGGTTTTCCGCCTCGATGAGAAAGTGAACCCGTCTGCGCCCCTTGTCGTCCAGATAGCTTTCAAAGACCCGGGCCTGAACCCGGAGCGTATCCCCGACCCGGACCGGGGCCAGAAACTCGAACTCCTGCTTGGCCAGGACGCCGCCCGAAGGCATGGCATGGTCCTGGAGATAGGACGAGCGGGCGTAGATCGCGGCCAGGCCCGGCGGCGCGATGGGCCCGCCCGGACCGGCGGCCCCGGCGTCGAAATACAGAGGGTTCCGATCTCCGACCGTGTCCATGTACGCGGCCGCCAGATCGCCGGTCACCCGCATCTCGAAAGGACGGAAGGTCCGCCCCTGGCCCAGGTCCGCAAAGACCAGCTCCGGCCTGTCTTCAACCGTCATGAGTTTTCCTCCCGGGCCGGGCCCCCGGGACCCGGAAAAAGCAGACCGATACGGCCCTGGAAAAACACCCCGCCGTCCGAGGTCTGGCTCAGACATTCCAGGTCCGCCCGGGCTTGTCTTGCGTCGACGGACAGGACCGTGAACCGGGTCAGGACCACTTCCCGCTCCGGAATGCTTTCCGGCCCGGCCAGTCCCGAAATAACCACGGCCAGCCCTTCGGGCAATGGCCAGCTTTTGGACAGGGCCGCCCGGATCATGTGTTCGGCCAGGGCCGCCTCGGAATCAAAGGACCGGGACGAAGCCGGGGAAATCAAAAACAGCCCCGGTCGTATCTTTAGGCCCGGCCGCAGCAATGACGCGGCCAGGACCCGGTCCGACCGCCTTCGGGCCGGCCCGCTCCGGGTCACGTGGCCCAGCAGCTCCCGGCCCAGGACCCGCTCGGCCTCGAGGCCCAGCTCGATGACCGACTCGGTATCCAGGCCGGTCCGGATGCCCATCTCCTCGAGCATGAAGACCAGGTCCTCGGTGCAGACATTGCCCGAATACCCTTCGTGGTACTTGGGCCGGCGCGTGGCCGGCTGCCCGCCGATCCCCCCCAGGGACCCGTCGTGAAAGACCACGCCTTCCTCCAGGGCGGCCAGGGTGTTGGCCAGACCCAGGCCCCGGGTGTCGTGAAAATGGGCCACGAAGTCCACCTCGGGAAACCGGGTCCGCAACCGGCGATAGACCCGCCGCACCCGGGCCGGATTGGCCTCGCCCGTGGTGTCCCCCAGCATGATCCGGTCCGCGCCCTGCTCCAGATACCATTCGGCCAGCTCCTCGACCCGCTCGACGGGCACCTCCCCGGCCAACGCGCAGCCAAAGGCCGTGCCGATCACGCCGGTCACCTTCAAGCCGGCCTGGTGGGCCCGCCGGACGATGTCCCCCAGGGGCGCCCGGGCCTCGTCCATGGTCCGGTTCAGCCCGGCCAGCAGGTAGTCCTCGCTGGCGGCCAGGATGGCCATGATCTCGTCCACCCCGTAACCGGCCTGGCAGCAGTCCAGCAAGCGGTCCAGGCCCTTGTCGTTGGGCACGATGGCGATGTAGGTCGCTTCCGGGTTCCGCTCGATGCCCTTGAGCACCTCGATCCCGTCGCCGAACTGGGGAATCAGCTTGGGGTGGGCGAAGGAGGTCACCTCGATCCGGCGAAAGCCGGCCCGGGTCATGCGGTCGATCATGTCGATCTTGGCCTGGGTGGGGATGAAGGCGGCCTCGCCCTGCAGCCCGTCCCGGGCCCAGCATTCGCAGAGGTTGACGCGTGAGGGGTTGGGTTTCATGAGGGCCTCCGACTGCCGGATTATATTGTTAGCAATATTGTTAATGATCTTGTAAATAATCGAGGAGGGCGGGCCTGTCAAGGAAAAAAGCGGGCGGGGGGAGAGGGGGAATCGCCGGCCAACGGCGGAACCGGTTGCATGTGGCAACAGAAGGAATTCCGGAAATTGCTGGATGTCCAAGGATCGTCCATCCAAGGATCGTCCAGGATCGAATGATATCTGTTTCCAAAGGGCAAACGGAGACTTGACGCCTTTTGACTTCCTGTTTGGATTGACTCCCTGAATAACGATGGATTACTATGTCCTCAAATTGGAAAAAAGTAATATTTTCAGACTGGTTGGCGAAAAATCGCCTCTTGGGCATGAGTAACAGGCCGCTTGGCCGAGCTCAATGCCTCTACTAGAGGCAAACGGCTGCCTCAGAAGGCCCGGAACAAAAAGAGCGTGGTGCTTGCCGCATAATTCCGGTTAAAATGGAATCGCTTGTGGAAAAAGGCATTGCCCGGGGCCTGTTTCGCCAGGTAGACGTCCGGGTGACCGCAATTTTGATCTGGAACCTGTTCATGGGGCTGTTCGCCATGAGCACAACCGGCGCTTCGTCCGCGGCGCCGACCACTGACGCTGCCGTTGATTTTATATTGCACCGTCAGGAAAACGATCCAAGCCGGGGATAGCCGGCCTGCCCCCCGGAACGAGGACAAGCAAGACGTAAAAGGAGGACCTTGATGGATTTCACGTTGACCGACGAGCAACGCATGCTCAAGGAATCGGCCCGCAAGCTGGTGGCGAGGGAGATCGAACCCTATCTGGCCGGATTTCCGAAAGACCGGGCCATGACGCCTGACGAGATCAAAGGCCTGCTCAAATTGTGCCTTCCCTTGGGTTATCTGGGCAGCATCCTGCCGGAAGCGTATGGCGGGGCCGGTCTGGATTTCACGACCTGGGCCCTGCTGATGGAAGAAATGAACCCCTATATCTACCTTCTGATCATGCTGACCGTTGTCCCGGCCATTGCCATTAACGCGACCGGCACCGAAGAGCAAAAGCGCAAATTCATACCGGAGCTGATTTCCGGTGAACGGATCGGTTTCGGGGCCATAACCGAGCCCAATGTGGGCTCCCACACGGCGGCCATGGAAACGCGGGCCACGCTGGAGGGCGATCATTACACCATCAACGGTTCCAAGATGTGGATCACCAACGGTGCGTTTGCCGACCTGGGAACGCTCCTGGCCAACACCGCCCCGGAAAAAGGCGCCCGGGGGCTGTGCAGCTTCATCGTGGACAAAAATGTTTCGCCCTTTCAGGCCAAAGCCACGCCCATCCTGGGCGACGATCCACGCATGCCCCACGTGGGAGAACTCCGGTTCGAAGACTGCCGGGTGCCGGCGGAAAACCGTCTGGGAAATCCGGGCGAAGGATTGAAAAACACACTGATCCTTTTTCAGATCGGACGCTGCCTGGTGGCGCTGAACAGCGTCATATACGCCCAGCAGGCCCTGGACGCGGCCGTGCGCTACGCCAGGGAGCGGACCCAGTTCGGAAAGCCCATCGGACAGTTCCAGCTCATCCAGCAAAAGATCGCCGATATGGCCGCCCTGACCGACGCCTCCCGGCTCCTGACCTACCGGGCCATCTCCCTGGTCGACCAGGGCAGGCGCTGCCCGGCCGAAGCATCCATGGCCAAGTTTTACGCCACCGAAGCGGCGATCGAGGTAACCTCCATGGCCATCCAGGTGCACGGGGCGTACGGGCTTTCCGAAGAGTATCCGGTGGAACGACTGTTTCGCGGTGCACGGGTGATGACCATTCCGGACGGGACGACCGAAATCCAGAAACTGATTGTGGCCCGGGAGTACCTGGGCATGCCGGCATTTGTTTGAGGAAACGAGATACATCATTCGCCAGGTAAAAACCATGGCCGGCGCCGGTAAATCAAAGGGTTTCAGGGGATGGCGGGCCTTCTGGGCCACTCGACCGATCGCCACCCGGGCCTCTCCGAAACCGGCCTGCCCGTCCCCGGGCGGCTGATCGGGCGGCACGGCAATTCCCTGGAAAAGCGCCGCCGCTCCCGCCCTGCATGCTCAATCACTTCTTCAAGAAGCACCGGTCCGGCCGGCCAGCAGGGAGGAACTGATGGGCAGGTCGCGGACGCGGACGCCGGTGGCCACGAACACGGCCTGGCACACGGCCGGGGCGATCAGGGGTACCGCGGCCTCGCCGATGCCCGTGGGCGGCCTGGACGAGGGCAGGATGTGAACCTCGACCCGGGGCATTTCGTCCATGCGCAGGATCGGGAAGTCGTCGAAGTTGCCCTGCCGGACCCGGCCCTGGTCCAGGGTGATGGAACCCTTGATCGTCGCGGTCAGGCCGAAGGCCATGCCGCCCCGTATCTGGGCGGCGATGTTTTTCGGGTTGACGGCCACGCCGCAGTCCAGGGCGCAGACGACCCGGTGGACCCGGACGTTCCCGGCCGGCGAGACCGAGACTTCGGCCACGCAGGCCAGGAGGGTGTGGTGGAACTCGTGGACGGCCACGCCCCGGTGCAGGCCCGGAGCGGGGGGCCGCCCCCAGCCGCTCTTTTCCACGGCAAGTTCCAGGACCCGGCGCATGGACGGGTTGCCCTCGAGCAGTTCCATACGCAGGTCCACGGGGTCCCGGCCCCCGGCCGCGGCGATCTCGTTCATGAAGCTTTCCACCAGAAAGGCGTTCTGGGAGTGGGCCACGGAGCGCCAGAACCCGGTGGGGACGCCCGGGTCGTCCTGGATGAAATCCACCCGCACGTGTTCGAGGTCATAGGGCAGGGGCGCCGCGCCTTCGGCGGCCTGTTTTCCGGCGATGAACCGGGGAACCAGGTTCCCGGCCACGGATGAGACCAGGTTGCGGACGCCCCGGGGGAGTGCGTAGGTCATCATGCCGGGCAGAAGTTTCGGCAGCATGGAAACCATGTGGTCCGGCCCCACGATCCGGTGGACCCAGGTTTGGGGGCGTCCCTGGTCGTCCAGGACGGCCTCGAACTCGTTGTACGTGGCCGGCCGGTAGAAGTCGTTGCGCATGTCCTCCTCCCGGGACCAGACCACCTGGACCGGCTGGTTCAGGATTTTGGACAGGGTCACCGCCTCGACCACGTAGTCCACGCAGACGCGACGACCGAACCCGCCGCCCACGAACGGGGTGATAATCGAGACGGCCTCGTAGGGCAGGCCCGTGATTTTGGCCGCCGCCTCCTGGGCCGCGTCCTGGTTCTGGGTGGGGGCCCAGACCTCGCAGCGGTCCTTATGCACGTGGGCCGTGCAGTTCATGGGTTCGGGCGTGGCATGGGCCTGGTAGGGCACGAAATAGGCGGCCCGGACCGTGCGGCCCGATCCGGCCGCTCCCTGGCTCACATTCCCTTTTTCGAAAACCGTCCTGCCCTCTTTCGCGGCCAGTCCGGGCCAGCGCTTTTTCAGCGTTTCGGTATCCATGGCCGGGGATTCCTTCCGGTCCCAGGTCACCTTCAGGGCCGAGGCCCCTTGCAGGGCCTGCCAGGTGGTTTCCGCCACCACGGCCACGGACGCGCCCAGGGAGACGACCCGCCTGACGCCCTTGACCCGCAATGCATCCCGGTCGTCCACCTTGACGACCTTGCCCCCCAGGACCGGGGCGTGAACCATGGCCGCCCGGACCAGGCCCGGCCGCCGGACGTCCAGACCGAAGACCGCCCGGCCCTCGGTCTTTTCCCGGCCGTCCAGCCGATGGACCGGCGTTCCGACGATCCTGTACGAACCCGGGTCCTTCAAGGGCGGATTCTCCGGGACCGGGAGTCCGGCCGCTTTCGAAGCCAGGGCGCCGTAGTCGAGGGACCGGTCCGTCGGAGGATGCAGGACCCGGCCGCTTTCCGCCCGGCAGGTATCGGGGGCCACGTTCCAGGTTTGGGCGGCCGCGGCGATCAGCATCTCCCGGGCCGCGGCCCCGGCCCGGCGCAGGATGTCCCACGAGGTGGTCACGCTGGTACTGCCCGCGGTCAACTGGGCGCCGTAGGCCGGGTTCTTGTACACGCTCTCGGCCGGCGCGCTCTCGGCCCGGACCCGGGTCCAGTCCGCCTCCAGTTCCTCGGCCACGATCATGGCCAGGGCCGTGTTGATGCCCTGGCCCATCTCGGTATGGTTGATCCGGACCGTGACCGCGCCGTCCTCTCCGATCCGCAGCCAGGCGTTGGGCGCAAAGGAGCCGGGGGCCGCCTCCCAGACCTCGGTAGCCGTCTTGACCGCTTCACCCCCCAGAACGACATAGCCCCCGATCGTCAGACCGGCCCCGGCCAGGACCCCCAGCTGTAAAAAACGCCGGCGCCCCAGGTTCACCTTGCCCTGCTTATCCCCGGCCATGGCGCACCTCCTCGGACGCGCGACGGACGGCCTTGCGAATCTCCTCGTAACTGCCGCATCGGCAGAGGACCCCGGACATGGCCGCTTCGACCTCCCGGTCCGTCGGCCCGGGGTTTTTCATCAACAGGGCCGCGGCGGTCATGACCTGCCCGGGCTGGCAAAACCCGCACTGGGGAACGTCCTCCTCGACCCAGGCCTGCTTCAGGGCCCGCCCCACAAGGCCCTCGATCCCTTCGATGGTGGTCACGGACCGGCCGGCCGCTTCCTTGAGCGGCATGGAGCAGGACAGTTCCGCCTCGCCGTCCACCAGGACCGTGCAGGCCCCGCACTCCCCGATGCCGCAACTGTACTTGGTTCCGGTCAATCCGAGACGGTCCCGCAGGACCCACAGCAGGGGCGTTTCCGGGTCCGCGTCCACTTCATGGCGCTTGCCGTTGACGTTCAATCGGATCATGTCGCATCTCCTTAATAAACAATGTTCAGTTTCAGTTCAAAAAAAACCGCCCCCTCAGTCGCTCACCGCCGCCTTGATCCGTTGGGCCATGGAAAACATGAAAAACTCCATGACCTGGTGGGCCAGTTCCCGGGTCGGCGCCTGGGGATAGGGAATCCGCTTGCGGATGATCAGCGAGACCAGTCCGTGGACGAAGGCCCAGAAGGCAAAGGCCGCCGTGTCCACGTCCACCCCGGGAAAATGTCCCGCGTCCAGCAGTCCCTGGACCCCCTCCCGAAGAAAACGGTAGGAGAGCATGGCATAGTCCACGCGCTCGCCGACGTCGCCCGACTTCTGCTGCCGGTCCATGAAATCCCGGGGCTCGGGCATGTTGAACATGACCTCGTAGTACTCGGGATTGTCCAGGGCGAAGTTGATGTACATGAGCCCGCCCTTGTTGAGCCGGTCCTCGGGACCTTCGACGCCGTCGGATATCACCCGCATCTTGTATTCGTAGAGGAGCCGGAAGCCTTCGTTGTGGAGTTCGTAGAGTATCTCGTCCTTGTTTTGGAAGTACAGATAGATGGCGGCCGGGGAGTAGCCGATCTCCCGGGCGATCTTGCGGATGGTGATCTGGCCGTAGCCCTGTTCGTAGAACAGTTTTTTGGCCTGTTCCAGGATCAGGGCCCGGACGTCCCGGCGGTCGCTGTCTTTGGGTCTGCCCATGGTTCCTTCCGAAACTAAACGATGTTTAGTTTTATATCGGAGCCTGTTGGCGCTGTCAAGCGAAAAACTGATCCGATGGTAACTCTTCCGTGGTTGGCGGCAACGCAGGACCCCCCTGTCGCGGCCTTTGGCCTCAGGACCCCGGCTGCCGCCTTTTCCATATATACTGAAGAACTCGGCGGCAGAGTCGTCCTTCGGCCAAGGGCCGCGCGGGCGGCTAAAATATATCTGCCCCGATTCATGGCAAGAATTACATGCGATGTCTTTTCGATGTGGTCCGGATAAACGGGGGGGGGAGCATAACTGGCTGTTATTACGGTCGATTGATTTGATTTGACCGGCCGGCGGGATATTTCCGATCCATATTTCAATTTGCCGGTCTTTTCAATTTTTCACCAGGATCAAGGTTCAATCCCGATAAGAACCAGGGGGACCGCCGGAACCCCCCGGCCTTGACGCACCACATTGTAAAACTCCCCTTCATAATAGGCTACCCCGGAACTCATTCGGGTTTGAAGGGACTTCACTGGAAGAATCTCGACTCCGACATCGATGCGGTCACCCACGTAAAATGCGAGGTGCTTGACAAAGAGATCGTAAGCAACAAAGGCATACTTTCCAAACTGAATTTCAACCGCCACGCGGTCCTTGACGAAATCCGTCTGATTGTAACTGAATATCGGTGTTTCGCCAGTGGATTCGATCTCGATTTTCTGCTCATCGGCCGACATCGTAAGGGTTTTTCGTATCAGTTTTTCGCTTCTCGTTATCCAGTAGCTCACTCTGCTTTCATCCCAGGAGCGTTTGCGAAGCAACATCTTGAAGGCCGTATTCATGTCGATGGGGCTGAATAGAAGTTTCCCTTCATTGTCTTTTCTTTCGAAACCTTCGTTCGACATTTGTTTGCATCCACCTCGGAGATGACGGATTGAATCTCCTTCCAAAGGGCCTTTTTATGAACCAGCAGGAACTCGAGTCCGTTCAGGTGGGAGTAGGTCTCGGCGATCTTCATCGGTATTCTTTTCTCCCCTATTTCTTGGAACCATCGAACAAAGGAATCTGCCCGGCCTCCTTGTTCCAAGGGGCGACGGTCAAGCTGTTCCCTGCTTCAACCGGGTCATATACGGGTCTTTCCATGGGACGGGTTTTCAGTGTGCCTTGCAGTTCCATCTCGATTCGCTGTTTTGCCAGGCCCACGTATTTCGTGACAATTTCGGCGCCAACGCCCCGGCGTCCATGGCGAATGGCGGCTATGACCGTCGTGCCGGTTCCAAGAAACGGGTCGAGAACCCAGTCGCCTTCGTTGGTAAGGGAAAGGACCAAACGCTCGATCAACTCCACTGGAAATTGACAGGGATGTTCGGTCTTTTCCACATGATTGCTCTTGACGTTCGGAATCACCCACAAGTCTCCGGGGTTCTTACCGAGAGGATTGCATGAGTACTGGCCGGCCCGGGGACCCTTGAAATGCTTTTTCCCGGGATATTTTTGAGGCACGCGCACGGGGTCGAGGTTGAAAACGTAATCGTCGGACTTTGTAAACCATATAATGGTCTCATATCGCCCGGAGAATCTCCGGTTGCAGTGCAGGCCATGCTCGAAATGCCAGATCATACGATTGCGCATTTTTAGCCCGAACCGCGCGAAGATGGGGTAGAGAACGGCATCCAGAGGCACAATGGCCCCTTTATCAACATAGTTGCCTACTTGCCAGCAGATGCTGCCCCGGGGAGACAAGGCCCGAACACACTCGGCAATGACCTGCTCTTGCTGTTTAAGATAAAGGTCGAGGTGCAACCGTTTTTCATACTCCTTGCCGATATTATAGGGCGGAGACGTGACGATGAGTTGAAGTGATTCGTCCGGAATTGTACGCAACAAGTCCAGGCAGTTTCCGGGATAAACAACAACGTGCTCGAAAGGTGCAAATTCATTGGAAACCTGATATGTCCCCTTAAATCCTATTTGATCTTGAACCGTCATTGCTATTTCCCTGGCGGATTATAAAGCTTCCCCGATGGTTTCCTTCATTCCAGTCCTTCGAATCCGCTCATCACCCGTTCATTTTGGATTATCGCGGGCCGGAGTGCTTGCGCCACCCCGCCGAAAGGCGTTTCCTCGGCAATGGCTCCGAAAAATCACAGGGTCACCGGTTGCAAGCCAGAATAGTCCATTTAATTCCGGGCCGTCAACCGGAAACCCGGTCCTCGGCTTTGTCCGGCCCGGTGAACTCGACCGGGGTTCGCGATGGACCCGCTCAATCGCTTTCGCCGCCCCAAATGGCGCCAAAAGCGCCTGGCGAAAAATGCGAGTAATCCCCAGCTCTTCCCGGTTCCGCTTGCAGCCGCCCGGCCGATTGGAATCCCGGGAGGCTCACGGGGAGGTCATCCGTGTTTGAAGGGGTCGGCTTTGCCAAATCAGCGGGTTTCCGGTATATTCATGAGTACCATCCCGGGACGCCGACTCGGAGATAAGGGCACGAACGGTTCTCCGGTTTATCCAGCGCGGGTCCCAACCACCAACCGTCCTTGATTGATCGGCCGCTCCGGCCCCTGGTGAGAAGGTGAAGCGACTCGTCGCCATTGCATGGCTTATTCTGTTATTTTTTCGGGCGGGCTCCGGCGGGGCCTTTGGGGGCGACATTTCGCTCAACGTACTGGCCGACGTCGAATCCCAGGCGGTGACCATGATCCAGGATCGGGACGGATTCCTCTGGATCGGCACGTACGTGGATGGCCTCTACCGGTATGACGGCAAGCGATTGAAGCATTACGGGCCGGCGTCGGGCCTGATAAACTCCAGCAGTGTCCAGGCCATACTGGAGGATCGCGACGGCCTGATCTGGTTTGCCTCTTCGGGGGTCGGTCTGAGCAGTTACGACAAGGAGACGAACCGGGTCACGGTATATTCCGCCGATTCGAAGAAACCGGACGGTCTGAGCAGCAACGCTTTTTTCTGGGCGGGCAAGACCTCGTTGATCGAAGACCGGGACGGGGACCTGTGGATTGGCACCCTGGGCGGCGGGCTCAATCGCTTCGACCGGAAAAAGAAGACCTTCCAACACTACCGACATGATCCCGATGATGCCAACAGCCTGAGCAGCGACTACATCCGGTCCTTATACCAGGACCGGAGCGGCCGTATATGGGTCGGGACGGAAAACGGGCTCAACCGGCTGGACCGGCAGTCGGGTCGGATCGACCGGTATCTGCCGGATACCGGGAATCCGGCCAGCCTGAGCGGCCCCATGGTCATGGCGATTCTCGAGGATTCGGATGGAAACCTGTGGGTCGGCACGGACAGCAGCGGACTCAACCGGTTCGACCCGGATACCGGCGATTTTCGGCGCTACCGCTATGACCCGAAAGACCCCGGCAGTCCGGCCGCGGACCGGATCGTTTTTCTGTTTGAAGATGAAAGCGGTCTTCTATGGGTCTGCCATGAAAACAAGCTTTCGCTCTACAACCGAAAAACAGGGGTTTTCAGGCGCTATTCCGGTGAAAACCACGACATGACCCGGCTTTTTCGGGACCCGAAAGCGGGCCGGACCTGGGCGCTGACGGACAGCGGCCGCCTGGGGTACATCGCTCGGGGGGAGGCGCGGTTCAAGCTTTACCGGCACGAACCGGACAATCCGAACTCATTGCCCGCCGAAATCGTGGTGACCATTTACGAAGACAGCCGGGGCGTTCTATGGATCGCCTGTCTGGGAGGACTGGTCCGTTACGACCGGACCACCGGCCGGTTTACCAATTACCTGCATGAACCGGGCAATCCGCAAACCATCCCGTCTCCCATCAACTACATGCCCGGGATATTCGAGGACAGCGCCGGCACGTTCTGGCTCGGAGGTTCGCTTCCGGCAAGCGTTTCCGTATTCGACCGGGAAACGGGCAAAATCGTCAAAACCTTTCGGCACGATCCGGGAAATCCCTCGAGCATGCCCGATGCCCAGCAGGTCAACCGGTTTCGGGAAGACCGGAACGATCCGGGCATTTTCTGGATCGCCACCGCCAACGGGCTGATCCGGTTCGACAAACGCAGGGAGCGTTTCAAGGCATTCGGGCGCAACGACTGCTGGGACCTGATCGAAGACGACGACGGGCATCTGTGGGTGGCCACCTTTGGCAACGGTCTGGCCCGTTTCGACAAGCGGACGGAAAAATTCACCTATTACAAAAGCGATCCCGACGATCCCTCGACGATCAGCGACAACTCGCTGGTTCCCGTGTTCAAGGCCTCGGACGGCCGTTTCTGGATCGGGACGGAAAACGGCCTGAACCATTTCGATCCCGTGACCGGACGCTTCACGCGGTTCACGCGAAAACAAGGCTACCCCTGGGACTCGATCCATTCCATGGGAGAAGACCGCCGGGGCAACCTGTGGCTGGGGACCAACAACGGTCTGGCCCGTTTCAATCCAGATACCCATGAGTTCAGACAGTATTTCCGGAAGGACGGCATTCAGGGGTCCATGTTTTACGCCAACAACGGCATCATGACCCGGGACGGCGAGATGTGGTTCGGGGGAACCAAAGGCATGAACAGCTTTTTCCCGGACCGAATCCGGGACAATCCCCACATGCCCGCCATCCGATTGACCTCGATCAAGCAGGGGGGCGTGGAGGCCGACTTCGGCAAGGCGCCCGAACGCCTCCAGCAGATCACCCTGGACTGGAATGACAACTATTTCGAATTCGAGTTCGCGTCCCTGGACTACACCATCCCGGCCAAAAACCGGTACGCCTACATGCTGGAAGGGCTCGATCCGGACTGGTACGATGCCGGGACCAACAACTTCGGGCGATACTCCGGGCTTCCCCCCGGCCAGTACACCCTCAAGCTCAAGGGCTCGAACAACGACGGGGTCTGGAACGAGAACGGCACATCGATCCAGGTGGTCGTTTTGCCTCCGTTTTGGAAGACCGGCTGGTTTTATTCCATCCTGTTCTTGATCGCCGCGTTCGTGGTCATGGCCGTCGCGGCCTACATGATCCGGCTGAACCGGGAGGTATTCGAACGAAAACGGGCGGAAGAAGGCCTGCACATCTCGAACAAGCGTCTGGAAAGCCTGAATGACGAACTCAAGCGCCTGGACCGGCTCAAGGATGAGTTCCTGGCCAACACCTCCCATGAACTGAGAACCCCTCTGACCGGAATCATCGGCCTGGCTGAATCGCTGATCGACGGCGCCACGGGTCCATTGCCGGAAGACACGATCCGGAACCTGTTCATGATCGTCACAAGCGGCAAACGGCTGGCCAACCTGGTCAACGACATCCTCGATTTTTCCAAACTTCGGCACAAGGACCTGAAGCTGAAACGAATGCCCGTGGACGTCAGCATTGTCGCGGACGTGGTCATCGCCATTTCCACCCCGTTGCTCAAGGGCAAAAACCTTCAGGTGCTTAACCTGATTCCGCCGAATACTCCCTTGGTCGAAGCGGATGAAAACCGGGTCCAACAGATTCTTTTCAATCTGATCGGCAATGCGATCAAATTCACCGAGGCCGGGATCGTGTCCGTTTCGGCCAAGGTGCGAAACGGCGATCTGGAAGTCAGTGTCGAGGATACCGGGATCGGCATACCCGCGGACCGGCTGGACCGGGTTTTCGTGTCCTTCGAGCAGGTCGACGGGTCGGTGGAGCGGGTCTACGGCGGGACGGGTCTCGGTCTGGCGGTCAGCAAGCAACTGGTCGAACTCCATGGCGGGGCCATCGGCGTGGCATCCGACGTGGATAAAGGGTCGCGATTTTTCTTCACGCTGCCGGTTTCCAAGGAACGCCAACAAGGGGAAGTCCTGAGCGAACCCCGGGTTTCCGGGCTGCGAAACGTCGAGGCCCTGGAACCCGAACCGGTTCGAGAGCCCCTGCCCCTGGATGATGCCGACGGAGAAAGCTTCAACGTCCTGGTGGTGGACGATGAACCCGTGAATCTGCAGGTCCTGGCCAACCTGCTCTCCCTGGACGACTACCGGGTCACCCAGGCCATCAACGGCCTCGAAGCCCTCGAGGCCATCGACCGGATGGCGCGCAGGGAAAGGCAGTTCGACCTGATTCTGCTCGACGTGATGATGCCCCGGATGTCAGGGTACGAAGTCTGCAAGCGCCTCAGGGAGAAATATCCGCCGGATCAGCTTCCCGTGGTCATGGTCACGGCCAAGGACCGGGTCGAGGACCTGGTGGCCGGACTGGAAGCCGGTGCCAATGACTACCTGACCAAACCGTTTTCCAAATCCGAGCTTCTGGCCCGAATCCAGAATCAGCGGATCATGAAATACCTGGCCGACGAGCACAAACGGGACAAGCTGGCCCTGTTGGAAAGCGAGGAAAAATACCGGGACCTTTTCAACAATCTGCCCGACGTGTTCTACCGAACCGACCGGGACGGCCGACTGACCATGGTCTCTCCTTCCGTCGAAAAAGTGCTCGGCTATACGGTCGAGGAAGCCATCGGGCTGAATGTGGCGGCCGATCTTTACTTCGATCGGAAAGAACATGAGGAACTGCTGAACCTGTTAAAGGAGACGGGCTCCGTCGAAGGGTTTGAAACCCGACTCAAAAAGAAGGACGGAACCGTCATCTGGATCGCGGGGAACCTCCGCTTCCATTATGACGCTCAGGGGCGGATCGCCGGGCTGCAAGGAATCGCCCGGGATGTCACCTCGGTAAAACTGGCCGCTGAAACCCAGAACCGGCTGTCAACGGCCATCGAGCAGGCCTCGGAGCTGATTCTCATCACGGATGCCGAGGGCGCCATCCAATATGTCAATCCGGCCTTCGAGGATGTGACCGGGTACACTCGGGAAGAGGCCATGGGCCGGACGCCGAGGATTTTGAACAGCGGCCATCAAGGCCGGACCTTTTACGATAACATGTGGGCCGCCATCAAGCGGGGCGAGGTCTGGAAAGGACGCCTGATCAACCGCAAAAAGGACGGAACGCTGTACGACGAGTTCGCCACGATCTCCCCGATCCGCGATCATGCCGGGGTCATCACCAATTTCGTGGCCCTCAAGCGGGACGTGACCCGGGAGGTGGCCCTGGAAAAACAGTTGATCCAGTCTCAGAAGATGGAGTCGATCGGGACGCTGGCCGGGGGAATCGCTCACGATTTCAACAATATATTGTCTGGAATCATCGGCTATACGGAAATCGGGCTGATGAAAACCACGGATGAAGACCTCAGGCAAAGTCTGGAAAAGGTCCTCTAGGCCAGCGACCGGGCCAGGAACCTGGTCAAACAGATATTGACCTTCAGCCGCCAAAGTGAAACCGAATTGAAGCCGGTCATGATCAAACTGATCGTCAAGGAAGCGCTGCTGCTGCTTCGAGCCTCCCTTCCCAGCACCATCGAGATCAGACAGGACCTGGCTTCGGACGCGACGGTCATGGCCGACCCCACCCAGATTCACCAGGTCGTCATGAACCTGTGCACCAATGCCGCCCATTCCATGTCCGAGTCCGGCGGCCTCCTCCGGATCAACCTCGGCGAGACCAGCGAACCGCCTTCTGCCCTTGGCCTGGACAAACCCGGGCACCGCGGACGGTGGCTCGTGCTCGAGATCCGCGATACGGGCCAAGGCATGACCCGGGACATCATGGATCGGATATTCGACCCGTTTTTCACCACCAAGGAAAGAGGCGCGGGGACCGGCATGGGTCTTTCCGTGGTCCACGGCATCGTCTCCTCATACTCCGGATACATTACCGTGGAGAGCAAAGTCGCACAGGGTTCGGTCTTTTCCGTGTTTTTGCCGGTCATTGAAGATGAAGCGGTAATGACATCGGCGACCAGGACGCCGTTGAGCCGGGGAACGGAACGCATTCTGTTTGTGGATGACGAACTGTATCAGATCGATCTGATCAAGCAGATGTTGGAACACCTGGGATACACCGTGGTCGCGGAAAACGACAGCCAAAAGGCCCTGGCTCGGTTTGCCTCCGCCCCTCGCGCCTTTGACCTGGTCATAACCGACATGACCATGCCTCAGATGACCGGAGACCGGCTGGCGAATAAAATCCTGGAAATCCGACCGGATACGCCGATTATCATCTGCACGGGCTATAGCGAACGATTCGGCGAGGAAGAAGCCCGGCGCATCGGCATCAAGAGTTTCGCCTATAAACCCATCCGGATGAACGATCTGGCCAGGATGATCAGAAGCGTGCTCGATGAAAAGGAAGACCGGTTGCCCAAGCCGGTTTGAACATGCAAGGCGAGGGCATCCCTCGCGGTTTGCCGCCAGGTCGGCCCGCCCCGGGCGTTCCCTACGGACCCGGCCGCAAAATCCGGATTGAAAAGGAATCGAAAGAGATATATTCTTCCGCCGTTCCCCCCAACGCCTCGCGCGAGGGCAACCCTTCCATGAATCGGGGCAGATCATATTTCAGCCGCCTACGATGCCGCCAGCCATTGAATGGTTGCTTGACCCATCTTCTACGGTTGAAAATATTTAGTTTTGTAAAATAAATAAGTTAAGCCACATGATATTGAGCTTGGCACTACATTTTAACTTATTTAGTGTAAGGGGCTTATTCGCTTGTCCCCTCGGTTTCGATCTGCCTGAGAGTCGGCGGTAAAGCCACACCCACCGCTTGAAAAACCTTTCCGCAAACGCCTATACACTGCGTGCGCAGGACAAAGCGTTTCTTGTCCTGTTCAATCTCGACTTCTTCGAGGCGGCTGAGGTCCCGGATGACATCCTTCCACTCCAGGCGATGCCCCTTGGTTGCCAGGCGGTCTTCGAGTTCCTTCATCAAGGTCAAGGCCAAAAACGAGCAGAAGACATGTCCTCGAATGGTCTCGTCGCACTTGTGGTAGATCGGGCGGGTTTCGAGCAGGCTCTTGGTCGAGCGGAAAAGGCTCTCCACGGTCAATAACTGTTTATACTTCAAAGCCACTTGCTCGGCCGGTAAGTCGCCGAGACTGGTCCGCAGGACCCATTTACCATCGAAGCGGGCCTCTTGCTCGACTTTTTCCCGGTCGATCTCGAAACCTTGTTTGCCTCTGGACTTGAGGTACTTGCGGTAACCCTTGTTCCCCACCAGCGATTTCTCACCCCGTTTCAGCTTTTCTTCCAAGCCGGCCACGATTGCTTCCCGATCCGCCCGGTCTTTTCGGGCTTGCTCCTCGTTATGGCAGACGATGTAGCGCCGATCTTCGATCATGACTTCCTTGACCTTTAACGGCGACGGGTCTTTTTTGTTGGTCCGGGGCGGGTTGACGACCTGGTAACGACCAGCCCTCGAAAGCACGTCTTGTTTGATCTCCTTAACCAATCGCAACCGCGCCCCAAGGATGTACTCGCATTGCCTCTCGTCACTTTCAAGCTGCAAGATGGTCTCTTGGCTGATCATGCCCCGATCGGCCACGATACAGACCCGTGAGATGGCAAAACGTTTTTGGAGCCGATCCACGACGGGAACCAGCGATTTGACGTCAGCCGTACTGCCCGGCCACAGCTCACAACAGACGGGGCGGCCTTCGTTGTCCAGCACCGCGCCGACCACCATCTGCTTCAAGTCGGGCCGGTGGTCCTTGTTGAAACCTCGCTCCCCCATGGTCTCCCCGCCTTCCCCTTCGATGTAGATCGAAGTGGTATCGAAGAAGACCAGTTCCAGAGAGGTGAACAAGTCCCGCCGCCGGGCAAAAAGACCTTCTTCGATGCGGTCCTTGGTGCAGCGCGGCGAAAACAACGTAGCGCCATCCTGCTCGTTTTCCGAAAGTGCTTCCCCCAACCAGGCCATGGCCCGGTATAAGTGGTGGCGGCGGATATCCTCCGATCCTTGTATCCCAAGCTCTTTTTGCCAGCGATCGCACTGCCGGTCCGAGCCGGGCCGGGTCAAACGGTGCAATACGGTCATGAAGACGGCCCGTTCGACGTTGAAGCCGAACTTGCGGCCATCAAGAAGTGCTTCGATCTGGTCTTGGCAGCCGGTTTCTTTCCACAGACGTTCGAAGATGAGGGACGGCCCAATGCATCGGGTCGAGGCGGTGGTGGTCTCGCCCTGGTCGTGGGCGGTCAGGACGATCATTTTTTTTGAGAACCGGGCAGCCGAACGGATGATGGCTTCAAGTTGTCCGCTTTCTTCAAGGTGGTCTATGCGGCCGAGAGAGGCAAGGACTCGTTGTCTGGGCTTTCCGTCCATGCGGGTATTTTCAACGAGCTGCAGATATCTGTTGCCACCCGATATCTTTTCTCGAAAAAACATATCTAACCTCACTATTATCAATAAATATAGCATAATGAGGCTCTGAAAGTCAAGTGTGAATATATTCACATTGGCACTACATGCCTCCTACACGCCAACCCGAATATTGAAATCACTACCTTTTTCACGCTTGTTCGATTGTACCTGTAGAAGATGGGCAAGGGACAATTCTCTTTATGGAGCATGCGCTGTTTTGTAATGAACCGCAAGGCCATCATCACCAGGGCCATATGATGATGCCAGGCCAACCAGCCCCTGACTTGGCATTCGGCCATGCCAACTTCACTTTTGGCCTCCTCAATGGCATGTTCAATGAAAAATCTCTGAGATTCCATACGCGCCAGAAGCAGCAGAGGCGTGTTTTCCGGAGCATTGGAAATCCCATCTGGCCCTTACAGATATGGCCACGGGCTCGAGGGCCATTTTGCTAACCTTTATCCCGGCCCGGCTCCTATACTCGATTTGGTTTCACCAAGCCTTTGAACGGGCCCACGCCCATGTGGATTCGACGGAGGGACAATACCTCAGCATACAAAAGCTGGCTGATTTCTTATCCGCCTGCTCCGTGGTCGGCCTTACCACCGACCTCGAAGGCATTCAACCACAAGTAATCGAGATAATACAGAAACTATGTCTATATGAAAAAAGAAGAGATCGAGCCAACCACTTCCAGAAAATCGAAGCCTTGGCCCGGATTTCTCACCGGGTTCCGTAGCGAGGCCGGGAAATCATTAGCGAAAGGCGAAGTTGGAGGAGGTTTTGGCCGCGGGCATATCAGGGCGATATGTTGAGGACCAAAATCTTCGAAGCGAGCGTTGCAGCAGGGATTTCCCGGCCGCGGCAGGAAGCGCACTGAGAAATCCGGGTTAGGTTGACGCCTATGCGGGAAGGCGGGAATGACATTTGGTTATGTGTCATTCCCGCGAAGGCGTTCCCGCGGCAAGCCGCGAGAATGGCCCGTCCCGCATGCTCAGCGTTGCAACATGAGACTGCATAAGAGTCGGTCCGGCCAAAGGCCGGCCCGACTCGATCAGACGTTTCGATCAGAAGTCGTTGAAGTCCTCATCGAATGGAATGACTTCATCGGCCTTGAATACCTTGCCTCCGGACCTGGCCTTCGAATTCGGGGGCAGTTCCCGCGGCCTGGCCTTGGGGGCGGACTTACCGGCCGGCAGCTTGCGCATGGGGGCTTTTCGTTGCTGACGCCGGGACGTCTCGGCATTGGCCCCCTCCACCAGCTTGACCAGATCGGTCACGATCTCGAGCATGCTTTCCGCCTGGGCGTTCAACTCCTCGGAGGCGCTGGCCGACTCCTCGGCGTTGGCCGCGTTCTGTTGGGTCACCTTGTCCATCTGACTCATGGCCGTGTTGATCTGCTCGATGCCCTGGGCCTGTTCGGACGAAGCGGCCGCGATCTCACCGACCAACTCGCCGATCTTGTTCGCGTTGCCGGCCACCTCGGTAAAGGCCTCGTCCGTGGTTTTGACCAGTTGGTTGCCTTCCTCGATTTTCAGGATCGTGCCCTCGATCAGGGCGGCCGTGTTCTTGGCCGCCTCGGCCGCCCGCTGGGCCAGGTTCCGCACCTCGTCGGCCACCACGGCGAATCCCGCCCCGGCCTCACCGGCCCGGGCCGCCTCCACCGCCGCGTTGAGGGCCAGCAGATTGGTCTGGAAGGCGATCTCATCGATCGTCTTGATAATCTTGCCGATCTCCTGGCCGGACGTGGTAATCTCCTCCATGGACCGGGTCATGTTTTTCATGGAAGCGCCGGCCTTGGCCACCGTGCCCCGAGTCTCCTTCATCAACGAATCGGCCTCGCTGGCATTGTCGGCGTTGGCCTTGGTCATGGAAGACATCTCCTCCAGGGACGACGAGGTCTCTTCCAATGCCGCCGCATTCTCGCTGGCCCCTTCCGCCAGTTCCTGGCTGGCCGACGAAACCTGGCCCGAAGCCGCGCTGACCTGATCGGCCCCGGCGGACAAGCCCTCGATAATCTTGGCGATGGGCCGGGTGATGCTCCGGGTGATCAGCCAGGCCAGTAAAATCCCCAGCACGATCGCCACGGCCGTGAAAATGGCTATCAGGCTGTTGGACGTGGTGATCTGGCTTTCCATCTTGGCCTTCTGATCCGCCCGGGCCTCTTCACTGACTTTTTGGGCCTCCCGGGCCGATTCCACCATGACCGTGTCGGCCCGGGCCTGCTCGGCCATCAGTTCCGCGAACCGGTCGAAGGCCTCCTTGTACCCGCTCACCGCGGCCATGATCTGGTCCACCTGCTTCTTGTTCACCTCATTCTTGAACCGGGACTTCAGGTCTCCGGCCAACTGGCCGATCTGCGAAATCCGCTCTTCCACCAGCGTCCGATACTTGGAATCGCCCCGCGAAACGATGAACTCCTTCTCGTTCTTGCGGGCGTCCAGAAACCATTTGATCATCCGGTTGGCATCATCGGCCTTGGCCATCTTGTCGTCCAAAAAGACATCGCTCTCGACCCGGACCTCGGCCAGCTCCTTCTTCTGATCATCCCGGATGGCCTGAGCCGCCTTTTCCAGAACCCGGGCCTGTTCGATCATGTCCTGGCCGCCGGCGCCGACCGCGCCCTGCACCTGGCTGAACTTTTCAAAGGCCGCCAGATACGCCTCCGCGGCGGCCGCCACCTGGTCGGCCCGGTCCTTGTTCTCCTGCCGGGTGAAGCGGGACTTCATGTCCCGGGCCAACTCGGCGATCTGGGACGTGATCTTCCGGACGTTCCGCCGATACTGGTCATCCCGCCGGAGAAGGAAGTTCTTCTCCTCGTTGCGCGCGTCCAAGGCTAATTTGATGATCCGGTTGGCATCGTCCGCCTTGGCCGTCTTGTCGTCAACCCGCTTGGAATTCAATACCCGTCCTTCGGCCAACTGCTTTTTCTGCTCCGACCGGATGGCCTCGCACTGATCCAACGCGGCCTTGGCCCGGGATCGCATTTCGCCCATGGTTTCGGTCTTTTTCCGTTCCAGGGCCACAAAGTTCAAAAAGGCCGCCTGATATTGCTCCGTATCTTTAACCACGGCGTCCATCTGGTCCTTGTTCGCCTGCATGGTGAACTTGTCCCGGGTCGTCTTGGCCTGGTCCTCCAGTTCCTTGACCTTTTCCTTGACCTGGTCGATGTACTTGTCGTCCTTCCGGATGATGAAGTTCTTTTCCTGCATCCGCGCCTGGAGCAGAGACTTGACCAGGCGGTTTCCATCGTCGGCCTTGTCGACCCGGTCGACCACTCCGCGCAGGCCCTGGTACCCGACCAGGGACGTGATGACCAGAAGAATCAGGACAATGGCAAAACCGATGAACATCTTGGTGGACAGTTTCATGTTCTTGAACATCCGCATACCTCCTTCGCTTCAGCCTTAATAGTGGAACTCGCCAGACACATTGTTATCACACGGGTTGCCAACGGTATAGCAAGTTTCGTACCCAAGCTAATTTTATGTTTTCTTTCAAATAGTTCCGGAAAGCTCCCCGCTCGCCCGCGACCGGTCCTCCTTGTGAGCGAATATTTTATCTTAAATTAGCAAATACCGGCTAACTATAATGGACAAAATCTGATCGTATCGGACTGAATCTAATAGAATTAGACCCCACGACCGCGTCCCTCGGCCGCTCCGGCCCGCCGGGATAATCCAATCCGCTATTTCCCGATTTGGCTTGACATAATAGAATATATATTCTAGTATATATATTCAATATGGGACGATCAGCCAAATACACCAACAGCGATTTCATCCGGGCCGGACTACAGATGGCCGCCGAAGGCGGACCGGCCTCGGTGACCATGGCCGGCCTGTCTTCCCGGGCGGGCGCGCCCCTGGGGTCCGTTTACCACCGGTTCCAATCCCGGAGGGTCCTGATGGGCGAGCTCTGGCTGGGACTGGTCGAATCGTTCCAGCATGGTTTTCTGGCGGAACTGTCCGGCGGAGACATGACCTCGACCGCGCTTTACACCCTGCGCTGGGCCCGGGCCCGTCCTCTCGAGGCCCGGGTCCTGATGCTTCACCGGCGGCAGGATTTCACGGGTCCGGGATGGCCGGCCGGAATGAGGACCCGGGCCGGGAGTCTGGCCGGGGAACTGAACCAGGGGCTCGAGGATTTCGCTTTTCGCCATTTCGGG
>Ga0180009_10001026_pt1 | contig 35152 bp, 21 predicted proteins | sample OS_PC_MetaG_FD_123537 | JGI IMG/M metagenome (GOLD analysis project Ga0180009, IMG submission 123537) | Groundwater microbial communities from the Aspo Hard Rock Laboratory (HRL) deep subsurface site, Sweden - OS_PC_MetaG | ecosystem: Environmental > Aquatic > Deep subsurface > Groundwater... | reverse complement strand
GCGGGGACCTTCACGGCCATCTGCGCCGAACTGAAAGGGGTTTACAACAGCTCCGCTGCCTGGGGAGACTTTGACAACAACGGTAACCTGGACATCCTACTCACTGGCTACTGCAGAAATTCTCGCCCGTTCGTAAAGGTGTACAGGAACCGAGTGCCAACGGCTAACACCCCACCGGTCGCCCCGACGAACTTGAGTGCGCATCTCGACGACTCAACGCTAACTTTCAGATGGGACCAGGCCGTCGATGCGGAGACTCCATCAGCAGGGCTCACCTACAACCTGCGGGTGGGGACTACGCCGGGAGGTAGCGAGATCATCGGCGCCATGTCGGATGCTTCCGGATACCGATGGATCCCTGTGCTGGGAAACACGAACCACAACACGAGTTGGGCGGTAACCCTCCCTCAACCTCACGCAGCCCAATACTACTGGAGTGTCCAGGCTGTAGACGGGGGGTTTGAGGGGAGTTCCTTCCCGGATGAGAAGTCCTGGCCATTTGTTGACATAGGTGCTGGTTTGGATGGGGTTGACGGTAGTTCGATCGCCTGGGGCGACTACGACAATGACGGCGACCTGGACATCCTGCTCACAGGCAAAACTGATAGTGCACTAATCTCCAAGTTATACCGCAATGATGCTGGGACCTTCGAAGACATCCATGCGGGGCTGCCGGGGATCAAAAGCGGCTCGGCTGCTTGGGGTGACTACGACAATGACGGCGACCTGGACATCCTTCTCACAGGCCATACTGTTAGTGCCCCAATCACCAAGGTATACCGCAATGATGGAGGGACTTTCGTGGATATCGGAGCAGGGCTGAAGGCCGCCTATTTCAGCTCGGGCGCCTGGGGTGACTACGACAACGACGGCGATCTGGACATCCTGCTCACGGGTGCAATTGAAATTTCCACTATTCCCTTTTTCGATTATATCGCCAAAGTATACCGCAACGATGCAGGTGCCTTCGTTGACATCGGTGCGGGGCTAGAAAGTGTCGATAATGGCTCAGTTGCCTGGGGAGATTATGACAACGACGGTGACCTGGACATCCTGCTTACCGGCTGGAACTCACGTGTCAGTATCGCCAGGGTGTACCGCAACGATGCAGGGATATTCACGGACATAGGAGCGGATCTTGGGCGAGAAGCGGTTGCCGGTGGCCCAGCCATCTGGGGTGACTACGATAACGACGGAGACCTGGACATCCTGCGCGATGACTCCTCCTCTTTCATTAATGTGTACCGGAACGATGCGGGTACGTTTGTGGATGCCGGCTCGATACTGGAGGGGGTCTACAGCTCCTCGGTCGCCTGGGGCGATTATGACAACGACGGTGACCTGGACATCCTGGTCACTGGTCAGGAATATCGCCACGGATATCACAATATCTCCAAGGTGTATCGCAACGATGCAGGGGCCTTCGTTGATATCGGCGCCGGGCTGGGGTGTGCACAAAGAAGTTCGGCTGCCTGGGGTGACTTCGACAACGACGGCGACCTGGACATCCTGCTCACCGGCTACACCAGCTTTGGTCTTATCTCCAAGGTGTATCGCAACTTGACATCGACTGCCAACACACCCCCATCCGCCCCGACGAACCTGAGCGTGCACCTCTCCGGATCGGCGGCGACCTTCAGTTGGGATCCGGCCACCGACGCCGAGACCCCGTCGGCCGGGCTAACCTACAACTTGCGGGTGGGGACTACGCCGGGGGGCGACGAGATTTGCAGCGCCATGGCGTCTCCCACGGGATACCGACTGATTCCCGCGATGGGCAACACGAACCACTATACCAGCTGTCCCCTCACCCTTCCGCAACCGTTCACACCGCCGTACTACTGGAGCGTCCAGGCGGTTGATGGAGCGTTTGTCGGCTCGGCATTCGCATCGAAAATATCCGCTAACCAGGTCGCCGGCGTGCCCGGCCAGGAAGACACCATTCCCACCGCTTTCGCGATCCATTCCAATGCGCCGAATCCCTTCAACCCGCGGACGACAATCAGCTACGACCTGCCGCGCGATGCCAGGGTCCGCCTGGGCGTGTACGATATCGCCGGGCGGCTGGTGCGGATGCTCGTGACGGGGCAGCAGATCGCCGCAGGCCGGCGGCAGGCGGTTTGGGACGGGCGCGACGGGACCGGCCGCGCGGTGGCTTCGGGCGTCTATTTCTGCCGGCTGGAGGCGGGCGACTACCGCGCGACGGTCCGGATGACGCTGGTCAAGTGAGGCCAGAGACGAGTTGTGGCCAAGGCCTGGGGTGCGCCTCACGCGTCTCCGGCCCTCCCGCCCCGGCGATGGATCCCTCAGGGAATTGAAAAACTCTCTCAATTGGGAGTTGCCTTTTCCGGTTCCACTTGGAGCCAGTTTTCATCTGTAGGTATTATCCCTAGTCAAAACCCCATCCACGCCGAAAAGGGCCTTATCTTGGCTCGATCGCCTTCATGTTTTTTGATAATGGTATTCAAAATTGCCCCCTGGGGGACCTACATCCCCGAAAACAGCCTTCAATCCTGGTTTTCAGTGCAGTTTAAGAGTTTCAGGGTAGACCGCTCCTGCTTTCTGGGCACCGCCACCACCGCAGCAGTGCCAGGCGATGACCGTTTCGGGCTGCACCAGGGCCAGCGGCCGGCGCCATCCCGCCCAGGCCCGCATCAGGACGATCCAGAACAGGCGATCCCGCAACTGGAACTCGGGCTTGGGGTTGCCGTGCCGCAGGACGTTGATCTGCCGGCGAAGCGCCAGGTTCTCCAGGAGCAGGTCTCGCAGCGGGGGCGCAAGAGATCGCGCAGGAGGTTGATGATGATGTAAAGCATTGAAATGTTATCGGTTAATCCCTCCAGGAATGAGCTGGAATCCGGCATTCATATCGAACAACGCCCCGAATTCCCAATCTGTCGCCAAATTATCTCCATCATTCCCACAAAAACCTTGCAAAATTAAACAGCGTCTTTAATAATACAAGCATGAGGCGAGCGTATGAAACTCTCTTGCAGGAATATCTGACCCGGTTTCCCTGCGTTGCGGTCATCGGGGCGCGCCAGTGTGGAAAAACCACTCTTTTGCACTCGTTGGACGATTCCTGGCAGCTTTTCGACCTGGAACGGGGAGCGGATTTCCAGGCCGTGGGAGATGATCCTGACCTGTTTCTGAGCCTTCACCCGGATAAGGTCGCCATCGATGAAGCCCAGATTCATCCGGCCCTTTTCCCCGCCTTGCGGGTGGCCGTCGATAGGGACCGGGAGAAGGTGGGACGGTTCATCATCACGGGTTCCAGTTCTCCACAGCTGTCCCGTTCCATTTCAGAATCCCTAGCCGGCCGGGTAGGTATCATCGAGATGTCGCCCCTGAGCTGGTCCGAGGTGATCCCCTCTGATCGGCCAGGTCTTGTCGATCTCCTCCTGGACCGAGAAACCAGCACGGAAGATCTGGTGAAACAGATCAGGCCCCGCGGCACCCTGCAGGAATTGTTCGATTTCTGGTACAAGGGTGGGTATCCGGAACAGTGGATCAAAGGCGATCCCCGTTTCCGCGACCTCTGGCACGACCAGTACATCAAGACCTATGTCATGCGCGATGTCGCGCGCCTCTTCCCCGGTTTGAACCAGGAGAAATTCCGGGTCTTCGCCCGGATGCTGGGCGGGTTGTCGGGCCAGACCGTGAATCAGGCGGAAGTGGCCCGGGCCCTCGGTGTCACCCCGCCGACCGTGAGGGATTACTTCGAGATTGCCGAGGGGACCTTTCTCTGGCGGTCGCTCCCTTCATTTGTGCGCAACGTGACGAAGAGAGTGGTCAAGCACCCCAAGGGTTACCTGCGGGACAGCGGCCTCGGTCACCATGCTCTGAGGATTCCCGATGTCACCGCCCTGCTGGCCCATCCCCAGGCGGGCGGATCATGGGAGGGGATGGTCGTCGAGGAAATCTGCCGCCAGCTCGAACAGCGAGGCATTCAGTTCGATGTTTTCCACTACCGGGTCGGTGGTGGCGCAGAGGTTGACCTTGTCCTGGAGGGGACTTTCGGTTTGATCGCCGTGGAGATCAAGCTGGGGCAGCGCATACGACTCCAGTCCCTGCGCGGACTGAGGGATTTCGTCCAGACCCATGGTTGTCGTTTCGGCATCGTGTTGAGCAACGAAGAAAGGCCCCGGATGATTACCGAGGAGGTGGTGGGAATACCGGTGCGGTGCTTGTAGGAGAATCTGAGAGGCCATTCGCCACTCCCGTCCTACCTGGGGAGCCAAATCCATTTTCCGCGGAATTCCAGAGGCATGTCGCTTCACGACTCGGCCCGGAGGCGAGAGCCTCCGGGTTTTCGAATATCCAGGCGCGGCCTGCTGTACCGACAGAGCCGGTCGGCCGTCAGTGCGAGCCCATTTCCCAGATGACGTTGATGATCATCCACTTGCCGCTGGCCTTGGTCAGGTGGATGTAGTCGATGCCCCAGCCGGCCTCCAGCTTGACGTTGGCGATCATGGCGGTGTGGTCCAGGATCGTCACGTTGCGTGGGGAGGTCTTGGGGTCGAACATGCCGTCCTTGTTCAGGGTGGCCGCGATTTCCTTGAGATCCTGCAGGGTCATCCAGCTCTCTTCCAGCCCGGAACCGTCCTGGGCCGGCATGTAACCCAGCTTCTGCAGCTTGGGGCTGACGCTTCCGTCCAGCAGTTCGGGCTTCATGTCGTAGACGGAACTCACGTAGTCGAGAACGGCTTGCTTGATGCCCTCTTCATCGGTCTGGGGACCGGCCTGGGCGAACCCGGCCAGGGCCACGAGGATCAACAGGGCCGTCAGGGTTGTCTTCAGCATGGTCCAGCTTCCTTTCGGGGAGCTTTGAATCTCAAAAAAGGTGAATAAGATCCTGGTTTAATAACACCGTACCGCGGATCCGGCCACGAGCCTGTGGAATAATCTCTTCAAAACCGAGGGCGCTGGATTTGTCGTACCTCGACGTGCTGCTCAGCGGGCCGGATCCGGAGGCGGCCCTCCGGACGCGAAACACGTCCGGCGGCCGCCTCCGCCATGGATTCAGCTAGTTGACCAGGCCGATCCCGAAAGGATTCAGCCCGACGGTGGTTTCGCCCAGGTAAACCGGCAGGCGATCCGAGCCCGCGAGCCGATAGAAAGTGACCTTGTCCGAGTCCCCGCCGGAGTGGGTCACGAACAGCCGTCGGCCGTCGGGGGTCACCGCCAGGTTGTGGGGTACCGGGTAAGGCGTGTCCACGGGGTCGCCGAGGATCTCGTTCCCCCTGGTGTCCACGGTGTACAAGGCGCCGATACCGCTCCCCGGCAGATTCGTCGTGTAGAACCGCTTGCCGTTGCGGGACATGGTTGCGCCGTGAGCCCCGGGGATCATGAGCTCATCCATGATCTCGAGACTCCGGTGGTCGACCACCAGAACCTGGTCGGTGTTCTGGCAGGGGACGTAGAGCATGGTGCCGGGGCCGATGGATACGTGGGGGTCCTTGCCCACGGCCAGGCGCCCTGACTCGGCGAACCCCGAGGTGTCGTAGCGGACCAGATAGTCATTCTCGCCCATGAAGCCCACCATGGTCACGAAGGCGTGGCGGCCGTGCGGACCCAGGATCACGTCGTGGGGCTTCCCGCCCATGGCGACCAGGTCAGCGGGCAAGGCGACCGTGGCCAGGACCGTCAGGGATGCCGGATCGATCACCGTGATCGTGTTGTCGATGTCGTTGTTGACCCAGAGCTGGTCTCCGGTCCGGTTCACCCACTGGTGGAACACCCCTCGCCCGGCGGGCACTGTGCCGATCACCTCGAAAGTGCGCGAGTCGAAGACCGCGACGCGGTCGTTGGCCCGATCCCCCACGAACACCCTCCGGTGGCCCCGAACTTCGTTGACGTACATGGGTTCGGGCTGGAGATCACCCTCGGCCTGGGGAAGGTCGTATGTGCCCAGGATGGCGCCGGAGTGGGCGTCGAGAACCGAGATCGTACCCGATCCCCTATTTGCGACAACGATCTTGCTTCGGGAGGAGGCCTTTTCGGTTTGCGTTACGGCACCAATGGCCGGCGTGGTGGTGTCCGGGGAGAGGGGATCTCCGGAGCAACCGGCCAGGGATATGGCCAGGGCCGCGGTCAAGGTCAGAAACAGGAGGGTCCTCTTCATGTCAAACTCCCTCGTTGGAAATGAACGGTATTATCATAGCAAGAGGCGAAGGGAGGTCAGTCCCTGCCCGGAGGATTTACGGAGCAGGGGCGGCGGGTGTGACCAGAGTTGTTGCGATGTTCGAGGTGGCAGCCAGTCCTCGGGAACGGTTCACAAGGACCGGGCAGGTCAAGGGTAACCATGATCTAGGTGGTCATCCCCATACCAGTGCGGCGGGTCCTGACATTCTTCCATCAGCATGGTCGGGGACACGGCGCCCTTGCTCACGCTCCGCCGGCCAGTGACCGCTCGGACACGACCCGCGGCGCCCGATAACCGCCCATCACCCCGGCGGGTGACAGGACCAGCTGCCAGACCTGGTTCTTGCGCGCGCGGAAGGACCCGGCGCACGAAAGCAGGTAATAGGTCCACATGCGTCTGAACCGCTCGTCGTAGCGGTCCTTCAATTCGTTCCAGGCGTTCGCGAAGTTGCGGTACCACTGCATCAGGGTCGGATCGTAGTGGGTGCCGAAGTTGTGCCAGTCCTCGAGGACGAAGAGACCTTCTCCGGCGCCGGCGATGTCCCGGGCCGAGGGCAGGACGGACCCCGGGAAGATGTAGCGGTCCATGAAGGCCTCGGTCTGCCGCACCGAGCGGTTGCCCCCGATGGTGTGCAGGAGGAACAGGCCGTCGGGAGCGAGGCAGCGGCGGACCACGCCCATGAAGGTTTGGTGATTGCGCGGTCCGACGTGTTCGAACATGCCGAGGGAGAAGATGCGGTCGTAGTTGCCGGTCACTTCGCGATAATCCTGCTGGCGGATCTCGACCGGCAGACCGGCGCAGGTCTCGCGGGCCAGGTCGGCCTGGCGGCGGGAGATGGTGATTCCCACGACCTTGACCCCGTAGCGTTCAGCGGCGAAACAGGCGGCTCCGCCCCAGCCGCAGCCGATGTCGAGGACCTTCATGCCCGGCTCGAGCCCGAGCTTCCGGCAGACCATTTCGAGCTTGCGCTCCTGGGCTTCGTCGAGGTCGCGGGCCCCGTTCCAGTATCCGCAGGTATAGATCATCCTCCGGTCCAGCATGCGCCGGTACAGGTCGTTGCCCAGATCGTAGTGCCGGCGTGCCATGCCGGCGGCGCGGCGTATCGTCTGACGGTTGAACAACCGCGCCTTGAGGGCGGCCCAGAACCAGGTGCGGGATCGGACCTGTTCGTCCAGCCGGGCGCGCAGGACGCGTGCGAAGAATTCGTCGAGCCGGGGGCAGTCCCACCAGCCGTCCATGTAGGCCTCGGCGAGGGCGAGGGATCCACCGGCGATGAGCCGACCGTAAAGCCGGGAGTCGTGGACGCGAATGTCGTGGGGGTCGGAGCCGTCGATCGTGATGCCGGCGTGGCTCAGCAGGTCGGCGATCTTGCCGCGGAAATCGGATTCGGCCATGGCGCACTCCCTTGTTTCGGTTGGGATTCAAGGGGTTGTCATGCCAAAGATAAAACAGCCGTCCCGGGAGGGCAACTTCAGGAGCCGTCAACCAGGTGCAGGATCTCCGCGGGCACCGGCGACTCGAATTCCATCCGCCGTCCATCATGGGGGTGAGGGAACGCGAGGGTCCGTGCGTGGAGCGCCATCCGGGGAGCCCGGTCGCGCTTGGTCCCATACTTCGGATCGCCGACGACCGGATGGCCGGCTTCGGCGAGATGGACCCGGATCTGGTTCTTGCGACCGGTCAGCAGCGTGATGTCCAGGAGGCTGAAGCGGGGCGTTTCCTTGATCACCTGGAAGAGCGTTTCGGACCATTTCCCCTTGGCCGCATCGGCGGTGGAAAAGACGACCTGATCGTCGTTCTCGGCCAGGTAGCCGGCGAACTTGCCGCTCTTCTCGTCGAGGCGGCCATGCACCACGGCGGTGTAGTGCTTCTCGACGGCCTTCCAGTTTTCCTTGAGATGCAGCTCGACGGCCTTGCTCTTGGCGAAGATGAGCAGGCCGGAAGTTTCGCGGTCGAGCCGGTGGACGGTGTACGCCCGGAGCCGCGAGGAGCTGCTTCCCTTGCGCAGATAGCCGGTGAGCAGGTGTTCGGCGGTCGGGTTCTTGTCGCCCTTGTAGCTCGTCGTCAGAAGGCCGGGTTCCTTGCAGACGACCAGGAGGTCGCGATCCTCGTGGAGGATCTGGAGGCGGTTGAGGCGGTGGCGGCTGGACGCTTTTCGCTGGTGGTTCATGGGGTGCAAGGTATACGACCCGGGACCTGGGGGCAATCGGTCTTCCCGTTGTCCCGGTCACGCCATCTGGAGGAGGGCCTCCCCGATATGCTCACCCGGAGGTAGCGGGTTGGTCGGGATCTTCCTAGATATCCTCTAGGAGCGATTTCCCCTCGACCGAACCGATGGAGATGAAGGCCATGATCTCCCAGCGACTCCCCCTCAGGCATTTTCCCCTTCTGACCCTGGGCCTGGTCGTCCTTCTCCAGGGACATCCGGCCAGCGGTGGACCCCGCCCTCCGCAGATGCCCGTGATGGATCGGGCCCTCTCGGGCCAATCGACGTCGGTCCATCTCGTACCCGCCGGATCCTGGCCTTACGGTCCCGCACTGGCCGTCGATTTCGACACCGACAGGAACCTGATCTACCTGGGGTCGGGGGGCGCGGTGCTGATCCTGGACGCTTCCGATCCGACGGGACCACAGCTTCTCAACGATGAGATCCGCTCAGGCGGCCTGGTGATGGACCTGTTCTATGACTCGGCGACGGGGTTGCTCTTCCTTGCCTGCGGGGAAGGAGGGCTGGAGATCTGGAACCTGTCGGACCCGGCGACTCCGAAGCGGCTGAGCGTCACCGAGGTGCTGTACTTCGACGTCGAGACGCCGGTGGAAAACGTCGACGTCTACTCCCACTTCGCCATCGTGGAGTGCGCATGGGGCTACGTGCATTCCCTCGACGTGTCGGATCCCAATCATCCGGTCCAGGTGAGCTTCAACGGAATGATGGGGAATCCCGCCCACGATCTTCATGTCTCCCAGGCTGACGGTCAGGCCCATACCACCGGGGCCCAGTACTACCAGAGGCTCTCCATCCAGCCCGACGGTCAGCTGCTCGGCAGCGGGGCCAAGGACTTCACGTACGGGCCCTATGCGGTCTTCGGCACTCCGGACGTGGGTTTCGTGGGTTACGGCGGAGATCTCTTCCTCGTGGACCTGCTGTCGGGGGGATGGCCCCTGTGGTCGGTCGTCGACCTCGATGGCCTCACCGACCTCGTCGTCGAGAACCGGCGGGCCTATGTCATCAACAACGGTGGGCTTCATATCATCGACGCCACGCAATACGGCGCCCCCGTGGTGGAATCGTCACTCATGTTGCCGGGGTACCCCGACCGCATCACCCTCGATGCCGACCGGGCCCTGGTGGTTTCGGGGCAGGACGGCCTGAGCATCGTGGATGTCGGCGACTCCACCGCTCCCGCCATCCTGGGCGGGTACGACGTGCCCTCGGTGCCCTGGGAGACCCAGGTCGTGGGGGATTACGCCTTCATGGCCCACGCCTACGAGGGGCTCATGGTGCTGGACATCGCCGATCTCCAGGAGATCGTCCTCGTCGGACAGCTGGACACTCCGGGGGAAGCCAGGGACATGTGGATCATCGGCGATCTCCTCTACCTGGCGGACTGGGACGGCGGACTCCGGATCATCGACATCTCCACGCCTGCCCAGCCGGTGGAACTGGGCGCCCACGAGGAGTTCGACGCCTGGCGTGTCCGGGTGGAGGACGGCATCGCCTACGTCGTCGAGGTGATCCCGAACGAGGCGGGATGGGTCCACGTCCTGGACGTGGCGGATCCGGGGGACATCAGGGAGCTGGCCTCCCTTCAGGTCGGGTCCCTGCCCTGGGAAATCCTTCTGTACGGTGATCATCTCTACGTTGGTGAGAACGACGGGCCGTTGCGCATCCTGGACGTCTCGGATCCCGCCGCCCCCTTCCAGGCAGGCACCTTCCCGGCGACCCAGGTCTTCGCCATGCGCGAACGGGACGGAGTCCTCTTTCTGACCTCGGGCGCGACGGTCAACGGAGGTTTCGGGATCCTCGGTCTCGAGGACCCCCTGCATCCCTCGCTCATCGGGAGGTACGGGGACTTCTGGTTCAGCCCCTTCTACCTGGATGTGGAGGGAGACTTCGCCTATCTCGGTCTGCTGTACGATGATCTTGCCCTTTTTTCCATCGCGGATCTATCCGACCCGGTCCTGCTGGACGAGTACCGGATGTCGGACTCGATCTTCCAGATCCTGGCCAGGGATGAGCACGTCTTCGTCAGCAACGGAGGCGCCGGACTGCAGGTCGTCGAGAACCTGCTCTTCGCTCCCTCGGAAGCGCCGTCGCCGGTGCCTGGTCGTCACCCTCTCGTAAGGATCCACCCCAATCCCTTCAATGCCCGCACCGCGATCCGATTCGAACTCGAAGAGCGGGAGCCTGTGAGCCTGAAGGTGTTCGATCTCGGCGGCCGCCTTATCAGGACCATCCTCAGGGACGTCGTCATGCCCGGGGGGAGCAACGAGGCCGCCTGGGACGGCAGGGACGAGTATGGTCGGCAGGCGGCAAGCGGGACGTACTTCTTCCGGCTCGAGGCCGGGGGCCAGGTGGAGACGAAGCGGGCGGTTCTCGTCAAATAACAAAGGGCGAGGGGATTATGGGCCCTGAAATACGATCGATTGGGCGCCAGAGGGGTTCAACTGGAACCCCTCTGGCGCAAGATTCCCAATATCCCGGGGCAGGTCCGTTCCCGGGCTAGTCCTTCCCAGGGGCGCAGAAGCAGGAGCTTGGCGGCCGCTGCTCGGTGCGGCTCCACGCGGACTGCATGGTCGTCGCGAACGTCTCGGCCTCACGGTTGTTTCCCTGGGCTGCGAGAGCCTGTTTCAATCCCAGCAGGGACCATCCGTTGCCGGGATGCCGTTCCTGATCCTCCCGGTACAGCTGCTCGGCGGCTGCATATTCCCCCGCCTCCAGCAGCAGCGCGCCCATGGAGTGGCGAACCGGGAGCATCCAGGCGGGCGGTTCGTCATAGATCAATCGATCCTCGGCCTCGATGCCCTTGCGCAGGGCCGCCCAGGCCTCGTCGAGCCGACCTTCCCGATACGCCGTTTCTCCCTCGAGCATCGCCCTGGCGATCGGCAGGACGTCATGGACGCGGTTGTTGAAGACCCACCAGTCCTCGGGCACCAGGGCGGCCGCGGACTCGAACTTGGCCGCTTCGGCGCGGGCTTCGTCCGTACGCCCCAGTACGGACAGGGCGATCCCCCGGGCGTAATGGTGGACGGCCCGGGTCACGAGACGCCATTCCGGCGGCTCGGGCTGGTTCAGGATCTCCTGCCATTTCCCGAAGCGGATGAGGACGTGGTACGTCGTCGGCATGATGCCTTCGATGAGCCCGGCGAAATCCCGCAGCACCTGTTCGGGCACGTCGTTTTCGAGGTCCCGGGCCGCCTTCATGGCGGGCTCGAAGCGGGCTTCCATCATCGACGCGTAGGCCAGGAAATGCAGGTTGTGGGCATAGTAGATCATGTAGATGGTCGGGGAGGCGGCGTCGGTAAAATACGTCCGATCCGCAGCCACCGCGCGAACGTTCGCGTCGGCGGCGTCGGCGTAGCGGCCGACGCGCGCGTAGATGTGGGAGGGCATGTGGACCAGGTGACCCGCACCGGGAACACGGTTCTCCAGTCGCTCGGCGTAGGGAACGGCCTTCTGGGGGGACGGACCGGCCTCCATCGCATGGATGTAGAAGTGGGTGGCGCCAGGATGATCCGGTTCGGCGCCGAGCACGCTCTCGATGGCGGCGGTGAAGTCGGTCGTCTTGCCTTTCGGCTCCAGTTCGGGCGTCCAGTAGTCCCAGGGCTGGAGGTCCATCAGGGATTCCGCGTAGAGGACGGCCACGTCCGGGTCCGCCGCGAAGCGTGAGTAAACCTCGGCCATGGCCGAGGCGTAGGCCTCGTCGTAGGGGCGTTGTTCCGCCGGAGCCGGCCAGGTGTAGCGCCGGGCCACCGCCTCGACGAGGGCCTTTTCCACGGCGGTCTCGTCGTCAAGCAGGGAGAGGGCGCGCTGTGCCGCCTCATGCCCCCGCCGCCAGCGATCCTCGGTCATGATCGGATCGTTGATGTTCATGCCCGCGGCGTAGGCCACGCCCCACCAGGGCATGGCCGCTTCGGGGTCGAGTTCGGCCGCCGCCTGGAACGAGCGGGTCGCCTCGTCGTGATTGAATCCGTAGAGAAGCAGGAAACCCTGGTCGAACCATCGCTGCGCTTCGGCCGAGGACGTGGTGATCGGCCTGCTGTAGGTGTCGACTCCGGGGAAGATTTTGGCTTGCTGGTCCGTGGTTGCGGCGGTTCCCGCTCCGGCGAAGGCCGCGGCAACCAGAACAGTGAGAAGTGTCGTTATTCTGCAGGGATAACGCATGGCGCCCTCCTATTTCAAATGGACTCCGGCTGATCGCCGTCATCCCTACAATAGCAGATAAATTTTGTCTTAAATAGAGAAAATCAGGGGGCTGGAGGGAAGCCAAGTTCAATTCCGCGATGAGAAGAATTCCCCGTTCACCGCGATCGCATGGGTTTCGCCCATGTCCACCGAGAAATTCAGCGTCCTGGTCGGTCCGTTGGGGCGCCTGGTGATCTCGACCGACCAGCTGCCCTCGGGCATCCCGAAGATCTCGCACTTGTTGTTGTTGATGAGGGCCCCGAAGGCGAAATCCTCGAGGAACATGTCGATCTGGCTCCCGCAGGTGTTCGTGATCTTCAGGTAGCTCTCCCCCTGCGTGACGAGCTCGCAATCCCCCACCGAGGGTTCCGCGGGATCGTCGCTGCAGCTGGGGAACGAGAGGGACATCACCAAGAACATGAAAAGGCCGAAACCCCTGATCCAGTTCATTCCATTCTCCCTTCGCATTGATTACCTGACCAGGGTCACTCGCCCGCTGTCGATCCGCTCCAGGGTGCGCAGCTGGATCAGGTAGCTCCCGCTGGCCTGCCCTACGCCGGCGTCCGACCGCCCGTCCCAGGTCACCCGGTGTTCGCCTGGGTCGAGCCCGTCCAATGCGAATGAACGGACACGGCGACCGGCCAGGTCGAAGACGACCAGCTCCCCGCGAGCCGTTTTCGCCAGGGAGAAGACCAGTTCCGTCGCCGGATTGAAGGGATTGGGCCGGGCCCCCAGGAAAGACGTCGCGGCGACCGGGATCTCGGGCTCTTCGCGGGGCAGCCGTTCCTCGTTCCTGACCATCCCGATGATCCAGTTAGCAGCCGCTTCCACCACCGTGTCCCGGGAGTTGGCGACGTCGTCCGGTTCCAGCCAGACCGGTTCGTCCACCGGGAATTCGAGATGGGTCAAGGGGGCGTCCAGCGCATCGAGCCGGGCGCACTCGGCGACCGCGACGACCGAGATGAGGTTCAGACCGAGCCCGTTGGATCGCGGCGAATTGAAGGCGGCGGCGGTGGTCTTGCCGAAGACCCGCGCCGTGGGGTGATAGGTCAGGCGCAGGGCGACCTGATCGCCAGAACTGACGCAGGCGGGCCCGGTGAGCACCGCGATGGGGCGGTCGTAGTGGCGGTCCGGCGGATCGGAGGGGATGACGTAGCCCGGCCAGGAGGACTCGTTGCACAGCGCCAGGTGCTCCTGGGGATCGCAGCGGGTGAACCATTCGATGGTCGGCGTCTCGTCCCGGAACAGGAGACCCAGCCCCTCGTCGCTGAGGAACATGTTGCCCCCGTGGTTCTTCCGGAAATCGATGATCAGCCCTGCGGTGTCATGGTTGCGGGTCAGGTCGTCGATGGCGTCGTGGAAGTACCAGCCCGCAGTTCCCGTCCAGCCGAAGACGTAGATGTAGCCGATCTCCCGGCCGCCGCGTTCGATGACCCCCCAGGTCACGACCTGGTCCATGGTCGGATTGGGAAAGGGAATCCCCACGCTGATCTGTTCGCTCCCGTAGAGATGGCCGTTGTACCCGTCGACCGCCAGGGTCGAAAGGTGGACCGTTTCACCTGTGGAGTACTTGAGCACGTCCATGGTGTCGAAGAGGTGCCAGTTGGCGCCCACGGCGGCGGTCCAGTGGTGGTCCCAGCCGGAGGGCGAACTGCCCCACAGGCCGGTGATGGGCAGCTCGGCGGCCAGCAAATCGGCGAGGCAGTCGAGCCAGGGCCGGCCGTCGTAGCCCAGGATCACGTCGCCGGGTTGCAACCCGAGCGGGTTGTTGGGGGCGACCCGGTAGACGAGGCCCGTGCCGTCGTCGAGTGCGGTCACCGCTGCTCCGAGTTGGCCGGCGCGAAAACCGAGGCCGTCGGTGCAGAGCAGTGGGACGCCGCGAACGGGGTCGGTGGCGCTGACCCCGATGTCCCAGGCGCGCGAATGCGACTCGCGCAGGCTGAGGCTCAGCCGGCCCAGGATGCCGGCGAAACGTCCGCGACTCACCCCGCCGGCCACCTCGGGCCGGTAATGGGCGGTCAGATCGAGCCAGACGTCGTCGATGTCGTGGAAGCAGGCGAAAGTGGCGTCGACGTCGTCACGGAAGAGGTCGAAGGCGTCCACCTGCTGGGCGGGCGGGATCCCCGGGCCCCAGGTCGCGTCGATGAGCGCGGCCCAGTCGGCGGCCGTCCTGGGTCCCGGCATCCAGGGAACAGGGTGGGGGGCTGCGACGCGCGGGGCGAGTTCGAGATCATGGACTATGGTGGTGGCTGCCGGTCCGGTGAGGGAGGTCATGAGGGTCAAGATGAGAGAGCCGGCCAGCGGGATCGTCATGGCGGACCTCCTGGGAAGGGATCGGTCGGTCCGGGCCCGGCCTTTTTCTTGAGGCGGAGCGAATAGAGATCGGTGCGGCGGTCGCGCCAGTTGTTGACGCTGCCCTTGTCCGCCAGGTGCTTGAGCAGGTCCAGGTCGACGTCCGCGATCAGGACCATCTCCGTGTTTGGCGTGGACTCGGCCATGATGCCGGTGCTGGGGAACGAGAAGTCGCTGGGGGAGAAGACGGCCGATTTTGAGTACTGGATGTCCATGTTGTCCACTCGGGGCAGGTTGCCGACGCAGCCGGTCAGGGCCACGTAGCACTCGTTCTCCACCGCCCGTGCGTGGGCGCAGAAGCGCACTCGCTGGTAGCCTGTCTGCAGGTCGGTCATGTAGGGAACGAACAGGATCTCGGCCCCCTGCCCCTTCAGCAGGCGAGGAAGTTCCGGGAACTCGACATCGTAGCAGATGAGGATCCCGATGCGGCCGCAGTCGGTGTCGAGAGCGCGGATCTCGTTGCCGCCGGACATGCCGAAATCCTGTCGCTCGCTCGGCGTGATGTGGATCTTCTTCACGGAATCCACGGTGCCGTCACGGCGGCAGAGATAGGCCACGTTGTACAGGCGCCGGTTCTCGACCACTGGCATGCTGCCGGCGATGATGTTGACGTTGTACGAGACCGCGAACTCCCGCATCTTGGCCACGATGGGAGCGGTCGATTCGGCCAGGCGGCGCATGGCCTTGGCCTGGGTTTTCTCGTTGTGATGCATGAGCAGGGGGGCGTTGAAGAACTCGGGGAACAGGATGAAGTCCGAATGATAGTCGCTGACCGTATCGATGAAGTACTCGGCCTGGTCGATGATGGTCGAGACGGTCGACGCAGGGCGCATCTGCCACTGGACCACCCCGATGCGCACCTCGCGCTTGGCCCCGTAGAGGGCGCGGGGCTTCTCCTCGTAATAGATGTTGCTCCATTCGAGCAGGGTGGCGAATTCGAGGGATTCGGTGTCGCCGGCGAGATATCCCTTGAGCACCTTCTTGACGTGGAATCCGTTGGACAGCTGGAAGGACAATATCGGGTCGTAGAGTTCCTTCATCCTGACCTTGTGGATGTATTCGCGGGGGGTCAGCGATTCGGCGTGCTTCGCGTAGCCGGGAATGCGTCCGCCGGCGATGATGGCGCGTAGGTTGTACTTCTCGCAGATCTCCTTCCGCACGTCGTAGAGCCGGCGCGCCAGGCGCATCCCGCGGAAGTCAGGGTGGACGAAGATGTCGATGCCGTAGAGGACGTCTCCCTCGGCGTCGTGGGTGTCGAAGGTGTCGGCCCCGGTGATCTCGTCATAGGTGTGGGAATCTCCGAACTTCTCGTAATCGACGATCAAAGACAGGGCGCAGCCGACGACCACCCCGTTGACCTCGATGGCGACCTGCCCCTCGGGGAACTTGTCCAGAAGACTGGCCACGTGTCGCCGGGCCCAGGGATCCTCGTCCAGATTCTCGTAGGCCAGGAGCATGACCCTGTGCAGGTCTTCGTAGTCCCTGGGATGCAGGCCGCGTACGATGACCTTCAGGTTGCCGTTGCTCTTGTCCGTGCCGTTTTCGTTCATGAAACGTCGTCCTTCGCCAGGCGATCAACCGGATCAGCCTGGATTTTCACGGTTTGGTCGGACCGACCCGCCTGACAAGGTTCCGATATCGCGCATCGCCCCAGGGATTTTCTCACAGCCGTTGAACGTTCAGGACCGGCATGATGGCCTCGAGGGCTGGAGAACTGAGGACAGGAAGAATCCTTGAAAATATTATAGTTACAGGCGGAAGGATGGGCAAACAACCGATCCGGTCCTCCTGATGATGGTCCTTCTAGCCTAGGTTCCGCAGCTCCCGGCCCTGCCGTTCGAAGAAGGAGACAGGCCGCGGCGCCTTCAGCAACAACGCCGCCAGACCCAGCACGGCGAAGGGCAGGATCGCCTGGAACCGGCCCTGCATGATGGTCAGGACCAGGCCCATGACGACGACGGCCTCACGCAGGGCCCAGATGATGATGTGCGTCGTTTGATAGACGGGAAAAAGATCGGCCAGGCGCTTCTCGTTGTCCGGAAGTTCGGAGTAGCTCTGGAAATCCCCCGGATTCGGGATGAACCCGTTTCTCTCCCTGGGGGAATTGTGGGTCTGGTGGGAATGGCTCTCGTGCACCGCCGATTCGAGGCGTGACGGCGACAGCATGATCCGCTCGACGACGAAGGAAGCTCCGAGCGAAAGGATCGCCGCTCCGGTGAGTGCGAGAGTCAACATGCTGTTCGGCGCCGGCTCGTCGCTCCCCGTCACCCCGGCTGCACCGGCCTGCCCGAACAGGATCCAGGCGATGAACACGTAGATAATGCAGGCGGCCAGGAACGCTCCCCAGATGATGTTGAGGACCTTGACCTTGGGCGTGACGATCCGGATGAATTCCCTGCTGAGCATGTCTTCTCCTGATCTTCGCCCCCCGGGGGGGCTCCCATCTTTACCGGGGCTCCATTATCAACTAGAATCCCATCTTCACCAACCCCTGAAATCCCGAGCTGGTGCCGCCATGACCCGTCCTTCCCTCGGTATCCTGGTAGTGGATTCCTGCGGGTTCACCATCTCTACCCGCTCGACCAGGCCGCCATGACCGGCGCCGGCCATTAATCGATGGTCTCACCTGCGAACGATGGTATCATGAATATCGGCATGTCCTCGGCAGGAGGGGGTTCCTCATGATTGGCCGCATCGTCGCCCAATACGAGATCCTCAAGGAGATCGGCCGGGGAGGAATGGGTGTCGTTTACCTTGCCAAGGACATGCACCTCCAATGTCAGCGGGCCCTGAAATTCCTGTCTCCCCATCTGGCTGAACATCCCCGGGATCTGTCCCGGCTGATCGCGGAAGCCAGATCCCTCGCGGCGCTTGAGCATCCAAACATCTGCCCAGTCCATGAAATCGGCGACTGCGACGGACTCCCGTTCATCGTCATGTCCTTCCTCGAGGGCCAAACCCTCAAGGAATTGCTGGAGGAGGGCCCACTTCCTCTCGATTGCGCCCTGGACATCGCCGAACAGGTGGCGGCGGGACTGGGGGCCGCCCACCTGAAGGGGTTCATCCACCGCGACATCAAGCCCGAGAACATTATGTTGACAAGGAATGACGATATCTCTTGCCGCGGCCCCCGGGTCATCCTGATGGACTTCGGGATCACCCTCCCCCCGGATTCCACCCAGCTGACCCTCCCGGGAAGGGTCTTGGGGACGATCGCCTACATGTCCCCGGAGCAGATTCGCGGAGAGGATGTTGACCCTCGCGCCGACATCTGGTCCCTGGGTGTTGTTCTCTATGAGATGGCCACGGGACACCGACCCTTCGGGGGGGATCACCCGGCTGCCATCCTCAATGGAATCCTGAACGGGACCCCGGATTTCAAGGGTATCGAATCGCCGGGTCTGCAAAATATCATCCGCAAGGCGTTGAAGAAGAACAGGGTTGAAAGGTATGCGGAGGTTTCCGAGCTCTTTGCCGACCTGAATCGGGTGCGGACGGGAAGCAAGATCAAGGTGAAGCGGCAGGCTTCAAGGCGCCGGCTCATCACGGGCGGAATCCTGCTGTTGGCAATCTTGGGGAGCTTGATCGGCAGCCGCTTCATACCCACGGGGGAACGGATGCCGACCGCCCTGGCCGTGATGCCCCTGGAGGACCGAAGCCAGGCCGAGGACCCGTTCCGCTTCAGTGAGGGCGTTGCCGATGAACTGGTCAGGAGCCTTTCCAAGATCGGGTCCTTGACCGTTATTTCCGCTCGATCAGCGGCCGAGGCACGGAAGGTCTTTGGCTCAAATCGTGAGATTTCCAGGCACCTGGGGGTCGATTGTCTGGTGGAGGGCTCGGTCCAGCGGATCGGAAACCGGACCCGGGTTTCCCTGCAACTTGTGGATTGTGACAACGACCGCCTCATCTGGTCGGAAACCTTCATACGAGAGATCAGTGACATCTTCGCCCTGGAGAACGAAATCGCCCTGGCGGTGGCGGCCGCTCTGGAAGCGCAGCTGACCGTCCAGGAAAAGGAGAAGCTGCAGGCCAATCCGGTCGTCGTGCCTGCAGCGTTCGAGGCCTACCTCCTGGGTCGGCAACATCTCGGCAGAACAACGGCCTTGGATCTCGAACAAGGGATCGCCGAGTTCGAACGGGCCATCGCCCTCGATCCTGAATTCGCAGAACCCCATACGGGGATCGCCAGCGCTCTGGTCCTCCTCCGCCAGATGAAATCGCTTCCCCCGGATTCGGTTTACGCAGAGATCAAGCACCATCTCCATCGGGCCCTGGAACTTGATCCCGACCTGGCGGAGGGTTATGAGGGCCTTGCCAACGCCGCCATCTACTTTGATCTGGACCTGAAGGCCGCCGGAACCCTGTTCGCCAAGGCCAGGACAATGGACCCCAACCGGGGAATGATGGGCTATGCCCAGTACCTGAACAGCATGGGTCGCCATGAGGAGGCACTGCATGAGGCGCTCCGCGCGGTCGCTCGGGATCCGCTGGATCCGTTCCTGAGGGGGAATCTTGCCGCCCGCTATCATTATGCCGGACGTGACGAGGAGGCGATTTCCGTTCTCGACGATCTGGTGTCCCGGGAACCTGATTTTTGGCTTTCCTACTGGGTGAGAAGCTTCATCCAGTTCGGGGAAGGGGACTTCAAGGGGGCCGCAAGATCACTGGAACGCGCGGCGGCGCTCGACAGTTCCTTCGTTGTCCTTCCGGATCTTGCCTTCGCCTACCTGAATTCCGGCCGGCATGAAGCAGCCATGGCCATCGACGAGCGCTTCCGTCGCCTGGCGGAGGAGGGATATGTCCCTCCCATTTACCTGGGAGTATTGCATGCCGCCTTCCGCAGGTATGACGAGGCGTTTGCTTCTCTCGAACTGGCCCTCGATGAACGCGATATGTACCTGCCCTGGATCCAGTTGGGTTTCCCCGCCCTGCGGAACCTGGCCGGAGACCCGCGATGGAATGAACTGGTGACCAGGATCGGACTGCCCCCCTCGGATTAGAAATTCATGACGGCGCCCAGTCTCAAGGCGAACGGAGGTTGGTAGGACGTTGCCATGCCGTAAGTCGGGTTGGCGCCGGTGGGGGTGCCGTCCTCGGCGAATGACAGATAATGCCACTGGTCGACATTCGTCGCCTTGCGAGGGCTGCCGATGTGAAGAAAATCCACAAGGAGTTTCGCATCTTCCGCCCAGGTTCCCCGGCGCCCGGGCTTGAGGGTGAGCCGTACGCTGAAATCCCACACCGGGGATGTTCGGCCGGCTGATCCGCGGGGAACCAGGAAAACGTGATCGGGCCCGAACTCGTTGAGGGGGGTTCCGCTGAGCCAGGACAGGGTGCCACCTACCGTCAACCACGGGGTGGATTCAACCGCCCCTGCGAATTTAAGGGCATGGGGGCGGTCGTTCGGCAACAGTCCGTGGCCGTTGACTGTCCACGACATAGTATCCCATTGCAGGCTGTAGTTGGGATTGCCGCCCCCGAAATCGCTGCCGAAGATTCCGCTGGTATTACCTCTGTTACGGGAAAGGGTGTACGACGCCAGCAGGTGATTTCCATCGGTGCCATTCAGTTGATATGTCACCTCGAAGGCGGAATATTCCCGTTTCGCCCGGGGAAATTCGGCCAGCAATCCCCGCCCGGGGTTGCCCCAAACGAAGCGACCATCCTGAAGACGAGAAGGGGCATCCTCGATGACCTCGCGGAGTTCCCTGAAGATGCCTCGAATGCCCACGCTGGATCTCCCGTCCAGGGTTCGTTCATAACCGAGGGTCCATTCGTCCTGGTGTTGGCCACGCAGGTCGTCGATGATCGTAACATCGCTGTTCCAGACCACGCTCCCGCCGGAGTGGTCGTTCCTCGGATCATGGTCGTACCACGTCATGGTCGCAGTGGCGTCCCGGATCAGGGTCTGGCCTGGGGCCCAGAGGGAGATTGCCTGATAGAATCGCCCCCATGAACCGGTGACCTTGGATTTTCCATCTGCACCAGGCGTCCAGACGAACCCGGCACGGGGTTGCCACTGATCGTTCAACCGGACCGTGATGTCTCCGTCCGAATTCTCGAGGTATTGGCCATCCCACCTCAGTCCGGCCTGTAATCTCAGGTGATCATTAAGAATCCATTCATCCTGGATGAAGGCCGAGGGCATCCTGTCGGCCACGGTTCCGTGGGTGCGCATCTCGAGGAGGAAAAAGTCGTCCTCTCCGCTTTCGGGGTTGGGAAAGCTCTGGAGCAAGGACGTGTCATCCTTGATCTTCGCCCGATTGCGGCGGTATTCCGCACCGAATTTCCAGGTGTGGGGCCCCAGCGGGAGGGTTGCCTTCACTCCGAAGGCGGTATCGAGCCCGTGGATCCAGTTGGCACCATCAGCGAACATCGTGCCCCCGCTGACCAGGTCGCTACCGTGGTCGAAATACATGATCTCTTCTGCCCCCCTGGCGGTCCGGGGGCTCCATGTGTTCCGGTTCCAGACGAACGAGATCGAGGATTCAAGCAGGGAGTTGTCTCCGAGATAATGCCTGCCGGTTAAGGACGAGGCGATGGTTCCGGTCTTGCGGGTGATCAGAACGGGATCAGGATTCAGGTATCCCGAGGGGATCCCCGCAACTACAGGGAAGAAGGCGATGTCTCCCCGCCGCGGGTTACCGGCCAGCGAGAGCGTCAAATCGTGGCGTTCGCCTGCGCGCCAGTCGACCTTGCCTGCGAAACGATGGGTGGTGTTCTCGTCCAGGGTGGTCCCCTGTCCTGGAATCCCGGTTTCCTGGCTGTCAAAGGCGGGGTTGTAGGCTGCGAAATACCAGATCTTGTCCTTGATGAAGGGGCCACCGGTCCCCGCCCCGACATCCCAGCGGGAAAAGCCACCGAGTTCGGGGTCTTGCACCCCTTCGAGGGGGGTTGCCTGGAACTGGTCATCGAGCCAGAAACCGAATGCCTCCACTTGCCGGCGATTGCTCCCCGAGTGGGTGACGACGTTCACAACTCCGCCCTGGGATCCCCGAAATTCCGCCTGGAATCCGCCGGTGCGGACCTGGACCTGGCGGACGAAGTTATAAGGGAGATCCATGGCCCCGTTGTTGAAAACCGGATCGGTGACCTCCATCCCATCCACGAACCACCCGTTTTCCATGCCCGTGCCGCCGGCGAAATTCACATCATCGCCAAGAAAACTGGGCTGAACCTGGGGAAGAAGTGTGGCGAGTCCCCGGTAACTGCGATCGACAGGCAGGGTGGCAAATTCCTCGGCCAGAAGGTTCCCGCCCCCGATCGTGGATCGAGGATCGACGAGGGCGGAGTTGGCGATGACAACGAGATCCTCGATCATTGTCGTGCGGGGCTGCAGGACGAGAATGCCGGCGTTCGTACGTCCGCCAAGCCTGACGGCCAGGCCTCGGACGTGGAGGGTGTGGAAACCGCCTGCAGCGATCTTGAGATCAAAGGTTCCGACGGGAAGGGCGTGAAAGGCGAACCTCCCGTTGTCGTTCGAGACTCTGGATTGGCTGCCCATGAGGTTGGGTCCGGTGACGAGAATGCGGGCCCCCGGTACGGGTTGCCCGCCGGGGTCGACCAGTGCGCCTTCCAATGATCCACCGGTTTCCTGTCCTTGGACACCTCCGGCCAGGGTCATGACGAGGATGAGGATTGCCGCATTCAGTGTCCGCATGGTGTCTCCTTCCCATTTGACGCGACCGTGGAGGCCGCGGGTGGTCGAAGGGAGTGCGGATACCCGGCGTGGGCGAAGGATTCGGGAATCCAATCCTGGAGGTGATGGTCGATTCTAGAATAATGACAATACAAATTCAACTACGAATTCAGCGCTCGAGGAGATCGGCCGGATGCCTGGCGGCGATTTCTCCAGGATCAATGGGCCGGGGGGATCATCTGATCCGCCGGTAGTTCACCCCCATGGCATCCAGCCGCCTGGAGTGGCTATCCAGCCGCCGCAGGAATCCCTCCAAGCTCCGTGCTCCCGGCCGCGACCAGACGACCTCGGCCAGGGCGCACATCCGCGGCAGGGCCATGTACTCCACCTTCTCCGGCGAGTCGATGTACTCGGTCCAGACGTTGGCCTGGGCGCCCAGCACGTGCAGGGCCGCATCGGCATCAAGCTCGACCGGGGTGGGCTCGAAGGAGTAGACCTTGGCCAGGGTGGTCAGGCCCCCGAAGGCCACCGGTTCCTCCGCCGGCTCCTGCTGGTAGTGGTCGAAGTAGCAATGGCTCACGGGACTCATGATGACGTCGTGGCCCTGCGTGGCCGCGTCGATCCCGCCCTGCATGCCGCGCCAGGACATCACGGTGGCCTGCGGGGCCAGGCCACCCTCGAGGATCTCGTCCCAGCCGATCAGCTTCTTGCCGTAGCCGGTGAGGATGGTCTCGATGCGCCGGATGAACCAGCTCTGCAATTCGTGTTCATCCTTCAGTCCTTCCCTGCGGATGCGCTCCCGGCAGCGGGGGCATTCCTTCCAGCGGGTCTTGGGACACTCGTCGCCACCGATGTGGATGTAGGGGCCGGGGAACAGCTCGGCGACCTCGCCCAGCACGCCCTCCAGGAAGGCGAAGACCGAATCGTTGCCGGCGCAGTAGACGTCGTCGAACACGCCCCACAAGGTGGCGGGCTGGAACGGCCCGCCGGTGCAGGACAGCTCGGGGTAGGCCGACAGCGCCGCCAGGGCGTGGCCCGGCATCTCGATCTCGGGGATGACGGTGATGAACCGCTCCTGCGCGTAGCGCACGACCTCCTGGATCTCCTCGCGCGTGTAGGAGCCGCCGTAGCGCGTCCCGTCGAAGCGGTGGGGCTGGTCGCCGTAGTGGCCGATGAGGGTTTCGGGGCGGAAGCCGCCCACTTCGGTCAGGCGCGGATACTTCGCGATGGGCATCCGCCAGCCCTGATCCTCGGTCAGATGCCAGTGGAAGGTGTTCAGCTTGTGCAGGGCGAGCAGGTCCAGGTAGCGCTTGATGAACTCGACGTCGAAGAAGTGCCGGCAGACGTCCAGATGCATGCCGCGGTACAGGTAGCGCGGCAGGTCGCGGATCTCGACGCACGGGATGGACCATGAAGCGGGGGCCCCGCCGCTGGCCGCTTCGATCTCCGGGGGCAACAGCTGCAGCAGGGTCTGCACCCCGTAGAAGAGACCGGCAGGCCGGGGGGCCTCGATCACGACACCGCTTTCGGCGACCTGAAGGGCGTAGCCCTCGGCGCCCAGTTCCGGGTCATCGGGGATGATGCGCAGGGTGACCGATCCTGCGCCCGGGGCGCGGGGGCTGCCCCCACCCGCAGGGGAGAGGTCGGGGCGGACTCCCGTCGCCCGCTCCACCTTGGCGGCGAGGTAGGCGGCTACGCCCTGGGCCTCGACGTCGGCCTTCAAGGCGAAGCCGGCGGCGAGCCGGCACGATCCGGCGGCGGGTTCGATCGACGACGGAACGGGGATGATGCTGAGGGGCGGAAGGGCGTTCACGCTGGGATCTCCCCCCGTGTGGGCGCAACCGGCGGCGGCGAGGACCAGGACCGCCAGCAGGCAAGGGCTGTTCGGTTTCATCTCGGCTCCCGGGGATGGCGGGTCGTCAGGGCGCCCGGACGGGCCGCCGTGACCATGATCCTGCAGGGCCGGATTGTCACGGCTAGAATTGCGTGTACAGGAACTCCGTGCTCCCGAACGCCCCGAAGACCAGGATGACGATGATCAAGGCGCAGTAGATCCCCCAGCGTGCGGCGCGGGGGAACCGCTCTATCTGGAGGAAGTATTCCTTCTCCCTCTGGAGCCATTCCAGGCAGAGCAGGGCCAGGCATCCGGCAAGCAGGGGAAGGTAGGCCGAATAGTCGAGCCCCTGGAACGGCTGGATGAAGATTCGCCCCAGCACCCCGAAAGCCTGCGTGAAGGATTCCCCCATGAAGAACACCCAGGCCACCGACGTGCCCAGGAAGGTGAGCGCCATGGCCCTGGTTTCGCGGATGCTGGGAATGAGCCGGCCCTTGGCCGGGGTGCCGATGAAGCGGTGATGACGCCTCTTCAGCGTCATGGGCAGGAAGTAGAGGCCGTGCAGGAAACCCCAGAAGATGAACCGCCAGTTCGGGCCGTGCCAGAGGCCGCAGAGCGTGAAGGTGACGACGATGAAGAACCCCTTCCGGTTGCGGGTCGGTTTGGGTCCGCACAGGGGGACGTAGAGGTAATCCCGCAGCCAGGTCGACAGGGAGATGTGCCAGCGGCGCCAGAATTCGGCGATGTCCCGGGAGAAGTAGGGGAAGGCGAAGTTCGGGATGATCCGGAATCCCAGGAGCTTGCCCACGCCGATGGCGATGTCCGAATAACCCGAGAAATCACAGTAGATCTGCATGGCGGCGAAGAACACGCCGATGACGATGGTGAGACCGTCGTACTGCCCATGGTTGGTGAAGATGTCGTTGACCAGAGGCAGCAGGTTGTCGGCGAAGACGAGCTTCTTCAGGAATCCGGCCAGGATCTGACGGGTCCCGTCGCGGAACAGCAGCTCGTCGAATACCCTTCGTTGCCGGAACTGAGGCAACAGGGTGGTGGCCCGGTCGATGGGACCGGCCAGGATCTGGGAGAAGAAGGCGACGAAACCGAAGAAGGCGACGGGATCCCGCTCCGGCTCCACCCTGCGGTCATGGACGTCGATGACGTAGGAGAGCTTCTTGAACGTGTAATAGCTGATCCCCACGGGCAGGATGATCGTCATGGTCGTCGGATTGACCGTCATGCCGAAAAGCCCGAGAAGATCGGCGATCGAGTCCAGGAAGAAGCCGAAGTACTTGAAGAAACCCAGGAGTGCGAGGTTGAACACGACGTCGGACCAGAGCAAGGCTTTCCGGCGTCCGGGTCCGGTGGCCCTGCCCAGGGCGAGGGCGACGAGGTAATCCACCAGGGTTCCCAGGACCAAAAGCCCCAGGAAACGCCAGTCCCACATCCCGTAGAAGAGGTAGCTGGCGGCCAGGATGATCAGGTTCTGGGCGCGAGGAAGCAGCTTCGACGCTGCCCAGTAGACGCAGAGGACCGCGACGAGGAACACGGCGAAGGAGACCGAATTGAAGAGCATCCCGGAGTCCTCCTACCTCGGTTGCAGCAACCCGGACACGTGGCCCTGGATGGTCCTGGCGATGAACTGGTTGGTGTAGGCGTCCCAGTGGTTGTTGTGGGATACCGAGAACCGGCGGCCGGACTTCCGGAATTCCTCTTCGTAGAAGGGGGCGAGCTCGAGCAGGGCGATGTTGTCGTGTCCGGGAAGAACGTCCTTGAGGGCGATGACGTCGGGGTAGTCGGTGCGATCCCCTCCCTCGTAGATCCAGGCTTTCGGACAATCGGCCACCAGCAGCACGGGCTTGCCGAGGGCGTTCAACCGGGAAAGCAGGAACCCGGCGGCTTCCTGCAGTGCGGCCGGATCGGACTCCGGTCTCCGCTTTTGGGCAGGTTCATCCTCGGCGGCGTTGGCGTCAGCCAGGCCGCCCCCTAAGGCCTTCAACTGGACGTTCGACCGCAGGTACCTCACCAGGCTGCTGGCCAGCAACCTGTCCCTCAGTGGGCTCCTGCTGACCGCGGGAGTCCGGACGATCTGGTAGCTCCCGTCGGGTTCCCGGGAATACTGGAAGTAGTAGGGATGGCGGAAGCTGAGCTGGCGGATGCTGGCGGCGACGTCCGCGGCGTTCACGAAGATGACGTAGGCGTCGGGTTCGAACCGCTCGGCGTGATGGTCGATGATGGCGATGTACTGGGCCAGGAAACCGCCGGACATGGCGAAGGTATAGAAACCGACCTGACCCTGGAAAAGTTCGGTGAGAAAGACATCGACGTGCTTGTCGACGTCGCTGAAGAAGCCCTCGAGATAGGAATCCCCGAGAATCGCCACGGCAGGCTTGTTCCGCTCGGCGGCCGTCTCGTAGTCGAAGATGCTGTTCCAGCCCTGGCCGTTGATGGACCAGGTGTACCGGCCCCGGCAATACCGTCCGTAGGTGTAGACACCGGAGGTGAAGCTCTCGCTGTCGAACTTCCGGATCCCCGATTCCTCGTAGACCCCGCGCGGCCAGGACGAGGCGGGCAGGACGAAACGGAAGAACAGTTCGAGGACCACGAAGAGGACGATGGAGAAGAGAGCGCCGTGGATCAGGATTCGTTTCATGGGGATCCAGACAGGACTTTCCCCGCGGATGCGGACATGAAGGCTGGACCTGCGCCCGATGCCCCCGGACCTGTGGGAGGGCATCCTGAACCGTTCGATTATACCAGCCGGGAGGAACCTGTAACAAACCCAAAACGGCAGGATGCCGCTGCCAGGAGGTGGGGAGGAGGGGCCCTCCGCAGGGCCCCCCGGGGGACCGGATCAGGCGAGCACGCCCCGCCCCTTCATCGCCCTGGCGTACAGCCACAGGCCCAGGGCCACGAGGAAGATCACGACGGTGAAGATGAAGCCGCCGGTTCCCATGATCTTCATGCCGTCGGACAGGCCGAAGTTGTAGACCGCGGTGACGACCATGCAGACGAAGGACACCAGCAGCACCGGCGCCGCCAGGCCCTTGCGCAGCAGGATGAGGACGCTGCCCAGCAGGCTGCCCCACACGGCCAGGGCCCAGAAGGCCTCGACCCAGACCGGGAAACCGTAGAAGTAGTCGAGCTGCTCGGGGGTGAACTTGGCCATGTAGGCCTCGTTCCGGGTCTGGGTCATGAGATAGTCGTAGGCGCCCATCAGGTTCCAGAGCAGGGTGACGACGCCGACGATCCACAGGTGGACGGGGGTGCGGGATTGGTTCGCCATGGATTCCTCCCGGGGTGGTCGGGGAAAGGGTGAATCGCGGAAAAGAATACCAGATTACGCGGAAATGCCAAGAACCGGGAGCGGAAACCTCCCACCGCCGAACGCGTATTGTGAACGTCGACGTTCACAATTCCCGGGTCCCAGGCGAAGGGTTTCCTCATGATCGGATCAGTCATGCGCATCATGTTCCTTTTCTTGTTGATCTCCGCGACCGCCGCCGGGGAAGTCGAGCTGGTGCGCAACGGCGCCCAGCCCGGCGAGGGCAAGGTCCAGGTGACCCTGCGGGAAGTGTGGCGGGTGGGCGGCCCGGACGGGGACGAATTCTTCGGCCTGGTGCCCCGGGTCCAGACCGACGCCCAGGGCAACGTCTACGTCCTGGATTCACAGGTTTGTCAGGTCACGGTCTATGACCGGGACGGCCGGTTCCTGCGCACGTTGTTTTCCGAGGGGGAGGGGCCGGGAGAGGTGCGGTCGCCCCGGGACATGATGGTGCTCGGGGACGGGCGCGTGGGGCTCCTCCAGGAATTCCCCGGTGCGATCTCCTTCGTCGACGCGGCCGGGAATCCTGCCGGGCGGATCACCTACGGCGGGGCCGAGGGCGGAGTCCACAGCCTCACCGGTTGCCAGGCCTCGGGCGATGTGATCCTGGTGTCGGGTACCCACATGCAGCGGGGCGACAGGCCCGAGATCAACCTGCGGCAGAACTTCCTGGAGCGCATCGGGGACGACGGCCTGATGATGGACCGATACGCGAGCAACGACACGAAGTACGATTTCACGGATTTCGTCTTCAGCGAGCGGGAGCACATCCCGCCGTTCTGGTGGTGCTTCGACGTCGCTCCCGACGGCCGGGTCTACGCCGCGCCCGACCGGGACGCCTACCGGATCGAGGAGTTCACACCCGACGGTTCCCTGGTGCGGGTGATCGAGCGGGACTACGATCCCCTCGTCCGCACCGAGGCGGAATTCCGGCGGATGGAGGGCATGGTCAAGTCGGCCCTGGCGGGAATGCGGTTCCAGCCGACCATCCGGGTCGAGCACGGCGAGGCGGCGTTCGCCTACATGCACCGGGCCCTGCAGCTCCATCCGGACGGATCGCTCTGGGTGCTGTCGAGCCGCGGCGTCCGCAAGGGTGAGCCCGGTGTGATGGCGGTGTTCGACGTCTTCGACCGGGAGGGACGCTTCACGCGCCAGGTGGCGCTGAGAGCGCCCCATGAAGGGCAGCGCGTCGGCATCTTCCTGTCGGGCCGTGACCGCATCCTGGTCGTGAAGGGCTTCTTCGAATCCCTGGCGGCCCAGTTCGGCAACGGCGCCACCTTCAGCGGTGACGACGAGGAGGTCGAGGTGCCCGAGGTCATCTGCTACGAGATGGTGAAATGAGCCGGGAAGCCCCATGATATTCTGATCCGAACCGTTGCGCCGGCGGGTGCAGGGCGTACAATGGGCCCTGGTCCTGGACGCACTCCGGTTTGGAGGAATCTTCCCTTGCAACGCCGCACCGTTCTGAAATGGCTGGGTGCAGCCGCCCTGGCTCCGAGCGTCATGGCCCGGATCCTGTCCGCCGCGGACCTGCCGGGCCGCATGCACTGGACCTGGTCCAGCGTGGCCGCGGGCGACTCGACCGACGATCTCAAGCGACGCTTCGCGGAGATCCGGGCTGCAGGGATCGGCGGGGTCCTGCTGGGTGGGGCGTCCGCCAACGCCTGTCGCCTGGCCAGGGAGGAGGGTCTGATCGTCCACGCCTGGACCTGGACCATGTGCCGGGGGGGAGACGATCTGCTCCAGGGGCATCCGGACTGGTTCGTGGTCAGCCGCGACGGCCGATCGGCCGCCGATCATCCTCCTTACGTTCCCTACTACCACTTTCTCTGCCCTTCCCGGCCGGAGGTCCGGCAGTACCTGCGCCGGGAGTTCGCCTCGGTCGCGGCGATCGAGGGGTTGACCGGGGTGCATCTGGATTACATCCGGTTCCCGGACGTCATCCTGCCGCGGGCGCTCTGGGAGAAATACGGGCTGGTGCAGGACGAGGAGCTGCCGTCCTTCGACTTCTGCTACTGCGAAGTCTGCCGGGAGCGGTTCCGTGACCTGACCGGGCAAGATCCGCTGGATCTGCCCGATCCCCCGGGGGATCCCGACTGGCGCCGGTTCCGCTGGCGGGCGATCGACGGTGTCGTCGAGGAACTCTGTTCCGTCATCCGCTCGGCCGGTTTGCAGTCATCGGCGGCGGTCTTTCCCTCACCGTCCATCGCGCGGCGCCTCGTGCGTCAGGACTGGGCCGGGTGGCCGCTCGATGCCGTGTTTCCCATGGTCTATCACAGCTTCTACGAGGAGACGCCGGCCTGGATCGAGCCGACGGTGCGCGAAGGGGTCCGGGCCCTGCCCCCTTACCGTCCCCTGTACGCGGGCCTCTACCTTCCCGCCCTTGCCACTGAAGCGGATTTCGAGCAGGCTGTGGCCGGCGCGCTGGCCGGTGGGGCGCAGGGGGTCGCCCTTTTCGGAGGAGTGCGGGATCTCGCCGGCAGGTGAACCCCTTTTCCCTGGCTCGCAGGATGCACCGTCCTCGGGTCACTTCGCATTTTCCATCAGGAGGATCCCATGCCCTCGAACCGCCCCCTTCTGCTCGTCCTTGTTCTGGCCGCCCTGGCCACCGCCGTCCAGGCCGCCGACCGCACCCAGCCCCGCCCCAGCCTCGAGCGGATTGCCGTGGATCCTGCCCTGATCGACGTGGGGGACGGGGACACCGTGGTCATCCGATGGAACCAGGATGACCGGGAGCGCATCAGGATCCTGGGAATCGACACGCCGGAGATCGCCCATGCCTCGCTGGGCTGGCATGACGACCAGCCGTATGGCCGGGAGGCTACGGCCTTCGCCCAGGGGGTGTTCGCGGTGGCGGAGACGGTTGAACTCCTGCGGGCGGCCGAGACCGACGGCTACGGGCGCACCCTGGGCTACCTGTTCGTCAACGGGCGCAACTACTCGGTGCTGGCGGTGGCTGCCGGTTATGCCGTGGAGACCGTCGGCCACTATGGCGACAACGGATTGCCCGCCGAGGCCGAGGCCGTGCTGGCGGCCTCCCGGTCGGTGGGCCCGGTGCCCTTCGAGGCTCCCTTCCAGTTCCGGCGCCGGATGCGCGAGTTGAACGACTGGCGGGAGGCGAAGGAAGAGCAGGAGAACATGCAGCCGGCCGGCGGCTCTGACTGAGGCGAAGCCCTCTTCGATCAAGACGGCAGGGCTCTGCCGGCCTGGAACGTGTTTTGCCCCTAGGACCATCCTTCGTTCCGGTTGTATATTGGCCTGATCCAATCGGCCTGTTCCTGGCCACGGATTCCGGCCCCGACTGGAGGACCATGCGAGCGAATTCCTTCGGAACATTTGTGGTGTTTTTCGCCCTGGTGGGTCTGTTGGGTGGTTGCTCCCGGGATTCAGGTCCGGGCGGCTCCGGGACGGCGGGCCCGGGCGGAGGCGGTTCCAGGGCGCCGCAAGCCATCCCCGTGGCCGTCGTGGACGTCCAGCCCCGCGATCTGGCCCGGACGGTGGCCGTGACAGGGCCCATCGAGCCCATCCGCACCGTGGCGGTCAACGCGCAGGCCTCGGGCATCGTCCTGGAGGTGCTGGTCGAGGAGGGCGACCGGGTCCGTTCCGGCCGGCTCATGGCCAGGCTCGATTCCCGCGAGACCGAGGCCCAGCTGGCGCGGGCCAGGGCGGTGCTGGCCAACGCCGAGGCGGCCTTCCGGCGTGCCGAGGAACTGCTGGCCAACGAGCTGGCCACCGACGAGGAGGTGGACTCCGCGCGGTCCTCGTTCGCCATCGCCAGGGCGGACGTGCAGCTGTGGGAGACGCGACTCGCCTTCACGCGCATCACCGCTCCGGTTTCGGGCGTGGTGACGGCCAAGCGGGTCGAGAAAGGCAGCACGGTCTCCGCCAACGGGGCCATGTTCACCATCGCCGACGATTCGTTGCTGGTGGTCCGGGTCCGGGTCTCGGAGCTGGACGTGGTCCGCCTCGATCCGGGCCAGGAGGCCGACATCCTCCTGGACGCCTATCCCGGCCGCCGTTTCACCGGGCACATCCGGCGGGTCTTTCCCAGCGCCGATGCCGCCAGCCGCCTGGTTCCGGTGGAAGTGGTGCTCGACGCGTTGCCGGACGGCGTCCTGGCCAAGCCCGGCTTCCTGGCGCGCGTCGAGTTCGCGCTGGAAAGCCGCAAGGACGTGCTGGCGGTGCCGGCGGCGGCCATCGGGGTCAGCGACGGCAGCCCGTTCGTGTACGTCGCCGAGGGGGACACCCTCAGCCGGCGGACGGTGCAGACCGGCCTGACCACCGAGGGCTGGATCGAGATCACCCGCGGGATCGTCCCCGGCGAGGATGTCGTCACTTCCGGCCACGTGAACCTCAGGCCGGGGGCCAAGGTCCGGATCACCGGCGAGGCCGGTTCGGCCGGGAGCGGGCGATGAGCGATCCCGGACGGCGTGGCGGCCTTTCCAGCCTCTCGATCCGCCGGCCGATCGGGGTGCTCGCCTGCGCCTCGGTGGTGGTCGTGGTGGGCCTCTTCTTCGCAGGGAAACTGCCCCTGGATCTGCTCCCGCAGATCATCTATCCGCAGATCCGGGTGCGCGTCACCTATCCCGGGGTCGCGCCCGAGGTCCTGGAGGAGCAGGTCACCAAGGTCCTGGAGACGAGCCTGGCGACCACCGAGGATCTGATCCTGCTGGAGAGCGAGACCAGCGAGGGCGACAGCGACATCGACCTGCATTTCAACTACGGGACGGACATCAACTTCGCCCTGCAGGACGCCTCGAAGAACCTCGACCGGGCGCGCTCCCGCCTGCCGGTCGAGGCAGAGCCGCCGGTGATCCGGAAGATGGATCCCTCGCAGATCCCCGTCTTCGAGCTCGGCTTCAGCTCGCCCACGCGCGACCTGGTGGAACTGCGCAACTGGGTGGACCTGCGCCTGCACCCGCAGCTGCTGACGGTCGAAGGGGTGGCCGGCGTGGACGTGGCGGGCGGCCTGGTCCGCGAGATCCGCGTGACCCTGGACCAGGAGCGGCTCCGCTTCTACGGCCTGACGGTGTCGGGCGTCATCGGTCGCATCCGGGCCGAGAACCAGGACATCGCCGTGGGGAACGTCACCTCCCCGAGCTTCGAGATCGTGGGCAAGACCGAGGGCAAGTTCGAGACCGTGGAGGACATCCGGAAGGTCCTGCTGACGGTGCCGGGGTCGGCCCAGCGGATCCCCCTGTCGGAAATCGCCGAGATCACCGACACCCACCAGGAACAGCGCCTGTGGGCCCGGCTGGACGGGATCCCGGCGGTGAAGCTCTCGGTGAGCAAGCAGCCCGACGCCAACACGGTCAAGGTGGCCCAGGGGCTGGCGGACCGGATGGCCCAGCTGGCCGATTCGCGCTTCATCCCCGACGACGTCCACTACGAGATCATCTCCGACCAGTCGTTCTTCATCCGCAACGCCCTGTCGGGCGTGCGAAACGCGGCGCTCATGGGCGCGGCCCTGGCCATGCTCGTGGTGCTGCTGTTCCTGGGCAGTCTGCGCAAGACCTTCATCATCGGGCTGTCGATCCCCCTGGCGGTGCTGGCCACCTTCATGATGATGGGCCTGGGGCACCTGACCCTGAACATCATGACCCTGGGCGGGCTGGCCCTGGGGATCGGTCTGCTGATCGACAACTCGATCGTGATGCTCGAGAACATCTTCCGCCACCGGCAGCTGGGGGTCACGGACCCCGAGGAGGCTGCGCACCGGGGATCGGCCGAAGTGGCCTCGGCGGTGGTCGCCTCGACCCTGACCAACCTGGCGGCGGTCGTCCCGTTCCTGTTGATCACCGGCCTGTCGGCGCTGATCTTCCGCGAACTCATCCTGACCATCTCGTTCGCCATCGTGGCGTCGCTGGCTGTGGCCCTGACCCTGGTCCCCATGCTCTCGGCCCAGCTCGCCAAGATCGAGCGGACCAGCAATCTGACGCGCAATCCTCTCGTGAGGGGGTTCAACCAGGGGCTGCTGCGCTTCACGGCGGGTTACCGGGTGGTCGCGGCGGGTGCGGTCAGGTGGCGCTGGCTGGTGATCCCGTTCGCGTTCGCCTGTCTGGGCGGCGTCCTGTTCCTCACCCGGGATCTGGGCAGCGAGTTCCTGCCCGCCGTCGACGACGGCAACGTTGGGGTGTACCTGCGCATGCCCCCCGGCACCTCGCCCGAGCGCACCAACGAGGTCGCCCTGCAGCTCGAGGAACTGGTTCGGACCATGCCCCACGTCCAGCACGTCTTCGCCACCGCGGGGGGATTCCTCTTCGGCGGTTCGACCATGGCCCGGGGCGGCCGGGGATCCCTCGGCGTGCAGTTGAGCCCTTCCAGCCAGCGGCGCGACATGCCGGCTTCGCGCTGGGTCGCCGATCTCCAGAAGAAGATCGGGGAGCTGGGGATCCCGGGAGCCCAGGTCTTCGTGCGTCCGCCGCGGATCCGCGGCCTGCGCACCAACCAGGCGGACGCGGACGTGGCGGTGTCGGTCCAGGGTGACGACCTTGCCCAGCTGCAGGCCCTGGCCCAGCAGATGCAACGGCGGATGTCGGCGGTTCCCGGTCTCGATGGAGTCGAGCTCTCCACCGAGGAGGCCAGCCCGCAACTGTCCATCGAGATCGACCGGCAACGCGCCGCCGACCTGGGCCTGGACGTGGCCCAGGTGGGCCAGACCGTCAGGACCGCCCTGGACGGGACGATCGTCACGCGGTTCACCGAGCAGAACAACGAATACGACATCCGGGTGCGCCTGCCGCGCGAGGGGCTCACCAGCCCGGAGAACCTGGGATCCATCGCCCTGTTCCCCGGCAACGACGAGCCCATCTACCTGAGGGACGTCGCCGACGTGCGGCTGGGCATCGGCCCCACGACCATCCTGCGCGTGAACCAGAACCGCCAGGTGAGGGTGACGGGGGACGTGGACGACCAGACCGCCAGCATCGGCGAGGTCACCGCCGGGGTGCGCGCCGCCCTGGCCGATCTGCCCCTGCCCAAGGGCTACTCGCTGATCTACGGCGGCGAGGAGGAGTCCCTGAAGGAGAACCAGCGGAACCTGAACACGGTCATCCTGCTGGCCATCTTCCTGGTGTTCGTGGTGATGGCGGTCCAGTACGAGAGCCTCAGCGACCCGCTGGCCATCCTGTTCTCCATCCCCATGGGGTTGATCGGGGTGGGGCTGATCCTGTGGCTCACCGGGACGCCCTCGAGCGCGCCGGTGCTGCTGGGGCTGATCCTGCTGGCGGGCATCGTGGTGAACAACGCCATCCTGCTGGTGCAGTACGTGGAGATCGCCCGTCGGGACAAGGGCCTGCCGGTGGAACAGGCCGTCGTGGAGGCGGGCGCCGTGCGCCTGCGGCCGATCCTCATGACCACGACCACCACGGTGATCGGCATGCTGCCGCTGGCGCTGGGGCTGGGCGAGGGGTCGGAGCTGATGCAGCCCCTGGCCCTGGCCGTGGTGGGCG
>Ga0180009_10001025_pt1 | contig 35165 bp, 24 predicted proteins | sample OS_PC_MetaG_FD_123537 | JGI IMG/M metagenome (GOLD analysis project Ga0180009, IMG submission 123537) | Groundwater microbial communities from the Aspo Hard Rock Laboratory (HRL) deep subsurface site, Sweden - OS_PC_MetaG | ecosystem: Environmental > Aquatic > Deep subsurface > Groundwater... | reverse complement strand
ACGATGCCAACACCACCAAAACTCAACAGGAAAGGTGTGTCTTCAGACCAGGAAACACCGAAACACATTGATATTGCTGGGTTATTTTTCTTCAACTTTTTTCTTTACAGGAAAAGTATAGAAAGTCCCCAGATATGCTCTAAGCATGACTACAACTTATTATATTTTATCCGCCCTTATAACCAGGTCTTTTGTATACTTAGTCAACAGATATGCATTGCGTCCTATTTGACAAATTCCCCCAAGAGATGAGCAGTATCTTTAATTCTGGGCAGTGTACTGTACTCCCGTTTAAGCCCTTGCGATATGGTTTCTTGTCTGCTTTGAGTGTATAATAATTTGTGCGCGGCAACAGCGTCTCGGCTGTTGGCAGCGATCTTCCCTGCCAACTCCCTGACGGTCGTTTCCAGTTGATCCAGTGGTACTGACCGATTCACCAGGCCAATCTTCTCTGCTTCAACTCCCGATATCATATCCGCTGTATAGGTCATCTCGTGGGCTTTCAATTCTCCAACTCGATAGGGTAAACGCTGGCTCATTCCCCAGGTGCATCGCAGCCCCCACTTAGTGTGAGTATCACCGATTCTGGCTTCGTTGGCGACAACGATCAAATCGCATGTCAGTGCTATCTCCAAGCCACCGGTTAGGCAAAAACCATTTACCGCTGCAATGACTACCTTCGGTACGGTTTCAATTGCTATTTGCAAATCACGGGCGGCATTGTTCAACTTAGGAATTACATCTGTATCTTTACTATTACCCAATGATTTTAAATCAACACCGGCGCAGAACGCCCTGCCGGCACCAGTCAGAATAATGACATTGACATCATTGTCAACTCCTGCGGTCTGGACAGCCGAGGTCACTTCCAGAAGAACCATCGAATTGAGTGAATTCAGGGCATCCGGTCGGTTGAGAGTGATCAGGGCAATACCTGCCGTTACATCATAAAGTATCGTTTTATAAGACATGGTTGGACTCCTGTTATTGGTATATCAAAATTTTTGACTAGTAAGTGTTTGATTGTAAGGATTTTGAGACAAATATCCCGAATGATTCACAGATGAGGGAACCATTATAACAGTTTATTACTGAAAATATGCCCCGTCAGGGTGAGATCAATGGTTATTGGTTTTGATTAAACACTGCGGGATCTCCCTTGATTGTTGATTGCACGGGTTGCGCCAGATATTGTTTGTTCATAATATCATATAATTATGAGTTTTATATTGGCTATGTGCTATATTTAACATAAATTATATCGTATACGACCATTTTAACTTATTTTTATCATATATAGTAATTTGAACACAAAAACCAAACTATCCCATTAAGAATTCCTACTAAAATCTCTCACAACGAATCCAAAAACCATTATGGTACTAAATGAGAATGAGTTTTTTCGCGAAGCGACTTTGCGCATATGCGGGTCGATAGAGATTGAAGAAGCACTTTCGAATTGTTTTGATTATCTGAGGCAGTTTATAAAGGCCGATGTGATGCATCTTCATTATATAAACCCGCAAGAACGAACAGGAACATTGTTTGCGATGGCTGATAAAAATGGTGGAAAAAGACTTAACATCAGGTTTGGGAAGCAGTCGCCTGTTTGGACCTATCTTGATGATGGAAAACAGTTTCCTGAAAAGCTGATGATAAACAGAGCTGATCAGCATCCTGCGGGGCGAATGATGCTTAAAATTATCAATAAAAAAGGCAAATATTCAACCATCATGATGCGTTTGAGTATCAAAAATAGAGAGATTGGGGTTGTGTCTTTTGAAGCAAAAGGCTGGGATCGTTTCAAGGAAAAGGATTTTAAATTATTGAGATTGCTCCAATTACCCATTGCCATTGCACTGTCCAACAGTCGTCGCTATTTAGAACTGATGGCACTCAAGAACCAGCTGATCGATGATAAAAAATACCTGCAAAACGAACTTCAGAAACAGCAGGATATGAAGATTGTCGGCAGTGAAAACGGTCTGGCCGGAGTGTTACAGCAGATTCGATTGGTCTCACCCCTGGATAGCCCGGTTCTCCTGTATGGAGAAACTGGTGTCGGTAAAGAGATTATGGCAAATGCCATCCACATTTTGTCGAATCGCAGGGAGGGGCCCTTTATTAAAGTCAATTGTGGTGCCATCCCCGAGTCCCTGATCGACAGTGAACTGTTCGGTCATGTTAAAGGAGCCTTTACCGGAGCTTTGGAAAACAAAAGGGGAAGATTTGAACGATCGCACGGTGGAACCATTTTCCTGGATGAAGTTGGAGAATTGCCCCTTGCAGCGCAAACACGGTTTTTAAGAGTACTGCAGGAAAAAGAGTTTGAACCGGTGGGAGGCACTAAAAGTGTAAAGGTTGATATCCGGGTTATTGCCGCGACCAACCGTAATCTGGAATCTCTGATAAACGAGGGGGGCTTTCGCAAAGATCTATATTTTCGGTTGAATGTGTTTCCGGTTTCCATTCCGCCATTGAGAGAAAGGAAAGATGATATTCCGGCACTCGTTCAGCACTTTATCCAGATGAAATACAGAAAGATGGGGATAAAGGAATTTCCAGAGCTGGCCAACGGCGCTACAAAGCAGCTAAAATCGTATGACTGGCCTGGGAATGTCAGGGAGTTGGAGAATGTGGTTGAAAAAGCTATGATCCTTTTTCGGGAGGGGCCATTGCGATTTGAGGACCTTAAAATGCCAATAGAAGACGTCAGGATTGAGACGCATCAAAATTTTGATAGTGCTTCTCATCTCCTGGACGAAGTTGTGGAAAAACATATCAGGCAGATTCTAAATATCACAAGAGGAAAAATAAATGGCCCCGGTGGTGCCTCGGAACTGCTGGGCGTCCATCCTTCAACCCTGCGTCATAAATTGCGAAAAATGGGAATTAATTTTGGGAAAAAAGGACGGATTCTCCCTGCTCCCTAGATGACCATCCAGCTGTCAAATAGCGATTTTGGATGTTTTTTCTCTGACAGGACTATGATTCTGTCAAAGATTACTCCCCGCTTAACCTCCAAAAATTAAAATACCACTTTAGTTACATTACTCACCTCTCCAGAAAAGATTCCTTTATGTGGAATCACTGCCACAAACGAGCAGAGAAAATTTAAGATCAATGTAAATACTGATCTTAAATTTTCTCTGCTCGCCTAATCTCTGCCTAGTTTACACTGCATGAATATTTGAACTACGGAAGCCGTTGATTAGTAAAATCATAGATTCTGTCCACTGAAGGAAAATACGATATGTGATATTGTAATTGCCAATATGTCATATAAGACATAATTTACTCCGCATATGATAAATTGAACATCAATTCTGGTAACCCGATTTTAAGCGCTTCATACACAGCTGTAATTATAGTGCAAGTTAACATTGGCATGATCTGTGATGCATGAAGAGATCAGCAGGGTAAGATCCAAATGCTGTTTATCAGAATGTAGTGTTCGTATTCCATTCTGGTAATCAAACATACAAAAATATACACAGATAAATATTAGATGGTGATTGATTTTTGAGACACACCCTTGTTACAGGAGTGATGAATCATTGATAAGTGTTTTTCAAACAGTAATAGGAGACTGATCATGACCAGTACAATCCTGACATTACCGGAATTGTCTGAATACTCGGTAGAACACCTTGGCAAAAGAAGAGAATTGATTTTCAAGGGTGAGGAATTCACAAATTTTGAATTTTTCGATTTGTCTCGTCGATTGCAGCAAAGCCTTTCAAATCTTGGCTTGAGTAATGGAGACGTTGTAATTATGTGTTTAAACAATCATCCGATGGTGTTTCCGGTATTTCAAGGAATTTTTCGAACCGGTGGAATTGCCGTTCCGGTGATGTTTTCGGTCACCGCCTGGGAAATGGCATATATTCTTTCCAACAGCAAAGCAAAGGCAGTGATCACTGATAAAGCAGGCATCGAAAGAGTCAGAGAAGCGGTAGCAGGACAGGATCAAATTGAGTGGATTGCCATTCTGGGTGGAGACGATAATCTGGAGGGCAATGTTCCTGAACACAGCCTTGATAGACTATTTAAAAACGATCCGGCTGAAAATTTTGCAAACATCGACCAGGACGATGTCGCTATGATGCTATATACGGCAGGAACAACGGGAAAGCCCAAAGGTGTGATGTTAACCCATCGCAATCTGATCCATTCCGCGAAAGCGGCATCAATTACATCTGAACTGGACCGACTTGAACAACCGCAGATCATTGTGAGTTCTTTGCCCATGGCTCACATTTTTGGCGTAGCTGTTATGAATACGGGGATGTTAACCCCCAAACGCCTGGTCGACGGCTATACTGTCCAAATGGAGTGGTTTGATCCAGACATTTTTTTGTCACTGATCCAGGAACACCGGGCAACCGCCATTACCGTTGTCCCTACTATGCTGGTTTTTCTTATCAACCACCCGAGAATAAACGAGTTTGATCTGACTTCTTTGGCGGACGTGGTTTCCGGGGCAGCACCCCTGCCAATCGAGTTGGCTGAAGCTTTCTGCAAACTGGCAGACATCAGTCATATTCGTGTAATCTATGGTTGTACGGAGTGTACCGGTATCGCAACCACCGTTTTAGCCTCGGACACATACCGACCCGGATCAGCCGGTAGGGCTTTTCCTGGAGTCGGTGTTCAGATTGTTGATGAGCATGATAATCCTCTTCCAGCTGGAAAAAACGGAGAGATTGTCGTTAATGGACCTTCCGTAATGAAAGGGTATCTGAATAATCCGCAGGAGACGACTGAAACCTTGCGAAACGGCTGGTTACATACCGGTGACATCGGATACCTGGACTCAGAAGGGTATCTTTTTGTTGTGGATCGAAAAAAAGACATGATCATTAAAGGCGGAGAAAATATCTATCCCAGTGAATTGGAGGAGATCATGTATCAGCATGATGCTGTTGCCGAAGTGGCGGTAGTAGGCAAGCCGGACCCTGTTTTTGGTGAAAGTGTGGTGGCGTTCGTGGTTCCAAAACCGGGCCAGACGCCTCTGGAAAAGGAAATTATTGATTTTGTAAAAGCAAAAATTTCATCTTTCAAAGCCCCTGCCAACATTCATTTTGTGGACTCAATCCCCAAAAGTTTGGTGGGAAAGATTCTGAAACGGGAATTGAGAGAAATTGTCATTGAAAGTAAGAACTAACCTATCAGTATAATTAATGAGGAGATTGAATGGATTTTGACTTTCCACCTGAAGAAAAAAAGGTTCTGGCAGAAGTAAGGGAGTTTATCGAGTCGGAAGCAACTCCTGAATTACGCGCTGAAACCCATAAATTGGGTCATATCTACGGCGGAGAAAAAGGACGGGAGTTTATCAGGAAATTTGCAGCTAACGGATGGTTGGTTCCCAATTGGCCTAAGGAATATGGCGGAATCGATTCTTCTGCCGTACTCGCTTTTGCGATCAAGGAAGAGATGGCTCGATCCGCCGTACCTTTGGTTTTTGTGGCTGCACATATGGCCGGGCCAACGATCATGCACTTTGCTTCCGAGGAGATGAAGCAGGAATGGCTATTGCCGATTGCCCGGGGCGAAAAGGAATTCGCCCTTGGGTACACCGAACCCCAAGCCGGCTCGGATCTCTCCGCCTTGAATATTCGAGCGGTCGACCATGGAGATCATTTTATCGTTAATGGTCAAAAATCCTTTAACACCGCCTCTCATGTGGCCGATTATCATTGGCTGGCCACCCTGACCGACCCTGATGCAAAACGGTATCATGGTATGTCGATGATGATTGTCGATCTAAAGTCACCGGGGATTGAAATCCGCCCAATGGAGACAATGGCAGGATGGCAGACCAACGAGGTTTTCTACAATGATGTGGTCGTACCGAAAAAAAATCTGGTCGGTGAAAAAAATCTGGGATTTTATTATTTGATGTCGGCCCTGGATTTTGAGAGGATGTTTCCCCTGGCTGCATACCGGCGGATTTTTGATCAAATAACCGATTATGCCAAAACGACTCTGGTGAATGGAAAACCGTTGTCAAAAGACCTTTTGACCCGTCAGAAGCTGGCCCAGATGAAAATAGAGTTGGAAGCCGACACACTGCTCTTCTACCGTCTGGCTCATATGATAGACAAAGGCGAAATACCGAATTATCAATCCTCAATGCAAAAACTCTTTGCCACAGAAACCGCACAGCGTATTACCAATACAGGGATGGAAGTTCTCGGACATTACAGCCGCTTGACAGAGGGATCACAACGGGCAGTCCTTTCCGGCTCCATTGAGCAGTTTTATCGTACTAGTGTTGTCGAAACGATTTATGCCGGGACATCGGAAATTCAGCGAAATATTATAGCCTTAAAAGGGCTCAAACTTCCTTCCAAGTGATAATCAGGAGAAAACAACATGAACTATGATTTTAACACAGGGCAGAATATTCTGAAAGAATCGGCACACAAACTACTGGGAAAAGAATGCACCAGTCAATTTGTCAGAGAAATGGCTAAGGATGAAACGGGGTTTTCTATCAAACTATGGGACAAAATGGCAGAATTGGGCTGGATGAGCCTGTTAATCCCGGAAGAGTACGACGGATCAGGAATCAACTTTCTTGATCTCTCCATCCTATTGGTTGAAATGGGGTATTACCTGATGCCGGGGCCGTTCTTTTCCACCGTAGTTCAAGGTGGACTGACAGTACTTGAAGCCGGAAGTGACAATCAAAAAGCTGATATTTTACCGGATATAGCAAACGGAAAACGTAAACTGACGCTTGCCTGGATCGAAGAGGAAGGTACATACTCCCCACAGGGAATTAAACTCAAAGCCGAATGCCGTGATGACGGTTATATTCTGACCGGGTCAAAGCTTTTTGTTCAGGACGCGCAGGCCGCAGATACCATCATTTGTGCAGCCAGAACCTCCGAAGGTGACAATGGCCTCAGCCTCTTTCTGATTGATGCAAAAAAATCCGGCATCATCATTCAACCTCTGAATACCATGTCCGGAGACAAAACATTTGAGCTTCGGTTTGAAAATGTGTCTGTTTCTAAAAATGACCTGCTGGGTGATTTGAATGGTGCTTGGCCAATTCTGGAGACGGTACTTCTTAAATCGGCTGTTGCAAAAAGTGCGGAAATGACAGGCGGTGCTGAAAAAGTTCTGGAGATGGTTGTTGACTATGCCAAGGGTAGAAAACAGTTTGGAAAACCCATAGGCGCTTTTCAGGCCATACAGCATCATTGTGCGGACATGCTTACTTACCTGGACACAATGAAATACTTGATGTATCAAGCGTCCTGGAAAATAAGCGAGAATCTTCCCTATGAATCTGAAGCTGCCACCTGCAAAGCCTGGTCAAGTGATTCCTATCGAAAACTGACTGCGTTGGGACATCAGGTAATCGGAGGGCTTGGTTTTATGGAAGAATATGACCTGCAATTATATTTCAAACATGCAAAAACATCTGAACTAATGTTTGGAGATGCTGATTTTCATAGGGAAATAGTTGCTCAGAAAATGGAACTTTAGAACAACCTCCACTATTAACCTGGCGGTTTTGACCGCCAATTGCTCGACTTCAGGAGAAAAGAGAATGACATACGAAACGATACTCTACCAGGAGAACGACCACATTGGCCTCCTGACATTAAATCGTCCCCGGACAATCAATGCACTGAATCAGACAATGATTGAGGAGCTTGAAGATCTCCTTAACAAACTAAATACCAGCGCAACAGCGAGAGTGCTTATTCTTACAGGGGCGGGAGAAAAAGGGTTTTGTTCAGGCATGGACATGAAGGAAACCGCCTCAACACTTTTTGAAGCCTCACCTGAAATGATCTATCAAGCTCAGAGTCGTGCTTCACAATTATTCAGCAAACTTAGATACATACCACAGCCTATCATTGCAGCGATTCATGGGGCGGCCTCCGGTGTCGGTTTCAGTTTTGCCATGGCCTCCGATGTCCGGGTTATTACACCTGAAGCCCGGTTTAATGCAGCTTACATAAATATTGGATTGGGAGGGGCAGACATGGCTAGCAGTTATTTTCTGCCAAGACTGATTGGCGCAGGACGTGCCAATGAACTTCTGCTGACCGGCGACTTTCTGAGCTCTGAGGATGCCATGTGCCTGGGATTTGTCAGTAGGGTCGTGCCAAAAGATAGCCTCCTGGATACTGCTTATGAGATTGCCGGTAAAATGACCGGAAAAAATCCCCTGGGTTTAAAAATGACAAAAGAGGCCATTAATATCAATCTTGGAGTCTCAACCCTGGAGCAGGCACTGCACCTTGAGAACCGCAACCAGTCTTTTTTGATTACGGCGCTAAAAATAAACACCCCATGAATCTTCAATGATATTGTATGGTTTTTTATCGCTGAGAACAGGCAGCTACTTTATGATCTTTACGAATTGAGCGATGCTACAACATTGGAACTTCGGCATTCGCGAGAAGGACAATTATTGAATTTTTTACGGTTACATTGACATTTAATTAAAGGGAGAATTGTGGTGTTAAAAACAAAAATTACGGAAATGTTGGGGATAGAGTATCCGATTATTGGCGGAACCATGATGAGTATCACTAATGCTGATTTTGTGGCCGCCATTTCAAATGCCGGAGGATTGGGCATACTGGCATCTGCGATTTACAAATCCAAAGAGGCTTTTACCAATGCTGTTGATCGCGTTATGGAGTTGACGAGTAAACCCTTTGCTGTCAACATCAACCTGTTTCCGGGAATGGGCCTGATCGACAATAATGTCTATCTTGATGTCATGCTGGAAAAAGGAATCAAAATAGTTGAAACATCCGGTCATTTCGCCCCCGAGGATTTATGCAGCCGTTTCAAGAAGGGGAGGATGCGGTGGATGCATAAATGCGTGTCGGCCCGTTATGCCCTTAAAGCGCAAAGCCTTGGCGCCGATGCGGTGACAGTTGTAGGATATGAGAACGGCGGGGCAACGGGAAAACTTGACATAGGCACTATGGTGCTGGTTCCAACAGTAGTCGATGCTGTAACTATTCCTGTCATTGGTGGCGGTGGCATTTCCGACGGCCGTGGACTGGCAGCAGTCCTTTCATTGGGGGCAGAAGGAATCATCATGGGGTCCAGACTACTCTTGACCAAAGAGTGTCCTATCCATTCAAACGTCAAACAGGCGCTTTTAAATGCCACCGAATTGGATACACGTTTGATCATGCGCTCCATCGGAGCACCCCACCGAGTCTGGAATAATGTCGCTGCTGAAAAATGTGCAAAAATCGAAGCTGCCGGAGGGGATTTTGACGCGGTGATAAATGTGATATCCGGGGAAAAATCAAGAGAAATGTATGAAAAGGGTGATCTAAAAGCCGGAATCATCTCCTGCGGTCAGGGAATCGGGCTGATTAATGAAATTCCGACAGTCAAAGAGCTGTTTGACAGGCTTATCGATCAAGCAAATAATACGATTCAAAGATTTTCCGGCAACTGATCCCGGCTCATACTTTAACCAGAGTCCATACTAACACTCTCTTTTGTACATAAAAATCGCCAATGGTTTTCACTCAACCTCAAATCCCGGGTACGAATATTAATAGCTCAGTTGTTTTTCTCTTTTAAACCCTTTCAGCTCTGGTTCCACCGATAATAGGCAGGATAGGCTGATTACTATTCATCATTTTCTCCAATTTATTTGATAATCCTTTGATTGTTGAGTTGCTATTGCTGGGCTGTAATTTCAAAAGAGGCGGATCCCGGCAGTGACCGCTTGGTCATATTCCTCATGGCAAAAGATTGTGAATAGTTTTCCGCGTCCTGGACCGTTTCCCATTCGTAGATACCCATGAATTCGCCTTCTCTGTTTTTGTTTTCCAGCCAGATTTTGGAACAGAATCCCGGTAATCCGGTAAAGAAGGGGATGGTAAACAGGGAAAAAATTCTATTTTTCTCGGGCGACATATTAATGACTTGAAAGCGAACCTTGAAGATAGCACCTGGTTTGCCTTTTTGAGGGTTTCTCTTTTTGATCATTTGTCGAAAAATGGTGAAGGCTTCATCGCTCTTCTGGGGGATAATTTCTCCAACCCGACGGCCGGGAAAACTAAACTGCCCTGACAATAGAAAGAAGTTAGCCCTGAAAAAACTATAAAATGGAGTCATCCTCATTGTTCTTACCTGGTTTTGAGTAAATAATAGGTTTAATCAGTTCAATAACAGATACCACCGTTACGGCAAATCATGTGCCAATAAAAATAGTAAAATATAACAGTCGAATAGTTTTAGTTCACCACTAAATCTGCTAAATATGATAGTTATTGTTCGTTGCAGAAAGTTTGAGATAGGCTTTGAAGAAGTATCTTGCACATGACGATAAGGAACGGTAGCATTAATCGGAATCGTTTTCATGGAATGCTGAAATGCCACCACAAAACACTCTCTTGCAGAACACGGTTTTCAACATTCCCGCAGGTATTTCTACATATTCATATGAAACGGTTCCATCATGGATCGTTGCAGTAGAATCTTCCACTCGTAATCCACTCTTTTCTGAATATACTCCACATCCTCCTTGGTCAGGTGAGAAAACCGACCCTGGTTTTTCAGGTAATCTATCACCGGAAGATCTTTGGGTTCTACGTTGATGTGGTACTCCTCCCCGTTGAACACCTCATACAGGGGAAAAACCTTGGTATTGACAGCCAGGCGTGCTATTTCAATACTTTTCTCTGAGGATATCTTCCATCCCGGCGGGCAGGGAGAAAATACATGAATGAAAGCGGTTCCCTTTGTTTCAGCAGCTTTTTTAACCTTTGCCATCAGGTCTTCTGGCCAAGCTACGCTGGCTGTGGCGCAATAAGGGATTTTATGACCACATAAAATCTGAATAATATTTTTTTTGGGTCCGCTCTTGGGATGTGATGATGGCGTGGTAGTTGTCCAAGCTCTTTCCGGTGTTGCCGATGAACGTTGAATCCCGGTGTTCATGTATGCTTCATTATCATAACAGATATAGACGATATCTTCATTTCGTTCGGTGGCCCCGGAAAGAGATTGCAGGCCGATGTCAAAGGTTCCTCCGTCACCGGCAAAAGCCAATACCCTGGTATCCTGCTTGCCTTTCATGTCCAGCGCCGCCCGGATTCCGGAAGCAGACGCACCAGCGGTTTCAAATGCCGTATGAAGCACCGGGATATTGAGACTGCTGTACGGCCAGTTTCCAACAATGATGGACCAACAACAGGCAGGAATGGTACAAATGGTGTTTGCCCCCAATGCTTTCAAAGCGTGGCGCATGACAATGGTGGCACCGCAGCCCTGGCATGACAAACATCCGGACGTCATTAACTCTTCTACAGGATAGTCGTTTCTCATTGTTTCAACCCCTTCCAGACAGATAGTTCCTTTGCTGGTTCACTGTTTTCAGCTTCTGCAACAATTTCGTGGATGAGAGCAGGTGTGATACTTCTGCCCCCCAATCCGGTAATATAGCTATAGACTAAAGGCATATCCTTCAGATTGGCAATCACCCCCCTGATTTCATCGGCAAATATTCCACCTTTTCCCCAGCTGCAGTTACGATCAATCACAATAGCTTTCTTTTTCCCTTTTAAAATGGCAATAATCTCCTCCGTCGGAAAAGGACGGAACATCCTGATTTTTAGAAGGCCAATTTTCCTCCCCTGTTCCCGTAGTTCCCTGGTGACAAGTCTGGCAGGACTGGTAGCGCTGCTACTGATGATGAGAACAGTGTCAGCATCCTCACAATCCACTGCCTCTGTTGCACCATAATACCGGCCAAAAGATTGACCAAAGGAATCACTGACCTCGTTTACTATCCCTTTTGCTTTTTCATGGGCTTGATGCAGTTTATAGCGAATCTCCATGTAATTATCAGGCATGACCAGGCCATTAAAAGCTCTGGGATTATCCGGGTCCAAAAACTCAGTGGGTTCATAGGCCGGGAGCCAGGAATCTACCGCCTCCTGATCGGGAATATCGACCGGCTCATAGGTGTGACTGAGAAAAAAAGCATCATAACAGATCATAACAGGAAGATTGACCTGCTCTGCGATTCGATAGCCCTGGATTACCGAATCCAGAACTTCCTGATTGTCTTCCACATAGAGTTGAATCCAACCGGTATCCCGTTGTGCCAGCGAGTCACCCTGATCCGCCCAGATGTTCCAGCCGGGAGCCAGGGCTCGGTTTACATTCACCATCACAATCGGAAGTCTTGCTCCTGAAGCCCAGTGAAGGAGCTCATGCATGAGGGCCAGACCGTTGGAAGAGGTTGCTGTAAAAGAGCGAATCCCGGTACTTTGTGAAGAAATCACCGATGCCATCGCCGAGTGTTCCGATTCCACTTTCAGAAATTTTGCATTCAGACTGCCATCGGCACACATTTCGGACAACTCCTCAACAATATGAGTCTGAGGTGTGATCGGATAGGCTGCAATCATCTTAACGCGTGAAAGCCGAGCTCCCCAGCTGGCTGCGTGGTTTCCCATCAATACTTTTTTCATCATTCCTCCTCCATTAGCATTGCAGACCGGGGACACTCGTGAACGCAGATACCACATCCTTTGCAATAATCCATGGCAATATCATATCCTCTTTTCCCGTTATCTTTTCTGGCAATGGCGACATCGGGGCAGTAAACAAAACAGTTATCGCACATGGTACAAACACCACAATGAAAACAGCGATTGGACTCTATTTGCGCAGCTTCCTCCGAATAGGCTAGGTTAATCTCACTGAATCCTGTCATGCGATCGTTCATATCAAGTTTTTGAGCCTTGTGACGAGCCGTGGGATCAAAATAATTTAGATTGAGTTCCTTAAAGTCTACCACGTGTTTGGTTTCCGTAGTTTCTGAATGCGCCTTTCCGGACTTCAGATACTTGACCACGGAAACAGCCCCGTTTTCCCCGATAATCGATTTTTCGTCCAGTTTCTGCCCGTTTAGAAATGCATCAATAGCACAGGCAGCAGCTTTCCCCGAGCCGATGGCTACGGTCACATTCTGTTCCTGTAAAGCAGCATCCCCTCCGGAAAATACTTTTTCCAGGCTGGTGTTTCCAAATTGACCAATCTCGATCTTTTTCCGCCTGGTTTTTAAAGTTTTTGGCAGAAAATCCAATTCTGCAGATTCGCCAATGGCTGTAACGATTGTATCTGCGGGAACATCATATTCTGTTCCCGGTATCGGTTCCGGTCTCCTTCTGCCGGAATCATCCGGTTCTCCCAATTTGGTTTGACGAAATTGTATCCCTTGAAGCCTATTGTTTTCCACCAGTATTTTCACCGGTTGACAAAGATAGTGAATCCTCAAACCTTCTCTTTCCGCTTCGTAGATCTCCTCTTCATACGCCGGCATCTCGTTACGGGATCTGTGGTAAAACAGGGACACTTTGCTTCCCATTCGCAGGGCGCAACGAGCGGAATCGATTGCTGAGTTTCCGCCACCGATAATAACAGTATGCTGCCCTAACTCCATTTTTTTCCCTCGGGCCACAGTTCCCAGCAATTCAAGTCCTGAAATAACTCCCGGAGACTCCTCGTTTTCAATTCCCAGTTTACTGTTATGATGAACTCCCACTGCAACGAATATTGCATCAAAACTATCGAGATCACTCCAGGGTTTATTCACACCGATTCTGTGATTGCATAGTATCTCGACTCCCAGGTTTCGAATACTATCGATTTCCGTATCCAGTATGGCGTTGGGAAGACGATATTCCGGGATTCCATATCGCATCAATCCACCGGGCTCTTCATCCGCTTCATAAACTGTCACCCCATGCCCCATCCTGGCTAGATGATAAGCGGCAGTCAGGCCGGCGGGTCCCGATCCTACTATCGCGATCGATCTTCCCGAATCCTTTTTCAATTTTTCCAGTCGGGAGTTTATCGGCGCCTGATCGGCAACAAACCTTTCCAGAGTGTGAATTGCAATGGCATGGTCATACTGAGTCCGGTTACAGACGGTTTCGCAGGGGTGATAGCAAACCCTGCCACAAACAGCAGGAAACGGATTTTCCTCTTTAAGGCGTTGCCAAGCTTCGAGATATTTTTTCTCCAGTACCAGGGTGATAAATCCTTCCACGTCATTTCCTGCCGGACAACCCTGGTTGCAGGGTGGAACCATGTTCAGGTACCGGGGACGCAGGTAACGCCATGATCCGGTTTTGTTCCAAAGCATGCTGGATTTTGAAATAACGAATTCCGGCACATCAGCAATGGTTTTAAAGGTAATTTGCTTGAATTCAGACATATCGTTATCTATGGGTTAGGTTTTTAACAAAATCGCCTCAAAAGCATCTCTTGCTGCCTGTGCATTTTCTTGGGGCTTGACGGGTGCTTCTGTGAGTATGGCATTACAGACCGATTCCAGATCGACCAGGCCGGTTGCTCTGGCAAAAGCACCGCAGATAGCGGTGTTGACAATCGGGGCACTTTTGGCGCCCAGCCGATGATTGCTGGCTATTTGACTGGCATTAACACAACCGACTCTGAACCCTTTGAACATGGAGAAACTGTCGGGATTTTCGCTGGAATTTATTACAATCCAACCATTCTTTTTCAATCCGGCAGTAACATCCGTAACTTCAACCAGTGTAGGATCAAGTACAATAATGTGATCCGGTTCAGTGATTTCACTGCGGATTAAAATCTTATCCTCTGCCAATCGCAGAAAAGCCTCCACAGGAGCCCCTCTTCTTTCTACGCCAAATTTGGGGAATGCCTGAACCCACTTCCCTTCTGAAAACATGGCAACTGCCATGATTTTCGAGGCAATAACAGCACCCTGTCCTCCTCTGCCGTGTAGTCGAATCTCTATCATAATAGTCTAACCGCATTAAAATTAAATTCAGTAATTTGCAGCAGGGTTATCCCTGGATAATCAAGTCCGCTTATTTTTTAGCTGCCGGCAAAAGAACGAATATCGCCTTGGGGGTTCCAGGTCCAAAACCTCTCAGTACATGGGGTACATGTGAATAAAAATGAAGACTGTCCCCGGGTTTTAATAAGATTCGTCTTTCGTCGGTAATAAATTCGATATCACCTTCCAGGCAATAGCAGAATTCCTCTCCCTCGTGGGATAACGGCACCATGTTTTCTTCTATGGTGGAATCGAACTCCACCAGGAATGGTTCCAGCTTTTTATCTTTCAACCTGTAAGACAAAGCCTGATAATTATAGGTCATGCGCGCCTGGTCAGACTCCCGGCTTTTAGCTACAGAAAGGCGTTCATTACTTCGGGTTAATTCAATGGTATCCACGATTTCTGTACGGACAAAAAAATGATCAACCTGAACATCCAAAACCCGGGCAAGGTTTAATAGTGTAGCCAATGTAGGAGGAACCACGTCTGATTCGATTTGGGAAAGCAGCGCCGGAGTAACGTTGATCTGCTGGGCAAGTGCTTCCAAAGCCATCTTTTTCTCCATCCGTAAACTGGAGATCCTTTTCCCGATTCCTAATCGCTGTAATTCTTCAGAAGTGCTGTACGCCATATCTCTCCTCACATTAGGGGGTTAATGATTCGAACCATAATAACCGAATAGTTAATCGTTTTATTGGGATGATTTTTATCCTGATTCTATTGTTTGTTCAGTGTCGTTTTGTTTCAATGACGGATCAACCTGCAGATCGTAAACAGCCATTGCTGTTGCCAGTAAACGATCTTATGTATCTCTTTATTAAGGTGTTCCAATGGTAGCATTTTGAAGGAAACAAGACAAGGAATATGTCTTTTGCCAAAAGTGCTCTTTGGCAGTGATACTGCGATTCCTTGTCTGATAGGGGGATGCCGGGGGAAAATATTTTTTAAAAATATGAATGTCGAATGATTTGTTAAAAATAGTGCATAAATCACAAAGATTATAAAAATTGGTGCGAGTCACGAAGTAATGCCACTTAAATCTTGTATTCGGCTCGTTCGATCAGTTCGACTTGGATCTCTTTGTTTAATTCAACAAAATAGGCATTGTAGCCGGATATTCGTACCATCAGGTTGCGGTAATTTTCAGGGTTGGCCATGGCATCTTTCAACATTTCAGAGGTGACCACATTAAATTGCATCTGCATGCCGCCTTGCTGAAAATAGGATTTTACATAGGCAAACATGTTATCGACAGTGGTTTCCCTGGAATCGTTCTGGCTGGGTGTCAGTTTGACATTAAAAGCGATATTGTTGTCCATATATTCGGGATTGAGCCGGGCCACCGCCGACATATTATCCAGAAGATTTGTGGATGAATAGGGACTTGGAGTTAACCCCGGGGTGAAAGCTTTTCCGGCAAGTCTTCCTGAAGGAAGAGTTCCCGACAGTGAACCATAAGCAACGTGTTGCGACATGGACCAGAACCCGGTGGTATAGCAGCCTCCCCGGTAATTCTGGTGATGGCGGTAACAGTCATGTATCACTTTTGCCACTCTGTCAGCCATTTTAAGAGCTTCGTCACTGCCGGAACCAAACAGTTTCACCTTGTTTTGAACCATGGCATGCAGAACCGGATTATCCGCAAAATCCATGTCAATGGCGCGCTTCAGCTCTTTAAATGAGACCTTTTTTCCCTCAAACACCAGTTGTTTGATAACCAGCAGGGAGTCCGTTACATCAGCCAGACCGATGTTGGATGTTCCAGAGCTGTTAAATCGGGCCCCGCCATGAACAACATCTTTTCCTTTTTCAATACAGCCGTCAATTGAAGCACTTAGCAGCGGTGTGGGACGAAGTTCCTGGTGGATTTTACCCAGCATGTTATTGAAGGAAACAGCCTGGCTAATGACAAATCTCTGTTGTTCCGCCCAGGCATCAAAAAATCGGTCAAAATCCTTAAAATCGCCTGCTTCAATCCTACCGGTTTTCGGTCCTACATCCCATCTCATCACAGGATGATAGCCGTCATTCAATGCCATTTCCATGGCAGCCACCAGGTTCATCAGAATCGATCCGGTATGGCCGAAGTGTTTTCCCTGGATGGTAGGTTCCACACAACCCGTTGCTGCCCAGTCATTGATCTCCGCTTGAGAATATCCGTGTTGTTTCAGGGACTGAGAAACAGCCTGATCACTCTGCATGATGGGGGTAGCGGAGGTGATGATGTTCACTTCACATAATCGTTTCAGATAATTATCACTGTTTTTATCAAGGGAATAACGGGCATTGATGTTGGTATCACGCACAGGCACTATTTCTACCGCTTTTAAAAAGATATAGGTCATATCATTCACGGCATCCTCGCCATCTTCGGTAACACCACCGATTGTTATCGCCTGTGTTGAAGATGCCCCTCCAAACAAATAGTTGGAAACGTCCGGTGTCAGGGGTTGATGATCTGATAATCTCAATAGCAGACACCCCACAATCTCAATTGTAGATCGAATATAATCACTTTTCTTCTGTTCGGAATTCAGGAGTGCAATATCATGTTCAAAATAGGGTTGTAAAAGCTGATCCAGTCTCCCCAAGGAAAGTCCGGTGTTGGCATTTTCGTTGTGTAAGGCAATCCAGAGAATCCAGGTTGCATGAATCGCTTCATCCAGAGTGGTAGCAGGAAGAGCAGGCACTTTGGCACAGATCTGGCTGATCCGGTTCAGCTCTTTTTTTCTGGTGCCGTTGGTTTCAATTTCGGCTTGTTTGTTTGCTTCGATCGAGAGGTTTATGGCATAAGCTTCCACACCTTCGAGGCAGATCGCCATGGACTGAAGGGAATCCCGTTGTGAATCGTTGAGATTATCGTCAGTCAGGCGCTCTTGGATCTCCTTTCTCAGCCCGGCTGTTCCTGACGTCAGCAGACATTTAAAATTGGGAATGGTATGGGAGATTCCCACGGTTTTCCAGACAAAATAGGCGACAAATCGCTCGTCCAGTTTTTGTCCGAGTGAATAATCAAATTCCTGTCTTACTCGCTCCCGGAAGTTTCGTTTTATCCAGAATGGGAATATGTCTCTATGTAGAATTTCAGCTGTTTCAGCAGTACAACGATAGGGCGACAACACTCGTTTATCAACCGACTGTAGTTCTCCCCAAAACATGGTGGCATGACCATCGGGGAAAACAGTAAGTCCGATCTCCTTTGCCGTGGTGGTCCCTGCGATCAGATCATTTTTCCTGATGATCGGACGTTTGTTCTCCATCAGATATTTAAAGGCGAAAGCTTGACGTAATTCAGGACACCAAGGCTCGCCATTTTTTTTCATTTCAAATCCGTTTTCCCGGAACCAGTCAGTCATCAACCCCGGGCGTTCGGCGCAAACTTCCGGGATCGTATCAAAATGGGAATGGTAGAACTCTTTTAATCGTGGAAAATCTTCAATACTGAATTGGACGAGAAACGGATCGGTCAAACCCTTTACAGCTCCATCTGAGTTCAGCTCACCTTTCATTCGATATTGAGAACGAGCAGCCAGCTCACTCGGTAATCCCTTGGTCTCAACACAGTAAGTTTTTCTACGGGATCGGATATCTTTTTTATGGGAGATATTGAGCATGGTTTGATGGAGCGACCCGAATACAAGCGATACGTAGTAGCTGAACAATTGCAGGCAGGCCAGGTTACCATCCAGTATCATTTTGTTTTTGAGAACAAGATTCAACATCTCATTGGGCGTACTGGAGAGCATCTCCCAGAGAACACTGTTTTTATAAAATTGAAGAAGGATGTCAACATCCTCGGGGATATCTTTTGATACATTTACATGACCATCGTGAAAAATAATGGCTTGCTGAACACTCCCCGAATGGGTTTTAAATCCGACCGAAAAGTTGATCCAGCCGTCCGCACTCTTCATCTTTTTTCGGAGTGCAGGCCTGCGATTAAACTGGACAGCCATAAAACGGAGGAATAAAAAAGTGGCCGAATTCAACATGAAACTTTTCTTTTGGCGGGATTCCGAAATTGACTCTGTCGAAACCAATAGATTTGTTAACAAATCCTGTAGATGCCGTGTGAATTTCATAGTAGCTCTCCTGTGGGTTTCATATAAGCGTCAACGCTTTTCGGATAATGCTTCTGTTCAATTGGAGATTTTGGGTAACCTTGAAAACGGTGTTTATGCTTTCTGTAATAATCCAGCCAATTTTACTTCTCAAAAGGTGCCATCAAATCATCAATACACTGCTCAATGACCAGCTCAGTATTCTCATCAACCTCTTGAAGTACCCGGCTGTTATGGAGTGAAACAATTCCATGACAAGCCGTCCAGATCTGCATGGTTCTGAACTGAATACTTCCAATGGCTTTGAGATTCGATTCTGTGGAGATCTGGCTTATAAAATCGGCCGCCACTGCAAAACTTTTTAGTGCGGTATCTTTTTCAATTGTTGCTTTCCCCTCCAGGGCTGTACCCACATAATCCTTGTACTTAGGGGTGTTACGGGTAAACATGATCTCATAAATATCCGGATTTTGAATTCCGAATTCGATATAACCACTGATGAACTGCCTCAGCTTTTCAAACGGTGTAATTTCCTGAGATTCAATAGTAACAGCCTCCTGATGCAGAATCGAGAATCCCATGGTCTGGATTTCAAGATAAATCTCATCCTTATTGGCAAAATAGTTATAAATATTAGCCGCCGTCATGGAAGATTTGAGGGCTATCTTTCTCATGCTGAGACTGGTGAATCCCTCTTCATAAATCAGATCGATGGCGGCATCTAAAATAGTCTTTTTGACTGCCTCGATGTCTTTGGATTTTCTCGCAATTTTTGGCATTTTCTGCTGGGGAAAAATAAATTAAACACTGTTAACTTAACAGTGTTTAATTTATAGATATGGTTTTGAAATGTCAACTAATAAGGATGGCAAAATGTATGGCTGTTACACACTTGAAAGCCCCAGCACTGTAAAGTGGGGGTCACGTCTTTCATTTTGACATTTTTAATCTTCTGAAGGTTAAAAATTGATGAGACTCCATTTCAGAACAGGTAGACCACCTGGCTCCGATGATTTTAAAAACCAGGCAGAAATTCAAATCAGTAGGAAATTAAAACATGAGAGAACAAGCTCTCAAAAACGATAGACAGATATCACGTCCCCTGGATTCCGACAGGGACGCAGTGTAGAGCCCTGTCTTAGTCAAGACTATCATCAGAATGCCCGGAAGACGGCAGGATTATTGGATAATGCCGGTATCCTCCGGTTTGAACTTAAGTTTAAATGAAGGGCAATCCTCATACTCATTTTCCAGGAAGGCTTACCAATTAAGGCTTTTCTTCGGGGTGCCTTTTCTTATACCATTTTGTGTCGCCATACAGTTGCTCAGCACATTCCGGACAGATTCCGTGGCTGAATAAAGCATCGGTGTGTTTTTCTATATAGGATTCAATATGATTCCAATAGCCCTTATCGTCCCTGATTTTCTTGCATGATGCACAGATTGGCAACATTCCTTCCAGTATCTTGATGTTATCGATGGCTTCTTTTAATTCACCGATCAGCTTTTCACGCTCTTGTTCCACGTGTTTACGTTCAGTGGTATCTATGATAAAACCTTCAATCCCGACAACTTCTCCAGATTGAAGAACTGATCCCGCGGAAATTGTGTGATAGCCGATACTGCCATTCTTGCATTGCCTTTCGAAATCGCCTGTTGAGCAATTTGAATCACCATGCAGTAAACCCGAAACATATTCTTTTGCTTTAGCCAAATCCTCACCTTTTTGGACAGCTAAGAAATGTTTCCCTATTATTTCATCTGCTGAAGTATATTTGTACATCCTGACCCAGGCATCGTTCACTTCCCGAATGATACCCTCTTTATCAACAAAAAAGTATCCGGCTTCGGCATTTTCAACAATGGAGCGGAATCTTTTTTCACTCTCCCGAAGCGCTTCCTCCGCCTGTTTTCTGCTGGTGATATCACGTGAGCTTCCATATATTCCAATAATTGCACCTTCCTCATCCCTGATCGCTTTTACGCTGTTTTCCAACCAAACGGTGTGTCCTTTCGCGTGATAGTATTCCGTTTCGACAGTTAGGTATCTGTCCTTGTCAGTATCCTGCTTCTTATCCCGTTGAAACTCCTCTCCAAATATCTCCAAGATCCGCTGAACAGAATCGGGTGTAATCATTTCTTCCAGTGTCTGCATTTTCCGCTCTTCGGGGGTAAACCCAAGAATCTTCTCGATGGAGGGGCTCACATAAGTGGTCTTGAACTCCAGATCGAGGGTCCAGACAACATCAGCCATGCTTTCAGCCAGAAACCTATATCTTTTCTCACTTTCCTTGAGCGACTCTTCCGCCTGCTGTAACTTCTTTTTTGCCTCCAACTTTTCAAAGCATTTATCCAGGCGGAAAAAGAGATCTTCCGGTTCAAAAGGCTTTAACATATACTCGTCAGCTCCAAGCCTGAGACAGTCAATTGCCATTTTTAACTCTCCATAACCGGTCATAATCATAACCATGGTTTCTTTTTCCAGATCTTTTACTGTCTTCAGCACCTGGAAGCCATCGATATTCTCCATAACCAGGTCAGTGATAACCAGGTCAAAAGTAGCTTTGTTTAAAAAACCGATGGCGTCCGCACCACTCTCAGCTGTTGTCACCTCATATCCTTTTTTTACCAGGGCTGGCTTGAGTGATTTCAGAATACGAGGATCATCATCCACCAGGAGAATTCTATTTTTTGCCATTTGAACCTTCCATCTTATTTACTACTGCTTGATCCACCGGCAGTTTAATGATAAAGAGAGCGCCTCCAACTGGAGAATTTGTCGCTGTCATTGATCCGCCATGATCTTTGACGATATTATGACATATGGAGAGACCGACCCCCAGTCCCATTGGTTTTTTTTTGGTGTAAAACGGATCAAATATTTTGTCCATATCATCTTCGGGAATTCCGGGCCCGCTATCTGAAAACCTGGTAACAATAAAACCTTTTCTCAGATTGTTTTTTATTGTTATTTCTCGAACTATAGTAGGGCTCTGTTTTTGATCTATCAATTTACCCGACATTGCTTCAATGGAATTATTTATGAGGTTTAAAAAAACCTGGCTCAGCAACTGTGGCGAAGCATTTATCTGAGGAACTCTCGATGACAATTCCAGATTAACTTTGATGTTGTTTTTCTTTAGCTGATTTTGAAACAGCATAACTGTCTTTTCGATCGTATCATTTATCCTGATTGGCTGCTTTTCAGCCTGAGCCGGTCGATTCAGATCGAGAAGGTTTTTAACGGTGTCCCGTATACTATTAAACGTCTCCTTCAGAAGATCAATGCTCTCGACTAACTCCTTATTCTGTTTATACTCCTCTTTAATTGAATTCAACATAAAAGCGGTCGCTAGCAAAGGAGAGTTAATCTCGTGCGCAATGGAAGCTGCCAATTGACCGGTGGCTGCCAGTCTTTCAGAGCGGATGAGTTGGTCCTGCATTTTTTTCAAGGCGGTGATGTCTTCCGTATGAACTGCCACCATATCAGGAGGGATATAAACACAGGTCGCATTCAGTACTCGCCTTTTCGCGATTGATTTGAATCGATAGCTCATCTCCTTTTTAACAACCGTTTTCTCCAGATAAGATTTGGTAATATAGTCCATCAGTTCAGGATCATCGGCTTGTATCTCGCTGAATTTTTTCCCTATAAAATTAACTATTTGCCCTTCTGTTGATTCAAAGGCAGCATCGTTATAATCCACCAGCTCAAAATCATTTTCGGTTCTTCGCCAGCTATAGATAGGTATTGGGAAGTTTTTATACTGAGCCTTCCATTGTTTATTGCTTTTATCTATTATATCAAGCATTTCATTAAATGCTAACCCCAGGTTAACGATCTCACCTTTATCCTGGGATGTGAAACGAGCATTAACAACACCGGATTTTACCTCCCCGATTAAATTGGACATTTGTCTGAGTGGCGTAATAATTCTTCGAGAAATCACAGCCACAACACAAATAAAAAGCATCACGCCAATCGCCATTGAGAAAAAAAACACCCGGAGCAAGGTCGTTCGGGTTGATATCACGTTTTCAATCTCAGTTTTGGAAAGCGCTTCCGCTTTTTGAGACAGATTCGAAAGAGTAGTAATCAACTGAAGGCTGATTCTACCAAAATCCGCTCTGAGCATTGTTATCTCTTTATCCAAAGAATAATCCACATCCAAAAGTTGGTCGTAGGTATTAATGGAACTCTCAAGTCGCTCGTTATCGATGGATGATTGAACATATTTCCCCTTGAACATGGAGTGTACCATTTTCAAAGCCCGATAGGATGTTTCTCTATGGGATTCTAAATACTCCTCCTGGAACCGGTTAAGGCTGAATAGCGCACGTAATAAATTGGATTTATTGCTCATAATAATACCAGAATTCAACACCTGGTAGTTTGACATAAAACTGGTGGCATTCAACCTATGCTCAACCTTAAGCTGTATCAGTCGATTGAAGGTTGAATCATATTGAGACAGCAGGGCAGAAAGCAATGGTTTTTTTGCGGTAATATCCGCTGTAAACGGTTCGACTTCCAATTCATCAATGCCCTGTTTTAATTGGGTGAGAACCACTTCATAATTCTTATGTATCTCTGTATTTTTAGGCGCCAGCGATGTTGTTTCCAATAAACGGATTTCTAAAAACTTCCTTTCCAGAAAATTGATATCCCGCGAAAATGACACAGCTTGTTCACCACGCTCGAAGCTTTTAGAGATTTGATTAAGAAAAAGGGCAACTTCCACATAACCTATTCCGGTCAATAACACGAGTAAACCGGATAACAGGAAAAAATCCGTTTAATGGTGATAAACATAACTTACCTTTTCAAAACCAGTTTAAGATCCACTAACACAACGGCAAGCAGCGCCTCCCCCCTGATGTATCGGACAATACTTTCGACAGAAATTCGGCCCATGGCGGCAGGATCTTGAGCTATTGTGGCATCCAACTCCCCCTTTTCGATTGCTTCCAATGCTTCAGAAACTGCATCAAAACCAACCAGAAACGGCAATTTGATATTGGCGGAGGTATAAGCCTCAATGGCTCCCAGAATCATATTGTCATTATGGGCAAAAATGGCATCAAATTCCTCTCCTTCAGCAATAAACTGGTTAACAGAAGTTCGTGCCTTTTCCCGGTTAAAATCTGCAACAATTCGGGTAACCTTTACCCCTTTATAATCTCTTAAGATTTTATTAAAGCCCCGCCCTCGATTTTGAGTTGCGGAAGTCCCGGGGATTCCTTCAAGTTCCAGAACATTTCCTTCGCCTTTTAATTGATCCGCCACCAACTTCCCCGCCATGGAACCACCGGCAAGATTATCCGAAGCAATATGAGACATTATCTTTCCCTTAGTAACTTTTCTATCTACTGTAATAATAGGGATATTTGCCGCATTGGCAAATTCAATACCCAGAGAAACAGTTTCGGCATGGGTTGGATTGACGATTATGGCATCAACCTCCTTCTGTACGAAGCTCTGTATATCTATCAATTGTTGTGCTTCATCGTTGTGCGCATCCTTGATAATTGTTTTTATACCGTGCAGTTCAGCCACTTTTTGCATTTCAGTTGACATTGTTACAAAAAATGGATTCTCCAGGTCTGATATAGAAATCCCGATTGTTTTATCGAAGCTTTCATAGGTGACCAAATCAAGACGGGTTTGAACATAGTCGGGAACTTTTTTGCCACGCAAAGCATTGTTGGCCAATTCAATCCCATGAGCCCCCATTAATTCCGGATGCTGCTCAATGGTGGCATGAATGTGATGATTACGTATTTGACTCCGGACTTCTTCAATATTGTCATAACTACCGATCCATACTTTTTTGGGTGCGCCAATCATCTCCAAAGCTTGAATAACCCCCAAAGCCATGGAATCATTAGCTGCAAAAAAAGCATCGATCTGATTATGCTTCTGTAATATCCTCAAAGCAGTGGTAAACGCCTCATCCGTATGCCAGTTAGCTGTCTCCGAAGCAACCACTTTGATCTGGCTGTCAGTGGTGATGGCATCTCTAAAACCCTTTTTTCGCAGCTCAGCATTTTCAACCCCCCGGATTCCTTCGATAATGGCGACGTTCCCTTTTCTGTTTAATTTCCGTTTTAAATATCGCCCCACCATTGCGGCACCTTCCAGGTTGTTTGAACCGACAAAAGGGACGCCCATCCCATACTGTTGCAACGTTTCCGCATGAAAGGGGTTGTCAATGTTGATCACGACAATTCCTCTATCCAGAGCCTTCCTGCAAACAGGAACCAACTTTTTTGAATCAGCCGGAGCAATGACGATGGCCCCATAATCTGCTGAGATAAGATTCTCAACGAGTTTTATTTGCTGGTCAACCTCGGTTTCTCTTTCGGTTCCATATATTTCCAGGGATATTTTGTTTTCCCTGGCATATTTCTGGGCCCCATCTCTCATTACGATAAAAAATGGATTTGAAAGGGCTTTCATAACAAGGGCAATGGTTTCCGTGTTTTTAGCCTCAGAATAAACAGGAAACAAAGCGATCAGCGAAAGACAGATAATGACAGACAACCCAAGCATTTTTTCTTTCATTACGCCTCTTTATAGGTGGAGACTTGGTAGAGTGACAGATAGAGCAGGATGGCTGTTCCTGATGCTGCAGGAAAAGGAAAAAGACTGGCAACGGCAAGAAAATAGGATTCGTTTTTTCATCTCTGGTTCCCGTAAAAGCAGAGATGTAGATTATACATCAAACAATAATCGGCATCATGGTGGCAGTGCTTATGTTTCGATGACAGAATGTTGCTGCTTTCCAGACAGGGGAAAACTTAACTTATCAAATTAATACCCCCTTTGTAAAAGCTCTTCATTTGTGAAAACATGATTTGAAATATGAGCCATGAATTATCACGTTGATTCCACTCGCTTAATCCATTCATCAGCCAATGCAGTCAACGCTTCCGGGGTGACAACCTCAACCCTGGAATCAGACTGGATCGATCCCTTGATAATCAACACGGTGCGGGGATAGCCATGTCCTCCAAACTCTTCTGTCAGTGCCCGGTGTTCGTCTGACAGGAACTGCAACCGCTCCTTTTGAACCGATAACAGAAAAACCGAAAGTCCAGCTGTCTCAAGTTCTTCAATAAAAACCGTCAAATGAGGGCGTTGTCTTATGGCGCAGTCCGGGCACCAGTCGGTCACTACATTGATTACAAAGGTTTCCCCTTTTCTGATTTTTTCCCTGATTTCTCTTGGGCTAATGTTGCACAATTTCATATTATTGTACCGCAAAAAAAATGTAGAAAATGCAGTATCAGGTCTTTAATTTTGACATTTTCTGGTTTTCCAAAAATAACCTGGTCACTGTTCACCATCCTCGGAATCCATTGTAAGTTTTTGCACCCGGTGAATTTCCTCCATTTTCCTGCTGTTTTCCTGTAACAGTCGTTATAGCTGGCCCACAGCCCTTAATAAATGTTCCTCAATCTTTTCGATTATGACCACAAGAATCCGCCCCGCCTCTTCGTACTGATAATTATTAATAAATTCATATAATTGATCGACATTGTCTTCCAGTTTTTCAGGTGCTGTCATTTCCATCAAGGAATCCGTGATGGATGAGATTTCACTAAGATCTGATTCCTCTAGGGGGCGTATCAGTTTGCGGCAAATATCGAGATACAAGTCCAGGTCTACGGCTTTCGTTTTTTTCTGGCGGTCAGTTTCAGGTTTTTCCTCAACAGCAACAGCTTCTATGGACTTATTTACCAGTGACAGTTCTCTGGTCAGGTAGGAAAATGCAGCTAAAATCTCATCTTCTCCTGCCTGGTGCGCAATACGCTCAAGTTTTTTTGCAGCGTCCTGAACCAGATAGGCTCCGATATTGCTACTAGCTCCGACAAAAGTATGAGCATACAGCTTTATTGAGTTCCTATCCAAGCTCTCCACAGCCAGTTTGAGATTCTGTTGCATAGATTCCTGAACATCATAAAAATTTAAGAGAAACTTTTTACATTCTTCCCAACTGATAATCAGGCGTTGCAGGACTCCCGGCACATCAATTCCAGGCAGTGTCGGATATCCCGGGGTGGTAATTGAAGGGTCAGTTTCCTCCGGTATTTCCTGGTCTTTTAAAAAACCATCATCAGAAGGTAACCATTTTTTGAGGATGGAATAGAGTTCGATGCGATCAATAGGTTTGCTAATATAATCGTTCATGCCGGACTCCAGGCACTTCTCCCTGTCTCCTTTCAGGGCATTGGCTGTCATGGCGATAATTGGCGGCGATGTATCTCCCATCTCCTCCCGGATTCTCCTGGTTGCTTCATAACCGTCCATCTCAGGCATTTGCACATCCATAAGGATTGCCCCGTATTTTTTCAACTTGAGCGCTTCCAAACCTCGTTTTCCATTTTCCGCTATATCAACCGCATAGCCTGCTACCGAGAGCAACTCCGAGATAACAAATTGATTTGCCTTGTTATCTTCAACAACAAGAATGAGAGCATTATTCGAGTCGTTTTTAGCAAATGGAGCCACTTCCCTGACTTCCGATTTGGTAAAATACCCGAGGGAATCCATGATAACATCGAACAGATCCGATTGTTTGATCGGTTTGGTGAGGTATCCTTTGAGTCCAAGGTCATTGGCCCGACGAATCTCCTTTTCCCTGCCGAAAGCACTCATCAACACAATGGGTATTTTTTTATCGACATCAATTTTTAATATTTCTTCTGCTGCCGTCAAACCGTCAATACCCGGCAGCCTCCAATCCATTAAAACCAGCCCGAATCCATGATCGCCTTTTAAGATATTCAGGGCTTTCTCTGCTGTTTCCACCACACTGCTTTTAATACTGAAACTTTCAAGCATGCGTTGTATCATGAGTTGACTGGCCCTGTTATCTTCCACGATCAGGATTTTCAGGGTTAGAATTTCTTTGGGTATGATTTTCTTGGTTTTTTCTTTGATCTCTTTAATCTCAAAGGGAAGCTCAAAGGAAAACGTACTCCCTTTTCCCAGTTCACTTTCCACTTTAATGGCTTCTCCGCCCATCATGGTTACCAGCTCTTGCGATATGGCCAGTCCAAGTCCTGTTCCGCTGTACTTTCTGGAAGTAGTGCTGTCGACCTGGGTGAATGCTTCAAACAGGTCTCCCAGTTTATCAGAAGGTATGCCAATGCCGGTGTCCGTAAATTTGAAGGCTAATCGCACTTTCTGGTCATTTCTTTCAGCAACCGATACTCTCAGAATGATCTCCCCTTGATCCGTAAATTTAAAAGCATTGTTGATCAGATTGATTACCACTTGCCGAAGTCTCATGGAGTCTCCAACCAACCAGATTGTACTATCCAGCGCCACGTCCAGGATCAATTCAAGCTCTTTTTTTGATATGCTCTCCCTGAAAATATCGGTTACTTCATCCAATAAGTCTCTCAATTTGAAGGGTATGGCATCCAGTTTCAGTTTGCCGGCCTCGATTTTTGAGAAGTCAAGAATATCGTTGATGATGCCGAGGAGTGATCGTGCCGAGGATCTGATGACTTTCAGGTACTCCCTTTGTTTGGGATCTTTGCTTGCATCCAGAGCCAGTTCGCTCATTCCGATAATTGCATTCATGGGCGTGCGAATCTCATGACTCATATTAGCCAGGAAATCACTTTTAATCCGATTGGCGGCTTCCGCTGCCTTCCGTGCTGCAGCCAGTTCCTGTTCGCGGATATCAGCCTCGTGAAGTTTATCCGATAGTTGTTCTTTTAATTCCGTTTCCAGGGCAATTTTCTCTTCCAGATCTTCAAGCAGTTCATTCATCTTAACAAACTGTTCCACTACATGCTGAGAAGTAATTTCGGAAGCCTTACGGGCAACCAGGACTTCATTGTAGAGAAAGGCATTTTCTTCTGAAAGCGCTTCTTTGGATATATCACCGGCACTAAATAAATTAAGGCCCTGCTGCTTAATCATCGAAGTCCTCCTCTCCAGTTATATTCTCCATCACGATTTTTAAAGCCAGTGATGATGCTTTTTCAATGGTTTGCTGGTCGGGAACCCCTTCTACTCCCAGGATAATTACCTGTGGCAAAACACCCTGGCAAACCTCGGGCATCATGTGTAACAGATAGGGCAGGCCGGAAGAGTGGTCGAATCGTTGATCTGCCAAAACTGCAACTTCATCGCTCTCCATCACTGAAATGCCCTCGTCTGTCCCGGTACCAAGTACGGTATCAACAAAAACAACTTTTTCTGCCCCTTCTATCAAACCTAAAAGATTCAACCCGGCCAAACCTCCATCGATTACTTCTATCCCAGGAGGTAGCTCCCTGGTCAAGAGATTTTCGTAAACTCGAAAGGCGTTCGCGTCTTCGGGTAGATAGCGATTTCCTACGCAGATAATCCGTCTCATACGCTGTTCTACGCGATCCTTCCCATGCGTTTTGTTCTTTTATCAATTGCATGCACCGTGCAAACCAGGCAGGCATCGAAAGATCTTACAATGTGCCCCAGTTTTACCGGATTGGCTATATCGCTGATTTCTGTTCCAATAAGTGCTTCTTCACCCGGCCCTCTGATACCGTCTGCGTCCCGCGGGGAAAGATTCCATGTCGTGGGACTTATGATCTGATAATGCGCGATCTTTCTATTTTCTATTCGAACCCAGTGTCCCAAAGCTCCCCTGGTAACCTGGGTAAGGCCGAATCCCTCGCCATTAATTATTTCGCCCGGGGGGTTATAAAACTTACCATCGGCCACTGTTTCCGACAGCCAGATGTTCATGGCTGGGATTAATTGTGCCGGTCTTACCAATCGGGCAAGTTCTCTGGAAAAAACGCTGCTGCCGTTTGTCTTGAGAAGATCGGTAAAAAGTGGATTTTTACCAATAATCATCTCTGCCAGCGGTCCTGTTTCAGCAGGACGACCGTCATAACGCGGCGCCTTGGCCCAGGAGTATTTTTTTCCTTCATATCCGGACGCGTAGGGTTTGGTCTCCCCCCTGGCCGGATGGAGATCCGTCTTATCTCCCTCAAACCAGGAGTACTCCACGTGTTCCGTTATTTTTCCCTGGTCGAACTCATCCACTCCTTCACTGCTGGCAAAACCGGAAGGAACAAAACGTGTTTGTCCTTTTTTGACGTTTAGACTGGTGCCATCCGGCAGATCAAAAGCACCGAAGCTGATATAGTTTCCGCAGCCTTTCCCGATTTTGTCCAGTCCGATCAGACGGGCATACCGGATGAAAAAACCGAGGTGACTCTGTCGATGTGAATCATTTTCTTCAAGCCAAAGTTCCAGATCTTTGCCGCTTTTAACTTCCAACCATCGATCCAAACTACAGCCAAGAATCCTCTGCTCATACCAGGACTGGTATTGTTCCAACAACAATCTGCATTTCACCAGATCACTCTGGTTTGGAAGTGAAACAATTCCACCTGGCACCATGTAGGATGAGTGAGGCCACTGTCCTCCAAGAATAGCTACTATCTCCAGAATTTTTTTAGTCTCCCTGATAACCTCGAATAACGCTTGTCCTTTTAATGGTTCAAAACGCTGCACCGCTTCGTCGTATAATTCCAGCTTTTCATATGCAGGATTGACAAAATCTGCTGTGAACATCAGGAAACCGTGCCTCATATCACTTTGTATCATCTCAGTCATCAGAGCAATATTACGTATTCTGGTTGCATCCGGCGGTGGGGTAACATTCGCGATTACATCCAGTGCCAATGAAGCAGTAGTCAAATGCCCTGTGTTACATATCCCACAAATGCGGGGAGTAATGACCAGCCCATCCAAAGCACCCCTTCCCAAAAGGATTTTTTCAAACCCGCGATACATTGTTCCGGAACATCTGGCTTCAGTAGCTACGCCATCCTCAATCTCTACTGAAATTTCCAAATCCCCTTCTACCCGGTTCAGGGGTATATTCACTATTTTTTTTACAGTCATGGTTTTTTTATTCCTATCTGGGTTTATTTCCCCGAAACTTACTTCGTTCTGTCATCGCGGTCTCCGATCCGGGGATCCATTCAAATTTGGAACTGGACTCCGAGGCAAGCCCGGAATGACGGGTGATACCCCGTAGTCTGCTGCGAGGTGGTTCGTTTTAAATTCGTGTTTTCCTGTCTTTCAATCGTTTTGGGGCAGCGGCAGCGGCCATTCCCTTATATGCCTGATAATGAGCCCGATCAACACCATCGGGCAGTTCAATTGGAATACCGGCAATATTTCGGGTATGAAAAAACGGGTAAGGATGCGGAAAATCCGGATGTGTACAACCGAAACAGGGGACTCCTACAGAGGTTTTCGAACTACGCCGGTTCCAGAGTATTTTGTTACAGGGACCATGTGTCAACGGCCCTCTGCAACCCAGATGAAAAAAGAGACATCCCCGCATGCCGAATTGTTCTTCTTCAATACGGTATTCGTGATACTCATTTCGAATACAACCCTGATGTACCATCATTCCGTACCATTCCAGGGGTGAATTATATTCATTTAAGGACAAGGGCAAGTCGTATATCAGAGCAGCCAGCGTACCTGCCACCACTTCACCATGGCAGGGGCAGCCTGGGAGGTTGATGACCGGTTTACCACTTGGGGTGATAAAATCCGAGCCAAGAAATCCGCCGATCTTGCTCTTATGGAACTGCAATCCGGTAGCTTCTGTCTCACCATCGGCCCCAATTCCGCCGAAGCTGGCGCAGGTTCCAACTGCGATAATGGATGTTGCCTTCCGAGTCAGGGAGGCGATCAAATCCTTTTTAGGTTTTCTATTGAACGTTTCATACATGCCTGAACCACCCGGTCCCCGAATAACCGCACCTTCAATACAGAGGATATCAAGGGGCAGTTCCCCGGACAGCAGCTTTTCGATCAACTGTTGATACTCGGAATAACTCCCGGAGGAAAAAGATGGGTGCCAGAGCAAATCTATATCGAGGTGCTTCAAAAACTGAAGAACATTCGGGGACTCCAGGCTAAGTAGTGACATACTGTCACCACCACAACCACCACACTGGAGCCAGAAAAGGTTTTTTGCCATATTTATCCCTATTGGAAGAAAAAAACATTGCTGTTAATCTGATAAAATCTTATATCTCCTGATTTACTTGCCTCCTGCTCTCCCTTGTTTTTATAGATCAAGTTGATCCTTTGACAGGTATTTTGCAGCATATTCCTCTATCAACCCGGATTGAATCAGTAAGTCTACAATATCCTTGTCGATATGGTTATCTTTAACCATGTAGCCAAGAATTTTTACAGCCTCGGTCACGGTCATGGGTTTCTTATATGGTCGGTCTGGAGCCGAGAGAGCTTCAAAAATATCTGAAACAGCCATTATCCGAGATTGCAGGTTGATTTTATCAGCCTGCAATCCTTTTGGATAACCGGTTCCATCCAGTTTTTCGTGGTGACCCGCTGCGATTTCGGTGACCTTTGATAGTTTGCGGGGCCAGGGAAGGCTGCCGAGGATTTTCTCGGTCATATAAGCATGGTTTTCAATGATCTTCCGTTCCTCGATATTTAGCGTTCCTTTACTGATAGAAAGATTTTCCACTTCATCATTCGACAAATAATTATAGACAGTGTTATTTACCTTGTAAGATTTCTGGGCAATTTGATTTAGTCTTGCAATTTTTTCATCAGACATGAATTCGCTGCCCTTGTTTGCCTCTTCCAGAAAAAGAAGCTCATTTTCTAATTCAGCCAATTCAACTGCTAGTGAGGCCTTCATCCTCTTCACTTTTTCAGGATCTGCATCGCTTTTGACGAGTTTGACTATATCCTTCTCTTTTTCCAGCTGTTTTGACAGCGCAATCGCCTGCCAGCGGGTTTTAATCTGTTCCATCTTGTCATAAATCCCTTCCAGTTTTAGGGATTTGTCCACTACATGCTGGAATGTGGTTATTTTCCCCGTATCATGCATCCAGGCGGCAATCCGCAATTCATCCATTTCATCCTGCGTAAAACGGACATTGGCAAAAGGACCCTCAACAATCTGGTTAACTTCTTCCGCAATTCTCAAAGTGAGTTCAGCAACACGTTCAATATGACCACCCGTATATTTTGACTTCTCTTCGATAGCCGTGGCAATGGCCTTGATAAACGATTCAAATAAATCTTTCAAGCTATCGATAAGGTTCTGTTGCGTTAACATGACCGCAGCCTGACTGGCCAACGCCTCCGTTAAATTGATAACGTCATCATTAAATGGAATCGACTCACCCCTCTCATTCTTGGAATTAATCAACTGCAAAACGCCTATCATCTGGTCTTCATAATCGCACATGGGAATTACAAGCATCGACTTACTTCTATATTTTGTCATATTGTCGAAGACTTTTGCTCCTTCAAAATTGAAACCCTCAGCTTCATAGACATCCGGGATATTCACTGTCTTATTGGTCAGGGCGACAAAGGCAGAAACATTGGCATGATTGGGTTCACCATCAGTATAAAGATGCACGTTGGGTAAGGTGACTTCATTGTTTGAAGTACCTCCCATGTAGCTGTTTAGAGTATCATTGTGTAGGACATGAAACGCCAGTTCACGGCGGTCATCAGTAAACAGGTAAAGTGTGCCGGCATCTGCTTTGGTAAATCGCCTGGCCATTCTGAGAATCAATTCCAGTACATGAGACAGGTTATGTTCCGCTGACATGGCCTTGCCAATGGCTGCCAAATCATTGATATTTTTTGCCTGTTCTTCTATAGTCCGGGTCAACTCGATATGGGAGTGTTTTAATTCAAGGTGAGTTCGGACTCTGGCTTGAACTTCCGACATATTGAACGGTTTGGTAATGTAATCAACAGCTCCCAACTCAAATCCGTATGATTTATTCTCTTCCTCATCCATGGCGGTTACAAAAATAATCGGAATTTCGCAGGTTGTGGGATTTTTTTTGAGACGTCGACAGACTTCGTAACCGTCCATGCCCGGCATCATAATATCAAGAAGTATCAAATCCGGGGGTGTGGAGAGGGCGTTCTTGATAGCGCTTTCACCATTCAAGGCAATGCTGATTTTATGATTCTTAGCCAATCCCTTCACCAGAACATCAATATTTGTTTTGGTATCGTCAACGATGAGTACTCGATATTGGGAAAGGTCATTCATGATATGTCCCTGTTATCTGAATTTCTTGATCTTTATTTCTACTATCGGTTAAGTTTTATCAAATTGTAATTATTGATAAAGTCACAATGGGATCATAAGTAATTTGATTTCAGAGGTCAAGGCATTCCTTTCAGATTTTTGAGTGAATGAGATTTAATTTCAAGTAGGAATTTTTAAAGCTCTGTATGTTCTTGGGAAGGAGATGATTTCATTGCCGTTACTCACTCTGTATGAGTGTTTCCAGCCGGGGAATCAATTATACAGAGTCTCTTTAAGGATATTTTTTCACCAATGCCGGTTTTATTTTCCTGATTATTGATAAGACGGTTCCTGTCCCATTTTGGTTGCAACATTACAAGTGGGGCGGAAGTGGAGAGACTGGGTTGTGAGAAGGTATACTGCATTGTATTATTTAACAATTACCCTGTTCTGTCAAAATTGGCGAAAAAATTTTCCCAGAAGTACACTTTGCATTTAAATGTACATGGATATTGAATGTTTCGATTATATTGTCGATTAATCGCTTGAGTAAATTATTCCCATGTCAAATGAATGTTCTTCGAGAGGGGGAAGATTCTTAAATTAAGCTTTTTGGACTCGGAAAGTTCCTTCTAAGGCTAAAAATTGTGTACTTCTGAAGGTTTAGTTCCATACTTACCGGATATCAGTTTGGTCCGACCCCGAATCACGCGCCCCGAATCACGGGAATCAACAAAGCAGCTCTGCGTATTTTTGGTCTGCTTCCTACTCCGCAAAAGGAAGAATTCATTTGTTTATGGCACGAGTTTGAAGAAAAAGAACATACAAGGCCAATGTCGCAGCAGTGATGGATGGATTACAACCACTACTCAACCATGTGATAACAGGAAATGATAATGAAAATCCTCATGGGTTGACCAAGAGCCAAATTATTGAGAAGAATAAACTTATCAAAGATTTTTCTCCTCAACTATGAGGCATCGCCAAAGAGCTTATAAACAAAGGTGTGAAGAAGGGGTTGTACAAGAATGAATAATTCATAACAATTTTATCAAGCGAAGCGCTCTAGCCGCCGGTGAATTCGAGCTTTGTAATCCTGGCAAATCTTTAGTCGGGCTAAATCCCGTCGCAGCGACCGTTTGTAATGGTGTTATCTTTCAAAAGGAGGAATTATATGAACTT
>Ga0180009_10001024_pt1 | contig 35181 bp, 26 predicted proteins | sample OS_PC_MetaG_FD_123537 | JGI IMG/M metagenome (GOLD analysis project Ga0180009, IMG submission 123537) | Groundwater microbial communities from the Aspo Hard Rock Laboratory (HRL) deep subsurface site, Sweden - OS_PC_MetaG | ecosystem: Environmental > Aquatic > Deep subsurface > Groundwater... | reverse complement strand
CAACCTTTCTAAAGGTCTTTTTTTACTTCTCTGGATTGCATTTAAAAGATTAGTTGTGGATTTCTCCTTAAATAGGTCTAATTGATATATATCATCGAATTTTATATAATAGATATCAGCTACATCTCTGATTAGTTTTTTTTCTAAAAGCTTTGAAATAATTGAAGGTCCTAAACCATCAATATCCATTGCTCCTCTACTTGCAAAATGAAGTATTTTTTCAAATTGTTGTGCAGAACATGCAGCATTGATACATCTATATGCCACCTCATTATGAAGCCTTATAATATTCGACTCACAAACTGGACATTTTTTTGGCATATCAAATATCTTCTCATCTCCAGTTCTTTTTTCTGTAATTACTTTAACAACTTCTGGAATTACCTTTCCTGCTTTTTGAACCAATACTGTGTCTCTTATTCTTACATCCTTTCGTCTTATCTCATCTATATTATGTAGAGTTGCTCTGCTAACCACTGACCCTGAAATTTGAACAGATTCTAAGACAGCAACTGGGGTAATTGTTCCTGTTCTACCAACACCCACCTTTATATCAAGAACTTTTGTAGTTTTTTGAACAGAGGGAAATTTGTAAGCAATTGCCCAACGAGGATTTCGGGTAGTTTCACCCAAGGTTTTTTGTTGCAAAAAGGAATTAACCTTTATAACAACTCCATCTACCTCAAAATCTAGTTCATCTCTTTTATCTTCCCACTCTTTACAAAAATCCCATATTCCATTTAAATCTTTTACTTTTCTAATATATGGACTAATTCTAAATCCTAATTCCTTTAGATATTGCAGAACCTCAAAATGACTCTCATATTTAGATACTGGCCAATGTCCGACCCCATAAATGAAAATATTAAGATTTCTTTTTGCTGCAACATGAGGATCTAATTGCCTTAATGAACCAGCAGCTGCATTTCTTGGATTTGCAAAAAGGGGGAGTTCTTTTTCCTGCCTTTCTTTATTAATCAATTTGAAAGCAGAGATGGGTATATATACTTCACCCCTTATCTCAATTTCACCCTCAGGATATAATGATAGCATTCTAAGAGGAATAGATTTTATAGTTTTTAAATTTGAAGTTACATCATCACCCCTAAACCCATTACCCCTGGTTGTACCTCTTATAAAAATTCCATTAATGTATGTCAAATTTGTAGCTGAACCATCTATCTTTAGTTCACATACAAACTCAACTTCCTCATTTTTCAAACCTTTGTAAACTCTGCTTAAGAAATTCTCAATTTCATCTTTTGAAAAAGCATTTTCCAAACTAAGCATCTTCTCCCTGTGCTCAACAGATTTCAATTCATCTACTGGAGCACCAACTCTTTGAGTAGGTGAATCAGGAGTTATAAGTTCAGGATACTTTTTTTCAAGTTTTACAAGTTCTCTCATCAACTCATCATATTCTTCGTCACTGAGTATTGGTTGGTTTAAGACAAAATAACAATAATTATGCTCTCTTATTTTATCCCTTAACTTCTCAATCTTTTTTGATATTTCCTTAATTTTTTTCATTTAATATAAGTCTAAAATTAATTTTTTATAAAATGTATGTTAATTGTAAGGATTTTAGTCCAGATATGAATGAGCATAAAGAACCTTATTGGTTAAAATATCATATGTCTTTAAAGTAGCCATTAGCTCTTTATCTAATGAATCAGCTATAGCAGCAGATAGTCCATTGCAAGCCAACATAATAAGCAAGATTCTATTTAACAAACTTCTAAGCTCAGGAGGAGATGACTGAGAAATATTTGATAATCCAACAATAGTTTTTGGAGGTGGATCAGATAATTGACTAAACATTTTTATGGACTCAATTGCATAATTTACTTGGTTTTGCATTCCAGAAACTGGTAATATAATAGGGTCAATATATAAATCTTCAGGTGAAATTCCATATTCCATTGCTTTTGTTACAATATTAAATGCTATTTGAAATCGCTCATTTTCATCCCTTGGAATACCACTCTCATCTAAAGTTAATCCTATTATTGCTGCATTAAACTCTTTAGCCAGTGGCATTACTTTATTCATCTGCATTTCAGAACCATCTGTAGAATTTATTATAGCTCTTCCTTTATGAACCTCTAATCCAGCTTTCATAGCCTCTATATTTTTTGTGTCAAGACAAAGTGGAATATCAACCTTTTCTTGAATTGATGTTACTAACCATTTCATTAACTCAGGTCCACCCTTTGTTCCTGGACCAATATTTATATCCAGATAGTTAGCGCCAGCATCTTTCAAACTTTTTGCCAGTTCAATTATTGGTTCACTATTACGTTCCCTCATAGAAGTACCTATTTTTGTATTTCTTATATTAATATTCTCAGCAACAATTAACATCATTCCCTCCTTCCTAAAATAAAAGTAACTTTAAATATTATTATATTTAAAATCGTAGCCAAATATCTTTAAATTATTAACAAAAATAGTAATAAATATTCTAATATTAAAAAATATAAAAATACAATTCAATATTTAATTTAAAATTAGCTTTATATTTATACTTAAAAGCTTACTCGAGAAATTTGTGCAGTAAATAGTTCAAAAACATAGATTTAATTTATAAATAGTATAAACTATTTTTACCAATCCAAAAAAATATTAAAGTAATTTATTATAAAAACATATTAATATCAGAATTCTAAAAGATTTTAGAAAATTTTAATAATTACTTTATGAGTTAAATTTAGTTTACGATTTTATTGGCTTTCTGTATAATTTAATGATGTTGCCTTAAAACTTTTGAATTTGTATTTTTTAAAATAATTTCTAAGTTTCCTTCTTTTTTAAAGTAAAATTCAGTATATATATAAATAAAATTAATAACCTAAACAAAGGCTTCAGATTGTCATTACAAAATGAGCAAAATTTGATAAAAAAAATATCCAAAACTGGCGCGGTAATGGTTATAGGTGCTGGTGTTTCAGGAATTCAAGCTTCACTGGACTTAGCTGACTCTGGATATAAGATTTATTTAGTGGAGAAGGGACCATCAATTGGTGGAAAAATGACACAGTTGGATAAAACATTTCCTACCAATGACTGTGCCACCTGTATAGTTGCTCCCAAATTAGTTGAATGTATAAGACATCGAAATATCGAGACAATGACGCTTTGTGAAATAGTAAAGGTCGACGGTTATGCTGGAAGCTTTAAGGTTACAATTAAAAGAAATCCAAGATATGTTGATTTAGACAAATGTACTGGGTGTGGTCAGTGTGAGAAAGCATGTCCAGTTAAATTACCAAATGAATTTGATTTGGGACTATCTCAAAGAAAGGCTATTTACAGATTCTCTCCACAAGCAGATCCCAATGTTCCAGTTATAGATGCACCTAATTGCAGATATTTAACAATGGGAAAATGTGAAGCTTGCAGTAAAATATGTCCAACGGGTGCAATAAACTTTGAGGATAGGAAAGAATTAATTAATTTAGATGTTGGTGCCTTAATTTTAGCAGTAGGATTTGAACAATCAGATATAAGCAAATTAAAAGAACTTGGTTATGGAAGATACCCTAATGTAATTACAGCTCTTCAATTTGAGAGAATAATGAATTCATCAGGTCCATTTTTAGGTCATATTCAGAGATTATCCGATGGTAAGAAGCCGGAAAGGATTGCTTTTATTCAATGTATTGGGTCAAGAAATAAAGAAAGAGATTATTGTTCCTCTGTTTGTTGTATGCAGGCAACCAAAGAAGCAATAATGATTAAAGAACATATTCCTGAAATCGATGTATCAATCTATTATATGGACATAAGGGTATATGGGAAAGAGTTTGACCAGTACTATAATAGAGCCAGGGATAAATACAAGGTAAAATATATTCGATCCATGCCATCATCCATAGAAGAAGATCCGTTAACTCATAATCTATTTGTAACTTCTGTGCAAGAGAACTCATTAAAAACTGATGAGTATGATTTAGTTATTCTATCAACTGGAGTAGAACCATCAGTTGATGCTCAAGTACTATCCAAAAATATAGATTTTGATTTAAATAAGTATGGATTCTGTAAAACAGATAGATATTCACCTGTGGAAACTACAAGAGATGGAATATACGTTTGCGGTCCTTTCTCAGAACCAAAGGATATAGCAGAATCTGTTACACAGGGATGTGCTACTGCTGGTTTAGCTGGAGCTCTCTTATCATCAAAAAGAGGGACATTGGTCAAGAAAAAAATATTTCCTGAAGAGTTGGATGTTATTGGTCAGGAACCAAGAATAGGTGTTTTCATATGTCATTGTGGAAACAACATTGCTGGAGTTGTAGACATCAATTCTGTAAAAAAATATAGTGAAAAATTGCCAAACGTGGTTTATTGCGAGGACATGAAGTATGCTTGTACTCAAGATAGTCTGCAACAAATATCTCAGATCATAAAAGAAAATAATCTTAACAGAGTAGTTGTTGCCTCATGCAGTCCAAGAACTCATGAATCATTGTTTAGAGAAAGTTTAAGAAATGCTGGATTAAATCAATTCTTGTTTGAGATGGCAAACATCAGAAATCAATGCAGCTGGGTTCATTCTAATCAACCAGAAAAAGCGACAGAAAAATCAAAGGACTTAATCAGGATGAGCGTAGCAAGAGCAGCCAGTTTAGAACCGTTAGAATTATTTTCCATCCCCATTAATAAAAAAGCCCTTATTTTGGGAGCTGGAGTTGCGGGAATGACTGCTGCTCTAACAATTAGCAAACAAGGTTTTGAAGTAGTTTTAATTGAAAAGAAAAATGAGCCAGGTGGTTTGTCTAAGAGAATAGAATATGATTTTGAAGGAAAGCAACCAAAAAAATTTGTAGAAGAACTTATAAACAAAATAGAAAAAAATCCAAATATAACCCTTTTAACAAATTCTGAAATAACTCATATTGCTGGTTTCGTTGGGAACTTTAAGTCAAAAATAAAGCGCAGAATTAAAGATGGGGAGTTTAAACAGATTGATATTGAACATGGAGTACTAATAGTAGCAACTGGTGGTGAAGAGTATCAGGGAACTGATTATGGTTATGGAACAAATAATAAAATCTTAAGTCAATTAGAATTTGAGCATAAATTAGTAGAAAAAGAAATTAACCCGAAGCAATTGGAGAAAGTCGTTATGATACAATGTGTTGGCTCTCGAACAGAAGAACATCCATATTGTAGTAGAGTTTGTTGTGGAGAAGCTATAAAGAACGCTCTCAGACTAAAAGAGATTAACCCTGATATAGAAATAGTTATATTATATAAAGACATTATGACTTATGGCTTTTTAGAACAATATTATACCAAAGCAAGGGATATGGGAATTGTCTTTCTACGCTATGACGATAATAATAAGCCAGAAGTATTACCTGAGATGAATGGGAAAGTTAGAGTAAAAACTATTGACCTGAGTTTGAGAAGAGAATTTTTAATAGATTGTGATCTTCTCTTATTAAGTAGAGGTATAATTCCCTCCCCCAGCAATGAGGAACTATTTAAGATTTTAAGAGTATCATTGATAGAACAGGGATTTTATGAGGAAGCGCATCCCAAATTGAGACCAGTTGATTTTGCTTCAGAGGGTTTCTTCCTGTGCGGATTAGCTCATACTCCAAGACATATAGGAGAAGTCGTAGCACAAGCACAAGCAGCTGCTTCAAGAGCAACAGTTATACTTTCCCAAAAAGAACTTCTTGCTGGAGGAGAAGTTTCTGTTGTTGACCAGGACAAATGTGTTGCTTGTCTTAACTGTGTAAGAATATGCCCATATCAGGTTCCATTTATAAATGAAAATGGAGTAGCTCAGATTGAGGTTACTAACTGCTATGGATGTGGGATTTGTGTAGGAGTTTGTCCTATCCATGCTATTATTTTAAAGAACTATAAGGATGAACAAGTTATACCAAAAATTGAAGCTCTTTTTAAGAAGGAGTTGGTATGAGTAATTTTGAACCTGAAATAATAGCTTTTTGTTGTAATCAATGTGCATATGCTGCAGCTGACCTTACTGGTTCTATGAGAATGAATTATCCTCCAAATGTTAAGATAATTAAACTACCTTGTGCTGGAAAATTTGAAACAATATATATGTTGAAAGCGTTTGAAATGGGAGCTGATGGAGGAATGGTGGCAGGATGTTTGGAAGGTTGTTGTCATTATAGAACTGGAAATCTGGAAGCAGCTAAACGAATTAAAAGGGTTAAGAGGATATTAAAAGAGTTAGGTTTGGAAGAAGAAAGAGTCGATATATTTTATATGTCTTCAGCTATGGGACGTGAATTTGCTGAAGCTGCTACTAAAATAACTGAGACGGTTAGAAAGTTAGGTCCAAATCCAATTAAAAAAATCAAATCTGAAAAAGTAAAAATTTAAATATTATTGAAAGCTTTGGGCAAAGTTTCTCTCTTCCCCTCCCTTTATGGGAGGGGGTAGGGAGATTATCCTCTCCCCTGGTGGGAGAGGGTAGGGAGAGGGTAAAATGTCTGCGAAACCATGCCACAAAGCTATTTATTACGAAAATTAAATTTAAAAAATCAATTATTTAATAAATTCTGATAAAATTTTGTTTTAAAATTTTTTAAGTATTTTTATAATAGATTATTATGGAAGATATCTCTAAAATAAGTAAAGAATTAGAAAAGATTGGCTCAGTATTAGTAGTTGGTGGCGGTACTGCTGGTGTTCAAGCAGCTTTTGATCTTGTTGAGTCTGGCTTCAAAGTCTACCTTGTTGAAAAATCGTGGACTCTGGGTGGTAAGATGGCTCAACTTGACAAAACATATCCTACTCTTGATTGCTTTTTCTGTGGAATAGCTCCTGAACCATTGGGTTGTCTACGTAATTTTGATGTAGAAACTATGGCTTTTGATGATGCACTTGTTGATATAAGTGAAAAAAGAATGTGCAGAGCAACAATAGTGAGAAAGCCTCACTACATTGATGGGAAACATTTTAATTTAGAGATTTTATCTTCAGTTGAGGTTTCCAGAGTACGTGGATATCCTGGCAACTTTGAAGTGGCATTATATAAAACACCTAACTTTGTAGATATAAATAAATGTACTGGATGTGGAAAATGTGCTGAGGTCTGCCCAGTAAAAATTCCAAGTGAGTATGATGCCAGTCTGGTTGAAAGAAAAATAATCTATCGACCTTACCCACAAATTATGAAAAATATCTTCAGAATAGATAAGATAGATTTAAAGGAAGAGGTACAGAAATATCATCCAGAATTAGATATTAAAAGTTGTCTTTCATGTAGAAAATGTGAAGAAATATGTCCTGAAGGTGCTATAAACTTTAATGCTGTCCCTGAAATGCAATACATCAATGTAGGGGCGATAATTTTAGCTCAGGGATTTGAACTTATTGATCCATTTACTATAACTGAACTTGGTTTTAGTAGGTTCAAAAATGTGATCACCTCTCTCCAATTAGAAAGAATCATGACTAAATCTGGTCCTTCGGGAGGAAGACTTGTCAGACCATCCGATGATAAAGAGCCAGGAAAAATCGGTTTTATTCAGTGCGTTGGAACAAGAAATAAGAAACATGATTATTGTTCGACTGTATGCTGCATGCATGCTACAAAGGAAGCAATCTTAGCCAAAGAAAATTTGCCAGAAATAGAAGCTAAAATTTTTACACTTGATATGAGGGCATACGGTAAAGGTTATGAGGAACTATATCAAAAAGCAAAGAATTTTTATGGGGTTGACTACATAAGAAGTAGACCTTCCTTTATTGAAGAAGACCCAGAAACTCAAGACTTAATTATTACCTATGTAAGTAAAAATGGTAAATTAGTGAAAGAAAATTTTCAAGTGATTGTTCTTTCTATGGGGTTTGTTGCTCCAAAAACAACCAAAAGAGATAGTCAAATATATCAAATAGAACTGAACGAGCATGGATTTATCAAAACTACTGATTTTAAACCTCTAAACACAAGTAGAGATGGAATATTTGTATGTGGTTCCTTCTCTGAACCAAAAGACATACCAGATTCTATCACTGAAGGAAGTGGAACTACTGCTTTGGCATCAGCATTGTTAGCAGATCAAAAAGGCAGTCTTATTGAGAAAAAGAAATATCCTATTCAAATGGAAATTGATTATGAAAATCCAAGAATTGGTGTAATTCTTTGTCAGTGTGGAAATGAGATTTCCAGAGTAGTTAAGATGGCAGAGTTGGTAAAATTTATAAGAACCATCAGTGATATAGTTGTTGTAGAAAATGAATTCTATGCTTGCTCACCTCAAATTGAGAAAAAAATAGAATATATTATGACTCAGTATAATCTAAACAGATTAGTTGTAGGTGCCTGCTCTCCAAGAACACATGCTCCGCTTTTCAAAGAAATTCTAAGAGATATTGGAATAAATTATAATATGGTTGAGGTTGTTAATTTAAGAGAACAATGTAGTTGGGTTCACTATAGTTCTCCCTATAAGGCGACTCAAAAAGCTATGAGCTTAATTCAGATGGCAATAGCTAAAATAAAGAAAGCAAAACCACTTCTGGAAAATTATGTAGGTATTAATTCTCGAGCACTTATAGTAGGTGGAGGAATGGCAGGAATGGTAGTAGCCTTGAACCTGGCAGAGCAAGGACATCCTGTAACCTTAGTAGAAAAAGAGGATGAGTTAGGAGGGCATTTAAAAAAGATAGTTTTTACCCTATCAGGAGAAGATCCACAAAAACTATTGGTTAATCTAAGAAAGATGATCAGTTCAAATACGAATATAGAAGTTTTATTCAATTCAGAAGTTACAGATGTGAAGGGATATGTTGGTAATTTCCAGTCAAAAGTAGTTATAAAAAAACCAGGAGAAAAAGAGGAAATCAAAAAAATTATGCATGGGGTTACCATCATTGCCACAGGTGGAGATGAGTATAGGGGTAATGAATACCTGTTAAATAAAGATAGTAGAGTAATGACACAAGTTGATTTTGAACAAAAACTTACTGATAACCAGGAGAAACTAGGTACAATAGGTAACCTGGCTATGATTCAATGTGTAGGATGTAGAAATAATGAAAGAACTTATTGTAGTAGGGTTTGTTGTGGAAAAGCCATAAAAAATGCAATTAAATTTAAGGAAAAAAATCCTGATTCAAATATATTTATTTTTTATAAGGATATTAGAAGCTACGGATTTATAGAGCAGTATTATACAAAAGCACGAGAAATGGGTATTATGTTTATGAGATTTGAAGATGATAAAAAACCTGAAGTGCAAAAGTATAATAATAAAAAATCATTAGAGATTTCATTCTTCGATCTTAATTTAAAAAAGAATCTTAAAATTAAAGTAGGTTTAATTGTTCTTTCTACAGCCATTATTCCTCTTGAAGGAAATAAAAAATTAGCAAATATGCTGGGAGTGCCTCTGGATGAAAATGGATTCTTTTTAGAGAAGCATATAAAAGTAAGACCGGTTGATACAAAAAGGGATGGAATATTTGTTTGTGGTCTTGCTCACTCTCCTAAATATTTAAGAGAGACTATAGCTCAAGCATTAGCTACTGCTTCTCGAGCAAGTACCGTCTTATCAAAGAAAGAGATGCGGATAGGAATTAAAATCTCTAAAGTAGATGAGGAGAAATGTATAGGTTGCTTAACCTGTGTAAGAGTTTGTCCTTCAGGAGTACCAAAAATAAATGAGCAAGGAGTATCTGAGATAAATCCATTTGAGTGCAAAGGTTGCGGAATATGTGCCTCTGCTTGCCCAGCTAATGCTATAGATGTAGTTAACTACCCTCATGATCAGATGATTGCTACAGAATTATCATTAAGAGAGGAAGTGTTAGTTTAATTATGTTTGAACCTGAAATAATAGCTTTTTGTTGTGAATATTGTGGTTACTCTGCTGCTGATTTAGCTGGAGCGATGAGAGTCGAGTATCCTCCAAACGTTGTAATAGTAAGAGTTCCATGTGCAGGATACTTAACACATGTTCATATATTGAGAGTATTTGAGGAGGGTTATGATGGAGTCTTTATTGCTAGTTGTCTTGAAGGAAGCTGTCAATATAGAACCGGAAATGAAAGAGCAGAGAAGATGGTGTCAACAGTAAAGAAGTCGTTAGATGAAGTCAGAATAGGTGGAGAGAGATTGGAGATTTATAAAATGGCTTCCTCTATGGGAAAATATTTCGCTGATATTGCCATAAATATGACTGAGAAAATTAAAAAATTAGGTCCTAATCCTATAAAATTAATAGAAGAAAGATTTGAGGAAGAGGAGCGTAGACAGTTAAAAGAAATGGGAGTGGGAATCTCAACTACTTAATTAAAAAAGATTGGATTAATAATAAATTCGCTTTATGAGGAGGTGAAATTATGATTGTAGCAGAAAGAAAACCCTTCGACGAAATAAAAGAAATAATAAAAGATAAAAAAAATATAACGATTATTGGCTGTGGAACTTGTGTTACCATAAATCAGACAGGTGGAGAAAAAGAAGTTGCTATATTAGCTTCTGAGTTAAGAATTGCTAAAAAGCTTGATGGTGATAGTGTTAATGTTAAACAATTAACAATTCAAAGGCAATGTGAAAGGGAATTTGTAGAAGAGATAAGTCAAAAGATTGAACAAGCAGATGTAGTTCTTTCTATGGCTTGTGGAGTTGGAGTTCAGACAATGGCTGGGATATATCCAGATAAATTAATATTTCCTACCCTGAATACAATATCCATGGCATTTCCTGATAAACCTGGTTTTTTTAAGGAAATGTGTATAGGTTGTGGAAATTGTGTTCTATGTGAATATGGAGGAATTTGTCCAATTACACGCTGTTCAAAAAGTATGTTGAATGGTCCCTGTGGAGGATCTCGAGATGGAAAATGCGAAGTCGATCCTGATATTGAATGTGCTTGGCAACTTATAGTTGATAAATTAAAAAAACAGGGTCGTTTAGATATATTAACTAAAATAAAACCTGCAAAGGATTGGTCCTCTTCTCATCATGGAGGACCAAGAACATTAATAATTGAAGAGGCTGAGATATAGAAATATTGAGATAAGTAAGTATTTTTTAAGAAATTAACAAATAGAGGATAAATATGAACAAAGAAATGAAATCAGAGAGTAATTTAGAGAAATTATTAAGCAGAGGGGAATTCGTAGTTACAGCTGAGCTTGGTCCTCCAAAGGGAGCCAATATTAATACAATTATTAATAAAGTAAAAATATTAAAAGGATTTTGTGATGCTGTAAATATCACAGATAATCAAACTTCTATTGTTAGAATGTCTTCTATTGCATCCGCCATTAAAATTATACAATTAGGAATGGAACCCATAATTCAAATGGTAACGAGAGATAGAAACAGAATAGCACTTCAGAGCGATTTAATTGGAGCTGCTGCTCTTGGTGTAAAAAATGTTCTTTGTCTTACTGGAGATCATCAAAGTTTTGGAAATCATCCTTCAAGTAAAAATGTTTTTGATGTTGATTCAATCCAGTTGGTAAAAATGTTCAAGGATATGAGAGATGAACATAAGTTTCAATGTGGTGAAGAGATGAAACATCCTCCAGAGATCTTCATAGGGGCTGCTGCTAATCCATTTGCTGATCCCTTTGACTTTCGACCTATAAGATTGGCTAAAAAGGTGAATGCAGGTGTTGATTTTATACAAACTCAATTAGTTTATAATATAGAAAAATTCAAAGAATATATGAAGAAGGTCAGAGAAATGGGCTTACACAAAAAGGTTTATATACTTGCTGGAGTTGGACCAATTAAATCTGTGGGAATGGCTAAATACATGCAAAAAAATGTAGCTGGTATGGATGTCCCTGACAAGATAGTAGAAAGACTTAAAAAAAGCAAAGATGCAAAAGAAGAAGGTATAAATATTTGTGTAGATATAATCCAGGAAATTAAAGAGATAGAAGGTGTATCTGGAGTCCATATAATGGCTATAGCCTGGGAAGAAGCGGTTCCAATTATTGTTGAAAAAACTGGATTACTTCCCAGACCAAAACCATAAAAGGAATAGAAAATAAAAGATGGGTTCAGGTCTTGTAATATAACAAAATTTATCTAATTTTGAAGTAATAAAAGCTTTGGGTATACTTTCTTGAGTATTTATCCTCTCCCCTGGTGGGAGAGGAATAAGGAGAGGGGGAATTTAAAATGTCTTCGAAAGTATACTACGAAGCTAAAAATCTCTATAAAAATAAACTTTTGAAATTAAAATTACAAAAAATGGTGAAAAATGAATGATAAAGTACCAGATAAGCTTTTAAAAATAGATAGATCTTTAGCGCAGAAGTTTATAAAAACACCTGGTCAAAATCCTTATTTGTGCTATCAATGTAATAAATGTAGTTGTGGATGTCCTACAGCTCATAAAATGACTTTACTACCACATCAGATTATGAGAGCTGTCCAACTGGGTCAGATGGAAATGATACTGGATAACGACTCTATATTTTACTGCTCTTTCTGCCATACTTGCTTAGAAAGATGTCCGCAGGGAATTGCTGTATCAGAGATCATATCTAAATTGAAGGGTATGGTAGCTAAGATAAAAGGAATGCCTTCTGCATACAAGGATGAGTTTAAAATGATAGCTGAAACTGGTAGAACTTCTCCTCTAACATCTGCAGTTAGAAGAAGAAGAGAACAACTCGGATTACCTTCATTATCTGAAACAGTTGGAAAGGGAGAAGCTAAAAAGATCATTAAAAAAACAGAAATAATCTCATATATAGAAAAATAAAGTCAAGCCCTGAAATAACAAATTTCATTTATGTTGAGAAAGGAAATTATAAATAAAGAAATGGGAAATCAAGAAATAACAAAAAAGCAAGAAAATTATGATTATCTTCTATTTTTAGGGTGTCTTATTCCAACCTCACTTCCCTATATGGAGATAGCTGCAAGAAAATCCTTAGAAATATTAAATATTAAACTAAAAGAAACAAATGATTTTGCGTGTTGCCCAGATCCGGTTGGAATAAAAGCCATGGATGAAATAACCTGGTTATCTCTTGGAGCTCGAAATCTATGTGTGGCACAGAAGATAGGTTTAGATATTCTCACTCTTTGTAATGGTTGCTATGAAACTTTAAAAGAAACAAGTCATATATTAAAAGAGCAAAAAGAAACTTTAGAGAAAGTAAATAAAATATTATCTTCAGTAAACAAAGAATATAAAGGAAACATAATAGTAAAACATATAGCTGAAGTTCTTTACAAAGAAGTTGGTACCTCCAAAATTTCCAGTGTTGTAAAAAAACCATTAAAAAATTTGAAAGTATCCGCTTTTTACGGTTGTCATGTAGTAAGACCCAGTGAAATAATGGAATTTGACGATCCTGAAAATCCGAAATTCCTGGATGAATTAATAGAAGCTTTAGGTGCAGAGTCTGTTCCAAGAATGAGAAAGATGTTATGTTGTGGAGCTCCACTACTTGGAGTAAATATGGAATTATCCTTAGAAATGGCTAAAAATAATCTTGATTATATTAAAGCCTCAGGAGCAGATTGTATTGTAACTCTATGTCCATTCTGCCAGACTCAATTTGATAGAAACCAAGCTGTTATACAAAGAAAATTTAATTTAGATTACAATTTACCAGCTTTATATTATCCTGAATTGCTTTGTTTAGCTTTGGGAGTTGAACCTGAAAAATTAGGTTTTAATCTCCATAGAGTCAAAGTAGATCCAATATTGGAAAAAATCCTGTAAGAATTTAACTAAACAAACCTAATAGATTAAATGAATTTATATAGAGAATTAAAATTTAAAAAAATATTTATTTCACAAAATAGGTATTTCTAATGTTCTCTGATACTTTGTTTAATAGAATTAGTGCTTTGTCCGCTTCTTCCTCTGAAACTGTTCCCAAGCCACAGGAATGTGTCAAAAGGGATCTCCTCAAAATGAAATCTTTATCTAAACCTTTATTAACAAGAAATTCGATCTGTTTATTAAACTTATTAATTATTTCTTCAATTAGGTTATTTATATTATCTTCTCTTGGTTCTGTTGGAACTATCCCCCATGCTAATACTTTTCCCCTATTTAAAAACTCAATTATTTCATCACTATATATTGAGAAATTTTCAAAATAGTTATATGCATCGAAATTTATGATATCAACATCTGTTTCGGTTATAAGTGACCAATCAGTTTTTCCGCAACAATGAATTCCCTTTATACCATTAACAGCATTAAAACATTGATTTAATTGATTAATAATCTGTTCTTTGGAAAGACTTATATAAGAAGACCCTAATGAAGCTAAATAGGGCTCATCAAAAAATATTATACTCTGACAATTAGGGCAGATTTTTTTAAATTCATTTTCCTGCCACTTTGCAATCATTGATATTGATTTAACTGCAGTATCCTGAATTATATTATTATAAAAAATTGGTTTTCTATCCTGGTCTAATAAACTAAAACCAAGTGTAATTGGTCCAGTAACTTGCCCCTTGATGTACTTTATATCACCCCTAATATTATTAATATTACTTAGGAGTTTTATATCATCACAATATTTTCCACTCATAATTTCTATAAATTTATAAAATCCTTTTGCTCTATTTGAAGAAATTGCAAAATTATCTATTTTTTTAGAAGTGTATTTAATATAAAACTCATCCAAATTTTTAATGTAATCTTTTTCTGTATCAATCCATATCTTTTCATTCTCGTAATCTACTATCTCATTTGGTATATGCTCTGAAAATTGAGCACTCATATTTTCCAGGAAATTTATTTTAGGTAGCTGAGGCCAATATGGAGCAATTGGATACAACTCTAAAACTTTTAAACATGTATACTTTACATCTTTAAAAGGTAAACTTCCTACCCCTGTGGCAATACATTTTGGTTCAAAATCCAATTTCTTCTCATTCATTTTAACAAAACTAATAAAAACAATTTTTGATATTTATGATTTCTTAAAGTACAAAGAAACAATTTTTATAATGAAATTAATTATTGAAATTTAGAATTTTTAAAATATTTTAATGCATCACTTGCTTTATATGAAGAACGGACAAAAGGTCCAGATTCTATATATTTTATTCCCATATTTAGTGCAATTCGCTTTAGATCTACAAATTCATCGGGATTGTAGAATTTATAAATAGGTGTGTGATTTTTTGATGGTTGCAAATATTGCCCTATTGTTACAATATCACAACCTGTATTTGATAAATCCTTTAACAAATCTAAAATTTCATCCCACTTCTCCCCCAAACCAACCATGAACCCAGATTTAACAATTATACTTTTTGAGTATTTTTTAGCTTTTTCAAGAATTCTTAAAGACATATTATAATCAGCACCAGGTCTTATTTCAGGATAAAGTCTGGAAACTGTTTCTATATTATGATTTAATACATCAGGAAAATAAGCTAAAACCATATTTAAGTTATTAAAATTACCACTAAAATCTGGAATCAAAACCTCAATAGAAGGATTTGGCTTTATTCTTTTTATTTCTTTTATACAATCAACAAATTGATTGGCTCCACCATCTTCTAAATCATCTCTTGTAACAGATGTAATTACTACATGTGAAAGTTTTAATAAATTAACAACCTTAGCAATATTTTTTGGTTCATTTTCATCTAATGGAAGAGGTTTACCTTTTTTAACTACACAAAAGCTACAATTTCTTGTACAGGTATTTCCTAAAATCATAAAGGTTGCAGTTTTTCTATGAAAGCACTCTCCCAAATTTGGACATAGTGCACTCTCGCAAACCGTGTGTAAATTATGATCCCTCAGCATTTTTTCCATATCCTTAATGGCTTTCAAATCAGGAATTTTTTTCTTAAGCCAACGAGGAAGTCTCTTCCTATACATAAATCTTTTAATAATCTTTTGATTTTAAAATTTTTATAATTTTATTGTGTGTAAAGGTCTTCCAATACAACTTAGAGCAGCTTCTACAACTGCTTCTGAAAGAGTGGGATGAGAAGCAATCATTTCTGACAAATCCTTAATTAAAAGTTCACTTTGCATAGCAAACGCAACTAAATGAATTAGTTCAGAGACATCTGGTCCAACCATCTGAGCACCTAAAATCTCTCCAGAATTTTTGTCTGCCACAATTTGTATAAAACCCTCACTCTCATCTATAGCATTAGCCTTTCCACTTGCTGAGAATGGAAAATTTCCTAATGAGATTTCATATCCATTTTCTTTTGCCTGATCAGGTGTTAAACCTATAGAAGAGACTTGAGGATGAGTATATATAGTTATAGGTATCATTCTGTCATCAAAAATAGCTTCATGACCCATAATATTTTCTGCTACTATTTCACCTTGCGCTGAAGCTACATGAGCCAACATCTTTCCTCCAATAAGATCTCCAACAGCATAAATTCCAGGGATATTTGTTTCCATTTTATTATTTACCTTGACAAATCCTCTATCCATCTCAATATTTAAATTTTCAAGACCCAAATCCCTTGAATTTGGAGTCCTACCTATGCAAACAACTACTTTTTTAGCCTTCACATCATCTTTACCCTCAACAGATAAAATTGCAAAATCCTCACCATACTCCTTTACTCCTTCTACTTTAGAATTTGTCAGGAATTTTATACCTTCTTTTTTGAAACTTCTCTCAATATATCTTGACTGTCTTTTGTCCTGTAATGGTAATAGATTAGGTAACATTTCAATAACAGTAATATCAGTTCCTAAAAGGTGAAAGACCATTGCTAATTCACAGGCAACAACTCCCCCACCAACTATCACCATAGAATCTGGAGGTTCATCTAATACCATAAGGTTATCACTTGTTAAAATAGTTGGTTGTTCGAAGTCAAAAATTCGAAGTTTAAATGGTGATGAACCAGTAGCTAAAATAATATTATCTGCCTGAATTCTTTCCTCTCCATTTGCTATTGTGACCTTAATAAGATTCTTGCTCAGAAGTTCTCCTTTACCATAAATTAGATTTACCCCGTTTTTCTTTAATAAAAATTCTATTCCTTTTCTAGATTTTTCAACTACTGAATCCTTTTTTTTCATAAATAATGAAAAGTCAATTTTATCCTTTAATATTTTAATACCTAACTGTTCAGCCTTTCTCATTTTTAAAATAGTTTCTACTGAATTTAACATAGCTTTGGTTGGAATACATCCTAGATTTGTACATGTTCCTCCAAGTAATGATTTTTCAATCAAAGTGACATCAGCTCCCAATTGTGCAGCTCTAATAGCAGCAACATATCCACCTGGACCTGCGCCAATTATCGCAATATTTTTTGAATTGTTTGTCACTTTCTATCCCTCCTTACAAAAGCCCAAAAATTATAATTTTTGGTTTCTATTAGAAATTCATATATAGAAATTTTCTATGATTTAAATTTATAGTATCTATTTTTATAGAAAAAACTCAAGATTATCTCATTGTGATTTTTTTGCGGACTTTAAAGTATTTTTCATCAACATTGCAACAGTCAGTGGTCCCACTCCACCAGGAACTGGAGTTAGATATCCTGCAATTTCTTTAACTTTTAGAAAATCAACATCACCTACTAATGTAGAACCTCTCTTCTCAAAAGCATCCTTTCTCCAATTTAGAAGCTCCTCCGATGCATCCTCCTTTTTTATTCTATTTATTCCAACATCTATAACTATCGCACCAGGTTTAACATATTCATCTGTAACAATAAATGGTTTACCTACTGCTACAATTAAAATGTCAGCTCGTTTCGCAACTTTTGGTAAATCAACAGTTCTTGAGTGACATATAGTAACAGTAGCATGATTATGTAGAAGAAGGAAAGCTACTGGCTTTCCCACAATATTACTTCTGCCAATAATTACTGCTTCTTTACCCTTTATCTCAATTCCTTGTCTTTTTATTATCTCTATAATTCCAGATGGTGTACAGGGATAGAATGTTTCTTCACCAGTTGTGAGTTTTCCAACATTTATTGGATGAAATCCGTCAACATCTTTATCTGGAGAAATAGCAAAAAGTATTTTTTCTGAATTAATATGTTCAGGTAGAGGAAGTTGAACTAATATTCCATGAATATCTTCTCTATTGTTCAATTTATCAACATAATTAAGTAGTTCTTCTTCAGAAATATCCTCAGGCAATTTTATAGTTTCAGAATATATTCCAACACATTCACATGCTCTTGCTTTATTTCTCACATACACCTCAGAAGCTGGATTTTCACCAACTAATATAACACCTAAACCAGGAACTATACCTTTTTCTGATTTTAGTTTTTCAACTCCTGATTTTACCTCTTCCTTTATTTGTGCAGCTAAAGCCCTCCCATCAATAATATTTGCAGTCAAATTATCACCTCTTTCATTTTATATAAGGTTTATTTAATATTAGAATAAATTTAAGGTGAGAAATTATACCCAAAGTTTCCAGTGAACTTTATTTTTGTATCAATTTAATATTTTTTTAAAATAGACCTACTGTGTTTCCATCTTCATCAATATCGACTTTTGTTCCTGCAGGGATACTTGGAAGACCTGGCATGGTTCTCATCTCTCCACAAAGAGGATATAGAAAACCAGATCCCACAGACGCATTAATATCCCTTATAGGAAGAATATATCCAGTTGGTCTTCCTAAAAGTTTAGGGTCATGGGAAAGTGAAAGATGAGTTTTTGCCATACATAAAGGTAATTTATCAAAACCTTGTTTTGTATATAGATCAATTTTTCTATTGGCAAGTGGTGCGTAATCAACTCCTGCTGCACCATAAATCTTTGTTGCTATCGTTTCTATTTTTTCCTTTATTGAAATATCCAGTGGATACAAGAATTTGAAATTATTTGGTTTTTCAGCTGCCTTAACAACTGCTCTTGCTAAATCCTCTCCACCTTTTCCGCCATATCTCCAAACATTACTTAAAACAGCATCCTCTGCACCTGCTGCCAGGGCTTTTTCTTTTATAATTTCTATTTCTTCATCAGTATCGCTGTCAAACTTATTTACACAAACTACTGCTGGTACCCCATGTATCAAGACATTTTCAATCTGCTTCACGAGATTCTCACAACCTTTTGCAACTGCATCAGGATTTGGCTTTTCAATTTCAGCAGTGGGTGGTTTTGCTCCGGGACGAAATGTAAATGCTCCACCATGCATTTTCATTGCTCTTACTGTTGTAACTATAACTACAGCATCTGGTATTAATCCACTTACTCTACACTTAATATTCATAAATTTCTCAGCACCACAATCCGCGCCAAATCCACTTTCTGTGACCACATAATCCCCCAATTTTATAGCCATAAGATCAGCCAATACTGAGCTATTTCCATGAGCAATATTTGCAAAAGGTCCAGTATGAACAAAACATGGAGTGTGCTCAAGTGTTTGAAGTAAGTTAGGTTTTATTGCATTCTTAAGCAATACTGTCATTGCACCAGCACACTTTAAATCCTCTGCTGTAACAGGTTCACCATCATAATTTGAACCAATTACCATTCTACCGAGTCTTTCCCTTAAATCAAATAAGCCATTAGTCAGGGCTAAAATAGCCATTACTTCTGATGCAACTGTGATATCATACCCAGTTTCTCGTGGAACTCCATTAGCTCTTCCACCAAGACCTATTACTATTTTTCTCATTGCTCTATCGCTTATATCAACTACTCTGTTTAGAGTGATAGAAAATGGATTAATATTAAGTTTGTTTCCTTTTAAAATAGAAGTATCCATGAATGCAGCAAGTAAATTGTGTGCAATTCCTACAGCATGAACATCTCCAGTCAAATGAAGATTAAAATCCTCCATTGGAATTACCTGTGAATATCCTCCCCCGGCTGCTCCTCCCTTTATTCCAAAAACTGGTCCTAATGATGGTTGCCTTATACAGGTAATTGCCTTTTTACCAATTTTGTTTAGAGCTTGAGAAAGACCAATTGTAGTTACGGTTTTACCCTCACCTAATGGAGTTGGTGTTATGCATGTTACATCAATATATTTTCCGTTTGGTTTATCCTTATTTCGCTCTAAAATATCTAAGGTTACCTTGGCTTTATACTTACCATATAACTCCAGGTCATCCTCTGTCAGCCCAATAATCTCTGCAATTTCACTTATAGGTTTGATTGGGGCTTCCTGAGCAATCTTTAAATCACTTTTCAAAGTTATCACCTTTCCTTTCATTTTTTATTTTTTTATTTTTTATGAGATTCACTTCCCCCTCTCCTTGCTCCTCTCCCACCAGGGGAGAGGATATAGATGTAGGGCAACCCTTTAGGGTTGCTTTTAAAGTAAAGCTAAAGCCTTGCCCTAATTTTAAGACGAAAGAATATGCCCAAATCTTCTATTAATCTCTAAATTTTATAATTTTGGAGGAATTTTGGTATATCTGCTGCTTCTCTTGGACCTACTGTAACCTTCCAACCGGATTCATCCTCTAATTCACCACTAAGTTGAGCTACATATCCAGGAATAATTATATTTTTATGTGAAACTTTTTCTTCAATTCCCGACTTTTTAACAAATTTTGCTATCCCCTCTGCAATAAATTTCCCAGCTGCCCAGGATGTTAATACAGATTGACCTTCGGTATCCATAATTAAGAGCCATGATGGCACTTTACTTCCCTCAACTTCTCCAGAAACAAGAAAATATGTGAGCGAGAAGTTAGTTGTTATTAATACTGGTGATTTTTCATCAGGATCTCCTATTGGATATATCTTTTCTTCAACACTCATAGGACGTTGGGGATCAGTGTATATATTCTGAGCTAATACAAGAAGAGGATATAGACTTTCTGGTTCAACATTTTTCATTACAATAATTCCTGCATATTTTGCAACAAAAATTGATGCAATTACTGCCTCTTTTATAGCATCATCTGTTAACTTAAATGGAAAAATTATTGTTGGATATCCCAATGCTTGGTTTTTCCTTTCTAAGGCTGCTCTTCTAATATAGATTTGGTGATTAAAGGCTTGCTTTAAATTTTTAGGAGTAGAATCCAGCACAATCTCCTTAAGACCTTCATCAGAAGCTTTTGTTGTTAATGATATTAAATCCTCAATACTTTCGCCCTTTATAAGTAATGGGTAAGAATCTGATTTAGCCAATGAAATAAAATCATCAATATTATCTTTAGTTGCAGACCCTATTAATGGCTTTCTATCAGAACAGAACTGGAGAGCTTGCTTGATAGCCTCTATATCCTCATTTATCAAAATTAGTGAAAGTTTTGTACTCGAAGCAATTTTTTCAACCAACTTAACATATTTTGAAATATCATTTTCCTCAGATTTTAAATAAATTGAATTTGGCTGGAGTAACTCTCCTACTCTTTCCCATTTTTGTGTTTTAATCCTGCTCAGTATATCATCCACTTGACTATCTTCCATGCTATCGGAAATAAAATAAGCAAAAGATGGACGATGTTCAAATCTCTTCTCATGTCTGTAAAGAACAGTTTCTGCTCCAATTGTGAAAGAGAAATCTCCAGTTCCTATAGTTACAGGCATAATTGGAGGTCTGGCAGCATCCTCAAGAGCCTTTTTGGCTTCTTCAGTTACATGAGGACATTTACTCAATTCAATCTTTTTTGCTGCAAGTTGCATTGCAAATGCAAGACATGTAGGGAAACCACAATCCCTGCAATTTGTTTTTGGTAATAACTTAAATATATCAAGTCCTGAAATAGCCATCTTATTTCACCTCCCCACCAAGAAGTTCCTTTATCACTTCTTTTACAATTGTCACAGCCTTTGGATGTCTCATTGTAATAATATCTGAACCAGCAAGAAAGAGACTCATAGCAGTAGAAGCTTCCCATATGATACCTCTTGATTCTTCATCCCCCCATTCAGGGGCTTCTTCTTTAGACAGTCTATTTTCTTTTATCTTCCAAACTTCTCTACCCACTGTATTTATTATCGGATTAGAAACAGCTTTATCTCCCTGATATAATGCTGCTATTCTAAGTCTTTCATTTATACTATATGCATATTCAATTCCATACCCTATAGCACTACAAACTGGATCCATGACAATGCATCCAGGTTTTACACCTAATTGGGTGACCAGGATATTTAACTGTTTTGCTAAATTTATATCTACAGGAGATAGAGTAATTACATTATTATTAAATCCTAATGCTGCTGCAGCTATTGGCTTGTAATTGTCTTCCTCCGCAGCACCTGCTAAAAGATTAGTTTCAGCATTAATTTCAAATACTTTTTTAAGAAGTACTGAATCTTTCTCAAGATTTCCACAACCATAAACTATTAATGGAACTGCTATCTCACCCCTTATTTTCTTTGTAGTTTCAGCAACCTTTATTGGGTCTGCATCCAATCCACCTGGATCAGCACTGGTTAAGTTTAGATTGATTGCTTCCGCATTGTAATCATCAACACATTTCTTAGCCCACAAAATTGGGTCATGAAATACATCTTCATAATATTTTGTAAGCCAATTTGGCCAATTTTCTGGTTTAACATCATAAACCTCAAAAGCTATAATCGGTTTATTGGGAATCTCTCCTTCGAAGTTATGAAAAGGCAAACAGTTTTGACCACCAATTTTTACCTGAGCAGGTTCAGTTCCAATTATAACTTCGTTTATTCTTGAAGCACCAGATTTAATAGGAATCTCAAATGTCAATACTTCACCTCCTAATTTAGAGAAACTATCTAAACAATGGAAATTATTATATCAAATAAATTATTTTAATATTTATTAGATTTTTTAAATTTGAGTTAGCCCCAACTTTTCAATTATAGCATTTATTGACAAAAATGATGCTGAATCTGATGGGAGCTCTAAAATGGATTTTTCATTAAAACTATATTCATTTAAAATCTTGTCTTCTGCAATTGTACCCAGAAGATTTAAATTTTGTTTTTTTATTAGTTCTTTAGTTGCTTCATTTGATAGCAAATTAATTCTATTTAGTACTAAATAAATATTGTTCACATTTAGTTCAAGCTCATAAACCAAATTTCTTATTCTCCCTGCAGTAATTATTCCTATTGGTGTAGGATCAGATATAATAAGCAGATCTTCAATATTTTGTGTGGTTCTCCTACTTAAATGTTCCATTCCAGCTTCATTATCTATTACAATAAATTTATAATTTTTTGATAGCTCATCTACATATCTTCGCAAAACAATATTTGCATAACAATAACAACCCGGTCCCTCTGGTCTACCCATTGTTAATAAATCAAATCCCTTATTTTCAACAATAGATCTTTGAAATTTCAGTTCAAATACTGTTTCTTTGGAGATGCCAGCAGGTATTTTCCCTGATTTGGCTTCTTTTAATACCTCCTCCCTCAAATTACCTATGGTATCCTCTTTTTCAACTCCTAAATAATAGTAAAGGTTCGAGTTTGGATCAGCATCAACAGCAAGCACTGGTATATGTTTTTTTTCTATCAGATATTTTATTATTAAAGCGGAAATAGTTGTTTTTCCTGTTCCACCTTTACCTGAGATAGCAATTGTATGACTCATTCTTATATAAATACTCCCCTTTCTATTAGCATCTTTTTCACTGATGGGAATTCTTCAATGTGGGTGTAAGGAAGAAATAATGATGCAATATATCTTTCATAAAATTTATTGTTATTAAACAATTCTATATAAGTTATATTCCTTGAGATTTTTTCCATCTCTTTGTATTTGTCTCTATTAATTAAAGCTAAATAAGCTCCAGCGACTGATGTATTTCCTAAAAATGTAAATATTTCCTCGGGAAGGTCTGGAAGCATACCAATAATTATCGCATTTTTAACATTGATAAAATGACCAAATCCACCTGCAATAAAAATCTGTTCCAAATTGTCTTTTGTAAGTCCTACCTCTTCTAAAAGGGTTGTTATACCAGCATAAATAGCACCTTTTGCTCTTATTAAGTTATCAATGTCAATTTCTGAAATAACTATATCCTTTTTTGTGGCGGTTTCCTCAGCTTTAGCTATAATATAGTACGGATTTACCTTATCAATTACGATATAAGGTGAATTTAAATCTGTGTTAAATTTTCCTTTCCTATTTATAATTCCAGTTATGTAAAGTTGACCCAGTAAGTCTATCATTGCTGATCCACAAATTCCCTTGGGCTTCAACCCACCTATTACCTTAATATATGATTTTAAGGTTTTTGGATCTATTTTAACAACTTCAATTGCACCTCTAATCGCTCTCATTCCATCTTTAACTCCTCCACCTTCAAAAGCTGGACCTGCTGAACAAGATGTAGATACCATCCATTGTGAATTACCAATTACTAACTCACCATTTGTACCTATATCCAAAAATAATGTTAATTTTTCCTGTTCAGCTAATTTTGAAACAAGCAATCCAGCAGCTATATCTCCACCAACATAACTTGCTACTGAAGGAGCACATCTTACAATTGCTTTAGGTGTATGTTCTAAAAATATTTCTTTTGAACTAACTGGTGGAAATATATTTGCTACAGGTACATATGGCTCCTCCCTCAAATATTTAGGTGACACTCCATGCAAAAAATGCAACATAATTGTATTTCCTGCACAAACAATTGAGTGTATCTTTTCTGGATTTACTCCTGCTCTTTTACAAACTTCAAATACTAATTCATTGATAGTTTCAACAATTAATCCTTGTAAAACCTCCAATCCAGCACCTTTTAATGAGTAGACAATCCTTGATATTACATCCTCCCCAGCTCTTATCTGCTTATTATACTCAGATGCACTAGCAAGAATTTTTCCATTATTTAGATTAACTAAATATACTACTACTGTAGTAGTTCCAACATCCAAAGCCAATCCATAACTCTCTCTGGTAGTATTTCCGGGTTCTATATCAATTAAATCCTTTGAAATCTCGTCTAAGGTAACAGTTATCGTCCATTTTCCTTTTCTTAATGTACCAGGTAATTTCTTAAGAATTTCTAAAGGAATAAAGCAATCTTCTAAACCTAATTGTTGCTTTAGTGCTATCTCTAATCTATATTTATCAGAACTACTCCTACCAATTAAAGGAGGTTCTACAGTCATTAACCTTTTTACAACTCTTGGAAGAATTTTAACATCTCTAATATCTAATCTTTTTATCCCCGCTAATACTTTCTCAGTTGGTTCCAATTTCATTGTATCCTTTACTAAAAGACCTTCCTGAATCGATGCTTCCTCAATTTCTATAACTATAACTTCAACAATTAAATCACTTTTAGGATATGTCTGACATGCCAAAACATATCCTCTCTCCTTATCCTCAGAACTTAGAAGTTCGCTCTGAACTTTCTCTACCTGTCCAGATTTTAAAATTACCTTACACCTTCCACATGTTCCCACTCCCCCACATTCAGAATCAAGAAAAATTCCCGCATTCATAGAAGCATCAAAAATGGTTTCACCTTTAAATATATATATAGATTTATTCTCCGGTAAAAAAGTTACCTTATATCTTTTTTCAGAGACCTTTTTAGACATTTACTTCCCTTTTAAAAATTTTTCTTTTATAATTTATTGATATTTTTTTGTAATAATTATAACTTATATATACTATAAACGAGATAGGTTTACAGTTTGTTCCTTAAAAAAGAGTTTAATTAAATTATTAAAAGTACATTCAAAATACATAACTATTTAAAAAATTTTAACTAAATTGAAAATATCTTTATATTTTATTACAACTAATTGATATAATGAAATAAAAATTTAATAATAATATCAAATCCTTCTTTAGATTTTTTAGATTTTTTTAATATCTAAAATATAAAAAATAGTAATATTGGTCAACTCCATAATATTAGGATACAAAACTAAAAAAATATGGTTAACTAGGAGGGAGAAATGAAAATTATTTAAAGGAGTAAATATGGGTTCTTTAATTAAGAAAAGAAGAAAGAAAATAAAAAAACATAAACATAAAAAACTAAGAAAATCAATGAGACGCAAAAAGCGTAAATAGTTTATATAATTTTAAAAATAAAAAGATTTATTTTGTTACTCTATCCAACTTTGCATAGTTCAAAAGGAGATGTTTTAAACCAAAATCGTCAAAGAGAACATATGCTTCGGTATCATTAATAATTTCCTTTAAGTCCAATATTTCACCCATTCCCCATTTCTTATGAACTACTCTATCACCAATATTAAATTTTTCTAACTTTTCTCTAATTACTCCTAATTCAGGTTCTTTTACTTCCTCAATAAACTCATTGGGAATTTCTCTTAAGAATCTGGATTCTGGATTAAAATATATACCCCCATATAAATTCCTGGAAATTGCATATACCATATATAGTAACTTCTTTGCTCTGGTCATACCCACATAGCACAATCTTCTTTCTTCTTCTAATTGTCGGATATCATCTAAAGATAAGGCGTGAGGAAAAATTCCTTCTTCCATTCCAACTATAAATACCACTTTAAATTCCAATCCTTTCGCATTATGAAGTGTCATCAATGTTAGAAAATTTTCACCTTCTTTATATGTATCAATATTTGCAATAAGTGACATCTCTTCCAGAAATTGATCCAAATCTCCCTCAGGATTTTCACTTAAAAACTCCTTTACTACTGTAAGAAGTTCTTTAAGATTTTCTATTCTGAATTGCGCTGCTAATGTCTTCTCATCCTCTAACTCTTTTATATATCCTGTCTTAGTCCAAACCTCAACTAAAAATTTATCTAAACCGTTCTTTGATGAATAATCTCTTAGATAATCTATCATCTTAATAAATTTTTTTATTTTTGTCCTCATATTTATAGAGAGTAAATGATTTTCTTCGTATTTCTGCAAAGATTCATTAAAGGTTATATTATTTATCTTAGCAAACTTTGATATAGCAGAAATAGTCATCTTCCCTATCCTTCGATGAGGTACATTAATAATTCTGTGAAGACTAACTATATCATTAGAGTTAGAAATTAATCTTAAATATGCTGTAATATCTTTTATTTCCATCCTGTCATAAAATCTTACACCACCAACAATCTTATAAGGAATACCTTTTTTTAAAGATATATCTTCTATAACTCTTGATTGAGCATGTGTTCTATAAAATACAGAAAAATCATTATATTTAAAATCCCTATTTTTTATTAATCTTTTAATTTCATGTATAACAAATGATGCTTCATTGTGCTCATCCTCAGCTTCAAATATAAAAACTTTTTTGCCTCTCTCATTATCCGTCCAAAGATTCTTTCCCTTTCTTGAAAAATTGTTTTTGACTACATTATTTGCTGCACCTAAAATTAATTTTGTTGAACGATAATTCTGTTCTAACTTAATAACTTTCGCATTTGGATAATCATGCTCAAATTCAAGTATATTTCTGATATCTGCTCCCCTCCAGCTATAAATGCTTTGATCATCATCTCCAACCACATAAATATTCTTATTTTTAGAAGCAAGTAAATTGACTAAGTAATATTGTGCTCTATTTGTATCCTGATATTCATCCACTAATATATATTTGAATCTATCTTGATATTTTTTAAGCACGGAAGGAAAAAGTCTGAAGATAATTACAGTTAGCATAATAAGATCATCAAAATCAAGTGCATTTGCTTTGAATAGTCTTTCCTGATATCTGCTATAAACATCAGATGCAATCTGTTGATAAAGATCTGATACAGTTTCGGGGTATTTCTCATGATCGATTAATTCTTCCTTTGCAGCACTTATCAAGTTTAATATTGCTTTTGGATTAAATCTTTTGCGGTCTATATCAAGTTCTTTCATACATTCTGTTACGAGCTTTATTTGATCAATCTCATCATAAATAACAAAGTTCCTACCATAACCTAACCTTTCAATCTCATTTCTTAATATCTTTGTACATGTTGAATGAAAAGTTTTAATCCAAATATCTTGAGCATTTTCACCAATAAGTCGCTCAACTCTTATTTTCATCTCGTTTGCAGTTTTATTTGTAAAGGTTATTGCTAATATTTCTTGTGGTGTAGCTAATTTTTGCTCAAGAAGATATGCTACTTTGTAGGTGATTACTCTTGTCTTCCCAGTACCTGCTCCAGCAAATATAAGTAGTGGACCATTATTATAAACTACTGCTTTTTTTTGAATCTGATTTAAATCATCTAAAAAATTATTCTTCAACTATTTAACCTTTTTAAATAGAAAAATATCCCACATCTTAGATGATAAAGGGGGCCAGATGAGGGATATTTTCTATAGATACTTATTAATTTTTTTTTACATCATTCCAGGTGGGTATCCACCTGGCATTGGTGGTGTTTCTTTCTTTTCTGGAACTTCAGCTGCAATAACCTCAGTTGTGAGAAGCATTGCAGCAATGCTTGCTGCATTTTGTAGAGCAGCTCTTGTTACCTTAGCTGGGTCAATTATTCCAGAATCTACCATATTTACATATTTTCCTGTTAAAGCATCAAGTCCTTCACCTTTAGGTAATTTCTTAACCTCCTCTACTATTAATGCACCTTCATAACCAGCATTATTAGCAATCCATCTAATCGGTTCAGTTAGAGATTTCTTAACAATTAAGACACCTGTTTTTATATCTCCATCAAATTTGGTTTCATCTATTGCTGAAATTGAATCAATTAATACTACTCCACCACCAGGTACTATACCTTCCTCAACAGCAGCTTTAGTTGCTGAAAGAGCATCTTCAATCCTGTGCTTTTTTTCTTTAAGTTCAGTTTCAGTTGCAGCACCTACTTTGATTACAGCAACTCCTCCAGATAGTTTCGCCAATCTTTCTTGTAATTTTTCTCTATCAAATTCTGAATCACTCTGCTCAATTTCAGCCTTTATCTGCTTTATTCTTCCTTTTATATCATCAACTTTACCTTTACCTTCAATTATTGTTGTATTTTCCTTATCTATTTTTACTTGTCTTGCTCTTCCTAACATATCAAGTTTGACATTTTCTAATTTTATTCCTAATTCTTCACTGATCATTGTTCCACCAGTTACTACGCCTATATCCTGTAACATTTCTTTTCTTCTATCACCAAAACCTGGGGCTTTTACTGCAACACAGATAAATGTTCCTCTAATTTTATTAACAACAATAGTTGCCAGTGCCTCTCCTTCAACATCTTCAGCTATTAATAGTAAAGGTTTTCCTGCTTGCATTACCTTTTCTAAAACTGGAAGCAATTCAGCAATTGCTCCTAATTTTTTATTCAGTATTAATATATATGGTTCATCAAGAACAGCTTCCATTCTCTCAGCATCTGTTACCATATATGGGGATATATAACCTCTGTCAAATTGAAGACCCTCCACAACCTCAATTTCAATCCCAAATTTTTGTGATTCCTCAACTGTAATAACTCCATCCTTCCCTACTTTTTCCATAGATTCAGCTATTTTCTCTCCAATTTCTGGATCATTTGCAGAAATAGCAGCAACTTCAGCTATCTTCTTTTTCTCAGTTGCTATTGACTGACTCATTTTATGAATCTGTTTTACAGCCATTTCAACACCTTTTTCTATCCCTTTTTTTAATAACATAGGATTTGCTCCAGCTGCCACATTTCTAAAGCCTTCTCTAATCATAGCTTGAGCAAGCAAAGTAGCTGTGGTAGTACCATCTCCAGCAACATCGTTTGTTTTTGTAGCTACCTCTTTTAGTAACTGAACTCCAACATTCTCCCAAACATCTTCAACATCAATATCCCTTGCTATTGTTACACCATCATTAGTAATAGTCGGTGAACCAAATTTTCTCTCTAAAACTACATTTCTTCCTTTTGGACCTAATGTTATTTTTATCGCATCAGCTAATTTGTTAACTCCTCTTTCTAAAACTCTCCTTGCATCTTCGCCAAATTTAATCTCTTTTGCCATATATTATTCCTCCTTTTAATTATTTTTTTATTATAGCAAGTATATCACTTTCTCTTAAAATTAAGTGTTCTTTGCCTTCTATTTTCACTTCAGTTCCACCATATTTTGAGTAAATAATTTTATCCCCAACCTTAACATCCAGAGGGATTCTCTTCCCTTCTTCAAACCTTCCTGGTCCTACAGCTATCACTTCACCCTCTTGTGGCTTTTCCTTAGCTGTGTCAGGAATAACTATCCCACTTCTGGTAATATCTTCACTCTCTTTTGGTAGAACAATTACTCTATCTCCAAGTGGTCTTAATTTCATAATGTTTCTCTCCTTTCTAATTATATTTTTTTGTCAAAAGACTTTAAATTGAGAACTTAATTCTTAAATGATTTTTTAAAAATACAAAATTATTTTATAAATAGTTCCTACCATACAAATTTTAGCACTCCTTAAGAAAAAGTGCTAAAATTATTATATATCTTATATGACAATTTTTCTAAAATCAATATTATATATTCTATAATTATTTTCAATAAAAAACAACAATTTTTTATTAACTTGTAATAACTTATTAGAAATGACCCTTTTAAATTAAATAGAAATTACCTTTCTTATTAATTTGACACTAATATTTTAAAAACTTTATTAAATAATAAATTCAGAGGAGCCTAAAATTGGTAAAAGACACATATATTAATGACGTTTCAAGATATGATGGAAAGAAAGTAATAATAAAAGGATGGTTGTATAATAAACGTTCAAGTGGAAATATAGTATTTCTTTTAATAAGAGACGGTACAGGAATAATGCAATGTGTTGTTTCAAAAAATAATGTAGATAATAAAGTTTTTGAATCAGCTCAAAAAATAACCCAGGAATCATCTTTAATAGTTACAGGTAATGTTCATAAGGAAGAAAGAGCTATTGGAGGATACGAACTTTTTATTAATGATATAAAAATCTTGCAGATTGTATCTGATTATCCCATAACTCCAAAATCCCATGGAGTAGGATTTTTAATGAAAAATCGTCACCTCTGGCTTAGATCTAAAAAACAACATGCAATACTAAAAATAAGAGCTGAAGTAATAAAAGCCTGCAGAGAGTATTTAGATAAAAATGGATTTATTAATATAGATACTCCTATATTAACACCTGCTGCTTGCGAAGGAACAAGCACTTTATTTGAAACAAAATATTTTGACCAGATGGCATATCTTAGCCAAAGCGGACAATTATATAATGAAGCAACTATAATGTCTTTTGGAAAAGTTTATTGCTATGGCCCAACATTTAGAGCAGAAAAGTCTAAAACCCGAAGACATTTAATGGAATTCTGGATGATAGAACCAGAAATGGCATATTTTGATTGGGAAGATAATATTGAGATACAAGAGGAATTTGTTACTTATATTGTTCAAACAGTTCTAAAAAATAGAAGAAATGAACTTGAAATATTAGAAAGAAATTTAAGTAAACTAGAAATTATAAAACCACCATTTCCAAAGATATCTTATGATGAAGCATTAGAGATATTAAAAAAGAAAAGTAAGGACATAAATTGGGGTGATGATTTTGGAGCTGGTGAGGAAACTATAATTTCTAAAAGCTTTGATAAACCTGTTTTTATCCATCATTATCCAATGAAGTGTAAGGCATTCTATATGAAACCAGACCCTGAAAGACCTGATGTTTCTCTAAGTAATGACTTAATTGCACCAGAAGGTTATGGGGAGATTATCGGGGGTGGTCAAAGAATAGATAACTTAGAATTGTTAGAAGAGAAAATAATGGAACATAATTTACCGAGAGATGCTTTTAAGTGGTATTTAGATTTAAGAAAATACGGAACAGTTCCTCATTCAGGATTTGGCTTGGGAATTGAAAGAACAGTAGCCTGGATATGTAAATTAAAACATATCCGTGAAACTATCCCGTTTCCACGATTACTTTACAAAATCTACCCATAATAAAAATCATCTATGTCCATTCGCTTCGCTCAGAGCCTGGCCTGAAAGGAGATCCTTCGCTAACGTTCAGGACAAGCTTAGCGAATGTGCTCAGAATTACAATTTAATTGTTTCTATCATTGATGGTTTAAATGGGTAGCTTTAAAATTATCCATATAAAAAATATTAAAAGACATATATAGGAAAAAATATCACCATATTTAGAATAGAAGGTTTGTTCTGGCATAAAGTATACAGATGTAGTTAAAGTGCAAGCTTCATTTTTACGTGTAGCATCTAATTCCTTTCCATTTGGAGCAAAAACACCCGAAATTCCAGTATTTGCACATTGCACAAAATATACTCCATTTTCTACTGCTCTTACTCTACCCATATAGAAATGTTGTTCAAGTTCAATGCTATTTTTAAACCAACCATCGTTTGTGACCACAAATAAAATTTGAGCTCCATTATTTCTCAATTTTCGAGGTATCTGTGGTAGAGCAGATTCAAAACAAATTATTGAACCAATCTTACCTTGAGAAATTGGAAAAACTGTATATTTTTTACCTGCTACTACATCTTCTCTTAATAATCTTAGAGGACCAATATTACCTATAAATCTTCTTGCTGGCACAAATTCGCCAAATGGTATGGGGTGAATTTTCTCATATACATCTATCAGCTTTCCCTTTTTATCCAGTAAAATTACGGAATTATGTAAATTCCCCTCCTCATTTCTGGTAAAAACCCCTTTAAGAAGATTTGTTTTTATCTCACCAAGCAATTTTTTTGTCCAATTAAAATATAAATCTGTTTCATCCTCTATAAATACTAAAGAGGTTGCAGATTCAGGAAAAACAATTAAATCGGGGTTATTCTTTGCAGCTTCTATAGAAAGATTTTCCAAAATTTCTAATATGGAATCTATGTGTTGACCTGATATTTTTATACTCTGAGGTATATTAGGTTGTATCAGCGATATTTCTATTTTATTTAGATTTTCAAAAAAAATGTTTTTAGGATTATTGTTTAAAAAAGTAAAAAAACCGTATATAAGAATTAAAATAATCAAAATAATTGAGGAAAATAAATATTTTGAATTATAAAGCAACCATCTCTTTTTTCTGAAAAATCTTATTAAATGCTTTATAAGACTACCTAAATTTTTAAAACTACTTATCTGGAAAAGTTGAAGTGCCTCTAAAACAGTCATATTAAAGAAAACTATCAAAAAAGACACTCCGTAGACTCCAGTTATTCTTACTATCTGAAGCAAAGGCAGAAAAAAGTGTTGAGAGTTTCCTAAAATTCCCCATCCAAAAGCCAGTGGAGTAAGAGACCATAAAAATTCAAATATTACCCAAAATGTTGAAATTAAAAGAATTCTTATCCATGATTTTGTTTCTCTTAATAAAAGATGTAGAAAAAAACTAAGAATTGAAAAATAAATTGAACATAGTATAGTTAAACCTATCCATGCAATTGGAGTAACATACCAATTCCAATACATCTGACCACCAAAGAATAAAAAGCCAGTAATAAAACCCAAAAAAAATGCTTCTTTTTTTGTGCAATAATATAAAGAAAAGAGTAAAGGTATAAGTGCAATCCATGCTAAAAATCCGTATTTTGGAAAAGATACTGCCAGAAGAATTCCACTTATTACACAAAACACTATTAAGATATTTCTTCTCTTTAAAAATCTTTTTATCAACATCTCTTCTGCTTTTATAAATATTTTATTAATGAGATTGCTTCGTCGCTTACGCTCCTCGTAATGACAAATTAAAAATTTCATGTTTTTAAAGAAATCTGTGAATATGCATCTATATCTATATTACTTATCTGACCTTTCTTTAATTTGTAATAAGCAAGACATGCCACCATTGCAGCATTATCTGTACAATACTCCTTGGGAGGATAAATAGCATCAACACCATAAGATTCTGCTCTTTTTTTCATCTCGCTTCTTAAATAACTGTTTGAGGATACACCCCCAGCAAGTGCAATAGTTGGAACTTCGTAACTTAATGCAGCTCTTAAAGTTTTTTCCACTAAAACATCCATTACAGCTTTCTGAAAACTTGCAGCTAAATCTGGTATATTCTTTCGAGAAAGCAAAGTCTTATCCTTTCTTACCATATAAATGACTGCAGTTTTTAAACCACTAAAGCTAAAATTTAAACCTTTTTTCAGCATCGGTCTTGGTAATTTATAAGCATCAGCATTTCTATTAATTGATATTCTTTCAATAGCTGGTCCCCCAGGATAACCAATATTTAGAAATCTGGCTATTTTATCTAAAACCTCCCCGGCTGCATCATCTAAAGTTGAACCTAAAATTTCAAACTCATCATTCTCTTTTAAAAGGTAAATTGATGTATGACCTCCAGATGCAACCAAACTTACAATAGGTCTTTTAATATCAGGATTTTCTATAAAATTTGCATACATATGACTTAATACATGATTAACCCCAATTAAAGGAATGTTTAAACTATAGCAAATGGCTTTTGCTGCTGCCAATCCAATAAGTAGTGAACCAATCAGACCTGGTCCATTGGTTACGCCAACAGCAGTTAAATCTTTAAAATCCACATTTGCTCTTTTTAGAGCATGCTTTATTACAATATTTATAAGCTCTATATGTTTTCTTGATGCAACTTCTGGTACTATACCACCAAAACTTTCGTGTAGTTCTTCCTGTGTAGCTACAATATTTGATAATACTTTATGACCATCCTTTAAAACTGCTGCTGCTGTATCATCACAGGATGTTTCTATACCTAAAATTATATTTTTACCTATCAAAATATATATTCCCTTCTTTCAATACTCTTTTTAACAATTCTGTAATGTCTTCATTTGTGAAACTGATTATGTTTTACGTTCTCTCTCTAATTTTAGAATTATATTTTTATATTCATAATTTGTAATATCATCTACCACCATTACTAAGGCATCCTCACCACTATCTGAATAATATCCTCTTATTTTTCCAGCAGTAAAAAAATTAAATTTCGCATAAAATTTTTGTGCAATTATGTTTGACTGTCTTACCTCCAAAAATAATCTTGTTATCCCCCTTTTTATTGCCTTCCTGATTAATGAAATCAATAACAATGTTCCTATTTTTTTCCTTTTAAAGTCAGACCTTACCGCTATTGTAGTAATATGCCCACTTTTATTTTTTTTAACTATTCCTGTATATCCAATAACCTCGTTGTTCTTTTTTGCTACAAGATATATATTAGATCTCCTTCCTAATAATTGCGACACAAAACTTTTCCTACTCCATGGAGTTGGAAAAGTCTCAACTTCAATAGCATAAACCTGATCTATATCTTTAATACTCAAAGGATAAATTTTTATTTCACTTAAATCATAACGGTTCATAGAATGAAATATTCAATAATTATTCAATAATATATAAAATATGAATGAAACGGTTTATAAAAT
>Ga0180009_10001023_pt1 | contig 35214 bp, 30 predicted proteins | sample OS_PC_MetaG_FD_123537 | JGI IMG/M metagenome (GOLD analysis project Ga0180009, IMG submission 123537) | Groundwater microbial communities from the Aspo Hard Rock Laboratory (HRL) deep subsurface site, Sweden - OS_PC_MetaG | ecosystem: Environmental > Aquatic > Deep subsurface > Groundwater... | reverse complement strand
GCTGCTTTTGGACCGCCTCCCGGTCGCGGATCCAGCGCGCCACCTCCACCCCGGACATCCTGGGCATCATCCAGTCCAACAGCACCAGGGTCACTTCGGGGTGATCGCGGAGGACGGCCACGGCCTCTTCGCCATCGTTGGCGGTGAGCACCTCCAGCCCCTGCTGCTGCGCGGCGTGTTGCAGCACGAACCGGTTCACCGGCGTGTCATCGGCGATGAGCACCTTGTGCCGAGTCTCCGGAGGCGGCTTGTCCATTATGCGGTCGGCGGTGACACGTGCTTGATTGCTCATGGCTGAATTTCCTTCATGGGTTCTCAGCGTTCACGCGGCGATACCAACGGGTAGCCTATCACGGCCCTGGCCACGGAGGGCGCTCCCTGCTCGCTGCGCGTCAGACGTCGGACCTCGTCGTTCAGGTTGAAGATGTGATCAAAAAAACGGTCGATGCCTCGGACCTCGGCCGGGAAGGCGGACTGCATGGCCTCCCGGGCGCCGTCCCGATCCGCGGGCAGCCGGAAGAAGGTCGTCGCGTATCCGCCCGGCTCCGATCACAATGACGTTCGTTTTGTCCATGGCACCTCAGTGCTCACTTCACACAATCTCTGGCCCCGGCGTAGGAGGTGACGGTTTTTCGGAAGGCCGCGAGTGCCATTTCGCAGGCCATTTTCAGTCCCTTTTTTCCCTGGGCGGTGACGGCTGCGGTTTTCCAGGCGCTTAGCACCTGGTCGATGGCTTTTTCCATGGGGGCCTGCACGCTCGGCGGCATCTTGCTCTGGAAACACCGGTATACACGCACGTAGGCGTCACAGGCGGGTACACCGATGGTGGCGGTGGCTGGGGCGGGGCCTGTTTGGGAAGGGGGTTGTGTGGGCGGGCGCGGATTGGGCAGGGCCGGGAAGCAGCCCTTGGCCAGCGGCTGGCCCTTCAGGCCGCGGGTCATGGTTTCGTAGGCGCTTTTGCAGGACGCCTCCACGATGTCGCGCGCACCGGCGGCGGTGATCATCTTCCGCCAGGTGTCGGCCATCTTGTGCAGGGCCGTGGTGGCCGGGGCGCGGGCGACGGCGGGGAGGCGGTCCACGTAGCATTGATAGCCCTTCAGGTAGCGATCGCAGGTCTCCGAGCCGGTGCGCGCAATCGGCGCGGGGATCGGCAGGGGCTGAAGCGGGATGGGCACCGGTTGCGCTCCTGCGTCCGGGGTCATGGGCGGCTTCCCGTGGCGAGGGTCGGAGGGTGTATTGAAGGGGCGCGGACTGGGCGTGGCCGAGCTTCCGCGGGCGGGGGGTTCGGGCGCGTTCCGGGACATCAGGGCCCAGACGATGAGGGCCGCGGAGCCGGCCACCACAAACGCCAGGACCAGGATCCACCAGGTCACCAGGTGGCCGCGAGGGTGCCCCGCGGGTGGGGCGTTGGCTCCCCACTGTGGCTGGGGTTGCGGCATCCCATGACGGATGGGCGCTGTGGGCGTGAGCCCGGCGGGGGGGACTGCATTCGTGACCGCGGGCGGTCGTTGCGTCTCCACTGTGGACTGTTGATGCGTGGGTGGCGGCACCACCGCGGTGGAGGGCGGGATGGCCTCGCGCAGGGCTCCGGCAAAGGCATCGACGGTGGGCCAGCGCTCTTCGGGGTTCTTGGCCAAGGCGCGGAGCAGGACCGACGCCAGAGGGGGCGGCAGGCCCGGCGCGAGCTGGGCCGGGGAAGGGGGCATCTGGTGGAGGTGCGCTTCCAGAATCTGCTCGTCAGTGACGCCGTCGCAGGGCACCCGGCCCGTGAGGAGCTGGTACAGGAGCACTGCCAGACCGTATTGGTCCACGGCCGGCCCCAGAGTGGGTTCCGCGCGGCATTGCTCGGGGGCCAGGTACCAGAGGGGATTCGACTGCCCCCGGGGGGATGACGTCGGGGCGGCGGACGCCGGGTGGGCGGGCGTCGGGCGGCGGAATTGCAGGATGGGCGCGACGCCGAAGCCCAGGATCCGCGGCACCAGGGTGCCGTCTGCGGCCAGGGTGAGCATCACCTTGGACGGAGTGAGCGCGCCGTGCAGGCCGCCCTGGGCATGGGCCGCGGCGAGGGTTGCGGCGGCGGGGAGGATCCGCGGTGCGGCCTCTGAGGCGGTGTACGGGGTCTGGCGACGGGTGAGCTCCTGTTCGAGGCTTTCCCCCTCCAACAGCGCCATGGCCAGGGCGAGGAATTCGTCCTCCACGATGAAGTCCGTCACCCGCACGAGGTTCGGGTGGCGAATCCGGGTGAGGGTCTCGGCCTCCCGTTGGAACCACTCCCTCAAAGACGGGTGGTCGGACAACCGTGACGTGAGGACTTTCACGGCGGCGGGATTGCCGTAGTGAATGTGGTCTGCCCGGTAGACCGGGCAGACGCCCCGGTCGTCGATGGCATGTGTGAGTCGGTAGTGCCCCACTACCTGTCCAGTCAGGCTCTCCATGGGATTGGCTCCTGTGGGCTCGGAAGTTCAATATAGCCGCTTTGCCCCTGGGGATCATGATATGATTCCCAAATGATCTCCGGGGGAGGTCGGGTAGCTCGGAACACATCACGAGGCAACGTAGCATCGGAGGCGTCATGACGACTCTCTGGGTATTGGCCATGGTCGCTGGTCTTTCGGCAGCACCGGCCGCCCCGGACCGGCTCACGTCGGCAGAGGCCAGGTACATTCGACAGGTGCAAGCACGGTTGGCACGGGTGTGGGTTGGCGTCGTCATCCGCAAGGTCGCCCGACGTATGATCGAGACCGATCCTTTTAACGTGCCCGAAAGGGCGGTGCGGCTGCGCATCCATTTTTCTGGCAAGGGGGAGCTCGAGTCCGCCCGGGTGTTGCGGCCGTCGGGCTACAAACCCTTCGACGACACGGCCGTGCACGCGGTGCTGCTGTCGCACACCTTTCCCCGCGCGCCGCGATCCGTGCTGTCCGACAATGGCCACGTCTACCTGGACTGGACCTTTCGCCGGAGCCGACCCCATGTGCCCGCCCACCTGACCCGGGTCCATCGCAAGCTCTTTCCCACCCGGCGGGCGGTGCGGAAGTTTCTCCGTCAGGGGCGGTTCGACCGCGCCGTGGCGCGGCTGCGGCTGGCCTACCGCCAGGGGAACCTGGCCCGGGCTGCCCACGCCTTCGGGGTGGAGTTGATTCGGCTGGCCGCGGTGGGCGGCAAGGCTGTGGATGCCAAACACCTGGTGCGCGCGTTGGCGGATCCGTACATGCCTTTCGAAGTGTACCGCGCCATGCTGCGCGGCCTCGTGGGCACAGACACGCACGCGGCGGTGGTGGCCCAGCTCGTGCGTCGGGCCGATCCGGTGGCGGATCAGATCATCGCGCGTCAGCTCACCCTGCATCGCACCCGTCCAGAACGGGCCAAGGTGTTTCTGCGCGGGCTGCTGCAGCGGCCGTCGGGCGCCAGGTATGCCCTAGAGGCCCTCACGAAGTGTCTCGGCGCCAAGGACGTCGAGCTGCGCGCTGGCGCGGCGGCGCTGCTGCACACCCTGCCGCGACCCACCCTGCGCAAGCGTGCCGAGGCCGTGCTCGGCAAGCTGCTTCGGTCTGGGGACGATACCCAGCGCCTGGCCGCGCTCCAGATGCTGGGTCATAGGGCGCGCGCCGCGAGCTTGTACGGAGAGGTAAAGCGGTTGGCACAGGACAAAAAAACGCCCTGGACCCTGCGCCGGGCGGCGCTGCTGTCCCTGGGTGCGTACTCCACGCGGGACGCATACAAGCTCCTGCTGCTCAGCTCCTATCAGCGCAAGTATCCGCGGCTGCGATACGCGGCCTACGAGGCGCTGGTGGAGAGCAGTCGGGTGTCCAAGGGGCGGTGCTATCGTTTCTCCGAGGCCACCAAGAAGAGCCCATCGCGCAGGCTGCAGGAGCTGGCTGCCCGGGGCTTGGTGGTGGGCTGCCTGGGATCGATGCCCTACGCCGTGCGCATGGCGGCCCGGAGTCGACGGTGGCCCGTGCGTGCCGCCATCGCCCGCCACCTACCCCGCCTGGGAAAGACCACGGACAAGCTCCTGTTGCGCCTGGCACGGGATCCCATCGCGAGGGTGCGGTGGGCCGCTTATGGCACCATGGTAAAGCAGCGTCGGCCCGCGTTCTTTCCTGTGCTCGCCCGTCTCGCCTCGCATAAGAGTCTTCCCCTGCGGCGCCTCGGACTGACCTTCAGCAAGGATCCGAAGCGCCTCGCCAAGGGGCTCAAACAGGAGTCTGAGACCTCGAAGTGGTGGTTGGCCACGGCCCGACAGGCCATCGTCGCTGCGCCCGGGGTGGGCCTCCCGCATGTGATCCGGCTCCTCCACAAGCCCCGGTGGTCCGCTCGACTCCGCGCCGCCTGGATCCTGTTGGCCTACCCGCCGCCCGCGCAGTCCCCCAAGCCCTGATCGTCCGGATATCGCACTCCTGAGACGGATACCGCCCCCCAGGCGGACGGAATCCGGATCCTCTTGCGACGACGTCGTGTGATCTTCACGCCTTGCGCGGACGCACGCCTTGGCATCCATCGTGTAATGGCCATTGGAGCCAGGAGGTGCTCCATGCGTGTCTCGGATCTGCTGCGGTTTTTGTGTGTTTTGTCGACCCTGGGCGGGGGAGGGTGTCGGGCCTGCCCGCGCGCCCCGGCGCCCCGTCAGCCCGTGCGGGCGCAGGCGCGGGTGGTGGAGGTGCGGGATGCGGAGCGGCTGTGGGGCTACTGGTACGCGGCGCCCCGCGCGTGGCTGGCCTACGAGCTGACTGACGAGGTGCGGTTGTGGCGCCATGAACGCGGAGCCCGGGCGGCGTGGACCCGACGGGGACGTCGGCTGGTGCTGAACGGGCGGTCCATGGGCGTGGATCTGACCGGCCTGACCGGTGCGCGCGCGGCCCTGTGGTTGTGTGGCCGAGGGGGCTGGGAGCGCTGGGTCGTTTTGGAGGGGGCCGCGCTGACCCCGGCGGTGATCCGGTGCCTCGGTCGCGCCCGGCGGCTGGGGTTGGCGCTGGTGAGCTCCCCGGGAGAGCGGCTGCCCCTGAACCGGCTCAGCCCTCTGCGCGATGCCCTGGTGGCGCTGTCTCTCAAGGAGGCCGCGCTGACGCCTGACGGAATCACGCGGGTGGCGGGCCTACGACGGCTGGAGGCGCTCTCCCTGGCCGGGGTGCAGCTCGGATCCATGTCTCTGGATCCGCTGCGTGGCTTGCGCGCCTTGCGGCTATTGGATCTCACCGATGTGGACTTGAGAGAGCTGGGCTTCCTGGCGCGCCTGGAGGGACTGCGGCGACTGCTGCTCGCCGGAACCCGGGTCGCGGACGACGAGCTGGACCGCCTCGACGGGCTCGGGCGGTTGCGGGCCCTGGACCTGTCGCGGACCGCCGTCACGGATTTTGGCGTGGATCGGCTGACCGGACTGGCGAAGCTGCAGGCGTTGGATCTGTCCGACACGGGCGTGACGGATCTGGGGGCCGACCTGGTGGCCGGACTCGGGGGGCTGCGCGTGCTGCGCCTGGGACCGAATCTCACCGACGTGGGCCTCGCCCATCTGGAGGATCTCGCCGAGCTGAGGGTCCTGGCCCTGCGTCGAACCGCGGTCAGCGACGCCGGGCTCTCCCGGCTGGCGCGGCTGCGGTGGCTCGAGAGCCTGGATCTGGCGTGGACTGACGTTGGGGATCCGGGCTTGCGTTTCCTGCGGGGACACGTGCGTTTGCGGCATCTGGATCTGGGGCGCACGCGGGTCACCGGTGCGGGGCTCCGGCACCTGGAGTGGGCCCGCGAGCTCGCGGTGTTGATCCTGCGTTGGGCGCCCCTCGTGAGGCGCCATCTCGGCGCTCTGGCCAGGCTGCGCAACCTCCGGCGGGTGGATCTCACCGGCACCCGCTGGAAGTCGTCCCCCGCGGTTTACGGAGCGTACGCGACGGGGAGCGCGGCTCTGCCGGGATCCACACCGTCGTCGGCAAAGTGACAGCTTTCACCGCCGTACACAAAATCGAGGCCAGAGGCTTTTACTGCCATGTCGGCAGCACGGGCAGGCCGGGCGCGGGCTCGGCGAGGGTCGTTACCGACTCGATGCGCGTGGCGCCTTCCGCGGTGGCGAGCACGGGGACCAGGGCCTGGGGCCAGGCGAACCGCAGCTCCACGTTGCGGTCGGCCAGTGTGCCCAAGGGCTCCTCGAGGTACACCCGGTCCGCTTGCGTCTCCGCTGTCGCCAGCAGCAGGCCCACCTCGTGCAGGCTCCCGGCCCCGCCCTGAGCGTCCACCACGGTGGAATAGATGGCGCCGGTGCCATCGCCGCGATCGACCACCTCGGTGATCCGGAACTGGTTGGGGAAGTCTCGACTCGAGGCGGCCATCACCTCCCAGTAGCCGTTCGCCGCGGTGCGTCCGGCGGGCGGGGCGCCACAGCGCTCGCCGTTCATGGCTTGCGGCCCGTCGATGAGCGTTCCGTCGGGGCACACCGCGTTGACGCGGTTGGCGTGGGAATGCCCCACCAGGTGCAAAAAGACGTTCGCATAGCCGGCGAGCAGCTCCCGCAGCTCGGCCCCCGACATCGACTCGGCGGGGTTGATGAAGTACTTGCGCCACAGGGCGTCCAGCTCCACCTCGTCGGCGAAGAAGAGGGCAAGGATTTCGGTGAAGCCGTTGCTCGAGGCGATGCTTGACGAAGCGTGGTGGCTGGCCACCATCACCGCCACGTCGTCGGCCGCGGCCCGGTCCAACTCGACCACGAGCCAGGCGAGCTGGTCGTGCGCCGGATCGCCGGCCAGGGCCTGGTTCACCGAGCCGTCCGCGTTGAGCGGTGGCGTGAGCATGCCCGCGGAGCCGCCCACCTGGGAGCCGCTGTCGAGCACGATGAGCCGCAGCGGCAGGCCGGGCACGGGATCTGTGGTGTAGTTGCCCGTGCAGCGCTGGAGGTTCGGCGGGGTGAAGCCGTGTCCGGGGGGCGTGGTGTTCGAGTCGAATAGCACGTTGATGTAGCCGCAGGTGTCCAGGGCCGCCCGGTGCGCGTCCGGGACGACGGGCCCGGCGGTGAGGGCCTCGATGGTCACCTCGTCCCACAGCTCGTCGATATCCAGGGTCGGGGGATGCGCCACAAAGGCAGGCATCTGGGTCGGCACCAGCACGTTGGGCGCGCGGTTGGCGGTGCCAACCCCGGGCAGAGTGGTGTCGAGCTCCGCGAGCAGCGGCGTGAGCTGTGAGTAGTAGGGCTCGTTGTTGGCCTCTTCGATGAGCCCCCGGGGGAAGTTGCCGTTCACGTTGACGTCGTGGTTGCCCACCACTGCGTACCACGGCACACCGCCGGCGACCCCGCCGGCCACGAAGGGATCCCAGGCGTCGTTGTCCGGCCCGGGGATGGGATCGTCGGCGTCACCGCTGTCGGTGCGCACCGGGCCGCCGTCCATGACCGCGACGAACCACACCACCTCGTTTTCCTGGGCGTCCTCCGCCGAGTCGCCGGTGTGGATGAAAAAGTCGAAGGGGCGCTGCAGGCCGAACTGATTGGCCGTCTGGAGCTGGGCGTCCAGGAGGTGGGGCGCCAGGGGGCCCATCTGGTGGAATGCCGGCAGGGCGTCTCCGAGCATCGTGTACTTGTTCGACGGCACGTAGGCCGGGCTCTGTGTGTCGATGAGCTGCGCGTCGGACAGGTGAACGAAGTACAGCAGGCTCCGGGGCGCGGTCGCCGTGGCGTCCCCCGTCGCCAGATCGTCACGCAGCAGGTGGGGTTCCCCGGACTGTGGGTGCCGCTGCCCCAGCTCATCCATGGGGATCTGTGGGCGCCCATAGCGGTCCACGAGGAACTCGTCCTGGGGGTAACGCGACCGTCGGGTCTGCAGGAGCGTGGTGACCGTCACGTCGGCCGCGATGGGCACGTAGCTCTCGTCAAAGGCCGGGTCGGGGTCCACGAAGGTGACGTCGGGCAGCACCCGCGCGTCCACCGCCGCGTCGGGCTCGGGCGAGTCGCTGTGGTGAGGGCACCCCGACGCCGCCCCTCCCAGCACCAGCAGCCCCGCCCACCATACAGCCCCGACTCCTGCGCCGAGTCTACGGCGATGGCCCCAGACGTCGCCGCGCAGGCGACAGTTGGCGAGCACGCAGCTCCGTCGTTGTCGAAGGCTGTCACGCATGACCTTGATCTCCTTGCAGCGCACCGGTCTATCCTCGCCCAAATCTTGGTCTCCGCCAGCCCTTTTTTCAAGCGTGTCGAGCAGTGGATCCTGCTCCGCCCGCGGCAAGCTGCCCTGCGGTGTGGACTGCTCCGGGGTGTGGGGTTCGGTCGGCTATCGGCTCCGGTTGAAAGGGATCATGCTGGAAAAGGGGGCTTCGTTCAGGCAGGAGCGCTGCCTGCGAGCGTTAGCTGCTCTCGAGGCGGCGCAGCAGCGTGTTTCGCGCTTTGTCATGTGGGGCCTCACGGGCCTCGAGGTGCTTGGTGACCCGTGCCAGCTCCCCTGGGCGGTCGAAGATCCGGGGTAGGGACTGCACCTGTTCGTCCAGCCAAGGGCCGGGAATGAAACCCTTGAGGATCTGCTTCATCAGCCAGAACACCGCACCCATGGCGATCAGAACCCCTATTCCAATGCCTTCCATGCTGTCGATTGGAAAATTTAATACACCTAGGAACAGAAACAGGAGCAGCGCCCCGAGGACTACCGCGGGCAGGGCGCTGAGGCCATGGAGAATCCGCATCCGCGAATTCAGATGTGACGCAAAGGCAGCGACCCAGGGCTCCAGGGTCCGCGCGATCCACGCGTCGTGGGCCTCCGCTCGCAGCTGCTCCAGGTCGCTTGGGCCGGTCCAGTCCCGCAGCATCTGGCGCACTTCGGTCACCAGCGCGTCGTAGCGGTCATCCCGGATCAGCTCCCATTGGGAGAGATCCCTCCGAAGCGCAGACGCCTCCACCAGGGCCACGAAGCCGTCGCGGGTGTTGTCGAGCGGATGCTCGGCGAGCACAACGCCGTCGGCCACCAGGAGCATCCGGCCGCCGGTGCGGCGGATTTCGAACCCCAACTGGCACCGTGTCCCTTCGGTCGTGCATGGTGATTTTGCAAACACGTCTTGCAGCTCGAAGCCTCCGTCGAGCCGCTCTCCGTCGAGCAGGAGCGGCATGGGGGCGTATCGCGCGCGCTCGCGCAGCAGCGTCAGCTCGTGCGCGGGTGAGCTCGAGGTGTAGACAATCTCCAGTGTGGTGCCTGCTTCGGCATCGGTGGCCTCTTCGATCCGTTCTGGACCACCGTCGACCACCAGCCGTACCCCGTGTTTCCCGTCCCCGGACGTGAGCCTCAGGCGGGCCCCGCGTACCGTGACCGTGCCCAGCGCAAAGGCCAGACGGGCCCGGGCCCGCTCCTCGGGATCATCGTCGTTCGAGCGGAAAAACAGCGTCGAATGAGCCAACTCGGCGTCTTGCGTTGTGATCGGAGCGCCATCGAAGGACAGGTGTAAACTGCGTTTGTCGCTGCGGATCTCGAGCTTCGATGCGCCCTTGCAGACGGCCAGTTGCACGAGGTCGAGCACGTACAGCCCCTGGTCGGGGAGCCCAAACTCCGCCATGCGGCGGTGCGCTTCGGCGGTATCGATGGTGAACTTGCCGGCCTCCGCGACTCCGTCGGTGCGCAGCTGCTCGATGACCGCATCCACCGAAGGAGCCTCGGTAGATTTTCGGTCTGCTTGGTCATCTCTCTGGCTCATCGCTGGATTTCCCCATCCGCTGAGTGCGACCCAGGATAGCACGTGCTGGGGGGGGGGCTGGCTACCTGACGCATCTGCGTCGCGAAGCAGGTTGCCGAGGATTCGAATCTACGGTTCCTGGGGGTCGCCCGCCAATGCACTGCAGAGCTTGGTGGTGGGCTCATCGTTGTAGGTCACGCCGTACTGTGCGGCGCTGTCGCTGTGGGTCATGGCCGTGGCGGACCAACGTAGGGTACCGCCGTCGACCCGACGGTTGCGGTCACGCCCATCGCATGCGCGGGTCACGGCGCGCGACGTCGCGTCCTTGTCAGTCCCGGAGGGAGTGGATGAAAATCCGACGCCACAAGTCTCGCGCACGGTCACGGGGCGCCTCAACACCGCAGAATCCCACACGCCGGGTGCCGGCAGAGAGTCCCTCCGGGGATCTGCACCCGGCGGTCGGGCGGGTGGCTGCCGGGTGGGGCCCGTGGTATAGTCTGCTTTCGATACAATGGCACAGTGGCGTGGCGCGCGAAGGGACCAATCATGGCGCCGGCAGCGGATCTCGGGCTCGGGACGATCCTGAGCAACACCTACAGGATCACCGGGAAGCTCGGTGAGGGGGGCATGGGATCCGTCTATCGTGCCGAGCACCAGCGGCTGCCCCGCCCCTACGCCATCAAGGTTCTGCACGAGGCCGTGGAGCCCGACTCGGAGTTTTACCACCGCTTCCGCCGGGAGGCCGAGATCTGCAGCCGGCTGCAGCACGAGAATATCGTGGAGGTGGTGGACTTCAACTTCACACCCGACGGGCGCCCCTACATCGCCATGGAGCTGCTCGACGGCGAGGATCTCGAGAGCCGCCTCGAGCGCGAGGGGCGCCTGTCCGAGGCCCAGACCCTCGAGATCGTGCGCCAGGTAGCATCGGGGCTTGCCGAGGCCCACGAGCAGGGCGTGGTGCACCGGGACCTCAAGCCGCAGAACATCTTTTTGTGCAAGCGTCGCCAGGGGGGCGACCTGGTCAAGATCGTGGACTTCGGCATCTCCAAGATCCAGGGCTCGGTCAGCGTGCTCACGGCGGCCTTCACCCTGGTGGGCACGCCCCATTACATGTCGCCGGAGCAGACCGGCGCCGGGGACGGCAGGGTCACGGCGCGCTCGGACATTTACGCCCTCGGCGTCATCGCCTATCAGATGCTCTCGGGCGAGATGCCCATCGTGGGCGACAGTCTCGCCAAGATCGTGATGTCCATCAACACCCAGCGTCCCCGGCCCCTGCGAGAGCTGGTGCCCGGGCTCTCCCCGGCCGTGGAGGCGGTCGTCGACGTCTCCCTGGCCAAGGATCCCCTGCGGCGCTTCGCCTCGGTGACCGACTTCCACGAGGCCCTGCGTCGGGCGGTGGAGATCGGGGACCTCATGGGCATCTCCCCCCACGACTCGGTGGCCGCCACCGTGGCCGCCGGGGGGGGGCATGCGCCTCCGGGCAGCGGGGTCTCACCAGCCGTCGGGGAGTCGACCACGGCCTATGATCAGCGCGCCTTTCGCACACCCTCGCAGTCGGTGGCGGGGACGGCGCCGGTCACCGGTGCCGAGTACATGGCGCCCCCCGTGCACCCACCCATGCCCGGGGGGCCGGGCTCCCTGGCCGCGGCGGCTGTGGCGGTGGTGCAGTCGGATCACACGACCGGGGGCGAACCCCACAGCGCCACCGTGTTGGAGCGGCCCCTGGCCGCCGATGGCGCGGGCAACGCAGGCGCAACGCCCGGCGCGGGCGCGCCGGTGTCCAAGACCACCCTGTCGAGCGCCGCGGCCGAAGCGCCGCCATCGGTGCCGCTGCCCAGACCGGCGTCGAGCCGCCTCAAGGTGGTGGCCCTCGTGGTTGCGGTGGTCGTGCTTTTCGGCGGCGGCGCGTGGTGGTACATGCTCGGGGGTCGCAGTGGCCAATCGCGCTCGGGTGGCGGGGGCGGTGGGTCAGACCAGGCCGGGGCCGCAGGGCCGACGACCGGGAGCCCCTTGGCCCGACCCATGGAGCGCCCGCGCGTGGTCCCGGTGGAGCCGGGCGGCGCCCGGGTGGTGATCCGGCTCAAGGGGTTGCCCGCCGGGGCCAGTTGCCTGGTGGCCGGCGAGGCGGTGGAGGGCAACCCGCTGGTGCTTCGCCGCCGCAGCGCTCCGGTGCCCTTGACCTGCCGGGCGCCAGGACACCAGGCCCGGACCGAGCAGCTCGTGGCGGATCGCGACCAGACCGTCAACGTGACCCTCGAGCGACTGCCCGGGGCCGTGACCGCGCCTGGGCGCCCCCGGCCGCGCGCCATGGGGCCGCGGCGTCCCAGGCCACGGGCCAGGCCTCGTGCCATGCGCCCGGTGATGCGCCGAGGGGCCCGGCCCATCGACAGCGACATTCCCATCGAGTGAGCCCGCGAGGTTAGATCATGCAACGCGCACATCATCGATTCCCCTCGGCCCGCCGGGGTCCCCTGTGGCTGGCCCTCGTGGTGGGGGTGAGCCTGCTGGCTTTTGCCGGCGGGAGGGCCGAGGCCCGGGCCGGCGGGGCAACGGTGGCGCGCCAGTCCAAAAAGGCCCTGCAGCACTTCCTCAAGGGTGAGTTCGAGCAGGCCGCCAGGCTCTACCGGGAGGCCCACCGGATGAGCCGCGCGCCCAAGTACCTGTACAACATCGGCCTGTGCTACTACAAGCTCGGGCGCTACGGACCGGCCCTGCAGCAGCTCCGGAAGTTCCAGCTCGATGCGGGCTCCTCGGTGGCGGCGGCCTATGTCCACGGCGCCAGAAAGAAGATCGCGGAGATCCTGCGCATCACCCGGCTGGTGAGCCTGGACGTGGAGCCCGCCGGGGCGCGCATCGTGCTCGACGGTAGACCGCCCGTGGAGGGACCCATTGCCGGGCAGATCCGGCTGCGCAACGGCCAGCATACGCTGTTGGTCACCCACGCGGGCCATCTCACGGTGCAGCGCGCCTTCCGGGTGGGGCCCGGGCAGCCCGACACGGTGCGCGTGCGGCTGCGGCGCTGGTCGGTGCCCCCGCGGCGGAGGGCCGCCGACCCGGGCGGCGCTGGTGGGCCGCGCCCTCGCCGGCGGGCCACCACGCTCCCGCCGCATCCCCGGCCGCGCCCGCGGTCCGGGCGGAGCGTGGTCTGGCTGGCCCTGGCCGTAACGGGCACGGCGCTGGCCGTGGCGGGCGAGGGAATGGCGTGGGGGCTGTGGGCGGCCCACGCCGGGGGGGATAAGACCGGCAACAAGACCTTTGGCTACCTGTACTACACAGGGCATGCCCTGGCCGTGGTGGGCGCGGCGTTGGCCGTGACGGGCTTTGTGCTGCACTTCAAAAAGCCGGCCGAGCGTGCCCAGGGCCGTCGGATCCGCTGGACCCCGGTGGTCTCCGCCGGCCCGCGCGGCGCCTATGCGGGTGTGGGAGGGACCTTCTGATGACCAGAACAATCCTGACGGTTGTCCCTGTGGCGGTGCTGCTTGGTTTGGCCGGCTGCTGGAACTTCGATGGCCACGAGGGCGGCAACAACACCAACCTCAACAACGACAACACCAACGGCAACGACAACACCAACACGAACACCAACACGAACAGTGATCCCATCACCGGCGAGTTCCAGGAGAGCTATCTGCTGTCGGGTGAGCGCAAGCTGGACCTGCTGTTCGTGATCGACAACTCCGGGTCCATGGCTGGCGAGCAGGCCCAGTTGCGGGCCAACTTCGGGACCCTGATCAACGAGCTGCGGGACATGTTCGGAGGGCTGCCGGATCTGCATGTGGGGGTCACCACCACGGATCTGGGCACAGGCATGTTCCAGATCACCTACTGCCAGATGGGCGGTGACGCGGGAGCCCTCCAGACAGGCCTCTGCGCCAACCCCACGGGTGCGCCCTACATCGTCGACACCGAGCCCCAGGGTTGCACCATCGCCAAGAACCCGGACAACACCTGCACTACCCATGACTGCGTGCCCACCGATTGCGTGGCCGAGCCGTCGTCCACCTTCGTGGTCGACAGCGCCACGGGCTGCCCCCGCTGCCGCAACTACGGCGGCGAGGCGCTCGTGGACGTGTTCTCCTGCGTGGCGGATCTGGGCACCATGGGCTGCGGGTTCGAGCAGCCCCTGGAAGCCATGTACAAGGCCCTGGACCCGGGCAACATGACCAACGCCGGGTTTGTGCGCGACAATGCCTATCTGGCGGTGGTCTTTGTCACCGACGAGGACGACTGCTCGGCGGCCGATCCCCAGCTCTTCGACACTACCCAAATCGACATCGGTTCCACCCTGGGGCCGCTCACAAGCTATCGGTGCTTCGAGTTTGGCATCACCTGCGACATTGACGAGCGCACGCACCAGGGACTGAGACAGAACTGTGTGCCCCGGGAGGACACGTCCGCGATGCTGCATCCCGTCTCCCGGTATGCCAATCAGCTGCTGGGCCTCAAGGACCGCCGCATGGTGGTGATGGCCGCCCTGGCCGGGCCGGCCGCGCCCAGCGCCCAGGGGGAAGGGTACGACGCCGTCATCGGACTCGACGGGATGAGCAACCCGCAGCTGCAGTTCACCTGCACCACCACAATGGATGGCGCGGTGCCCGGCATCCGCCTGCGCAGCCTGGTGGAGCAGTTCAACGTCCCGGGTGAGCTGTCGAGCTGGGCCTACCGGTCCATCTGCGACACCAACTACGACGCCCTCCTGGGGGGCGTGGGCGACAAGCTGGATCAGCTCATGGGCACCCGTTGCCTGCCGGCCGTTCCCGCGGGTTGCGCCGACATCGGCGCGGAGCTGGCGACCCCCACCCTGGCCTGCGGGGCCCCCAATCCCTGCGTGGCCCAGTGCACCGCGGTGCAGGTCTCGAGCCGCTTCACCCCGGGGGAGCTGCGTACGGCCCTGACGCCCTGTCTGCACGTGCTCGCGGACGGATCGGTGGATCCCACCAACATCGACCCCACCCTGGCCTATTGGAGCGGCCACCCCGAGACGCTGGACTCGAACCTGCCGGTGGAGGCGTGCTGGCACATCACGCACGAGCCGGGGTGTACCCAGTCGAACCAGGCCGCCGTGGCGGTCTCCCGTCAGACCCTGCCGCCGCCGTCCACCTATGTGGAGCTCTCCTGCGACCACCTGTATCCGACGGAAGCGGACTGCGAAAACGGCATCGACGACGACCAGGACTGCCTGGATGACAATGAAGACCCCGACTGCCAGTGATACAGGCACTGGCGGTGCGGGTGGCGCGCTGCGGGTGGCGCGGTGCGGGTGGCGTGGAAACCAGTTATGAATAATCTCGCCGTGAGAGCCGGGGCACTCGCCATTGTTTTTGTCGTTGCCGTGGGGTCTGTGACAGCTTGTGACGGTCCGCTTCCGCGCATGGAGGTGACGGGTGTGGTGTCGGGGTGCCAGATGAGCGGCTTCACCGATGACGCGGGCATTACGCACTGCTTGTGCGACAGAGACGGCAGCAGCCCGGGCGCCACGGTCAACGCTTACCTCGGCTGTGACTTCTACCCTGCGGACCCACCCGCGAACAGCGCGGTGGCCGACAGCCTGGGGCGCTACACAATGTCGCTGCCCGCCGGCCGCTACGGCATCTATCACACCGCCACCTGCGCCGACATCCCGATTCCCGGCTATGAGGTCTACCACTCGTGCGAGGATGTAGACGGGGATCTGGCGCTGAACATCGACGCCTGCTCCGGCATTGGTTGCATCCCGAACCTCTATCTGTACCCGGAGACCCCCCGGTGGGTGTCGGTGGGTTTGCAGCCCGGTCGCGGCGCGATGTTGCTCAGCCATTTTCCTGCCTTTGACGGTGCGCTCCAATGGCGGGCCTTTGTCGAGCCGGGCAGCCGGATCATGCAGTCGGAGCCCGGGTTTCTTTATTACGAGGCTCGGGTGGGCAAGCCGCGACCGCCGCAGCAGGGCTGGGTCGTGCCGGCGCACGGTTTTCGGCAGTGGGCGGAGTGGGTTTTGCCGCAACTCGGTTGGCCCGAGGCACCGCAGCGAGACTTCCTCGCCGCCTGGAGGGAGCGCCTGGATCGACCCTATGCGCTGGCGATTCGGGTCATCCCGCCGCAATGGTTGGAGCAACGCGTGGGCTTGCGCATCGTCCCTGAGCCCGAGCGTTTGTACCGACATTGGTTCTTCATCGAGCGGGCGCGCCCCGGGCTCCGGCTCAGTGCGCCCCGCACTCCCGCCTTTGACGACGCGCCCAGCGAGCTCGTGGTGCTGGAGTGGGGCGTGATCAAACAGCTGCCCCGCAAGTAGGCATCTTTGCGGACCCGGCCACGCTGGCCTATCTGGGCGGAAGCAACGCCACCGGGACGTGCGATCCTCCGGTCGCCCCTGAATGCGCGCGCGAGGAATCCGACCCGCTCACCCCCGACACCAACGGTCTCGGCGCAATGTACTGCGGCCCCTTCACGACCATCTGCGAGCCACAGAGTGCCGAGAATCAAACAGGCCGCCCGCCCGTCCAGGTGCACACGTCTCCGTCCGGGAGGTTGCGGATTGCCACCTGGCCCGGGGCGACGGTTCAAGACCAGACCATCGAAAACCTCGGCAGCGAGGACTGCAACAACGTCGCTGACGACGACGCGGATGGGGCCGCGGACTGCGATGACCCCGATTGTGACAACACCACCAGTTGCGGTGGCGAGTCAGTGACCTTCGATATGGATGACGCCGACGTTAATGTGCCCACCGCGGGGTTCGCGTTCACCCGCAAACCTGTGACCGTCAGTGTGGAGCAGGAGCGCGACGCGATCCTGGAGGAGCTGCGGCAGCGATTCAGCCCGTCCAACGTCGCGGTCCGCAGTGTCGGAGCGACCGCCATTGTGCTCAACGGGGTGGACTCCGTGGTGGAGATCAAGCTGGCCATCGACGTTCCCGACGCCATCCATTTGTCGACCTTCCGTGACCAGCTGGTGGCCACGGTGCTGCGTCGGTCCACCAACGAGCTGATCAATCTGCCCGGGACCTTCGGCCTGGCCGCCACAGCCTTCATCGCCTCCTTCTCGATTCAGTGCCGCACACCACCAGTAGGCGGCCCCATCCTGGCCGTCATGGGAGCCACCATGAACCGCGCCTACTATGACGCCGCCGATGGGAGTCGGGCCTTGCTCGTGGCCGACGCCGCCAACGGCAGCGGCCTGGCCGACGCAAGCTACAGCCTCACTGCAGAATGCGAGGTGCGCGCAGAGGTCCTGCCGACCCTGGTTGTGGACATGATCTGGGTAGTTGACGACTCTTTCTCGGCGCAGCCGGTTCGCGCGAGGTTGGCCGCGGCCACGCCTGCCCTCTGGAGCGAGGCAATCTCCCTTGGCCTGGACTTCCGCATGGGCATCGTGGACATGCAAATCGACAACAACGGGATATTCTGCACCGCCCAAGGGCAGTCCAACGACTTTTTTCTCACTCCGGCCAACCTGAGCCAATTCGAAGACTGCGTCCTGGACCCCACGGGATCTCTCAACGTCGGAAGCGGCCAACCCCACGGTATTACCCAAGGCTACAACGCCATCCTGAACCACTTACCCCGCGCCAACTTGCCCAACCGGATCCGCTCCGACGCACAACTCGCCGCGATCTACATATCGGACGAAGCAGCCCGCGAGGTGCAGCTAAGCTGTGGCGCGTCGCCGCCGTGGGACCCGGCTTGTATTCAAACCGAGATTCAACCCACGCTGAATCTGTTGCAGGGCATCTCCAATCCTGAGGGTATGGGTACGGCCCACGCCGTTGTGGGTCCGCCCCCCTCGGGCTGCAGCGAGGCCGTGCTGGGCGGCGGATACATCGACATCGCCAACGATACAGGCGGTCAGGTCTTCTCCATCTGTGCGTCGGACTTTGCGGCCACTCTGCGGGTTATCCTGCAAAACATCCAGCCTACCTCGTCGTGATCCGTGATGGGGCGCTGGCGCAACCCAGCCGTTCCGAAGGATATATCTACTACACCGCGCGCAACACTCTCCTGTTCAATCCCCAGCCCTACGGCCAACAGGGCACCGTGGATCTGGTTATCAGCTACGAGCGCTGGATCGCGCCGTAGCGGGGAGAGAGGCTCAGCCGGGATCCACGCCGTCGTGGGTGTCGTCCAGGATCGGCGGGTGGCTGCCGTTGGGGTCGTTTCCGGATCCGCCGCAGGCCGCGGAAAACAATCCGGGGGCCAGCAGCAGGACCGCCAGGGGGAGCAGTCGATTTTGCATGATGACTCTTTCGTTGGTGCCTCTGATGGTACACACGGGTCGGCCGGCTCGCAGGATTGCGAGAGGGGCAGGTGACGCTGGCGCGTGGCTCGGGTATCCGCTATAGGTGCCCCTGGCGGTGGCCACGGGCCAATGCGCACCCCGCCGGATGGTGGAAGGATCCCGAACCATGAAGATCACGCTCATCCAGCCGGCCATGGGCCGCGAGAGCGAGCAGAATGGCGAGTCGTGGAAGATGGAGCCCCTCTCCATGACCGCGCTGGCCGGGCTGACGCCGCCGGAGCACGAGGTGGTCTTTTACGACGACCGGGTGGAGGCGCTGCCCTATGACGAGCCCACGGACCTGGTGGCCATCAGCACCGAGACGTACACGGCCCGGCGGTCGTACCAGATCGCGACGGAGTATCGGAAACGCGGCGTCAAGGCGGTCATCGGCGGCTACCATGCCACGCTCATGCCCGAGGAGACGGCGGGGTTCTGCGACGCCATTGTGTTGGGGGAGGCCGAAGAGGTCTGGCACGAGGTGGTGGCGGACGCGGCCGGGGCCGGGGCCGGGGCCGGGGCCGGGCTTCGGGCGCGTTATCAGGCCCACGGCCGCCCCAACCTCGACGGGCTGACCCCGGACCGCTCCATCCTCGAGGGGAAGCGCTACATGCCCCTGGGGCTGGTGGAGTCGGGCCGCGGCGGCAAGTCCGAGCGTGACCTCTGCTCCGTCCCAGCGTTTTACGCAAAGTCGCATGTGTACCGCCCGCCGGCGGACGTGGCTGCGGAGATCGCCGCCACCGGACGCAAGCTCATCTTCCTGGTGGACGACAACGTGGTGGCGGATTTTGACCACGCCAAGGCGCTGTGTCGCGAGCTGGCGCCGCTGAACGTGTACTGGATCAGCCAGGGGACCCTGAACGTGGCCAAGGATCCGGAGCTGCTCCGGGAGCTGCAACGCAGCGGCTGCATCGGGCTGCTCATGGGTTTTGAGTCCGTCAACCGCTTTGCAGGTTTTGGCGGAGCCCTCGACAAGATCCGCGACCACGGCATCAAGGTGTATGCCACCTTCGTATTCGGCCACGACCACGACACGCCCCAGCTCTTCGAGGACACGCTGGAGTTTGCCATGGAGCAGAAGTTCTTCGTCGCGGCCTTCAACCACCTGCAGCCCATTCCGGGCACGCCCCTGTACGCGCGCCTGGAGCAGGAGGGGCGGCTGCTCTACGATCGATGGTGGTTGGAGCCGGGCGTGCGCTTCGGCAATGTCATCTTCCGCCCCAAGAACATGGAGCCCGACGAGCTCAGCGAGCGGCTCATGGATCTGCGGCGGCAGTTCTACAGCTACTCCAGTATCTTAAAGCGCGCGGCGGAGTTTTCCGCCAACGTGGCCAATCCGGCGTCGGGGCTCTTTTATTTCCTCATCAACGCCATCCTGCGCAAGGAGATCGATGAAGAGTGGGGGCTGCCCCTGGGCGACCTCTCCATGCCCGACCCGGTGCGCCAGATCGTCCATCCGCCGATCAAGGCCGTGCGATGAGCTTTCCCCAACTGCGCCTGGCGAGCGGGCGACACAAGCGTCTCGAGGCAGGTCATCCCTGGGTCTTTTCAAATGAGCTCAAGGCTTCGGGACCCGGAGCGGTGGGGCCCGGAGGGGCGGAGCCCGGAGCGGCGGAGCCACCGGAGGCCGGCGGTCTGGTGGAGGTCTGCGGGGCGGACGGCCGCACCCTCGGCGTCGGGCTGTACCATGCCCACTCGCTCATCGCCGTGCGGCTGCTGGCCGGCGCGGACCGGGACGTGACGCTGGACGTCCCCTTTTTTGTGAAGCGCATCGCGGCGGCCCAGCAGCGCCGCGAGCGAGCGCTGGGGGAGGCCCAGACGGGACCGCCCGCGGGGTATCGCGTGCTGCACGGAGAGGCGGACGGCTTACCCGGCGTGGTGGTGGATCGATACGGGTCGGTGCTGGTGGTGCAGGTCGCGTGCCTCGGCATGGAGCAGCGCAAGGAGGCGCTCTACGACGCGCTGGAGAGGGTCTTTGCGCCGCGGGCCATTGTGGAGCGCAACGACACGGTCTGGCGGAGCCAGGAGGGGCTCGAGGCCCATGTGGGCGTGGTTCGCGGAGCGCTGCCCGGGGAGGTGACCCTGGTGGAGCACGGGCTTCGTTATGCGGTGGACGTCCTGGGAGGACAGAAGACCGGCTGGTTCCTGGATCAGCGCGACCACCGGCTGGCCATCCGCCCCTACGCGACGGGCGGTCGCGTGCTGGATCTGTGTTGCTACCAGGGCGGCTTTACGTGTAACGCCCTCGCCGCCGGGGCCCTCTCCGTGAGGGCGGTGGATGTCTCCGCGCCGGCGCTGGAGCGGGTCGCAGAGAATGCCGCGGCCAATGGCTTGGATGGCGGTCTGACCGTGGAGCAGGGCGACGTCATGGACCTCGCCGGCGGGGGCCCACCGGGGGGCGAGCCCTTCGACCTGGTGGTGCTGGATCCCCCCAACTTCACCCGCAGCCGCAAAGCCGTGCCTCGGGCGCGCAAGGCCTACCGCAAGCTCAACGAGGCGGCCCTGCGCTGGCTTGCCCCGGGCGGAGTCCTGGCCACGGCCTCGTGCTCCCACCACATCTACGAGGACACCTTCCTCGAGATCCTGCAGTCCGCCGCGGTTCGGTGCGGGCGCCCCGTGCGGGTGTTGTATCGCGGTTTCCAGCCCGCGGATCACCCGGTTCTGCTGGCCATGCCCGAGACCCGCTACCTGAAATTCTACCTGGTCCAGGTCGCTTGGGAGCTGGTCCCATAGAACGTAAGTGCCTATTTACTAGGCTGAAAACCAAGCTGTGTGGTGGAATTGTCGTGGCTTGACGACGCTGAACTGTGCTAGAGTCGGTATCCTGATTGTGGTGTATGGGCTGCGTGGATGGGCGTAAGGAGGAATACAGCATGGATGAGTCGTTGCGCCTAGTGCTCGAGCGGCACCTGAGCCGGATCAATGTGGACGCCATTCTCCGGAAGGTGTACCAGGCCGAGCAGATTGAGCCGCAGCGAATGACAGCCGCGGATCTGGAGCGGATCTTTCAGAATTCACTGTTCACCGCGGTGCGGATGTTTTGTGACCCCCGTCGGCTCCCCACGGTGATGCTCGATCTCGCCGATCTCATCGAGAACATCCCCGTGCCGCCTCGCCGTTCTTAAGGAGAGAGTCCTTGGATGTAGACGCCCGTGGCTTGAAGTGCCCGCTGCCCATTGTCCGGCTGACCAAGGCGGTGAAGCTGGCGATGCAGGGGGACAAGATCCAGATTCAGGCGGATGACGCGGCCTTTGAGCCGGACGTGCGCGCCTGGTGCCGAAAGACCGGCAACGCCCTGGTGAGCCTCACCCAGCAGGGAAAGGACACGGTGGCGGTGATTCGAAAGGAGGTCTTGTGACGGGAAGCGCAGCCGACATCGCTGAGCTGAGGGAGCGCATCGAGCGTCTCGAGGGGGCGCAGACCTCTGACCGTCTGAGCCTCTGCGTGTTCAGCGGCGAGCTGGATAAGATCATCGCCGCGTTTGTCATCGCCACGGGCGCCGCCGCGTCGGGCATGGACGTCAAGATGTTCTTCACGTTCTGGGGGACTGCGGCGCTGCGGGATGCCAAGAAGCGGGCCGACAAGAGCCTGGTGGGAAAGATGTTCGGCTGGATGCTGCCCAGGGGAACCCGGAAGCTCAAGCTCTCCAAGATGCAGCTGTTGGGCATGGGCCGCGCTATGATCCGGTCGATCATGAAAAAGCAGGGTGTGGCCTCCGTGGAAGAGCTCATCGAGATCGCGGCGGAGCTCGAGGTGCAGATCCTGGTCTGCACCATGAGCATGGAATTGATGGAAATCAAACGCGAGGAGCTCATCGACTACCCCAATCTGGACTTCGTGGGGGTGGCCAGCTTCGTGGAGCTCGCCGCGGATTCTCGTTCCACCCTGTTCATCTGAAAGGCACCATGGCACAACACCTGATTATCCTCTCCACGGGGCGCTCGGATAACGGCAAGAAAGCCACCCTCGCGCTGCAAATCGGCATTGGCGCCCTGGCCGTGGGCGATGATGTCAACCTGTACCTGGCCATGGATGGCGCCTGCTGGGCCTTCAAACAGTGCTCAAATGGGGTGTGCGTCCCTGGGGATCGACCGGTCTCGGAGTACGTCGTAGAGTTCCAGGAGCTCGGGGGCAACATCATGCTCTGCTCCCGCTGCGCCGAAGGTCTCTGCGGGGAGCAGTGCCCCAAGGAGCGCGACCTGATCCCCGGCGCCGACTACGCCGGCATGGCCACCGTGGCGGAGCTGGCCTGCGAATCCGTCGTGTACACTTTCTGACGACCCACATCGACGCCCGACTCCTGGTATAATCGACGAGCGCATCGATTCGCAGGAGCAAACATGGTCCAGGGCATAAGACGGCAGGGTTGGCTCGGGGTGGCAGCGGCAGCGCTGTTGATGGCGGCATGTGGCCCGCATCACGCGGGGGGCGGCCCGGGGGACGAGTGCGATGCCGACAGGCCCTGCGCTGACGGGCTGACCTGCTCGGTGGACGGGGTCTGCGTGGCGCAACCCGACGGCGGCGCAGGGGATGGCGGCGAGAACGGGGATGGGGGTGGAAACGGGGACGGTGGCGGGAGCGCGGACGCGGGATCCGACGGGTCCACGGGGGACTGCGCCGACGGGCGCGACTACTGCGGCACCGTCTGCTGCGACGACCTTGAGATCTGCTACTCAGACAGCTGTATCCCCGATCAGGGTCAGTGCGAAAACGACAGCCAGTGCCAGGAGGACAGCTACTGTGAAGAGGGTGTGTGCGTGCCCTACGGCCAGGGTCCGCGGGGACCCTTCAATCCCGGCTGCACCCAGCTCTCCATCGCGGGGCTCTTTCAGCCCGGGATCCAGTGCGAGTGGCTCGGCCCACCGGCGGGCGACCCCTATCCCGGCCACGTGCGGGTGCTCTCGACGCCCACCGTGGTGGACTTTGACTTCGACGACGACCCCAGCACCATTGAGCCGTCCATTGTGGTGATGACCTACAACGGCAACGACGGCTCGTCGGGCTGCTACAACGGCGCTTTTGGCGTCATCCGGGTGCTCGACGGCGCCACCTGTGAGCAGCAGTACAACGTCGGCACGAGCCTGAACGGCTGCAACACCCCGGCCCTCGCGGACCTGGATCAGGACGGCCGCGCCGACATCATCGCCCATGACTGTAACGGCGGCATCGAGGCCTACCGGTATGACAGCGCCGGCGACACCTTTGTCTTGCACTGTGCGGGCCCCCTGGGCTGGGCGGCCCAGGCCAGCGGTTGGTCCGGGCCTTCGGTGGCCGACCTGGACGACGACGCCTCGCCGGAGATCATCAGCGGTGGCATCGTCTACGACGCCAACTGCAATGTATTGGATCAATCCCTGGGGCTCACCGGGCACATGTACTACACCGCCGGTTACCCGGTGGTGGCGGACCTGGACGGGGAGCTGGACAGCTTCGGCCTGCCCACGGTGGAAATGGCCACGGGCTCGGAGGTGTACCGCTTCGACCGCACCAGCCGCACCTGGCAGGCCGTGTGGACCGGGGGCAGTCTGCAAGGCTACATTGCCGTGGCCGATTTCGGCACCTACACCGCGGATCCGGCCCAGGACGACCGACTGGTTAAAGACGGCGTGGCAGAGGTGGTGTCCATCCGGGCGGGCAATGTGTACATCATGACCTGGGAGGGGAGGGTGATCTACGGGCCCGTGCCCCTGCCGTCGGGAAGCGGCGGCGGGCCGCCCACGGTTGGCGACTTCGACGGCGACGGCCTCGTGGAGGTGGCGGCCTCGGGATCGGACTCCATCGCGGTGTTCGACCCTGACTGCGTCGGCCTGCCTGACATGAACCGTTGCTCCTCGCTCAACACCAACGGCATCCTGTGGTGGCAGCCTTCCCAGGACCACTCCTCGAACATCACCGGCTCCTCGCTGTTCGACTTCGAAGGGGACGGTCGGGTGGAGGTCATCTACGCCGACGAGGTGTTCACGCGGGTCTACGACGGCCAGACCGGCGAGGTGCTCTTCAGCCAGTACCACTCCTCGTGCACCTGGAATGAGAACCCCATCGTCGCGGACGTGGACGGAGACTTCAACGCCGAGCTGGTGGTGCCGTCCAACACCAACTGCTCCATTACGCCCACCTCCGCCGGGGGATTGAGCTACCCCACTGGCCCCAACGGCTACGCCATGGATCCCATCTTCAAGGGGCTGCGCTGCGAGATCGGGGCGGACTGCCTCAGCGGGAGCTGCGACTCGGGGTTCTGCCGCTGCGTCGCCGACACGGACTGCACCACCGGGGGCACGGGCTCGGGCTTTGTCTGCGCCGCGCCGCCGGCGGGGACCCCGGGCACGGGAAATACCTGCCGGGCCGAATGGCGCGGCGCCTACGACGGCGTGCGCGTGTACGCGGACGTGGCCGATCGGTGGGTGGCCTCGCGTACCATCTGGAACCAGCACGCCTACAGCGTGACGAACATCGAGGAGAACGGGACCATCGTCCCGACCTCCCAGTGGGTGCAGAACTGGCTCACACCGGGCATGAACAACTTCCGTCAGAACGTGCAGGGCGACACCAACGCCACGTCGTCGCCGGACATGACCGGCGGCCAGGGTGAGCTCCTGGAGTGCACACCCACGGGAGACGCGGTGCTCGGTGTGCGGGTCTGTAACCGCGGCACGCAACCCGTGGGGCAGGGGGTTCCGGTCAGCTTCTACGATGGCGACCCGTCCGGTGGCCTGCTAATCTGCACCGTGCAGACCACCGGGATCCTTCTGCCGGGCGCCTGCGAGAACCTCAGCTGCACCTGGCCCGACGTGCCGGGTCCGGCGAACCCCGCGGACGTCACGGTCGTCGCGGACGACGACGGCACCGGTACGGGCCAGAACACCGAGTGCGTCGAAGGCAACAACGAGGCCGTCATCCCCGGTGTCTTCTGCCAGGTGGTGGGGGTCAGGTAGCGCCAGCCCCCCGGGATCCCCGGGGCGGAAATAATTGTGTCCGTTTCCCAGGGGCCGCTCCACTGATGGGGTACAGGTCGATCGTACCCCGCCGTGTGGCCCGGCGGACGACGGCCGAACACGGAACTTTCAACACACGGGCGTGGCATTGAACTGCCCAACATGATGGGGCGGCGCCGGAATGGGCCGTCACAGGGAGGAACGATTATGCGTAGAATTCTGTCTTTGGCTGTGGTGACCGTGCTCATGGCGGTCGGTTGCGGAAATCCGAGTGACCAGGGCGAGCTCTCCCAGGACAAGAAGCAGATCATCCAGGCTGATGCCAATGGGCATGACGTGTGCGTGGCCATGGGCTTTCCGTCGGGCTGCGATCTCTGCCTGGAGCTCGGCTACTACGGCGACGGCATCTGCGACATCGCGCTGATCCTGCACGGGCTGTGCGAGGGTCCGGACTCAGACTGCGCCTCGTCAGAGATAGACTGCGCCAACGGGGTGGACGACGATCAGGACGGCGCCGTGGACTGTGCCGACAGCGACTGCGCCTTTACGCCGGCCTGTATGGCCTCCTGCGGAGACGGCGTCGTGAACGCCGGTGAGGAGTGCGACGACGGCAACTCGGTCAACGGCGACGGCTGCTCCAACATCTGCCTCCTGGAGAACATTACGCCCACCGAGCAGTGCAGCAACCAGATAGATGATGACCTGGACGGCCTCGTGGATTGCGCTGACCCGGACTGCGTGAACGCCGCCGTTTGCGGGGCGACCTGCGGCAACGGCATCGTGGAGGCGGGCGAGCAGTGCGACGACGGCAACACCGTGTCGGGCGATGGCTGCTCGGTGAGCTGCACCATCGAGATGGTCAACACCGAGACCAACTGCATGGACCGGGCGGACAACGACGGCGACGGGCTCGTGGACTGTGCCGACCCCGATTGCGCCAACGACGCCTTCTGCCGGTGTGGCAACGGCGTGGTGGAGGCCGGCGAGACCTGCGACGACGGCAACAACACCGACGGCGACGGCTGCAGCTCGAGCTGCCAGGTCGAGGTGCTGCCCGAGACCCAGTGCGCCGACGGCATCGACAATGACGGCGACGGCCTCGTGGACTGCGCCGACAGCGACTGCCAGAACGATCCGACCTGCGGTGGAACGTGCGGCAACGGCATCGTAGAGGCCGGTGAGCAGTGCGACGACGGCAACGTCACCCTGGGCGACGGCTGTGACGACCGCTGTATGCTGGAGACCGGTGTCGAGATCTGCTCCGACGGCATCGACAACGACCTGGACGGTCTGGTGGACTGCGCGGACCCCGACTGCGCCGGCGCCCCCGGTTGCCCGTAACATTGCGCTCGCTTTGACCGCTCACCCGTCTTCAAGTGGGACCTCGGCCCGGGCTTCGGTTCGGGTCCGGGTCCTGACTTCAGCTCTGTCCCAGACGATACGCCGATGTGATATATCAGGATGATTGTGTCCATCGTCGGTCGTCATGGCGCCAGGCTGTTGGTCCTCGCGGTCCTGCTCACGGTGGGCGGGGCCTCCGCCCATAGCCGCGCTCCCAAGGCGAAGACCCTCGTCTTGCTCGCGGCCAAGAACCGGCCCCACCTGGCTCGACGTGCCCTCCGCGCCTTGCGCAGCCAGCTCAGCGACACCTCTGTGGCGTTACGGGTGGTCTGGGTGAAGCGGCTCGCGCCGTCCCGGGCGGCCCAGCTCGCCCGTTCGAAAAAGCAAGCCGCGAAGCGGGGCGTGCTGGCCGTGGCCTGGTACGATGCCAGCCAACCCAACGAGATCCTCATGCTCGCCGCGCGCACCGGACGCCTCGTGGTGCGGCGGGTCACGGGGGCCTCGGTGGGCGGCCGCTTCGAATCTCTGGCCATCATCGTGCGGACGTCCATGCTCGCGCTGTTGGCCGGCCAGCCGTTGCCCCCGCAGCCGCCCCCGCGACGCCGGGTGGTTCCGCGCCTCCGGGTGGAGCCTCGCCGGGTGGTTCCCCGCCGCCGGGTGGAGCCTCGCCCTGTTCCGCGCCTCCGGGTGGAGCCTCGCCGCGTCGTGCCTCGACGTCGCCCCGCGCCGGGCCGCCGCACAACCCCGCCGGCCCGCCCCGGGGCCTGGCGCTTCGGCTTCGGGCTGGAGGCGGGCTATTTCCTGTCCGGCTATTCCGTGGACGCAGGTGCGGTGCATGGCGGTGAGCTGGCTGCGATCTTCCATTTGCGCGCGGGCTGGGAGCTTTTGCTCAGCTACCGCGTCACGCAGAAGGTCACCGGCCGCATCGCCAGCTCCCGACTGGACCTGCAGTCACATCCCATCGGACTGGGAGCCCGGTGGCGCCATCACTGGGGCCGCTTCGGGCTGGGCCTGGCGTTGTCGCTCTTAATGGACTACGCCACGCTTTCCACGGCGATTGATCCGACCACCCACACGTCGAGCACCGACCGCGGGGATCTGCTTTGGTCGGTGATGCCCATGGTATCAGGCACAGTGGCCCTGGCCCGGCGGATCCAGGTGGTCCTCTCCGTGGGGGCGCAGATCGGGCTCAATTGGCGTCGGTATGTGCTCGACGAGCAGTCCGCCACGCTGACGCTGCTGCATCCCTGGCCCGTGCAACCCTGCCTGATGATAGGCCTATCGGTGGACATCTTCTGAATGCGTGTCCCTGGGGAAAAAAACCGTGTCCGAAAGTGCGTGGCCGAGCCCACTGAATCCATAGGATGTTGAGCGTGTCGCCGCTGTCACCCAAACAGGCTGATGCCTCGCCCGACCGAGATCTCGCGCTCGCCAGGGCGGCGGGGCAGGGAGACGTGCGCGCCCGGCAACAGCTGGCGGACCGGCTCTTTGATCGCGTGCGCGCCACGGTCTCCTATCTGGCGGGCGGCGACCCGGACAAGGACGATTTGGTGCAGCTTTCGTTGATAGAAATTCTTCGCTCCGCCGGCAGCTTCCGGGCCGAAGGTCATCTGGAAGGTTGGTCGGATCGAATCACCATTCGCACCTCCTTGCGGGCCCTGAAGACCCGGCGACGTCGGGACGAGGTGCTGCACGCCGTGGATGACGCCGAGGTGGCGCTGGAGCGGTTGCCCGCTGAGCCGCTGGACAGCGCCGGCGCCGGCGGCTCGGAGTTGGAGCAGGAGGCCCAGCGTCGGCAGCTGCACGGTCGGTTGGCTGTGCACCTGAGCCGGCTGGATCCCGAGCGCCGCGCCGCGGTGCTGCTGCGTTGGGTACATGGCCACAGCGTGGAGGAGGTCGCCGAGATCACCGAAGCGCGCGTGAACACGGTACGCGGGCGATTGCGTCGCGGCAAACGGCAGCTCCGCAAGCTGATCCTGAGCGATCCGATGCTGTGCGGGTGGGAGCCCTGGGTGCACAGATGAGTGAGCCCCGCAACAGACGGAGTGACTGTGAACGCCTCGAGCGGCTGGTGATCGAGTCGGATCTGGAGTCGCAGTCGGACGCCGAGCGGGCCTTCCGAGATACACATCTGGCGTCCTGCGCCGCTTGCCGGTCCGAGCTGGCTGTGCTCCGGGAGCTGCGGTTTGATGGCACGGCTCCGGCGGCCGCGCCCCTGGATGAGCTCACTCGTCGCCGCGCCATCCATGACATCGTGGCGTCGGTGGGGCAGGGGATCGCGCCGGTGGTGAGACCTGCCCGGGAAAGCCGGATGATTCGGCGCTGGGTGTGGGCCTCGGGCGCCCTGGCGGCCTGCTTCGTGGCGGCGCTCGCGGTCACCTTCTGGCCGCGTCCCGCGCGGTTGCTCATGCCCGGGACGGCTTCGAGGCCGGAGGTTGTGGCCGGGCGGGTGCTGCTGCGCTCGGGGAACGCCCTGTTGCAGCAGTCCCCGCTGCGGCTCAACGATCGCGTGCGATCCGGTCAGCGTCTCGAGTCCCGCGACGGGCGCGCCGCCCTGCGTCTGCCCCTGGGGAGCACCCTGCTGGTGGGCGCCGACACGGAGCTCTCCGTGGAGCGTCTGGCCAAGGACCGCGTGCAGCTCCGCCTTGCCCGCGGAGAGCTCCTGGCGTCAGTGACCCGCCGACGGGAGCGCCAGGTCTTCGAAGTGCGAACCCCCTCCGGGCGGATCACGGTGAAGGGTACGGCCTTCTCCCTCTACGCCACCGAGAACTACACGGCGCTGCGGGTGTTGCGCGGCGTCGTGTTGGCACACGAGCCGGGCAAGAAGCCGCGGGAGGTTCGGCCCGGTCGCCTGGTGGTGTTGGGCATGGCCGTGGCGGCTTCCCTGTCCCCCCGCCTGGGCGCGGCCGGTCAGCGGCGCACCGCCCGGGTCTTGTGGCTGCTGCCCACGGCGGACGCGGTGCGCCACCACGCGACCCTGACGATCCGTACCACGCCCCCCGGGGCCTCGGTCCTGGTGGACGGCACCCCCGTGGGGATCACACCCCTGGCGGCCCGTCTGGAGCCCGGTCAGCGGCGGGTCACGGTGGAGCTCGCCGGGTACGACACCGTCCAGGAGTCCTTGGAGCTCGAGCCCGATGCCACCACCGACCGCCTCTATGAGCTGAAGCATCGGGTCGTGGTTTCGCGGCGCCCGGCGCGGCCGGCGTCCGCCGAGATTGTCCCCCAGCGACCGACCCACCCCAAGACTGTACCTTCCCCCGGCGGGCCCACCGCGCGGGCGCTGCTGGAGCGCGCCCAGACTCATCGCACGGCCCGCCACTGGTCTGGTGCCACCCAGGCCTATCGCGAGCTCATTCGACGCCACCCGGCCACGCCTGAGGCAAGCGCGGCTTGGGTTTCCCTGGGCATCATCCTGCTCGGCCCGGGCCGAAACACGGCCGGCGCCTTGCGGGCTTTTGACCGCTATCTCGCGTTGACCCGGAGTGGCGATCTCGCCCAGGAGGCCAGCTACGGTCGCGCCCGGGCCTTGCGTCGCCTGGGTCGCACGGTGGCTGAGCGCCTTGCCCTGCGCGATTTCGTCAAGCGCTGGCCCCGGGCTTTGCAGGCACCCCAGGCCCGGAAACGGCTTCGCCAACTGGCCAGTAGTCGCGTAAAATGAGACCCTGGAAGTCGCCCATGAACACGCTCACGCCACGGCTCATCGCCGCCACCCTCGCCACCCTGGCCCTCCTCTGGCCGAGCTGCGTGCCGGACCAGGTCATGATCGAGCGCAACGGCGCCCCGGTGTGTGGAGATGGTGAGATAGAGGGCTCGGAGCAGTGTGACGACGGCAACACCACCGACGGAGACGGCTGCAGCGCGACTTGCCAAACCGAGGCCGGGGTGGAGATCGCCTGCGACGATGGTGTGGACAACGACCTGGACGGGCTGGTGGATTGCGCCGACAGCGACTGTGCCAACGCCGCTGTTTGTACGGATGTCTGTGGCGACGGTGTCGTGGGGGCGAGTGAGCAGTGCGACGATGGCAACACTACCAACGGCGACGGCTGCGACGCGCGCTGTATGCTGGAGACCGCCGTGGAAGACTGTCGCGACGGCGTGGACAATGATTCAGACGGTCTGGTGGATTGTGCCGATCCGGACTGCGCCGGTGCCCCGGGCTGCCCCTGAGCCGCAGCTCACGTCGCGCTTCGTTTTTGGGCCGATTGTGCTACCATGAATCCTGTCATGCGTTATCGCGCTGTGTGCTTGTGGCTGGGAATCTGTTTGGCGGCCTGCGGCGGCCGGACGCCGGGTAATCAGGTCCCGTCCCCCGATGGGGGGACCGGCGACGCCGGACTCCCTGCGGACTGTCAGCAGTGGACCGGGGACCTGGCCGCGGCGAACCGCTTTGCCATCAACCGGCTCGGCCTCGGTGTGTCCCTCAACGTGGCCGAGGGCACGCTGGACCAGGTGCGCGAGGTCGGCGACCAGCGGTTCGTGTCCTTTCATGTGGACCGCATCTGGTACGGCAAGAGCTTCCTGGAGGGCCACGACACCTGGGTGGAGGTCGATGCGCTGGAGCTCGCGTCGCTGACGCTGCCGGGCAGCTACGTCATCAGCTTCCGCGGAAACAACTTCCCATTGTTCGACGACACGCTGCAGGACTCGGTGTGGTGGCACACAATGGCGCTCCTGCCGTCGGCCGAGCGCGAGGGCTACGGCGCCTTTATTGGTTACCAGAGCCGCCAGACGCAACTGGTGGCGGTGGTGCGCATCTCCGACCAGGACGCGGACCGGACGTGGTTCGAGGTGATTGAGCCGCTGCTGGGAGCCCCCCCGCCGGTGTTCGGCGACAACTGGAGCCCGTCCACCTACCCGGTGGACTTCCCGCCGCCGTCGAATACCGAATACATCGCCAGCGTCAACGGCCTCAATGAGTACGGCGGGCTGTGGGTCGGCAGCGTGCTGGATTTCCGGGAGCACACCCCTGCCAATCGCGCCCTGGTGGAGGCTGAGCTCGCCGCGCCTCTGCAGTTCTGGGACCCGGACGCCCGGGTGCAGTCCGATGACTATCGACTCGGGTGGTTGTACAAAATCGCGCCCCACGTGCTGGCCACCGAGGTGTCCGGTATCGCGGACGAGTGCTGCACCGGGGCCGGGGGCACCTTCGTGGCCCACGACATCGGCGAGGCGTTGCAAGGCATCACGGCCCGGGCGTTTACCATCACGGGCGGACACGCCTACTACGGCCCGGAGACCTGCGGCGACCAGTACCTGCTGGCCATGCACGGCCTGGACCTGCTCGAGGGGTTTGATCCAGGGGATCTCGCCTGCGACGGCACGGGCGTCATCGATGCCAACGGCCCCTTCACCATGCCCTCCCGGGCCCTGCAGCTGGACGACACCGCCGAGAATCGCGGGCGGGTGACCGACTGGCTCGCCTCGGATCCGGCCGTGTTCCGCCTGCATCCGCCGGACGTGCCCGTGCCCCCCGAGCACGTCCTGCAGGAGGCTCCCATAGCCGTGTGGTCTGTGCCAGTGGAGGCGGAGCTGGCCCTCCTTGCCGGGTCCTACCTGTCCTGGATCACCATCGATCAGGTGGAGCACATTCCCGCGTCCGACCACTTCGAGGTCACCTTCTCCACGACCTTTACCGAGCACCGTTTTGATCACCAGACCGTCTACCGCGCCAAGATCGCCTTCCAATGCGGAGACCCCCGTCTTTTGGAGGAGGGCGCCGACTGGCTCGCTCCCACCCTCTTCGATGACAGCCTCTACCTATCGGCCGAAGATCCCATCCCCTACAATTCCGGGTTTATCGTCCCGGGCCTCCTGCTGCCCAACCACTCCCACATCCGCCAGATCATCAGCGCCGTGGCCTCCGAGATCTGATACATCCCCCTGCGCGACTACTACCAAATGAAGTGACCCGCGGGCTGACGCCTTGCCTGGGATCCCCACCCTTGTTCGGGAGCCGCAGGGCAGGTATTCTGGGTGCAGCCCAAGCGGCTGAGGGAGGACCATGAGGAAGCTACTTCGCTGGCTATTTACGACCTCGCTCGTCAGCGCTGATGTCGGCCTGTTGGTGATGCGCCTCAGCGTTGGCCTGCTGTTGGCCTTTGCCCACGGAGCGGACAAGGTGCGCAACCTGGACGCCTTTGTCGCCCAGGTGGACAAGCTGAACATGCCCTCCGCGCAGTTTTTGGGCATCTGTGCCGCGTTGGCGGAGTTTCTGGGCGGGCTCCTTTTGGCCATCGGACTGTGCAGCCGCGGGGCCGCAGTGGCAGTGCTGGTGACCATGGGCGTGGCGGCGTTCCGGGTGCACGGCGGCGATCCCTTTGCCAAGCAGGAGCTGGCCATTGTCTACGGGATCGGGGCCCTGGCGCTGGTGCTCGCGGGCCCGGGCCGGATCAGCCTCGATCATCTGTTCTTCGGTCGCGAAAAAAATGTCGCGCCAACGCCGACCGAAACAGAGACTGCGGGGAAAAGCTCCGGAGTGCCCAAGGTGGCTTCAACCACCGACTGGCTGGGGTCCGGTGCAATTCACGCCCCCGTGCCCCCACCCACCCCGTCGAAGAAGACCAAGGATACCGTGGTCGCGAGGCCCCCGAAGCTTCCGAAGCCTTAGTGCCTGCAGGTCACGGAGATGTTGCGGCTTCTGGTGACGTGGTCGATGCCGTCCCCAACAAAAAATAGGAAACGGCCACTGTTCGTACGTGAGCATAGAGTGTAGCCGAGGCCACTGTCCTGGACGCAGCTTTTTCCGTGGCCCTTGTGGAGCGGGCCGCTCCGCCGTACCATGCGAGCCCATGTTGGACGTGACCCCGGATATCTCCCTGAACGAGAATGAGGTCTATCTGACCTTCGTGCGCGCTTCGGGGCCGGGCGGCCAGAACGTGAACAAGGTGAGCACGGCGGTGGCGCTCCGCTTCGACGTGAAGGCGTCGCGGTCGCTGCCCGAGGCGGTGAAACAGCGGCTGATCGCCATCGCGGGACGCCGCATGACCTCCGAGGGCGTGCTGCTCATCAACGCACGCCAATATCGCACCCAGGAGCGCAACCGGCAGGACGCCATCAATCGGCTCGTGGCGCTGATTCGCCAGGCCGCTGCGCCGCCCCCGCCCCCCCGCCGAAAGACCAAACCGTCCCGGGCGGCCCGTCGGCGTCGGCTGGAGGGCAAGCAGCACCAGAGCGAGAAAAAACGCCACCGCGGTCGGGTGCAGTCCGACGACTAGTAAGCTTCATGCGCGCCCCTAAAGACAACCACCCGAAAGACAACTATGCCTGCCAACCGTGACAAACCCGCCCAGGCGGCCTCGGGCCCGCTCTTCCACTTCTTCTCTGGCAAGGGCGGGGTGGGCAAGACAACGCTCGCGGCGGCCACGGCGGTGCACCTGGCGCGCTCGGGGCTCAAAGTGCTGATCACCTCCACGGATCCTGCGCACTCCCTGTCTGACGTCTTTGACCGGGACATCGGCCACCAGGGTGCTCACATCGAAGAGAACCTGCACGCCCTGGAGGTGGACTCCTCGAAGCGGTGGGCCGAGGCTACGGTGACCCCGGATGACCCGTCAGGGGTCGGGCGCAAACGGGGTCGGGTGGAGCGCGCCATGACCGACGCCATGAAGATGCTCGGGGATGCCCCCGGCGTGGACGAGTTCATCTCCCTGGAGCTGCTGCTCGAGACCATGACCTCGGACGTCTATGATACCGTGGTCTTCGACACGGCGCCCACAGGCCACACCCTTCGCCTGCTGCTCCTGCCCGAGATGCTGGACGGCTGGCTCGGACGCATGCTTTCGGTGCGCAAACAGCTCTCCCGCGTGGGCAGCGTGCTCAAGCGGCTCCTGCCAGGAGGCAGCGCCGGCGAGGAGCCGGACCTCGGCGCCAACCTCATGGACGCCCGCGACCGCATCCTGCAGGCGCGGGATCTGATCACCGATACGGAGCGCACGCTCTTTGCGCTGGTGACCATCCCTGAGGCCATGTCCGTGCTGGAGACCAGCCGCACCATGCAGCAGCTCGGTGAGCACGGGATCCCCGTGAGCGTGGTCATCGGCAACCAGGTGCAGCCTACCTCGGACACGTGCGAGCACTGCCAATCCCGGCGCACCATTCACGAGCGGGAGATGGAACACCTGGCGCAGGTTTGCGGCGAGGTGCCCCTGCGCCTCGTTGAGTCCAAGCCCTACGTGATCCGCGGCCCCGACGCCCTGGCCAAGCTGGGCCGGGAGCTGTGGAGGGAGCGCTGACGCCACGGCGCTCGCTGCGCGCCGTGAAGGCGCACGACTATTGGGTCAGGGCCCGGTGCAGCCGGCCTGTGATGGGGTGCGCATCCGTCGGGCTGTCGGTGATGAGCACACGGCCGCCGTGGATGGCGCTGTGTACGGGCGCCACCAACCACAATTTGCCGTTTACGTACAGCGCCTCGAAGTGGCGGTGCCGGGCAAGTTGGCTGGTGCGTCGGGCGATGCGTTCGTGCAGCCGGGGCGCGAACCGGATGGAGACCCCGGTGTAGTGGCCACGATAGTCACGGTAGGTGCGGTGGCGGATCCGGCGCACGTCTTTGTCGGTGAACCACAGGGGCTTGGGGCGCTCGAGCACCACATAGGTCTGCTGGTCGTGTCTGATGGTTCGGGCAGCCTTGGGGGGGGACGTTCCCCTGGGCAGGCGCCAAACGGCCACGAGCTCGGCCTGGAAGGGGCGAAAGGTCTGGTGCTCGTACTCGTCGATGATGTCGGCGAGGGTGGCGGCGCCCAGCACCACCGCGGCGGCCAGAGTGGCCACGGTCACGGCGACCCTTCGAGGCTTGGAATGGGGAATGATCATGCCCTGTCCAAGGGCGAGCCAGAGGCCGCCGAAGCCGCCGGCCAGGAGGCCCAGCAGCGCCGGCCAGGGCAGGGTGGCCGGGTGATGCGCGTAGGCTCCCTTCGGCAATCGCACCGCCACGTCCGGGCGCGTGGCGATGAGTAGTGCCACCCCGGCCAGGCTGGCAAAGCACAGCAGCCCGCCTGCCGCGCGCACGAGCCTCCGGCGGGACCAACCGCTCGCCACGGCGAGGCCCATGATCAGCGCGACG
>Ga0180009_10001022_pt1 | contig 35218 bp, 32 predicted proteins | sample OS_PC_MetaG_FD_123537 | JGI IMG/M metagenome (GOLD analysis project Ga0180009, IMG submission 123537) | Groundwater microbial communities from the Aspo Hard Rock Laboratory (HRL) deep subsurface site, Sweden - OS_PC_MetaG | ecosystem: Environmental > Aquatic > Deep subsurface > Groundwater... | reverse complement strand
TGCCACGTCTGCGAATACCATCGTTAAGCCGTGTGCGGGAAAACCGCAAGCACGGTTTGAAAGGAGAAATTGGAAACAGGTCCGCCCTTAGCGGATACTGCGCCAGTAACTACCAATGAAAAGGGAAATATTCGTCGGCCGGGTCGGCATCGGCGGGGCCCATGCCATTTCTATCCAGTCCATGACCAATACCGCGGCCGAAGACGTTGCATCCACTCTGAAACAGATCCGGCGGCTGAAAGGCGCCGGCTGCGACATCGTGCGCGTGTCCGTCCCGGCGAAATCGGCGCTGGCGGCTTTCGGGAAGATCACGGCGCGATCGCCCCTGCCCGTGATCGCCGATATTCATTTTGATGCCGCCCTGGCACTGGGGGCTATAGATAACGGCGCCCACGGCATCCGCATCAATCCCGGAAACATCGGCGGCAACGAGAAATTAAAAGCCGTCGTGCGCCTGGCCGCCCAGAAAAAGATCCCCATCCGCATCGGAGTGAACGCCGGTTCGCTGGAAAAAAAGTATTGCCGGGCCGGGCTGTCCCGGGCCGAGGCCATGGTCGCTTCCTTGCTTGACAAGGTCAAGTTCATCGAGGACCAGCATTTTTTTGACATGAAGATCTCGTTGAAGTCGCACGACGTCAGGGAAACGGTGGCCGCCAACCGGCTGGCCGACCGGCAATGCCCTTATCCGCTGCACCTGGGCGTCACCGAAGCGGGAACTTTTTTTTCGGGCAGCATCCGATCGGCTATGGGTATCGGCAGCCTGCTGCTCGACGGCATCGGCAACACCATCCGCGTCTCGCTGACCGCGAATCCGGTGCGGGAGATCAAAGTGGCCCGGCAGATCCTTATGGCCGCTGGACTGGCCCGCAACGGTATTGAGATCATTTCCTGTCCGACCTGCGCCCGCACTCCCGTGGACCTTATCTCGCTGGTGAAAGAATTTGAAGAAAAGATCGGCCGCCTCCGTTTCCCCTGTCCTGTGCGCGTGGCCATCATGGGCTGCGAAGTCAACGGCCCGGGCGAAGCCAAGGACGCCGATATCGGCCTGGCTTTTTCAAAGCGGCACGCCTTCCTGTTCAAAAAAGGCAGGATCGTGGGAAAAACCAATGCGGCCAAAGGCCTGGACTGCCTTGTTGAAATGGTCAGTGAACTACAAGTGGAGAAACAGCATGGCTGAAATCATCCGTTGTCCGGCTTGCGGCGTTAACAACCGTGTTCGTGATGATTACCGTGGCGTGCCCTTGTGCGGCAAATGCAAGAAACCGCTGCCGCTTGCGGATACACCCCGCTTGCGGATCCTGACAACTGACAATTTCGAATCCTCGATCCGCCTGAATCCCCAACCCATGCTGGTGGATTTCTGGGCCAACTGGTGCCAACCCTGCCGCCAGATGGCCAAGGCGTTGGAAAAATTGGCCGCCGCTCAGCCCGGGATTACCTTGGCTAAGGTCAACACCGACGCCGAGCCCGGACTGGCTTCCCAGTTCCAGATCTTCAGCATTCCGACCCTGATCATGTTTGTCAAGGGCCGCGAAGTGCACCGCGTCAGCGGCGCCATGTCCGAAAGTGAATTGGCGGCGGCTTTCCGTCCCTGGCTGCAGAAAAAAGCAGCGGAATAATTCAGAGGCAAGCGCCGGCGGCTACTGCAGGTATTCGGGAAAAGATATCTTCTTGAAAAGGTTCAAGGCGTAGTTGTCGGTCATGCCGGCAATGAAATCGATAATTCTGACGGCCACGGAATCTTCCCTGGGGTAGGGGTTGACGTAGGCCTGCGGGTCGCGGCCGACATGGGCATGGATGGCCAGGAGGATCTCCCTGGTTTTCTCCTTTTCGCTCAGCCGCTCGAGGCGGAAATAGACGTTCTGAAAAAGAAAATCCCGCAATTTGAGCAATTCGGCAAAGACCGGAGCGGATGTGGTGATGATCTCCAGATCGTTCTTCAGGGTTTCGTTGATGACGTCGATGACGATGGTGTCGATGCGTTTGGCGTACTTGCTGCCCAGGAGCTTTTTGCTCGATTCGGGGATATCGCCGTCAGAAATGATCCCGGCGCGCTTGGCGTCGTCGATGTCGTGGTTGACGTAGGTGATGATGTCAGCCAGGCGTACGATCTGGCCTTCCAGGGTGAAGGGGAGCAGCTCGCGTTTTTTGGGGATGACTTCCCCCTGGCCTTTGGAGTGTTTGAGGATGCCGTCGCGGACCGCCGCGGTCAGGTTCAGTCCCAATCCCTCGTTCTCCAGCTTGTCGATCACCCGCAGGCTCTGTTCGTAATGGCGGAAACCGCCGGCGCAGAGTTCATCAAGGACCGCTTCGCCGATGTGCCCGAACGGGGTATGACCCAGGTCGTGGCCCAGGGCGATGGCCTCGGTTAGGTCCTCGTTCAGGTTCAGGGCCCGGGCAATGGTCCGGGCGATCAGGCTCAATTCCAGGGTGTGGGTCAACCGGGTGCGGAAATGATCGCCTTCCGGGGAGATGAATACCTGGGTTTTGTGCTTCAGGCGGCGGAACGCTTTCGAGTGCAGGATGCGGTCGCGGTCGCGCTGGAACTCGGTGCGCACCGGCGACGGTTTCTCCTGGCGTTGGCGACAACTTTCGCTGCTGCGCGCCGCCCGCGGGTGCAGGACATTGTTTTCCCGTGCTTGCAGTTGGGCGCGGATATTTTTCACGGGTTGCTCAAAAGATCGGGGCAGCAGAATGAATCTTCGCTGATCTGCAGCGGGCAACCGCAGCCGCAGGTGGAAAGCCATTCGCATTCCCGGCACTTGTCCATGGCCCAGTCGCGCCGGCGCAGGGAAACCAGAAAATCGTGCTGGTAAATTTTTTCGAAGGGATCGTTCAGGATATTTCCCAGCGGGTGAAAAAAACTCTGGCAGGGGATGACTGTGCCGTCGGGCTCGACGGCCAGGTTGTATTTGCCGGCCGTGCATTGCTTGACGCCCAGGTCGAGTTCTACCGGATTCAGTCGGCAATACTGGGTCGGCGTGTACCAGGTGAGCCTCATCCCTTCCTGTCCGGCCCTCTGCTGCAGGCGCTTGATGACGGGTAAAAGTTCCGCTTCGCTCAAGCCGGGGTCCTGGTGGCGCGATTTTCCGGCCTTGATGATGGAGTTGACAGCAAAGGATCTGACTCCCAAGCTTTCCAGAAAGGGGACGATCTCTTCGATCTGGCCGTTGTTGGCATTGGTGATCGTGCTGTTGGTGAGGACATGGATGTCTTGTTCGACGGCGTTGCGGATCCCTTGCACGGTTTGAGCGAAGGAGTCGCTGGCGACCATGCGGTTGTGGACCTCCTCCAGGTGTGATTCCAGAGTGATCTGCACGTAATCCAGCCCGGCTTGCTTCAGTTGCTTGACAAAGGCGGCATCGGCCAGGCGCACGCCGTTAGTCAGCAGTCCGGTGATGAGGCCCAGGTCCTCGGCGTAGGTGATCAGTTCGACCAGGTCGTCGCGCAGGGTCGGCTCACCGCCGGTAAAGTCGATGTGGGGGATGCCCTGGTCCCAAAGGATTTTTATGATTCTTTTCCATTCGACGCTGGTCAACTCGGTCGATTCACGGCGCTGGTTGTAACAGTGGGAGCAGTTGATGTTGCAGCGGTAGGTCAAGGCCAGGTCCATGCGGTAGGGGGCCGAAACCGGCGTCTGAAAGGCTTCGATCTTGTCGATGCCGAAAAAAGTCACCGGGCAGATATCGCTGCGGTTGATTAGCAGGTCGATCTTTTCCAGCACTTCCCGGTAGTCGCGCCCGGCTTTGGCCTGGCTGATATGGAAGGCTGCAGCCAGCCGGCGGCGGCTTTCATGCTGCGAGGTATCGTCGAGAAAGTATTTGATCATGGCCGCGGCCGTGGCGTTGAGATAAACCACGCGGTAGGCATCGACCATCAGAATAGCCGTCCTGTCCTTTTCCACGCGCAGGTGGATGCGCTTGGCGCCAAATTTTTCACTGTTGTAGTAATGGAACAGACCGGGAGCCGGGAATTCAGGAAAGCGTATGCGGGCATAGGCGCGCAGCAGCAGCGGCGTAAGCAGAACCATCACTGCCAGGAAAACGAACAGGGCCGGAAGCAAACCGCTGGCGTTCTCGTAGCGGTAAACGTCCAGGCGCAAGCCCAGGAAACGGCCGCGGCTGAAAAGCTGGGCCGCGGCAGCGGCGGCAAAAGCAGCGACAGCCAGGGTGACCAGCAGAACGGCGATCGCCTTTTTTCCAGAATAGGTCTTCATCGGCCGCCTCCGGCGCAAGCGCAGGCACAGCCGGCGCAAGCACAGGCACAGGCGCAACTGCTGCCCCCATGACTGCCGGAGCCCGATGATTGGGCTACCGGCGGTGGATTGGTCACTTTGGTTATGGCCGAGGTAAAAGCGGCGCTCTCGCCGATCAGGGCGCCTGAAAAAACCTGCAGGGACTGAACGAAGCGGCTGGCCGCGCTGCTGACGGTCTGGCCGTAGCCTTTCCCCGGGACCGTGCTGGCGCCCATTCCCGTGGTTCGTTGCGGGAAATGGCGGTACCAGTAATCGCGGCTTCCCGGAGTGAATAGCGCGTCTTCGGTATAAGGACCCAATTTGTTTTCATATTCAGGGTCCAGGGTCAGCCATTCCAGGGAAGCGGCCAGTTCCTCGGGAAGTTTGTCGGGCGGAGAGTTTTTTATCTGCTCCCAGGCCTTGTTCATGATCGACAGGTAGTACATGTTGGTTTCGCGCCGGGAAAAGCCGGTCATTTTTTTTTGTAAAGCGGTGATCATGTCTGTAAACATCTTGCGTAATAGTGTCTTGTTTAGACGGTTCTCGCTGTCAATGGCGGTAATGAAGGAGGTTTCGTATTCCTGGAGTTCCAGTCCTTCCTGCTTCTGTTCATGAAAGCGGAAATCCTTGGCTGTTTTCTCCTTGATGGCCATTTTTTCTTTTTTAAGCAGCCCGAAAACGATGAGCAATAGTACTTGGGGCAACGGCAGCTCCTGCAGCAAAGCAGCTTCCGGCGGGGTCAGGCCGCGCTTGATCCCTCCAGACTCGATGCCGATACGCGGCGGCAGGTATTGTTTCATGCGCTTGCGGCCGCTGCGCACAGCTATGAAAATGATCAAAGCGATGATCCATAAGGGAGTCAGGGCGAAAACGAAGCCGAAAAAAGCCAAGAATGCGGTGAACAATGCTTTGAGTACAGATGGACGGGGCGGGGAATAGACGCTGGTCACCAGATCCCTGGGAAAGGAAGCCCCGGCCGCGTAGGGGACCGACGCCGGCCGGCCAAGCCAGCGCCAGATGTAGACGACACGGTTATTCTGATAGGATGTTTCGCTGGGCTGATAATTGGAACGGCCGAAGCCATGATATTTTACTTTTTCGGGAGTGGTGCCCGGCGGCAGATTGAATTGAATTTCCAGCAGTTCGGCATTGCCGGAAATATATTTGCGATCGAACCAGGTTGTCTTGAACTGCAGGGATGCGAAGCGGCTGTCGTCGCTGTCGGGATAGATCATCTGCCCGACTTTGATGGCAAATTCGAGGGTCGCGATCTGCCCCGGATGGATCTCCCTGCTGCCAAGATGGATTTCCACACCAGGTTTGACATATTGCGAATTTCTGATGTCGTTCAGTTCGATCCCGGCAATGGCAGCCCTGGCTGTACGGATATCGTAATTTCCATTGGGCATGCCGATATCCACGATGTCGATGGGGTGGCTGCCTGTTTCGGGGCTGAAAGTGATGGCGTAGCGGATTTCCACCGAGCTGTCCGGCTGAACTGTGAGCACGGCTTTCAGGGTATCGACCTTGAAATAGTAGTCGGCTGCCGCGGCAGGCAAGGAAAATGCCAACGCCAGCATCAGAAAGACGGCAGACAATTTGGTTTGTTTCACCATTTTGGTTCTTCCTCGAGCTGGTATTGGCTGTCGCAGTAGGGGCAGGCGATAAAAACCGCTCCCTGTTTCACTTCCATGGTTTCCTTATTCAATTCGGCACCGCAGTTCTTGCATTTTAGTATCCGCGAGTTGATTTCGCCGCCGATATCGATTTTCTGTTCGATGATCACGGTTTCTTTTTTGCGGAAGGCCAAGAAAACAAGAAACAGGGAAACCGCCAAAAGCAGGAGGCCTATGGCGATGCGGCCGGTGATCAAAAAGGCCAGCCCGATGACAAAGACGACAAACGAAAACCCCATGGCCAAAACTTTTTCCATGCCCAGAACATAGCAAATCTCGTTGTTTATTGCAATCTTTACTTTTTAAAAAAGGCATGATATGGTGAATTGCCATGAAAATAAAAAGAGTTTTGCTTGCCCTGGCGTTGTTTTTTGTTTTTTTCATCTTGGGCCCGGCCTGGAAAAGCGAAACCGGTCTGTTAGTGGGGACGCAATCCCTGCTGGCTGCCGACCAGGCTCAGGATGATGCGCCCAGGGTCAGGGTAATTGTCCGCTTTGCCAAGATCCGCAATCTTCCCAATGCCGGCGCCAAGATCATCAAGGAGATCGGTTTCGGTACCATACTCTTGGTCATGGGAGAAAACGGCGAATATTTCCGGGTTGCCGCCTTGAACTTACCGGCCATACCCCAGGCGGATGCCTGGTATGTCCTGCGCAGTGAAGTGGAAACAGCCCCTGCGGCTGCCGTACAGGCCCTGGCTGAAAACAGGCGGGTGACTTACACGCCGTCCGCTCCGGCCGCCGGCCAGCCGCTGCTGTTCACTGCCAGCAATTTCCGCACGCCGAATCTGCTGAAATGGGACATGGGCGACGGCACGGTATTGACCAGCGGCGGCAAAACAGCGCCGGGACAGGATGTCACCCTGGCTTACGCCTACGCGGCCGCCGGCCAGTTCCAGGTCAAGGTTTATGATGACAACGGCAACATGGGATTGACGCCCGTTCGGGCACAGGTAACTGTTAGTGCCCAGGCCCGCACTTTGCATGTCGCTCCGGAACGGCCTCTGGCCAAGCACCCCGTGGTCATCACCGCTCAACATTTCCGTACTCCGGAAAAAATCGCCTGGGATCTAGGCGACGGTACCGAGATCATTCCAGGCCCCGGACTGGGCGTGGTCAAGGCCACTTTCCAGGTGAGCCATGTCTACACGATCCCCGGCACCTATACGGTCAAGGCCTATGATTCAGATGGAGATAAAAACCTGCCGCCGCTGACAACGGAGTTCGTGGTCGCCGTCGATCCGCGCCAGGTACGGATGGAACCGGCTAGAGCTAAAGCCGGGAGGCCCATGCAATTCAGTGCCTCCAATTTCAATACCCCGGATCACCTGCGTTGGGACATGGGGGACGGCACGATCCTGCCTAGCGAAAAAGAAACAAACGTACTGGTTGGATCGTCGATCAATTACAGTTATAAAAAGCCCGGCAATTACCTGGTCAAAGTATATGACTGGCAGGGTGATCCCGGACGCCAACCCGTCCAGTTTGTGGTTGCGGTTGCCGCTGCTCTGGATGTGATGGCGGTTGCCGAGCCGACGATCTCACCTCCTGGCAAAACTCAGGCGACGAACGCTGCCGCATCGGCCTCGCCGGCGCCAAACAAATACATGTTGTTCAAAGTCGGCCCCTATGCCGGATATTTTCAGCCCAAAAGCGTTCCACTCAAGGAAATCTACGGAAAGGGCGATGTGCTTTACGGCGGCAGGCTGGGGGTTCATGTCTGGCAGGGCTTGTATTTTTGGCTTTCCGCTTCCCAGTATAAAGTTATTTCCAAGACCACTTTCACTGAGGACAAGACCACCTTGACGCTGCTGCCGGTCCATGCCTTCGTGCGCTACAGTTTCGCTTTGGGCTTTTTCAATCCTTACCTTGGCGCCGGCTTCAATTATCTGAGTTTCAAGGAAGAATCCGTGATCGGCAATGTCAAGGGCAGCAGCAGTAATTTGTCCCTGGAAGCCGGATTTGAATTAAAAGTGAACCGCCATTTTTCCCTTGATTTCGGTGCCCGTTTCGACCAGATCAAGATCAAACCAGAGAATATTGACGAAGAAATTGACTTGGGGGGCCTGCAGGCAGGCATCTGTTTGCTGATTTCTTTTTAAAGATCGGTTTTTTTGTTGACAGAAAGCGAAAAATAGCGCAATATATATAGATAATATAGTTTTTTTTAATGGATTCAAAAGATCAAATAAAAGAGTATATCTCTATTGTCGATGTAGTTTCGCTTTATGTGAGTCTGAAACCGGCAGGCAAAAATTTTAAAGCGCTTTGCCCTTTCCATACCGAAAAAACGCCTTCTTTTTTCGTAATGCCCGATAAAAACAGTTTCAGTTGTTTCGGCTGCAACCGTTTCGGAGATATTTTCACCATGGTGCAGGAAATGGAAAATATTTCTTTTGTCGAAGCCATGCATTTCCTGGCCGAAAAATTCAATATTCCTTTGGAAAAAAGCCACTTCAATTCAGTTAAAAAAGATGACTATCTGTTTATCAATGAACTTGCCTGTGAATTTTTCAAGGAAAACCTTTTCAGCAGCAACGAGGGGAAAACGGCACTGGATTATTTGAAAAACCGCGGCATAAAAAAAGACACCATCGAACAGTTTTTACTGGGTTACGCGCCCAATTCCTGGGAGGGTTTGAGCGGGTATTTACGAAAAAAAGGGGCAGTGTTGGAGAAAGCGGTTGAGCTGGGCCTACTGGTGAAAAAAGAAAAAAACAGGACCTACGACCGTTTCCGGGGCCGGATCATGTTCCCTATATTTTCAGAAACCGGGACCATACTTGCTTTCGGAGGCCGCACCATCTTTGACGATACGGCCAAGTATTTGAATTCTCCAGATTCTCCGATCTACAAAAAAGGCAACCACCTTTTCGGCTTCCACCTGAGCAAGAACTTCATGAAAGAGGAAAAAGCCGGACTGCTGGTCGAAGGTTACCTGGATATGATCAGCCTCTTCCAGGCAGGCTTTTGCCAGGTGGCGGCCTCGTTGGGCACCGCCCTGACCGAAAAGCAGATCCATTTGCTCAAGAGGTTCTGCAATGCCATCCATATTTTTTACGATCGTGATGCCGCCGGCGAGGCGGCCACGGTCCGCAATATTGAGAAAATGTTCGAACAGAACATCAACCCCCGCATCGTCGTGTTCGAGGGGGCGAAGGATCCCGATGAATTTGTCCGTACCCAGGGAACGCATGCCCTGCGCGAGGCCTTGCTTAGAACCGAAGACGGTTTTAATTTTTTGTTGAACAAAGCCGCCCGCGAGTTCGATCTTTCCGTTCCGGACCAGAAAAGAAAGGGCCTGGACCTGGTCATGGCCGCGACCAGCAAAATGTCCGATCCGGTGATCCGTGAAGATTACATTCACAGGATGGCCGCTTTTTTTAAAACGTCAGCCGATCTTGTAAAGCTTGGGCTCCAGCCGGGCCAGCAAACAGAGAATTCCGATCAGCCTCTGAAAATAACCCTTATGGAAGAAAAGGTCCTGGAAGCGCTGCTGCGCGCCCCGGAAGTGATTCCGGAGATCAAGGAGTTTTTCAGCACTGAACTTCTGGCTGGTCTGGCCAGTCGTAACATTATTCGCCTGCTGTTCGCTAATTATGAAGAACACGGCGAGATTCGTTTCGCTGAAATAACCAAACGCTTGACCGCGTCCGAAAAGGCCAGGCTCAATGATATTTTTTCACAAAAAATGCAGGTGAAAAAAGATCGTTCGGAAATCGAAAAAGATATCATTACCAGTATCGGCAATTTTCAAAAAAAAATGGCTTTGAACAGGAACAAGTTGTTGAACCAGGATATCGCCGTGGCGGAAAGAGAAAAAAATTTCAAGAAACTCGAGCAGTTGATGAAGCAAAAGAACGCTTTGATCAAAAGCAGAGGCGGATGTTTCCGGGAGGAGCATATTGAAAAAGAAACTTGAGAAAAAGGCGGCAAGTTCAACCAAAAACCCGAAAAAACAACCGCTTAAACCGTCCGCCAGTTTTAAAAAGCAGTCGTCCCTAGGAGCGGATAAGACAGTCGCCAAACTGAAAAAGCAATCGCCCAAACCGTCCGCCATTGTAAAAAATCAACCGTCCAAGTCTGCTGTTGATGTGGCCCAAAGCGCAATTTCTTCGGTCATCATTAAGGAGTTGATCGAAGCTGCCAAGGTCAATGATGCCAAGATCAAGCACGATGATTTCATGGTTTTTTTGGAGGAGAACAACCTGCTCAAGAAAAAAAAGGAGATCACCTCCCATTTGGCTTCGTTGAATATCAAGGTCATGAAAAAAAAATCGATTCTGAATCAGGAAAAGCTCAAAGAGTACAACAATTTTCTGAATGACTTCCGCAAGGAACTCAAGGCCGTTTTAAAAAGGGTCAAGAAAGGTTTCGGCATAATCGAAACGTCGGCCATAACCTATATTTTCGGCAGCGATGAAGCGGTCAAGAAAAACCAAAAGCACATAAAGTATTTCCTGAAGGAAAACGAGATCAAGCCGGCCAAAAAACCGGCGAAAAAAGCGTCCAAGTCGGGCGGGGAAAGAGCCGAGATTGTCGGCGACCCGGTGCGGCAGTATCTGCGGGAAATGGGCAGCATCAACCTGCTATCCCGCAATGAAGAGATCACTATTGCCCGCAAGATCGAGCGCGGTGAAAAAAAAGTGATCAAGGCCCTGTCAAAAACCAACATTGTCCTGAACCTAGTGATCAAGCTGGGCCAGGATGTGCTGGAAGGCCACAAGAAAATCGACGAAGTCATTGATGTCAGTGAAGACATATACGACGAATCAAAAAAACAGGAACTGCGCGATAATTTCCTCAAGCAATTCGAAGAACTCAACCGCTTAAAGCGGGAATTTAAAAACCTGAAAAAATCTAAATCATCCAATTTTGTGCGTGCCAAGAAATTGGTGGAGATTACCCACCTGATCCAGGACATGTCCATTCTCTACGAACACCGCCGCGAATTCATGAAGAAGATCAAGGATCTGAAGGAAATCTACGACCATGTGCTCGAGCGGGTAAAAAAACTGAAGAGCCAGATGTCCAGATGTTCTTCCCGTTCAGCCGAGCGCAAACGCATCGGTGGAGAAATTGAAGAGCTGAACAGTCGACTCGAAAAAAATAATGAAAAATATGAAACCAATGTCGATGACCTATTCAAGACCTGCACGGATATCGAGGAAGGCCTTCACCTGATCGAGCTTTCCAAAAATGACCTGGTGGAGTCCAACCTGCGCCTGGTTGTTTCCATCGCCAAGAAATACATCAACCGCGGCCTGCAGTTTTCCGACTTGATCCAGGAAGGCAATATCGGCCTGATGAAAGCGGTCGAGAAATTTGAATACCAGAGGGGATACAAATTTTCCACCTACGCCACCTGGTGGATCCGCCAGGCCATCACCCGGGCCATTGCCGACCAGGCCCGGACCATCCGCATTCCGGTGCACATGATCGAAACGATCCACAAGATCAACCGTACCCAGAGGCGGCTGGTCCAGGAATTGGGACGTGAACCTACTGAAGATGAAATCGCCAAAGAAAGCGCTTTTTCTTCGGAAAAAATCAGGAAGATCCTGAAAATTGCCCAGGAGCCGATTTCTCTGGAGACTCCGGTCGGTGACGATGATTCGCACCTGGGAGATTTCCTGGAGGACGAAAAGACCGTTTCCCCTCCGGAGATCGTTTCGCAGATGAATTTAAAGGAACAGCTGGAAATGATCCTGTCGACATTGACCGAGCGCGAGGCGCGAGTCATCCAGATGCGTTTCGGGCTGAACGACGGCAACGAACATACCCTGGAAGAGGTTGGTCAGGAATTCCAGGTCACCCGTGAAAGAATTCGTCAGATTGAAGCCAAGGCCTTGCGCAAGTTGAAGAAAAAATCAAGGAAACTTGTGAATTTCCTTGATAAGCCGGAGAATTTCCGCTAAAGCCCCAAGGGGCTATCGTAATTCGTAAAGTGTAATTCGTAATTCGAAACAGAAAAATATCGGTCTATTTTTCGCTTTTCTTCCGAATCACGAATCACGAATTACGAATCACGATGCAGTGAGCAATTGACAGTGGTTTTCCTATCGGCTATAATTACAAATATGGAACATGATAGGGTAACCCTGAAGATCCCCCGGCCACTCTATGAAAAATTGCAGGTCGTGATTCAAGGCAGTGGTTTTCGCAGTGTAAATGAATTCGTGGTTTACGTCCTGCGCGATCTTATTGCCCTGCAGCAAGGGGATCCTGACAAGGATTTGTCTAAAGGCGAGATCGACGCCATCAAACAACGCCTGAAAAATCTAGGATATTTTTAAAATCCTTAAAAAAAAATAAAATTATTGCTTTTTGAATACAGTCGTAGTACAATTGGAGTATGAGGCGCATGAAAGTTCCCATGTCTGCGAGGCGGGTGAAAGACATTCTGGCCAGCAAGATCATGCTAGTGCTCACCTTGGCGGCGGTGGCGCTAATTTTTTTTATGGTCGCCGGACTCTATTTCAAATCCAGGCCTATTCTGGCCAGCCAACCCCTGAGCGAATTGTTTTTTTCCAGCCGTTGGCGTCCTTTTCGCGGTGAATTCGGGTTCCTGTCGTTCATCATGGGCACGGTTTGGGTCACCGGGGTGGCGGTGCTGATCGCGGTCCCCCTGTGCCTGCTGACATCCATTTATCTCTCTGAATACGCCAATTCCAAGGTCAGGGAATGGGTCAAGCCCCTGATCGACATCCTGGCCGGCATCCCTTCCGTGGTATTCGGGGTCTGGGGCATGCTGGTCGTTGTTCCTTTCATCAAGGATGTAGTCGCCCCTTTTGCCGGGGTTTTTTCCACCGGCTACAGCATCCTGGCCGGCGGCATCGTCCTGGCCATAATGATTTTTCCGATCATCATCCACGTTTCGCTGGAAATTTTCCGCGCCGTACCCCAGGAGGTCCGCGAAGCCTCGCTGGCCGTGGGCGCCACTCGCTGGCAAACCATCAAACACGTGGTCATGCGCAAAGCTCTGCCCGGCGTGGCTGCAGCCGTCGTCCTCGGCATTTCCAGAGCTTTCGGCGAAACCATGGCCGTTTTGATGGTCGTCGGCAACGTGGCGAAAATTCCCCGTTCCGTCCTTGACCCTGCCTACCCTCTGCCGGCGCTGATCGCCAATAATTACGGCGAGATGATGTCCATCCCGCTATACGATTCGGCCCTGATGCTGGCGGCGTTGATCCTGTTGTTGGTGATCCTGCTTTTCAATGCCCTGTCCAAGATGATATTGATCCGGGTGCAAAGGAGCATTCGCTGACATGGAACGCCGGAACATCGAAGAAAAAATCTTCAAAGGCCTGATGCTCCTTTCCACAGTGGTGATCCTCTCCAGCCTGGTGTTGATCCTGCTCACCGTTCTGGTCAAGGGGCTCCCGTACCTCAGCTGGGCCATGGTCACGCAGGTCCCGCAGGGGGGGTATTACCTGGGGAAGGGCGGCGGCATCCTGAACGCCATTGTCGGTTCCCTGTATCTGGCCGGTGGTGCCACCTTCCTGGCCATCCTGCTCAGCCTGCCCGTGGCGCTGTACCTGAACGTCTATTCCAAGTCTGATTCAAAATTCGTTTCCGCCTGCCGCTTCACCTTTGACGTGCTGTGCGGCGTGCCTTCCATCGTCTATGGGGCTTTCGGATTCACCATCATGATCTTTTTCGGCATGCGGGCGTCGCTGCTGGGCGGAATCATCGCCATCGCCCTGCTTATCATGCCCATGATGATCCGTTCCATGGATGAAGTGATCCGCCTGGTGCCGCGCGAACTTATGGATGCCTCTTACGCCCTGGGCGCCAACCGCTGGGAAACCGCCTTGAAGGTGGTTGCCCGCCAGTCGCTGCCCGGCATCCTGACCTCGATTCTTATCGCTTTCGGACGCGGTATCGGCGACGCGGCGGCCGTAATCTTTACCGCCGGTTTCACCGACGCCATCCCCACTTCACTGCTGCGCCCGGTGGCCACCTTGCCCCTGGCCATTTTTTTCCAGCTCGGCGTGCCGATTCCTGAAGTCCAGGGCCGGGCCTACGCCTCGGCGCTGATCCTGACCATCCTGATTCTGATCATCAGCCTGGCTGCCCGGCTGCTCTCCAAAAAACTGACCCGCCATGTCGTAAAATAGGAGCAAGCATGGATTATCAAACCCATATCAGCGTGCAAAACCTGAATGTGCACTATGGCAACCAACAGGTCCTGAAAAACATCACCCTGAATATCCCGGACCGCAAGATCACCGCCATCATCGGGCCGTCCGGCTGCGGCAAAACCACCCTGCTCAAATCGTTCAACCGTCTCATCGATTCGGTCGAGGGGGTGAAGATCTCCGGCCAGGTCCTGGTCGATGACGAGAACATTTTGGACCCCAAAACCGAAGTGACGCACATCAGAAAAAAAATGGGTTTGCTGCTACAAAAGCCCTATCCGCTGCCCATGTCGATCTACGACAATGTGGCGTATGGACCCCGCATCCACGGTATCAAGAACAAAAAGCGGCTGGATGAGATAGTGGAACGCTTTTTAAAGAAAGCCAGCCTTTGGGATGAAGTCAAGGAAAGGATCAACCAGCCGGCCTCCATGCTTTCCGTGGGGCAGCAGCAGCGCCTCTGCCTGGCGCGCGGCCTGGCCGTGGAGCCGGAGATCATCCTCGGCGATGAGCCGACATCGGCCCTGGATCCCCAGTCCAGCCAGAGAATCGAACAGACGTTCGTTGAATTGAAACAGGATTATACTATCGTCATTGTCACCCACATCCTGCGCCAGGCCAGGCGCATGGCCGACTACGTGGTTTTTCTCTATCTGGGCGAATTGATCGAACACGGTCCGGCCTGGGATATCTTCAACCATCCCAAGCAAACCTTGACCCGTGAATACATCAAGGGGCTTATTAGCTAAAACTGAGCCCTTCGAAGGAAAAAGTAAAAAGTAAAAAGTAAAAAGGTAAAAGTTAGAAAAGAAAATTCCAAGCATCAAGCACCAAATTCCAAATAAATTCCAAATCCCAAATTCCAATGTCTAAAACAAAAGCCCCTACAAGGTTCTTCTCTTCGTTTGGGTCATTTGGTTATTGGTGCTTGGTGATTGTTTGTTATTTGATGCTTGTGATTTGGAATTTTTCTTCTCTTACCGTCAACCGTTTACCGTACACCGTCCACCGTCTCAGGTCGTGGACTCAGCACCAAAAACATGATAGAATTGGCCACGACCGATCAATGCGCCTGTAGCTCAACGGATAGAGCGTTGGCCTCCGGAGCCAAAGGCTATGGGTTCGAATCCCGTCAGGCGCGTTTTTCCGGAGGAGGAGCCATGAGCTTTTTAAACCAAAAGATCAAGAACGACCTTGCTGAATCGTTTAAGAACCTGAAACAGAACGTGACATTAAAGTTTTTCACACAGGACATGGAGTGCCGTTTCTGCAAGGAAACCAGGGAACTGCTCGAGGAACTGCAAGCTGTTTCAGACAAGGTCAAAGTTGAAATTTATGATTTTGTCAAAGATGCCGCTCTGGCCAAGGAACTCGGCGTCAACCGCATCCCGGCCATCGCTGTCACAGGTGAAAAAGACTACGGCATCCGTTTTTATGGCATCCCCTCCGGGTACGAATTCAACTCACTTGTCGAAGCCATTCGCCTGGTCGCCAACGCCGAAGTGAAACTGTCGCCGGAAAGCAAGACCTTCCTGGACGGCTTGACTTCCGACGTTCACCTGCAGGTCTTTGTTACCCCCACCTGTCCCTACTGTCCACCGGCCGTGATCCTGGCGCAGCAGATGGCCTTTTACAGCCCCAGGGTCAAATCCGACATGATCGAAGCGACCGAATTTCCGCAATTGGCGCAAAAATACAATGTCTATGGTGTCCCACGCACCATGATCAACGAAAGCGAATTCATCGAAGGTGCGGTTCCGGAAAAACAGCTCATCGAAAAAATCGGCTCTGTTCTGAAAAAATAGACAACTCGCTGCGGCTATTTCTCCACCACGATGGGCGCGGATAGCGGTTCGATCGTGCCCTCTCCCGAACAGAATTTCCCGCCGCTGATGCTGACAGCCTCTTTTTTAAAGGTGTCGATCTGCCAGAAATAATTCTCCCAAAGGGCGAAACGGACCTGATAAAGGTAGGATTCCCTTTTGCAGACCCACCAGAAAGGCAGATGGAAGATTGGCTTGTCGAAGGCCGACAGGGTGAATTTCTTGCTTCCCGGTTCAAAACGCAGTTGGGTTGCGGTTAACTTGAGTGTGAAACGGGATGGCGGGATCAAAAGGGAACCGCCTTCGACGTTGACCTTGATGCCCAGTTCACGGCCCTTGCCCCCTTTCTTGCAAAAATCGACGCCCTTGATCTCCCATACCACCCTTTCATAGGTGTCTATTTCCCAGAAAAAATCACTCCAGGAGACATGCTTGATCTGATAGACGTTGGGCTTCATCTTGCACAGTTTCCAGTCCTTGCCGTCGGAAAGGATCACGTCATGAGTAACGATCTTGAATCCATAGGTCGCCGGTTCGAAGTGCAGAACGGTCTCCGCCAGGGCCATGACGAATGCCGTCGGCTCCGGCACCGTGATCATGATGAAGCCGCTGTGAATATTGTTCTCCTTGCTCAGCTCAACGATGCGGCCATCCACATCGGCCAATACGGCCAGGTATTGCTTTCCCGGCACCGTATTTTCGGGAATCTTCAAGTCGCCTTTGAATTGGACCGTGATCTGCTGCCCGGCTTCCAGCAAGGGAATCGTCTCCCGGCCGTTTTCCAGGGGCACATCGTTGCCGGCCGTTGCGGCTGCCTCGGCGCCGCGCCACTGGATCTGATTGTCGCGGGAAATGACGACATCCAGTTGGATATCCCTGGCCGCGATGCTGCCCCTGTTTTCCAATTGCACGGTCACTTCCTGGCGCAGGGACTGTCCGGGTTCAGCGTTGACCGGGTAATTCAGCTGCACGGCCAAATCGGCCATATCCCAGAACACCACCGGGATGCTTTGGATGACCGTCCCTGCCTTGCCGTCGCAGAGTGCCAGTTGAAAACCCGGCATGGCGGATCGGTTGCTAATGCCGGAGGCCAGCTGGGAGTAGTCTGCGGCCGCGAAGTTCACGGTCAGGTATCTGTCGCGAACGGTTTTATGGTCCCATTTGCACTTGCCCTTGCGTATGCTGCCGAATTTGGTCAGGATCCGGTCTTGGCGGTCGAGCAGCGAGATTTCGGCAGCCGGGACCGCCGCGGCCAATTCGGAACTCAGGGTCTGGAGCTGTCCCAGGTTGACCCACAATGTGTTTTTCCCAGGTCCGGAATCGCCGGGGATCTCCATCGCCAGAACTCTGGCGATCTCTTCTCCGGCCAGCAGCCCGGAAAGGACCACCATCCAGGCCATGCCCATGCAGATCAGTTTTTTCATTTTACTTCCCCTGTTTTTGCTTTTGGCCCGATTATAGAACACCGCGAATTAATTTTAAAGTCCAGGGGCAAATGACAGGGTTTAATTGATTTATGAAGCAAGGGAGTGTAAAATAACAAAAAATGGCTGAAAAAGTAGCAATCATTCATGACTGGCTGAACGGCATGCGCGGCGGTGAAAAAGTTCTGGAAGAAATATTGGCCTTGTATCCCCAAGCCGATATTTTCACCCTGTTTTATGATCCCGATGAGGTGTCGCCTCTGATCCGCTCCAAAAAAGTGCACACTTCACGATTGAACCACAACCCGTTGATCAAAAAACACTATCAGTATTTCCTGCCCTGGTTTCCGCGCCATATCGAGGCTTTTGATCTGAATGAATATTCCCTGGTGATCAGCAGTTCGCACTGCGTGGCCAAGGGGGCCATTCCCGCCCCCGATGCCCTGCATGTCAGTTACGTGCATTCACCCATGCGCTACGCCTGGGATCGCTACCATTCCTATTTTTCGCAAGCCGGATTTTGGCGCCGCAAGATCATCCAGAGGGAAATTTCCCTTTTGCGAACCTGGGATGTCAGCAGTTCAGCCCGGGTGGATCACTTCGTGGCCAATTCCACTTATGTCCGCCGGCGCATTGAAAAATATTACCGGCGCCAAGCGACTGTCATTCACCCGCCCGTGGACACCGATTTTTTTCAGCCGGCCGCCCGGCCCAGCCGCGATTATTTCCTGCTGGTTTCGGCCCTGGTGCCTTATAAAAACGTCGAAATGGTCGTGGAAACATTTCGGGGGTCCGCTGAAAGGCTTGTGGTTGTGGGGCAGGGCATCGAACTGAAAAGACTGCTCAAGCGGGCCGGACCGGGAATCGAATTTTTAGCGGCAGTCAGAGCTGAAAAGCTCCGCGAATTGTATCAGAACGCCCGGGCGCTGGTTTTCGCGGGCATAGAAGATTTCGGTATCGCTTTCGCCGAAAGCCAGGCCTGCGCCACGCCGGTGATCGCTTTGGACCGGGGCGGAGTGCGTGACATCGTTGTCGACCGGGTCAGCGGAGTTCTTTATTCCGAAGCGACCGTGGCTGGCCTGAAAAAAGCCGTTGCCGATTTTTCGCGCCTGGATCTTTCCGGCCCTGCGATCAGGGAAAACAGCCTGCGTTTCTCGGCAGCCCGCTTCCGGGCGGAATTTCAACAATTTATTCATTCCAGGAACCCATGATCAGAAAACAGAGAGAACATTTGGCACGGCTGTTCGTCACCAGCGACGTCCTGGCCATCATGGGCAGCTTTCTCGTTTCGTTCTGGCTGCGCTTTGCTTCCGGGCTGCTGGGCGTGCCCAAGGGCATCCCGCTTTTCTCCAGCTACCTGATCATCGTCCCTTTCCTGTTGGCCGTTCATTTGATTTATTTTTCCTATCAGGGTTTTTACCGCTTCAAGCTGCGCCGCAACCGCCTGGATGACCTGTTTCTGGTCATCCTCAACAGCGCCGCTTCGGCTTTCACCGTTTTGCTGCTATTCAGTTATTTGAAAAGTTACGGTTTTATCCGCTTCGAGATCTCTCATGTTTTTTTACTTGTCTACGCTCCGGTTTCGATCCTGTCGATTTTCATTTGCCGGAACCTGATGTTCAAAGTGTTCCGTCGTCTGGCTTTGTCCCGCAATGGGGTTTCCAAGGTGCTGGTCGCCGGCTGTGGGGACCTGGCCGAGATGACGGCGGCCAATCTCGCCAAGTATGGCCATTTCGGGCTGGAGGTCAGCGGTTTTTTGGCAGCGGAGACCGGGGCCCGCGTCCTGGGAAATTATGCCGAGTTGGAGCGAGTGGTGAAAAAACACGGCATTACCGATCTTTTCGTGGCCCTACCGCTGAGTGAATACGGCACCATCATGAAACTGATCGAAAACGCCAACAACCTGATGCTCGATATACGCCTGGTGCCGGACATCCTGCAGCTGGCTTCGCTGAAATCCGGATTGGAGCACATCGAGGGCTTGCCGATCATCAACCTGGGCGATATCCCCCTGGAGGGCTGGCCGGCTCTGAGCAAGCGCTTGTTCGACCTGCTGGTCGCGCTGACCGGGCTGGTTTTTTTTCTGCCCGTGTTCGCCCTGACCGCCCTGCTGCTGAAGCTGGATTCGCCGGGCCCGGTATTTTACCGGCAGACCCGCCTCGGCCTGGACGGGCGCATCTTCAAAATGATCAAATTCCGTACCATGGTTTGCAATGCCGAGAAGGAAACCGGCCCGATCTGGTCGCCGCAGAATGATGCGCGCGTGACCAGGGTGGGGAAGTACTTGCGCAAACTCTCCATAGACGAACTGCCGCAACTGATCAACGTCCTGGCCGGGGACATGAGCCTGGTTGGGCCGCGCCCCGAGCGTCCCGAACTGGTCCAGAAATTCAAGCAAAACATACCGCGCTACATGCTCCGCCACCGGGTGAAGGCAGGCATGACCGGCTGGGCCCAGGTTCACGGTTGGCGCGGCAACACTCCCCTGGATAAGCGTATTGAATTTGACATTTATTATATCCAGAACTGGACCTTCCGTCTTGATCTGGAAATCATTTTTCGCACCATTCTGAAATTCCGTTTCATCGACAGGAGCATTTGATATGAAGAGCGGTCAAAAAAAAATCGGTTGGCCCGCCGTTGCGCGTTGTGGTTGTTTCATAGGGGGAATATGCCGAGAAAATTGAAAATTGAACATTTGTTCACCGTCAAAACCTACCCCCGGGATGTGGAGATCAATTTTTCCTTTTCCAACATGGAGTTCCTGTTGGCTGAAGACGAATTACCCTTCCAGCGCCAATCCATCAAATTGCACGCTTTTACCGGCGACGCCCGTGTCGGCAGCCAACACTTGCTGGAAACCCTGAGCCGCAAGCAGATGGTGCCGCAGGAAAACATTTTTCTTTCGCTGGGAAGCAGTCTGGCCAATTTCATCATTTGGGCGGCTCTGCTCAAGCGCGGTGACGAGGTCCTCATTGAATTCCCGGCCTATGAACCCATGTTCAAGGTACCGGCTTACCTGGGAGCCAGAATTCGCTTCTTCAAGCGTGACCCCCTCGATTTTTCCTTGACTGTAGCGGCCATCGCCGCCAGCGTCTCGGAAAAGACCAAAATGATCATCCTGACCGATTCGCACAACCCATCGGGAAACCAGATTCCCGGCGAAGTCCTGCAGTATCTGAAAACCCTGAACCAGGAAAGGAATATCACGATCTTCATCGATGCAGTCTATGGCAAATTTTACCGGGACAAGTCACTTTTTGTCGATTACCCGGAATTCATTGTCACCGCTTCGCTTTCCAAATTCTACGGCTTGGGTTCCATGCGCATCGGCTGGGCTTTCGCCCCGGCGCACATCATTGAAAAAGCCCGTAATTTCAGTGATTACTTGACGCCGGAGATCCCGTTTATGCCTCTGTACCTGGCCCACATCCTGCTCGAACACCCACTGTTTGCCGAACTGGAACAGCGCGTACGCCAGCGCATCAAGACCAACCGCGAGATCATCAATGCCTATTTTGACCGGACCGACTTCCTTTCCTGCTACATCCCCAAGAACGGCCTGCTTTTTTTCCCGGAAGTGAAAAGCGCAGTGGACATTAAAAAATTCTACGCCCAATTATACAAAAAATACCACATGGTGGTCACCGAAGGCCGGTTCTTCCAAATGCCGCGACATTTCCGCATGACCGGTGTTTGCGATCCCGAAACAGTGGCCAAGGGGTTGCAGCGGCTGGAAGAAGCACTGAAGGATTCGCGGGTCTGATCAGCCGGGCTTTTGTTTTCATTGCAGTTCCTGGGATCAAGTGTAACGCAAATTTGAAAAAAAGTCAGCAATACAAAAAGCAAGCAGCCGGGAAGCTATCCGGGTGTGGACTTGATGAAGCGGCGCAGGGAGATGAAAGATGAGAACAAGCCGATGGCCGAGCCGGTAATGACCAGTTCCCAGAAGATCCTCAGCGGCAGCTGTCTGAAATCGATCAGCTGCTTGACGATATTGAAGATGAATTCGGCGTAGACCGGGAAAACCTTGATGATGACCAGCAGCAGGCCGCCGGCCAGAAGCCCGCCCAGAAATCCCAGGATCAGTCCTTCGAGCAGAAAGGGGGTTTTGATATACCAGTCAGTGGCGCCGACCAAGCGCAGGATATTGATCTCGTCCCGGCGGTAAAAAATATTGATCTTCACCACATTGAAGATGATGAAAATGGATACGATGAGCAGGATGGCGCTCAGGAAAAGCCCGGCGAAAGAGGCAAATTTCTTGATTAAGGTGATCTTTCTGGCCCAGTCCAGGTTAAGTTGGACGCTTTCGATGATGCTGTTTTTCTCGATATCACGGATGAATGATTCGATCTGCACCACGTTGCGGGCATCGGCACGGAACTTGACATCGATGGACGCCGGAAAGGGAGAATTATTGAATTCGGCCAGAATGTACTGCAATTCGGGAAATTCCTGGGTGAATTTCGTCTGGGCCCTATCTTTGGAAGTAAACCCCACTTCTTTGACCAGCAGGTTGCCCTGGATCCGTTGCAGCATCTTTTCGATCTCCGCACTGTTGCCGCTGTCCCTGAGGTAAAAGATCGCTTCGATGTTTTCGCTCAGTTTGCTGATGTAACGATCCAGATTGAAGGAAATGTAATTGAATATCCCCGGTACCAGCAAGGTGAAGGCGATGATGCCCAAGCACAGGAAATTGACCGTTTTGTTGCGCAAGATATTGTTCAGGGCCTGCTGGACCGCACGCGCCATGAATTTCATTAAATGGCCTCGCTGGCTTTGTCCAAAACCAATTGTCCCTTGTCCAATTTGATGATGCGTTTGGGAAAGAGGTTGATCAGGTTCATATCGTGGGTGGCTATGATCGTGGTGATGCCGCTGGCATTGATCTTTTCCAATATGCGGATGATCTCGATGGACAATTCGGTGTCCAGGTTGCCTGTCGGTTCGTCGGCGATCAGGATCTTGGGGTTGCCGATTACGGCCCGGGCGATGGCCACTCGCTGCTGTTCGCCGCCCGAAATGTGGGAGGTCAGGTAGCGCTTGCGGTGGCTCAGGCCGACCAGGGCCAGGGTGCTGTTCACTTTCTTTTCCACCGCCGCCTTTTTTTCTCCTCTGACCAGCAGGGGGATGGCCACGTTCTCATGCACGGTGCGGTTCATCATCAGCTTGAAATCCTGGAACACAATTCCGATCTGCCTGCGCAGCTTATAGAGTTTTCCGGGCGGGATCAGGGTGCTGTTGATCGAATCGATCAGGATTTGTCCCTTGCTGGGCTCCTCTTCCTTGTATATCAGTTTGAGCAGGGTTGATTTTCCGGCCCCCGATGCACCGGTGAGGAAAATGAATTCCCCCCGTTCAACGGAAAGGTTGATGTCGCTCAGGGCTTCATTGCTGCGGAAATACTGCTTGTAGACATGGAAAAACTGGATCACGGCCGGGATAGAATTTCTTTGCCGGCGCCGGCGATGTCAGCGGCTGTCAGCTTGAAATGTACGTACAGGTCTTCCGGCTTGCCGGAACGGCCGAACTGGTTGTCCATGCCCATGATCTTCATGGGCACCGGGCACTGCTGGGACAAGAATTCAGCGCAGGCACTTCCCAAGCCTCCGTGGACCGAATGATCCTCGATAGTTACGATGTGGCCGGTTTTTTTGGCGAAGCGCAGCAGAATGTCCTCGTCCAGCGGTTTCAGGCTTGAAAAGTCAATGACCGCCGCGGAGATTTGGGCCGCAGCCAGGAGTTCCGCTGCCTGCAGGGCTTTTTCGACCATGGCTCCCATAGCGATCAGGGTGATGTCCGAGCCGTCGCGGAGCAACGGCGCCCGGCCCATGACAAAACGGTGCTCTGGGCCGAACAATGTCAGTAGGTTGTTGCGGGTCAAGCGGATGAAAAACGGCCCCGGTGTGGCCGCGGCGTATTCGACAGCCAGAGCGGTTTCCACGGCGTCGGCCGGGACGATGATGCGAATCTCGGGAAGGACGCGCGTCAGGGCGATGTCTTCCAGAGACTGGTGGGTGGCTCCGTCTTCTCCGACCCCCAGACCGGAGTGGGTGCCAACCAGCTTGACATTGGCCCGGTTGTAGCAGACCGACTGGCGGATCTGGTCAAAAACCCGCCCGACCAGGAAAGTGCAGAAAGAACTGGCGAATACGGTCTTGCCGGTCAAGGCGATGCCGGCGGCAGTGGAAACCATGTCTTGTTCAGCCAGTCCCATGTCGATGAAACGTCCGGCGAACTCCTTGGCAAAAACCTGGGTCTGAGTGGATTTTGCCAGATCGGCATCCAGCACGACCAGGTCGGGGATTTCCCGACCCAGCTTAAGCAGGGTTTTGCCGTAGGCGCCGCGCAGGCTTTCAACGGCCATGGTTCAGTTCCGTCAGGGCGGTTGCCATTTCCTGGGCATTGGGGGCTTGGCCGTGAAAATTGACATTGTTTTCCATGAAGGAGACCCCTTTGCCCTTGATGGTGTGGGCGATGATCATAGTCGGTTTTTCCTTTTCATGCCGGAACTTTGCCAGGGCGGCGGCAATTTCCCGGAAATCGTGGCCGTTTATCTCGTGCACGCGCCAGCGGAAGGACTGCCACTTGTCGCGTAGCGGTTGAATGTCCTTGATGTCGCTGACCCGGCCGTCTATCTGCAGGTCGTTGTAGTCGAGAAAAACGCAGAGGTCGGTCAATTGCCGGAAACCGGCGGTCATGGCCGCCTCCCAGATCTGGCCTTCCTGGGATTCGCCGTCGCCGATCATGGCGTACACGCAGGCCGGATTTTGTGACAGCTTTAATCCCATGGCCATGCCGGCGGCCATGGAGAGTCCCTGGCCCAGGGAACCGGTGGAAGCATCCACGCCGGGTGTGTCCAAACGGTGGGGATGGCCCTGCAGGCTGGAACCTACCTGGCGCAGGCTGGAGAGGATCTCGCTTGAAAAAAAACCGCGTTTGGCCAGGGTGGCATAAAGGACCGGCGCCGCATGCCCTTTGGACAGAACGAAACGATCGCGGTCGGGGCGGCCGGGATTTTGCGGATCGATGTTCATTTCGCGGAAGTACAGCCACGTCAGAATTTCAACGGCCGACAATGAACCGCCGGGGTGTCCCGAAGCGGACCGGCCGATCATCTGGATGATCATGATCCTGATCTGGCGCGCGATTTCGCTTAAGTCCGCCAATTCCTGCTCATTCATCCTGGGACTCCCCGGGTGAAATAGAATTATTCTTCACCCGCACCGACAATTTTTTTGAACAAAATCCGGCCGCAGCTTTCGCAGATCAGCACATCGTTGGAGATGATCATTTCACTCAGAACCTGGGGACGGATCTTGATATTGCAGACGCCGCAGAAATCGGTCTGCACATAAGAGACGACTTTCCCGGCTTTTTTGACATAAAGGTTGTCATAGGCTTTTAGAAGTTTGGCATCCACCCGGGTGCGCAACTCCATTTTGTTTTTGGTTTCCTCGGCCAGTTTGTTTTTGTGGTATTCCAGGTTGCTGTGCATATCCTTGATCTGCTGGTTGTATGTTTCGGCTATTTTATTGAATTCGCTTTCCGCCTCGCGGATCATGCCCATGATCTCGTCCGATTCGACCATTTTTTCGATTATTTTTTCTTCCACGGTAGTTATAGTGTTTTCTTCGAATTTGATCTCATTGCTGAAACCCTGGTATTCCTTGTTGGTGGTCACTTTCTTCATCTGTTCTTTGTATTTGGCGATCTTGTCCTTGATGGCGGCGATATCCCGTTCGAGTTTTTTTCTTGCTTCGCTGTTGTGGTGAAGTTTTTTCTTGGTTTTTTCGATCATGTCGGAGCGGGAGTCGCGCTCGTCTTCCAGTTCCTTGATCTTGAGGGGGATTTCCTTGATTATATTTTCGATTTCTTTCAGTTGGTCATCTTTTTGCTGCAACGCGTATAAAATATCGAGTCCTTCTTTCAAGTAAACTCCTTATTGGACGCATTTACTGGGCCTACCAGGATTCGAACCTGGAACCAACCGGTTATGAGCCGGTAGCTCTAGCCGTTGAGCTATAGACCCCCGACAAGTTCAAGAGTAGCAAAAATGCGCTCGCGTGTCAAGCCCAATTTACGGCTTTTTTCCCACTGATTTGCGTTTTGGAGCGCTTGGCAGTTGACAATTTTTGTTATTTCGTTATATTAAATGAAAAATGAAAAAGATATTCTTTCTGTTCATGATCTTCGGCCTGTTTATCCCCAGCCATTCTTTTTTTCCTTTTTTTTACGGCGCGCGTTCTCTTGCGCTTGGTTATTCGTCCCTGGCTTTTAATTACGATTACAATGCCATATACGTTAACCCGGCCCTGCTGAATTCTTTGCTGGCAGCCCTGGGCGGATTCCAGTATCAAAGCAGTTTCCTGGATTACCAGGATGCGGCAGGCAATTGGGCCGGGATCAGTGCTTACGATCTTAAAAATTTCCAGGACCTGGATGCGGAAACCAAGTCGCTTCTGCTTGGCAAGCTTGACTCTATCTTCGCGGCCAAGACCGGTATCAGCGGTTTTCAATTCAGCAATCCCGGTTTTGCCGGCAAGGGCTATGCTCTGGCCGTGGCAAAAGTCGATGCGGCCGTGATTTTTCCTCAGGCCAATACCATTTTGGCCAAGCCGCCTGGCGACATAACCAATGCCGATATCGCTTCCCTGCAAATGCGCTTCATCGGCTTTCAATATAGTGATTACTCGCTGGCCTTTGCCTTTCCCCTTGGGCAAGGCCTGTCACTGGGAGCTACAGCCCACTACCTGAAAGGGCGCAACGCCGAATTCAACGCCTCGATCACGGAAACTCCGTTCCTGCCAGGTGCCAATGCCAAGGATTTCCTGCAATTTGCCTGGTCAGGCGCCGAAAAAGATTTTTCCAAGCTAAACTTCGATGTGGGGATCAGCGCCGACCTGGGGCAGTATTTCAAAGCCGGGCTCATGGTCAGAAATGTCGCTAATCCGGTCATCTCCACAGCTTTCAGTGAACTGCGCCTAACCCGGCGCCTGATCGGCGGGCTGGCCTTACGGCCGGACAACCAGTTGGGGATTTTCCTGGATATCGACGTAGCCAAAAGCGACCTTTTTCACAACGGCCAGGATGCGCAGCCGGTGTCCCTGGGAGTTGAAAAAGGGCTTTTTCAAAACAAGTTGTTTTTGCGCGCCGGTTTCCTGAGCGACCTGTGCGACAAATATATTTTGGGCCGCAAAGCCAATGTCCTCTACGGTTTGGGATTCGGTTTCAATTTGGGAAATTTCCTGGTCGATGTCGCCCTGGGACTTGACCATATGGGCTATATGAAAAACCTGGCGATTTCCGGTTTTTATTTGATCAAATGAAAAAATTGACAATTGATTTTTCTTTCACTACAATATAACCAATGGCAATGCGTTTAGGAGATTTTTTACTTAAGGAAAAAAAGTTAACGGAAGAGAAGCTTCAGCACGCGTTGGAGGTCCAAAAAAAGGAACCGGGAAAGCTCGGCAGTGTTTTGATCCGCCTCGGGCATGTGACCGAAGAAGACATCGCCCAGGTCTTGAGCAAGCAATTCGGCTATCCGTCGATCAACCTCACCAAGTTCGAGATTGACGAAAAAGTGATCGAACTGATCAAGCCCGACATCGCCCGCAAGCACGTGGTCATCCCCATTCACCGCATCGGTTCCAACCTGACCCTGGCCATGGCCGATCCCTCCAACCTGTTCGTCCAGGAGGAGATCCGCTTTACCACCAACCTGCGCATCCAGGCGGTCATCGCCCCCGAATCATCGATCCTGGAGGCCATCGACAAATATTACGGTTCTTCCACCGGCATCGAAGCCCAAAAGTTCCTTGACGAGATCGAATTGAGCGAGGACTCCACCGTGGAGGTCTTGGAGACCAAAGAAGATGACGGCTATATGGATGGGGACATCGACGAGGATGCCCCGGCCATCAAGCTGGTCAACCTGATCTTCAACGATGCCATCATCAAGGGCGCTTCGGATATCCATTTCGAGCCCTACGAAAAAGAGTTCCGCGTCCGCCTGCGCATCGACGGGATATTACACGAGTACATGAAGCCGCCCATGAACCTGAAAAACAAGGTTTCCTCGCGGCTGAAGATCATCTCAGGAATGGACATCGCCGAACGGCGCCTGCCCCAGGATGGCCGCATCAAAACCAGGATAGACACCAACACGGTCAAAAAAGTGGTGGATATGCGCGTTTCCTCGCTGCCCACAATCCACGGCGAAAAGATCGTCATCCGCATCCTGGACAAGGACCAGTTGAAGCTGGACCTGACCCAGCTCGGTTTCGAACCCCTGTCCCTGCAGAAATTCGAAAAAAACATCAAGGAGCCCTGGGGCATCATCCTGGTCACCGGCCCCACCGGTTCGGGCAAGACCAATACACTTTATTCGGCCGTGGCCAAGCTGAACGACGAGGAAGTCAACATCCTGACCGCGGAAAACCCGGTGGAATTCAATATTTTCGGCATCAACCAGGTCAACATCAAGGAGCAGATCGGCCTAACCTTCCCGGCCGCCCTGCGCACCTTCCTGCGCCAGGATCCCAACATAATCCTGGTGGGCGAGATCCGTGATTTTGAAACCGCCGACATCGCCATCAAAGCCGCCCTGACCGGCCACCTTGTCCTTTCCACCCTGCATACAAATGACGCGCCGTCCACCCTGGCCCGCCTGATCAATATGGGTATCGAACCTTTCCTGGTGGCCAGTGCCCTGCGCCTGGTCCAGGCCCAGAGATTGATCCGCCGGCTCTGCAGCAGCTGCAAATCCGCCGGCAAGATCCCGGCCCAAACCCTGATCGAGATCGGCTTCACCCCCGAAGAAGCCAAAGCCGTCCAGATATTCGAGCCCAAAGGCTGTGACAAATGCAGCAACACCGGGTATAAAGGCCGGATCGGCTTGTTTGAAGTCATGGAACTCGATGATGAGATACGCGAGATGATCATGATCGGGGCTTCGACTTCGGAGTTGCGGCAAAAAGCCAAGGAAAAAGGGATGATGACCCTGCGCCAGAGCGGGCTGGAAAAGATCAAGCAGGGGATCACCTCCATCGAAGAAGTTTTAAGGGAAACGACGAGATTGTAAGGAGAGAAGCATGGCATTGCCACTTCCGCAATTGTTAAAGATCATGGTGGACGAAGGAGGTACCGACCTGCACATCACCACCAATTCCCAACCGTTGATCCGTATCCATGGCCTCTTGAAGAGAATTGAGCATCCGGTGCTTTCTCCGGCTGAAACCAAGCAAATGATATACAGCATTCTCAATGACAACCAGAAATACAAATTCGAGGAGAACTGGGAACTTGATTTTTCCTTCGGCATCAAGGGGCTGGCACGTTTCCGAGCCAATGTCTTCATGCAGCGCGGCGCCGTGGCCGGAGCTTTCCGCCGCATTCCCTACGAGATCTGGTCATTTGAAAAACTGGGCCTGCCCTCTATTGTCCCGACCATGACCAACAAGGCCCGCGGGTTGATCCTGGTCACCGGTCCGACCGGTTCGGGAAAAACCACGACACTGGCCTCCATGATCGACAAGATCAACAAGGAGAACCCAGTTCATATCATCACCATCGAGGACCCCATCGAGTACCTGCATTCCCACCGCAAGGCCATGGTCAACCAGCGCGAATTGCACGCCGATACCAAAAGCTTTCCCCTGGCGCTGCGTTCGGTTCTGCGCGAGGACCCCGATGTGGTGCTGATCGGTGAAATGCGCGACCTGGAGACCATCCAGGCCGCCATCACCATCGCCGAGACCGGTCACTTGACCTTCGCCACTCTCCACACCAACTCGGCCGCTCAGACCATCAACCGCATCATCGACGTCTTTCCGCCTCATCAGCAGGACCAGGTTCGCACCCAGTTGTCGATGAACCTGGAAGGCATAGTCACCCAGGCCCTGCTGCCCAAAGCCGACGGCCGGGGCCGGGCGCTGGCCATTGAAGTGCTCATCCCGACGCCGGCCATCCGCCACCTGATCCGCGACAACAAGATCCACCAGATCTACGCCTCCATGCAGATGGGGCAGGAAAAATTCGGCATGATCACTTTCAATCAGTCATTGGCCAACCTGTATTTCAAGCGTGATATTTCGCTTGAACTGGCCATGAGCGTTTCCCACAATCCTGAGGAACTGCAGGAATTGATCAACCGCGGCCCCGCGGCCTTGTCCAGCCAGTTCAAGACAAGCCATGCCGCTGCGGCCGCCAATTCAGGCGCAAGCAAAAGGCCTTCATTCTAGGAGGAAAAAATATGCCAATTTTTAAATACAGAGGTAAAAACAGGATCGGCAGCATTGTGGAAGGTGAACGGCGCGGCCGGAATTCCAATGAAATCATCACTGCCCTGGAAAAAGAAATGATCCAGGTGTTAAGCATCGAGCGCAAGAAACTTAAGTTCGATCTGCCCCTGATCGGTGGACGCAAGAGTGTTTCGCTCAAGACCATTGCCGTTTTCAACCGCCAACTTTCGGTCATGTTCAACGCCGGCCTGCCCATCACTCAAGCCATTGGCATCCTGGGCAAGCAGCAAAAGGATAAGTTTTTCCAAAACGTGCTGCTTGAGGTCCGCAAGGATGTCGAAGGCGGGGCCAACCTGTCCAACGCCATGAAAAAACATCCCAAGGTCTTCAATGAACTGTACACCAGCATGATACAGGCCGGCGAAGCTTCCGGTAATTTGGATACTATCCTGTTGCGCCTTTCGCAATACGTTGAGAACATGAACAAATTGGTCGGCAAAGTGAAATCGGCCCTGGCTTACCCGATTGCCGTCCTGGTGATCGCCCTCTTACTGACCGGTGTCATTTTATGGAAGGTCGTTCCGGTTTTCACCGACATGTTCGGGCAATTGGGAGCCGAACTTCCCCTGGCGACCCAAATCGTGGTCGGAGCCAGCAATTTCCTTGTAAACAATTTCATTTTTGTATTTATTGTCTTCATCGTGCTGATCTTCGCATTCCGCTCCTATTACGCCACTTTCAAGGGACGGCGCGTGATCGACAACATCAAGTTGAAGATCTGGATTTTCGGAGAACTCTTGGTCAAGGTGGCCGTGGCCCGCGTAACCCGCACCCTGGCCACCCTGTTGACTTCGGGAGTCGAGATCATCGAAAGCATGACCATCACCGCCAAGACGTCGGGCAACTCGATCATCGAAGACGCGGTGCTGAAAAGCCGCTCCCTGGTCCAGGAAGGAAAACCGTTATGGGAGTCCTGGGAAGAGACCAAGCGTTTCCCATATATGGTGACCCAGATGGTCGCTGTCGGCGAGCAGACCGGCTCCCTGGCCACCATGCTCGGTAAAGTGGCCGATTTTTACGATGAAGAGGTCGACCAGGCCGTGTCGGCTCTCGTCTCGCTGATGGAACCGATCATGATCCTGTTTCTGGGCGGCTTAGTCGGAGGCATTATCGTGGCCATGTATCTCCCCTTGTTCGATATCATCGGCAAAGTGGGTTAACAAGCGAAACTTGATTGCCGTTGAAGATCAGAATCTGCAAAAGAAATTAATCTTTCTCAATTCCATCCGCATTGCGATTTTGTCGGCCCTGGCCTTGGTTTCGGTCATCATTCTGCTTTTTTTCAACGCCCCTTTTGCGCTGCTGAGCATCATCATCTCCTTAACCGCGGCCGTAGTGATCAGCATCCTATTTTTTCCCTTGGGAAAATTGCTCAAAACCCGGAAACTGCTTTATGTCCAGCTGACGTTCGATATCTTGATGATCACCCTGCTGGTGTACCTCTCCGGGGGCATCGTCAGTCCGTTTTACTTCCTTTACATCCTGCCTATCATCGTCGCTTCCATTTTCCTTTCCCGGCGCGATACGCTCATTATCGCCACGGTGTCGTTCATTTCTTTCGGGACGCTCTCCGACTTGCTCTTCCTGGAAATCATCTCTTTTTATCCGAACTTCGCCGTGGGCGATGTCTCTTTGGGAACCTTCATTTACAACCTGCTAATGAGTTTCATCGCCTTTTCCAGCGTCAGTTTCATTTCTTCCTATTATTTTGAAAGGATAAAAAAGACCGGCCAGCAGCTGAAAAACATCCAGGAAAACCTGCAGGACATGATCCTGCTGAACAATTCGGTCATGGAAAAAATGGAGAACGGCTTCATCACATCCGACCCCCAGGGGCGGATCGTTTCCTTTAACGCCAAGGCTGCCGCTTTCCTGCGCCTGAAAAAAGGAGGAAATATTTTTGACCTGCTGCTGGCCAAGGATGAATTGCCCCAAATACGGAAGATATGGCAGAGCAACAACTCCTATTATTTTGAAAAAACCCTGCGCGGATTTTCGCTGGGGATTTCCCTTTCTTCCATTGAAAAAGTGTCGTCTTTCGAGCGCCTGCTCGTATTTCTGATCACCGACCTGAGCGCCATTAAGGAGATTGAAAACAAGCTTAAGGAAAAAGAGCACCTGGCCTTGATAGGGGAAATGGCGGCCGGAATCGCCCATGAAATACGCAATCCGTTGACTTCGATCTCCGGCTCGGTGCAGTTTTTACGCCAGGGACTCACACTGGAGCCCGAATTAAAGAACCTGATGGACATCATCATCAAGGAATCGGACCGGCTTTCGGCTTTCATTGAGGAATTCCTGAATTTTTCCAGGCAGTCGCCTCTGGAAATTTCGGAATTTGACTTGGCCGGAGTGGTGGATGACGTGGTGGCCATAATATCACACAACCTGGGTACGGTGCGCTTCATTAAAAAATACAACCCCGGGAGCATGGTCCATGCCGATTTCAAGAGGATCAAACAGCTGGTCTGGAACCTGCTGAACAATGCCGTGAAAGCGCTGCAGGAACACGGCGAGATCGAGATCAATCTGTTTCAGGATGCCAAAGCCGTTTACTTGTCCATCCACGATTTTGGCGTGGGTATGGACCGCAATGAAGTCGAGAAGATCTTTATGCCTTTCTATTCCAAATTCGCCTTCGGCATTGGCCTGGGCATGAATATCGTTAAAAGGATCGTCGAGGAACATGGGTTCAAAATGGAGATCAAGTCCGAAAAAAATCTTGGCACCGAGGTAGTGATATGCTTCAACAGGCCGTAAACATACTGCTGGTGGATGACGATCACAGCCTGCGCAACATGCTGTCGTTCGTCCTGGGCAAGGAGGGGTATCAGGTGGATGAAGCGGTGAGCGGCATGGACGCGCTGAAGAAGCTGAAAGCCCGGAAATACGACCTGGTCATTTCCGACATCCGCATGCCCGGTCTGAACGGCATCGACCTGCTCAAAAAGATCAAGACCCACGAGCAGGAACTGCCGGTGATCATGATCACGGCATATGCCGCCACCCACGATGCCATCGAGGCCATGAAGCTCGGCGCCGAAGATTACATCATGAAACCGTTCAACCTGGAAGAGCTGAAGATCATCATCAACAAATCGCTGCACAAGAAAAGCATCGAAAAAGAGAATATCGAGTTGAAGCAGAAGCTGTCCGACAAGGAAAAGTTCGAAAACATCGTGGGCAGCGATCCCAAGATGGGCAAAATATTCGAGCTGATCAGCACCGTGGCCCAGACCGACTCCACCGTGCTGATCAGCGGTGAAAGCGGCACGGGCAAGGAACTGATCGCCAGGGCCATTCACGCCAAGAGCAGTCGCGCCAATCAAAAATTCGTTTCCATCAACTGCGGGGCCCTTCCAGAAAATTTGCTGGAAAGCGAATTGTTCGGCCACAAGAAAGGCGCTTTTACCGATGCCTACCAGGACAAGGAAGGGCTTTTCGAGGCGGCCAGTCTGGGGACGCTGTTTTTGGATGAAATTTCGGAAATGTCGCAGAAAATGCAGGTTAAAGTCCTGCGCGGAATTCAGGAAAAGGTGATCCGCCGCGTTGGCGGGAACAAAGAAATTGCCGTGGACGTGCGCATCATCACGGCGACCAACCGAGACCTGGCGGAAAGCATCGAGAAAGGGGAATTCCGTTCCGACCTCTATTATCGGCTGAATGTGATCTCCATCAAGGTCCCGCCGTTGCGCGAGCGCAAAGAAGACATTCCCATTTTGATGCAGCATTTTCTGCAGCGCTACAACCAGAAATTCGCCAAGAACATCCAGGGCTTCGATAAAAGGGTATTTGAATGCTTTGCCAACTATCGCTGGCCGGGGAACGTTCGTGAATTGGAGAATTTCATTGAGAGGGGCGTCGCCCTGGAGAAAGACGAAGTGATCCGCGCCAGTTCGCTGCCGGCGGAAGTGATCTACAATATGGACCCCAGCCAAAGCAGCGGAGCGGATTGGCCCATTCTGCTCGACGCCGGGGATTTTGATTTCAATCAGTATATCGATAACTTGAGCAAGAGCATCATCATCAAGGCTTTGGAGATGAGCAACGGCAATGTAAAAAAAACAGCGCTGCGGCTGAAGGTTAACTACCGTTCGCTGCGCTACCTGATCGAGAAATACAATTTGAAGCTTCGTTCCTGACCGCTCCCGGCTGGGCGGCTGGTTTATCGGGGGCGGGAGGGGAGTCTTGTTTAAAGTTTTTCTTATCGGTGCAGCAATAAAAAATTAAAATGGCGCGCTATTCCAGTGCCGCTTTTTTTGCTTAGCCGTTTTCCCAGGATGCGAAAGGCCGCCAGTCCGGCCAGCGACCCGAGAATATCGTAAAGCCAGTCCAGCAGGGAGAAAACCCGGCCGGGAACCGTCAACTGGTGCCACTCGTCGAGAATGCCCAGAAAGGTCAGTGCCAAAAGGGCGGCGGCCAGGCAAGACCAGCGCCCGGGCCTTGGGAATACCTGGATGAAAAAGAAAGCCAGGGCGAAATATTCCAGGAAGTGGGGAATAAAATCGGGGACATGCGATGGCAGTGAACTGGCCGGCAGGGAAGAGAGCAGAAAAATGGACAGGTAGATCAGCAGTGAAATTCCCCCGGCAGTGAACCTGGCCCGGGAATTCATGGGACTTTTGCTTTAAATAAAATACATGAGCCAGCTGAAGAGAAAGACGCCGGCGGCCATGTATAAGAAGAGTTTCAGGGCATAGCGAAAAATGTGGCGCCCATCGCTGTACTTGATAAAAGCCAGCAGGGTGGAAACGATCAGGGCGAAGATCAGCATGGAGAGGACATGGCTTTTAAAGATCACGTTTTCCTCCCTTTGGCGATGTCGAAAGCGTTCAGGGCCACCAGGTAATTGAGCAATCCGGCCGCTGCCAGGTAGGCGGTGCCGTAATGATACGTTACGGCTTTGATGTCCCCGGCAGCCAGGTGGGTCATGCGGATGATGATGTAAAGCAGGCCGTTACCCAGATCGCCGAGAAAGCCCAGCAGCAGCAGGGGGTGCAGGACGGAGGTGTCGTAGAAACGGCCTTTCATAAGCAGGCCCATGACCAGCAGGGAGACGATGCCGCAAAAAAAGACCAGGGCCTTCAGCTTTTTTTTCTGCAGCAGGTGCCCAAGCCCCGGAACCAGCCAGGACAGGAAGAAAATTAAATATGGATTCATTTCGTCCAGTATAGCGCAAATTGCCCTGAAAAACAAGTACGTGATACGTGATGGGTAATGCTTGATGCGTGATGAAAAAGAGAAAGACAAAGTAAAAAGGCCGTGTAGGGGCGGTTCGCGCGTGTCCCCGCCAGGGGGAACCGCCCTTACATAAAGACAAAGCTCCAAATTCCAATGTTCAAAACAAGACCAGTGTCAGTGCAAGTGTCCGTGTCAGAAAAGCCCTAACCGAAATACCAGATCGTTTTATTTTCTTTCTGTTACTGTCACTGCCACTTTCACATCTCTTCGTTTTGGTCATTGGTGCTTGGAGCTTGTTTTCATTTTTGCTCCCGTATTGCCTCATCTAATAATCTACCTGAACGACGATTCGTTGCCTCATGGAAAAAACTACCTGAAAAGTAGGAGAATGACACCAAAGAGATCAGGCAAGAGACCTGATAAGCGAGGTGT
>Ga0180009_10001021_pt1 | contig 35220 bp, 52 predicted proteins | sample OS_PC_MetaG_FD_123537 | JGI IMG/M metagenome (GOLD analysis project Ga0180009, IMG submission 123537) | Groundwater microbial communities from the Aspo Hard Rock Laboratory (HRL) deep subsurface site, Sweden - OS_PC_MetaG | ecosystem: Environmental > Aquatic > Deep subsurface > Groundwater... | reverse complement strand
TGGACAGCTAGAATAGATAAGATAATTCCATCTAGTGGCATATCCTACCCATCAGGTACAACCAGCAATCCTACATTTACAGTATCATTAACAGAATCAGACACGTGTTCAGGAATAAATCAAGGAGATGTAGATTACAGAATAAATTCAGGTTTGTGGCAAAACCATTCAACAACAATATCAAACTTTAATTTTACAGGAACAGATGGTAATACATATCAATTTAGATACAGAACATTAGATAATGCAGGCAATTGGTCTGGTTATGCAATAGGTGGTATAATATTAATAGATTTAAATAATCCACCAACAGTTATATGTGATGATAATGAATTCTTTGCTTATTGTGTTGATTCTAAACATCCAATATTATCATGGATTTATTCAGATCCAGATGGAGATTTACAATCAGCATACAATGTACAGATAGATAACAATTCTAATTTTTCTTCATTAGTACATGATAGCGGATGGATAAATTCTATTTCTAATTCATTTCCAACCACAGGAATTAGTCTTAATTGGAGCACAGTATATTATTGGAGAGTAAAAGTTAGAGATACACAAGGAGCAGAATCATCATGGTCATCTTCTTGTAGTTATTTAACACCATTACATGCATATCCTGATCCTGGGTTTAGTCATATACCAAACAGTCCAGTACCAGATGAAAATGTACAATTTACAGATGAAACAATATATTATGGTGGTTCTACAGGTGGTTTATGGTCTTGGACGTTTGAAACAGCTGGAACATCATCAGAACAGAATCCAATAATTAGTTTTGATTCTTCAGGACCTAAAGTAGTTACATTACAAGTTACTGATTCAGATAATTATACTTGTGATTATTCAGATACTATTAATATTAGCTTTACCATACCTTTATGGAGAGAGGTAAGGCCTTAAAATATGTTTTCTAAAAAATCCAAATCAATTTTAGGTATAGACATTGGAACTTCTTCTATAAAAGTGGTACAATTAAGAAAGGAAGAAAATAGGTTTGAATTAGAAACCTATGGAGAACTTTCTACCTTTGGATATCTTGAAAGATTAAATGAAACATTTCAAGGTACATCATTAAGAACTCTAGAAGTAGTAACCAGAGAAATGATTAGAGTTCTTATTGAAAAGGCAAAAGTTTCTACAAAAGATGTAATAATGGCTATACCAGTATTCTCAAGTTTTGTTAGCATTATTGAATTACCAGAAATGGCAGAAAAAGAATTAGCTCAAGCTATTGAGTTTGAAGCAAGAAAATATGTTCCAATTCCATTAAGTGAAGTTATTTTAGATTGGAAGATAATTGAATCTGGAACAATAAAAAATAATAGTCATTTACCTTCTTTTAATGGCAAAAGAATTCTTTTGATTGCTGTTCCAAAAGAGGTTGTTAATAAATATCTTAAAATAGCTGAAGATTTAAAATTAAAAATTAAAGCATTAGAATTAGAAAGCTTTAGTTTAGCAAGATCATTGATAATTGATAATAAGATATCAGTTTGTATTTTGGATATAGGAGCAAGGGCTACCTCCTTTACAATTGTTGATAAAGGAATTATTCAAATGAGCCATAGTTTAGACGTGGCTGGAGCAGAAATGACAAAAATTCTTGCCATTAGTTTAAATATTGGGTCTAAAAGAGCTGAAGAATTTAAATTAGCTTATGGATTTGAAAATACAGAAGAAAAGAAAAAAGAAATAAAAGAATTATTAAGCGTTCCAATGAACAAAATAATTAATGAGATTGAAAGAATGGTAAACAGTTATCAAGAAAAAACAGGAAGAAAAATAGAAAAACTTATTCTTAATGGTGGTTCTGCTCAACTATCAGGATTAAAAGAATATATTGAAGAAAAATTAAATATTAAAACAATTATTGCTAATCCTTGGGCAAAGGTAGTTTATAAATCATCATTACAACAGAAACTTAAAGAAATTGGTCCTCAATTCTCTGTAGCTGCTGGCGCAGCCATGAGAGATGATTAATATGAATGAAATAAACTTAGTTCCAAAAGAATATAGGAAGAAAACTTTAAAGTTTTCAGGAATTTTTTCTAAAATAGGAGGAATATTTTTAATTCTGCTTATTTTGAGTCTGCTTTTATTTGGTGGACTTTTTATTTACAAAAAATCATTAAATAAAGAATTAAAAGATTTTAAAAAAGAAATATTAATATTAGATCAAAAAAGAAATCCCGAATTAGAGGAAAAAATAGTTAATTTAGATAAAAAATTAGAAATATTAGAAAGTATATTTAATAATCATTTATACTGGTCAGAATTATTTACAAGAATAGAAAATTTAGTTTTAAAAAAAGCATATTTTTCTAAAGTAAGAATAGGTTTTTTAGAAACAGATTTAGCAATTAATTTGTCAGGAAATGCCTTAACTTATACTATTTTAGCTCAACAAATGTTAAGCTTTCAAGAAGATTCTTCAGTAAAAAGTGTTCAGGTTTCTGATATTAGCTTAGGCAGTGAAGGTGGTATTGATTTTAATCTTCAAATAATTTTTTCTAAAAATATATTAATCAATGATTAAGAATATTGTTATTATAATTTTAATATTAAGTTTTATTGGAGTTGTTGTTTTGCTTGATATTCCAGGAGTTCAAGATGTTTTAGATTTGCGAAAACAAATTGAGCAAGAAAAAGAAAAATTTATATCAAAACAAGAATTAACAGACAAAATACTAAAATTAATTAATGAATATAATGATTCTCAAGAAACAATCAATCAAGTTGATAATATTTTTCCAGATGAAGAAGACATTCCTGAATTAATTACACAAATTGAATTTTTGGCCTTTGAAGGCGGTTTAATATTAGAAAACATAGATGTTTCTAGTTTTAAAAATATTGCAGAAAGCAAAGCAGAAATTGTTCGTGGTCAAGAACAAAAAGAAGAAGATTTTAATATAGTAAGTATTAAAATAAAATTAATTGGTACTTATTCATCATTTAAAAACTTTCTTAAATTAGTAGAAAATAATATTCGTTTAATAGATATTGATTCTGTAGAATTTGTTTCTGAATCATCATTTTTTGAATTTAATTTATCATTAAAAGCATATTTTCAAAAATAATGGCAATTGAAATCTTACAAAAAGAAAAAAAACAAAAAACTTTATTAATAGTTGCATTTGGTATTTTAATTATTACAGCTGTGTTTTTGTATTCTACTTTTTGGGCAGGAGAAAAAACACAAGGACCAGAAGAAGAAATTAATGAATCTGATTCTGATAAAGTTTATACAGAAAGAGATTTAATATCATTAGAAAGAAAATTAAAGGAAATTGAAAAAATAGATTTAGAATTATTAAACGAAAAGATTTTACCTTTTCTTAAAAAATATGGTGATATACCACTAAGAAAAGGAGAAGCAGGAAGAATAAATCCTTTTATTCCATATGACTAAGCAAAAAACAATTTTAGATGTATTAATAAAAAAGAAATTAATAGATCCAGTTGCACTGGACAGTATTAAAAGAGAATCAGAAGAATCAAAAAAAAATATTGAAGAAATACTTTTGGAAAAAAAAATAATTGATGAAAAAAAACTTTATCAATTAAAAGCAGAATTATTAAAAACAACCTTTAGAGATTTAACTGGATTCAAACCAAAACAAGAGGTTTTAAAATTAGTTCCATTAGAAGCTGCTCAGCACTATGGCTTTGTTCCTTTTAATGTTGATAAAAAAAACTTAGAAATAGGAATGCTTAATCCTAATGATATAGATGCTAATGAAGCTTTAAAATTTATTGCTCATAGAAATGGATTAAGTCCAAAGGTATTTTTAATTAGTCAAATTGATTTTAAAGAAATTATTAAAGCATATTCAACTTTTAAAGGAGAAGTCAAAGAAGTATTAGAAGAATTGAAAAAGGAAATAGATTCAGAAAAAAAGAAACCAACTATTTTAAAAAGCGACAAATCAGAAAAGATTTCTGAAGAAGCTCCTATTAGCAAGGTTGTTGCTTTAATCATTAATAATGCTATTGAACAGGGAGCATCAGACATTCATATTGAACCAAATGAAAAATCAGTAAGAGTTCGTTTTAGAGTAGATGGTGTTTTAAAAATAAATCTTACTCTTCCAATAAATATTCATGCTGCTGTTGTTTCTAGAATTAAAATTCTTTCTAGATTAAAAATAGATGAAACAAGAAAACCACAAGATGGAAGATTTTTTACTCAGATTGATAAGAAAAAAATAGATTTTCGTATTTCTACGTTTCCTACTTATGCTGGAGAAAAAGTTGTAATGAGAATATTAGATCCAAGCGCTGGTTTAAGAAAATTATCTGATTTAGGACTAGATGGTCGCAATTTAAAACTTGTTGAAGAGAATATTCAAAAACCAAATGGATTAATTTTAGTAACTGGTCCTACTGGTTCTGGTAAAAGCACAACACTTTATAGTATTTTAAATATTCTTAATCAAGAAGGAGTAAACATCATTAGCTTAGAGGATCCAATAGAATACTATATTGAAGGAGTAAGTCAGTCTCAGGTTCGTCCAGAAATAGATTATACTTTTGCTTCTGGTTTAAGAAGTATTTTACGTCAAGATCCAGATAAAATTATGGTTGGTGAGATCAGAGACAAAGAAACTGCTTCTTTAGCTGTTCATGCTGCTTTAACTGGTCATTTGGTTCTGTCCACCCTACATACAAATGATGCGCTTGGCGTTATCCCTAGATTAATAGATATGGGAATTGATCCATATTTATTGCCACCAACCTTACTTTTGATTGTTGCACAAAGATTAGTTAGAAAATTATGTCCTATTAAAAAAGAGTTTAAAGCATCTGATGAGGTAATAAAAATGGTAGAAAAAGAAATTTCTGGATTTAGCGAACAAGAGCTAGAAAAATATAATATTAAAAAACCATATTCTCTTTACGAGCCAATTGTATCAAAAGAATGTCCAAGAGGAACAAAGGGTAGAATTGGTATTTTTGAAGTAATAGCAATGACTCCAGAATTAGAAGAAATTATATTAACACAACCTTCTGATAGTAAAATTAAAGCAGAAGCTGCAAGACAAGGAATGATAACAATGTTGCAAGATGGAATTATTAAAGCATTAAGAGGAAGTGTTGGTTTTGAAGAAGTTAAAAAAGCAGTAGAAGAATAATTAAAATAATTATATAATTAAAACATATGAGAAAAGGTTTTACATTGGTTGAGCTTTTGGTGGTAATAGCAATTATTGGTTTATTAACTGGAATGATTGTTATTAGTATTAAAACCGTAAAAGCAAAGGCTAGAGACAGCCAAAGAGTTTCTGATGTTAATACTATTGCTACAGCCCTTAATCTGTATCATAATGATTCTAATAATTATCCTATTTTTGATGGATATATTATTGGATCTGATGCTCTTTCTTCAGCATTAATAAGTGTTGGAACAGCATCTGGAATTCCTATTGACCCATTAAATGCTGGTGATTACAGATATTATTATCAAAGCACAGATGGGTCAGATTATTATCTAGAATATTATCTAGAAACTAATTCTGTATTAGGAAAAAGTGAAGGATTAAACTATATTGTTCCATGACCAAGGATTATCAATTAAAACTCGAAGAACTTTTAGAAATAGCAGGAAAGCAGAATGCTTCTGATTTGCACTTTTCAGTTGGTAGGAAACCAACATTAAGAATTGATGGCAGTTTAATAGAACTAGCTAAATACCCTGTTTTAACAGCTGAAAATACAAAAGGATTTGCAGAAGCATTGGTTCCAGAAGAAAAATTACCAAGACTTATTAAATATAAAGAAGTTGATTTTTCATATAATTATAAAGACAAGGCTAGGTTTAGAGTGAATGTTTTTTATCAAAGAGGATGTTTGGGAGCAGCTTTAAGATTTTTCCCTTCAAAAATACAAACAATTAAAGAATTAAGATTACCTCAGGTTGTTGAATCATTTATTAATCAATCGCAAGGATTTATTTTAATCGTAGGCCCAACTGGTCATGGAAAAACAACAACATTAGCTGCTTTAGTTGATCACATTAATCATAATCAAACTAAAAACATTATTACAATCGAAGATCCTATTGAATATGTTTTTGAACAAGACAAAAGCATTATTAGTCAAAGAGAAGTTCAAAATGATACAAAAACTTTTAAAAGAGCACTTCGTTCATCATTTAGACAAGATCCAGATGTATTAGTTATCGGAGAGTTAAGAGACTTAAATTCAATTTCAACTGCTTTAACTGCAGCTGAAACCGGTCATTTAGTTTTAGCCACTCTTCACACTAATAATGCTGCTCAAACAATTGATAGAATAATTGATAGTTTTCCTGCTGAGGCAAAAAATCAAGTAAGAACACAATTAGCTGCTACTTTATTAGCTGTTGTTTCTCAAAGATTAATTCCTAGAATAAATGGCGGAAGAATTCCAGCTGTAGAAATAATGATAGCTAATGCTGCTGTAAGAAATTTAATTAGAGAGGGTAAGATTCATCAATTGGATTTAGTTGTTGAAACAAGTGCTGAAGAAAAAATGATTTCTTTAAACAGATCTTTAGCAGATCTTGTTCATAAAGGAGAAATTTCTTTAGAAAATGCTGAAATATATTCATTAAATCCTTCTGATTTAAAAATGTTATTAGGTAAGTAGTTATGAAATTTAATTATCAAGCAAGAACAAAAACAGGAGAAATACAAACCGGAACAGTTGAAGCTAATAGTAGAGAAACAGCAATTGAAACGCTTCAACGCCATGATTTGCTTGTAGTTTTTTTACAAGAAATATCAGGAATTCCTTTTTATGCTCGTTCCTTAAAATTTTTTCAAAAAGTTAAATCAAAAGAATTAACAATGTTTTATAGACAGCTTGCTATTCTTTTTGAAGCAGATGTTTCTCCTTTGGAATCTTTAAAGATTTTAGGAGATCAAACCACTAATCCTTTTTTTAGAGATTTGATTTTTCAAGTAGAAAAAGATATTAAAGGTGGGGAACCATTGTCTCAGGCAATGGCAAAGCATAAAAAGGTTTTTTCTTCTTTTTATATAAATGTTATTAAGGCTGGAGAAGCAACTGGAAAGCTTCATGATGTTTTAAAATATTTAGCTGATCATGCTGAAAGAGATTATAACTTAACACACAAAGTAAAAGGTGCTTTTATATATCCAATAGCAATTCTTTGTTTGTTTCTTGTTGTGGGAACTTTAATGATGATTTATGTTGTTCCGTCTCTTTCTTCAATGTTAATAGAAATAGGTGGAGAGCTTCCAATTACAACCAAGATTTTAATAGGAATGAGTAATTTTTTAAAAAAGTGGATTTTATTGGTTGTACTTGGTGTTATTGGTTTAATTATTTTAATAGTTAGATTTAAAAAAACAGAACAAGGAGCATTATTCTTTGATAAATTAAAATTAAAAATTCCAATTTTTAAAGATCTTTCTAAAAAAATATATTTAGCTAGATTTGCAGAAAATTTTCAGACTTTATTAAAAGGAGGAATTCCAATTTTACAAGCATTGGATATTACAGCAAAAGTAATGGGCAATAAGGTTTATGAGAAAATAGTTCTTGATGCAAGAGAAAGAGTTAGGGTTGGTGAAACAATTAGTTCTTCTTTTTCTGCTCATCCTAAAGAAATAACCCCAATGGTTTCTCAAATGATAGGAGTAGGTGAGAAAACAGCTCAATTAGATAATATTTTAGAAAAAGTTGCTAATTTTTACGGACAAGAGGTTGACAGAATGGTTGCTAATATGACTCAGTTGATTGAACCGATTATGATTCTTGTTCTTGGTGTAGGGGTTGGTTTTCTGGTTTCTTCAATATTAATGCCTATTTACAACATTTCTTCTGGTTTGTGATATAATTAAACTAGTAGTTTAAAAAACTAAAAGGTCGAATGATAATAAGGCTTAATTAAAATATTAATTATGTTTTACAAAAAATCAAAAGGTTTTACCTTGATTGAACTTTTAGTTGTTATTGCTATTATTGGTATTTTAGCAACTATTGTTTTGGTGTCTTTGAATTCTGCTCGTGAGAAAGCAAGAGACGTTCGTAGGATTGGTGATTTGCGTCAAGTAGCTTTAGCATTAGAAATGTACTATGATGACAATGCTGGTTACCCTATAGTAACTGGTTGTACCAATGCTACATGGGACACAATGGCTACTGCTATAGAGGGTGGTGGTTATATGACAGTTGTTCCTGATGATCCTACTGATTCTGGAAGTTATCTATATGCGTATGGTGGAGATGGTACTGATTATGTATTAAAAGCTACGCTAGAAAATTTAAGCAATAGTGCTTTTGCCACAGACTTAGATGCAACGTCTCAAAGTTGTACATGTGATGATGCAAGTGGTTTTTACTGCATTCAACCGTAATTATAGATTTTCAGCTTAATAATCAGATTCTGCCCAAGCTTTTTGTTTGGGCAGAGAAGATTGTTAAGCTGATTTTAAAATGTATATATTGTTTTTCATTTTAGGATTAATAATTGGCAGCTTTTTAAATGTTGTTATATTTAGGCTAAATAAAAAATCCTTAAAAGGAAGGTCGCATTGTATTTTTTGTAAAAAGAAATTACATTGGCACGAATTAATTCCTTTATTTTCATTTTTTCTTTTAAAAGGAAAATGTAAAAAATGTAAAAAAAAGATTTCTATTCAATATCCTTTAGTTGAATTTTTTACTGGTTTAATTTTTGTTTTAATTTCTTTGAAAACTTTTAATTTAGATATTTTTTCTATATTAATCACCTTTTTCTGGTTTATTTTTGCTAGTTTTTTAATTGTAATTTTTGTTTATGATTTAAAACATTATTTAGTTGCTGATAAAGTAATTTATCCAGCAATATTTATTGCTTTAATATATATATTGTTTTTATTTTTATTTTCAAATGGTTTGTTTCCGTCTTTAGTTTTTAGTTATTTGGTTTCTGGTTTAATTGGGGGTGGTTTTTTCTTGATTATTGTTTTAATTTCTAAAGAAAAATGGATGGGAATGGGAGATGTTAAAATAGGTGTTTTTATTGGTTTAATTCTTGGTATTCAGCTTTTACTTGTTGCTTTATTTTTAGCTTTTGTTATTGGTGCTATTATTTCTTTGATTTTAATTTTTTTGAATAAAAAAGGATTAAAATCAGAAATACCATTTGGTCCATTTTTAACTGGAGCTTGTTTAACTTCGTTTTTATGGGGTGATTTTTTATTAAATTGGTATTTTAATTTATTTTTATGAAAAAAGGATTTACATTAATAGAGGTATTGGTTGTAACAGCTGTAATAGGAATTATTTCAATTATGCTTGTAGCTAATTGGACAAAAAATGAGAGTAGCTCTAAACTACAAAGAACAGCTCAAGAAGTTGTTTTAAGCATTAGAAGTGCTCAAGATATTGCTTTAAATAGTTTTAAGTCTTCTGGACAGGACGTTCCTTATTCTTATGGTATACGTTTTGACAAAGATATTGATTCTTCATATTTGATTTTTGGAGATAAAAATGGAAACAATACTTATCAACCATCTGATATATTAATTAAAAATGTTTTAATAGAATCTGGTATAGAAATAGATTCTCTTTCTTCTGGAAATAATAATCTTAATATTGTGTTTTCTATTCCTGATGGTTTTACAACAATTAATCCGTCTAGTACATCAGCTAGTATTGTTATAAAAAAATCTAATGGAATATGTCCACAGGATTGCAAAACAATAACAATAATGAATACTGGACAAGTAAGCATATATGAATAAAGGATTTTCACTAATGGAAGTAATTATTTCTGTAGCTGTTATTACAACTGCTATAGTTGCTTCGATTTCTTTAATTTCATATAGTGTTTCTAGTATTGTATCAAATCAGAATAAAATGATTGCAATTCATCTTGCTCAAGAAGGAATAGAAATTGTTAAAAATATTAGAGATACTAATTGGCTTTTAGATAAAAGAGGTGAATTAAACTGGAGGGATGGATTAGATGAGGGGAATTACAGGGTGCAATATAATCAAGTTAGTCTTTTGTCTTTTTCTAATACTTCATTAAAAATAAATAGTAATAATATATATCAATATAGTTCTGGTAGTAGAACTCCGTTTTATAGAAGAATAAGCATTGTTCATATATCAAATGAACAGATAAAAGTTGTTTGTGAAATAACTTGGCAAGAAAAAGCAAGAAATAAATCTGTTCAATTGGAAAGTAGATTATATAATTGGTTAATAGAATGAAAAAAGCATTTACATTAATAGAAATATTAGTAGCATTATCCATTTTTATGGTGGTTATTATTGTTGTTTTAACTACATTTTTAAGCGGTATAAACGGCCAAAGAAAGGTTATTGCTTTACAGGACGTACAAGATAATGCAAGGTTTTTAATGAATTTCATGGTTAAAGAAATCAGAATGAGTGAAATTAATAGTTTTAATTCTTCAAGCTTAAATATTACTAGGCCAGATGGAGAATCAGTTAGTTATTTATTTAATAATGCAAATGGTAAAATAGAAAGAACAGATTCAACTACATCTGGTCCAATAAGTTCAGACAATGTATTTATTTTAGGAGGCTTTTATGGTTCTGGTGTTGGCAAATTAGATGGATTACAAGCAAAAATAACAATTGTAATGGATGTTCAAAAAAATAGCGCAAAAGAACAAGGTAGAGCTAGTATAAAAATTCAAACAACTGTTTCTCAAAGAAACTTAGATTTATGAAAAAAGCATCTTCTTTATTATTAACAATATTGATAATGGCTGCTTTACTAGCCATTGCTATTGGTGTTTCTAAATTAACTCTTGGAGAAATTAAATTAATTCAAGACGTTCCAAAATCTTTATTTGCATATTATGCAGCAGAAGCTGGTGCTGAATGGGCAACTTATCAATATAGAACAATTGGTGAGGTTTTAAATATTACTCCTTGTGATATTGATTTAGACAATGGAAGTAGTTATGGCATTGAAGTGAATGAGACAATTATAAAATCTATTGGTTGTTATCAAGACATTAGGAGGGCAATAGAGATTTCTTTTTAAGTTTGCTTTAAGTTTTTTTATTGTTTAAAATTAATAGTTAACCTGTTAATTTTTTTTATGAGTAACAAATTTGATAAAATTAAAAAAAGAGATGGAAACGTTGTTGACTTTGATCAGGAAAAAATAACTGATGCTGTTTTTAAGGCTTTAACAGTTTCTGGTAAGGGCGGTAGAGGAATTGCTAAAAAGATTTCTGATAGAGTTATTGTTTTATTAAACAAAAGATTTAAAAAAAACCACATTCCATCAGTTGAAGAAATACAAGACCTTGTTGAAGAGGTTTTAATTTTAGAAGATCGTACTGAAACTGCCAAAGCATATATTGTTTATCGTGAACAACGTAGAAAAATCAGAGAAATGGAATCAGCAACAAAAGAAAGCGTTGATATGATAAGTAACTATATTGAAGAAATAGATTGGCAAGTAAATGAAAATAGTAATATGACCTATTCCTTACAAGGATTAAATGATTATGTTTCTAGTTTTGTTACTAAAAGATATTGGTTAAATAAAATTTATCCTAAAGAGATTAGAGAAATTTCTTTTTCCGGTGGTTTTCATATTCATGATTTAGGATATTTAGCACCGTATTGTTGTGGTTGGGATTTAATGGATTTATTAATGAAGGGTTTTAGAGGTGTTGTTGGAAAAATAGAAACTGGCCCAGCTGGACACTTTAGGGTTGCTTTGGGACAAGCTGTTAACTTTTTTTATACTCTTCAAGGAGAAACAGCAGGTGCTCAAGCTTTTTCTAATTTTGATACTCTTTTAGCTCCTTTTATTCGTTATGATAATCTAGATTACAAGCAAGTAAAACAAGCTATGCAAGAGTTTATATACAATTGTAATGTTCCTACTAGAGTGGGATTTCAGACCCCTTTTTCTAATATTACAATGGATTTGGTCGTTCCTGAGCATTTAAAAAACTCTCCAGTAATAATTAAAGGAAAAGCACAGGAGGAAAAGTATAAAGATTTTCAAAAAGAAATGGATATTCTTAATCAAGCATTTGCTGAAATCATGAGCGAAGGAGATGACTCTGGTAGGGTTTTTACCTTTCCTATTCCAACATATAATATTACGAAAGATTTTAATTGGGATAATAAAGTATTAAAACCTATTTGGGAAATGACTGCAAAATATGGTATTCCATATTTTGCTAATTTTGTTAATAGCGATATGAGCCCAGACGATACTAGAAGCATGTGTTGTAGATTGCGCATAAACAATCGAGAATTATACAAAAGAGGTGGTGGTTTATTTGGCGCTTCTCCATCTACTGGATCAATTGGCGTTGTAACTATTAATATGCCAAGAATTGGTTATTTATCTAAAACCAAAAAAGAATTTTTTGATAGATTAAGTAGATTAATGGATTTAGCAAAAGAATCTTTAGAGATCAAAAGAAAAACTATTGATAATTTTACAGAAAAGGGACTATATCCTTATGCAAAATATTATTTAGATGGTGTTAAGAAAATGAGAGGAAGTTATTGGGGTAATCATTTTTCTACAATTGGCTTGGTTGGAATGAATGAATCTTTGTTGAATTTTATGAATAAAAATATAGGCACCAAAGAAGGAAATAAGTTTGCTCAAGAGGTTTTAGACTTTATGAGAGAAAGAATGATTAAATATCAAAAAGAAACTGGCAATCTATATAATTTAGAGGCTTCTCCAGCAGAAGGAACAGCATATAGATTAGCTAGGATGGACAAGAAAGAATATCCAGATATAATAACAGCTGGAGATGTTGAGCCATATTACACTAATTCTACTCATCTTCCGGTTGGTTATACCGACGATTTATTTGAATCCTTAAAAAATCAAGATGATCTTCAAAAAAAATATAGCGGTGGCACTGTTTTACATGGATTTATTGGTGAAAAAATATCAGATCCAGAAACAGTTAAGAATTTGGTTAAAAAAATATTTACTAAATTCCATCTTCCATATTTTAGTATTACTCCAACTTTCTCTATTTGTCCTCATCATGGATATATTGTTGGAGAACATTTTAATTGTCCTAAATGCACCATAGAACAACCCTGTGAGGTCTATTCTCGCGTTGTGGGATACATTAGGCCCGTACAACAGTTTAATAAGGGCAAACAAGAAGAATATAAAGAAAGAAAAACATATAAGTTATGAAAATAGGTGGTTTACAAAAATTAAGTTTAATTGATTATCCGGGCAAAACCGCTGCCACGGTTTTTTTAATTGGATGCAATTTTAAATGTGGCTTTTGTCATAATCCTGAATTAGTTGATGTTCGTGGTAAAGAGGTTGTTTCAGAAAAAGAGTTTTTTTCTTTTTTAAAAGATAGAATTGGATTATTAGATGGAGTATGTATTACTGGCGGTGAACCAACAATTGTTTCTGATTTATTTAATTTTATTAAAAAAATCAAGGAATTGGGATTTTTAGTTAAATTAGACACCAATGGTAGCAATCCAGAAGTATTAAAAGAATTAATTAATATTATTGACTATGTTGCTATGGATATTAAAACTAGTAAAGAAAAGTATAAAATGGTTGCCAATATTGATTTGGATAGAATTAATAAAAGCATTGATTTAATTAAAGGTTTAAAAAATTATGAATTTAGAATCACTGTTGTTCCTGAATTGGTTGATAAAGATGATATAGAAAAAATAGGCAAATGGTTAAAAGGATGTAAAAAAATTGTTTTACAGCAATTTAGAAATGAAAGGGTGTTAGATAAAAAGTTTGAAAAAGTTAAACCTTATTCTGATGATGTATTTTTTAATTTTAAAAAAATCTTAGAAAAAAATATTAATAATGTAGAGTTGCGCTTATGAGTCTTTCTAATGCGTTAGTTATTGTTTGTTTAGTCTTCATTGTTATTATATTTTTTATCTCTCCTAAATTTATGAGTTCTTTGTCTGAGGACAAGGAACTTATTTTTATTGGAAAGGTTATTAAAGAACCAGATATTAGAGACACTAATACAAAATTAACTGTTCAAACTGATTCTTTTAGAGTTTTAATTACTGTTGCTAAATTTCCAGAGTATAAATATGGAGATGTTTTAGAAATAGATGGAGAATTAAAAGTTGCTCCTGTTTTTGAAGATTTTAATTATAAAGAATATTTAGCTAAGGATAAAATTAATTCAGTAATGTATTATCCAAAAGTTAAAGTTTTGGATAATAAAGCTGGTATGTTCTCTTTTGTGTTTTCTTTTAAAAAAAGCATTAGAGAGAAAATAGAAAATATTATGCCATTTCCTGAAAATAGTATTTTACAAGCAATTACTTTGGGTAATAAAAATTTAATAAGTGATTCTTTAAAAGAAAAATTAAATATTATTGGCATTAGACATATTGTTGCTATTTCTGGGATGCATATAGTTATTTTGTCGGAAATAATTATGTTTATTTTAATTGGCTTAGGTTTGTGGCGCGGTCAAGCATTTTGGTTTGCTGTTTTAATCTTAATCCTTTTTATAATAATGGTTGGTGCTCCTGCTTCTGCTGTTCGTGCTGGTATTATGGGTATTATACTATTATTAGGTCAAAAGATTGGAAGATTGGGTGAATCTGCTAGGATTGTTATTTTTGCTGCAACAATTATGTTAATATTTAATCCTTTATTATTGCGTTATGATGTTGGTTTTCAATTATCATTTTTAGCTGTTTTAGGAATAATTTATTTAAAACCTATTTTTGATTCTTTTTTAGAAAACATTTTAAAGAAAAAAGAATTAAATGGAATTATTCAAATTATTACTATGACTTTTGCTGCTCAAATAGCTACTCTTCCCATTTTAATTTTTAATTTTGGTAGAATTTCATTAATATCTCCTCTTGCTAATTTATTGGTTGTTCCTATTCTTCCTTTTATTATGACGCTTGGTTTGATTTTTAATTTAAGTGTATTTGTTTTTTTAGGAAAAGTGCTTGTTTGGCCAGCTTATTTTGGTTTTACATATATTGTTAGATTAACTGAGTTATTAGCTAAAATTCCTTTTGCTTCTATTAATATTAATGTTCATTTTGGTTTTTTAATTTTTTATTATGTATTGTTGGTTGGGTTTGTTTGTTATAAAAAAACTCGGAAATTAATCCGGATTTGAATTTTTATGATTTATTTATTAAACAATAAAACAAAAATAAATATATTAATAGGATTGTTTTTATTAACAATCCTTATTTGGTTTTTTGTTTTTTATGAAAATAATCAAGATTTAAATATTTCTTTTTTTGATGTTGGTCAAGGTGATAGTGTTTTTATAGAATTAGGTGATAAACAAATATTAATTGATGGCGGGCCCAATTCTAGTGTTTTAGAAAAACTTGGCAGAGACATGGCATTTTATGACAGATATATTGATTTAATTGTATTAACTCATCCAGAATCTGATCATATTACTGGAATAATAGAAGTTATTAAAAGATATGATGTTGGTGCAATAATATTTACTGGAATTAAAACAGATACAAATCAGTATGAAGAATTTTTAAGTATTATTGAGAAAAAAAATATACCAATATATATTGGTATGCTTGGAGGAGAAATAGAATTTAATAATGCATCTTTAAAAATTCTTTATCCTTTTGAGTCTTTGTTGGGTAAAAGGGTTTCTAAGGTAAATAATTCTTCTATTGTTAGCATGTTTAACTATAAAGATATAGATGTCTTATTTACTGGAGATATTGAGAAGGTTGTTGAAAAAGAATTAATTAATTCTGGATTAGATTTAAGAGCTGATATTTTAAAGGTTGCTCATCATGGTAGCAAGTCGTCTTCTGATGAGGAATTTTTAAAAGCTGTTAATGCTTCTTTGTATATTATTCAAGCTGGTAAAGATAATAAATATGGCCATCCACATCAAGAAGTTATTGATAGGATGGCCAATGTTTTAGTTACTGGAGTATTTGGGGATGTTGACTTTAAGTTTTGAGCATTTTTTCTATTTCTTTTTTATTCACAGAAATATCTATTTTACCTGCTGTTTTTTCGTTTTTTTGTACTTCTATGAAGACTCTTTTTGCATTTTCTGAACCTCTAGCTACAACATGAATAATTTTTTCTGATTTTTTTAAAATAATATCATCTGATATTGATATGAAAAATTCCACGATTTCTTTTTTTGTCATCCTGCTTGTTGGTATGGAGAATATTGCTCCACCAGCTTTTTCAATCATTCCAAGTATTTCTGCATTTTGGAATCCAGATCCATCAATTTGATTTTCCATTTAATTACTCCTTAAAAGAACTTGAATTTTAATTTAACATAACAAATATTTTATGTCAATGATGTTCCAACAATTATTTTAAACAACCAAAATATTACTGGAACCAAGTATTTAAATAAAAAGAATATAAAGAACAATACAACGATTAATCCATAACGCTCTAATTCAAATGAAAGTCTTTGATATTTATATGGTAATGCTGAAAACAATATTTTAGAACCATCTAATGGAGGAATAGGAACTAAATTAAATACAGCCAATAAAAGATTAATAATTACTATATATACAAATATTTGAATTAAACTTTGAGTATGCACTGTATTAGCAAATGGAATAAATCTTAATGCTAATCCAAAAACTAATGCTATTAAAATATTAGATCCTGGGCCTGCTCCTGCAACCATTGCTGGACCCCATTTTTGATTTTTTAAATTATTTGGATTATATGGAACTGGTTTTGCCCATCCAAATAAAAAAGGACTAGAAGCTATTAAAAGAAAAATCGGAATTATTATTGATCCCCATATGTCTAAATGTTTTATTGGATTTAAAGTTAAGCGACCTGCGTATTTTGCTGTTGGGTCGCCCAAATGATTAGCCATTGCACCATGAGATACCTCATGAATAACAACTGACATTAAAAGTATTGCTATTTGTATAATTAATATTATTGGATCCATTGATTATTTTTTTTTAATGTGTTAATCTCATTTTATGTCTAGAGTTTGTACAATCTGTGAAAAGAAATCGATTATGGTTACAAAAAGAAAGAAGCTACGAAGTAATTATAACCCGACTATAAAAAAAAGAAAATACCCAAATTTACAATGGGTTAAATTAGATGATGGTAAAAGAGTAAAAGCTTGTACAAAGTGTATTAAAGCAATAAATAAGAAAAAATAAGATTGACTATCATTTAAATAATTGTTATTCTCTTTACATAACTCAATAAACTTGAGAATATTTGTTTAATATATGCCTACAATTCATCAATTAATTAAAAAGCCTAGAAAAAGAGGTATTAAAAAACCTAAAGCACCAGCCCTTAGGAAGGGTTTTAATGTTAAAAAAAATAAACCTACTAGGTATAGATCTCCATTTAAAAGAGGGGTGTGTATAAGGGTTTATACCACAACTCCTAAAAAGCCTAATTCAGCTTTGCGTAAAGTAGCTAGAGTTAGATTAACAAATGGAATGGAAGTAACAGCATATATTCCTGGTGAAGGACATAATTTGCAAGAACACTCTGTTGTTGTAATTAGAGGCGGAAGGGTTAAAGATTTACCAGGTGTTCGTTATCATGTTGTTCGTGGTGTTTTAGATACAGAAGGTGTTTCAGGAAGAAAACAACAAAGGTCAAAATATGGTGCTAAAAAAGGTAGTGGTATTTCTAAGGCTACTAAAGCAGAAAAGTCTGCTCCAGTTGAAGAGCTAAAAGAATCATGAGAAGAAAAAAAGCAATTAAAAAGCAAATAGCTCCAGACCCAAAGCACAATAGTGAGTTAATTGCTAAATTTATTAATAATATTATGAAAAGCGGCAAAAAATCAATTGCTCAAAATATTTTTTATACTGCTCTTGATATAGCTAAAAAAAGTTTAAAAAAAGAAGAAGTCTTAGAAATTGTTGAAAAAGCTATTTTAAACACATCTCCTTCTTTAGAGGTAAAATCAAGAAGGGTTGGTGGAGCTAATTATCAAGTTCCTTACGAAGTAAGGGGAGACAGAAAAGAAGCTTTAGCAATGCGTTGGATAATTAGAGCTGCTATGAAGAAAAAAGGAAAATCAATGGCTGAAAAATTAGCTCAAGAATTAATTGATGCATTTAATAATGAAGGAGATGCGGTTAAGAAAAAACAAGAAACTCATAAAGTAGCTGAGGCTAATCGTGCTTTTGCTCACTTTGCTTGGTAATATGCCTAGAGAATATCCAATTGAAAAAGTTAGAAACATTGGGTTTATTGCCCATATTGACGCAGGTAAAACAACAGTTACTGAAGGTATTTTGTATTTAACAGGAAAAACACATAAAATTGGAACAGTTCATCAAGGTGATACTCAAATGGATTGGATGGAACAAGAAAGAGAAAGAGGTATTACTATTACTTCTGCTGCTACAACTTCTTTTTGGAGCCCAAAGCATTATAAGGGTGAAAAGCATCGTATTAATATTATTGACACACCTGGTCATATAGATTTTACTGTAGAAGTACAGCGTTCTCTAAGAGTATTAGATGGCGCTGTTGTTATTTTCGACGGTAAAATGGGCGTAGAGCCACAATCAGAAACTGTTTGGAGACAAGCTGATGGATTTGAACTGCCTAGAATGTGTTTTATTAATAAGATAAATCAAACAGGTGGTGATTTCTATAAATCTCTAGATTCTATTCGTGAAAGATTAAGTGCTAATGCTTATCCAATTCAAATACCTATTGGTTTTGAAAAAGATATTATTGGTATTATTGACCTTGTTAAAATGAAAACATATACTTATTCTGATTTTAAAGATAAAGAATTAAATGAAGGAGAAATTCCTGAAGACTTAAAAGAAAAAGCAGAAAAATTTAGACATGAACTTTTAGAAAGAGTTGTTGAATCAGACGATGCTTTAATGGAAAAATATCTTTTAGGTGAAGAAATTTCTGAAGATGAATTTGTTAAAGCAATTAGACAATCTACATTAAAAGGTGATTTTTTTCCTATTTTAGCAGGAGATGGTCGTGGCGTTATTGTAGAAACAATATTAGATGCAGTTCTTAATTATCTTCCTTCTCCTGGAGAATTACCCCCAGTTGAAGGAGAAGATCCAAAAACAGGAGAAAAAATTACTCGTTCTACTTCTGAAGATGTGCCTTTTTCTTCTTTGGCTTTTAAGGTTGCAACTGATCCTTTTGTTGGTAATTTAACATATTTTAGGGTTTATTCTGGAAAATTAGAAGCAGGATCATACATTTTAAATTCATCTAATGGAAAAAGAGAAAGAATTGGTCGTATTGTTAGAATGCATGCTAATCATAGAGAAGAGGTAAAAGAAATTTATGCTGGTGAAATTGGTGCTATAGTTGGCTTAAAAGGAACAACTACTGGTGATACTCTTTGTGATCCAGAACATCCAATTCTTTTAGAAAAAATTGATTTTCCAGATCCTGTTATATACATTTCAATTGAACCAAAAACAAAAGCTGATCAAGAAAAAATGGGGTTAGCTTTAAAACGTTTATCTGATGAGGATCCAACATTTAAATTAAGAACAGATGAAGAAACTGGTCAAACAATAATTTCTGGTATGGGAGAGCTTCATTTAGAAATTATTGTTGATAGAATGAAAAGAGAATTTAAAGTAGAAGCTAATATTGGTCGTCCACAAGTAGCTTATAAAGAAACAGTCAATGGAGAGGCAGAGGCTGAAGGAAAATATATTCGTCAAAGTGGTGGTCGTGGTCAATATGGTCATGTTTGGTTAAAAATTGAACCAAAAGAAAGAGGTGAAGGATTTGAATTTATAGATAAAATTAAAGGTGGAATTATTCCTGCAGAATATATTCCAGCTATTGAAAAAGGTATTAAAGAAGCAGCAACTAAAGGTGTTTTAGCTGGTTATCCAGTTGTTGATTTTAAAACAACCCTTTATGATGGTTCTTTTCATGATGTAGACTCTTCTGAATCCGCATTTAAGATTGCTGGATCCATGGCATTCCAAGCTGCAGCTAAAAGAGCTAAGTTAGTATTATTAGAACCAATTATGAAAGTTGAAGTAATAATTTCTGAGGACTTTTTAGGAGATATTACTGGTGATTTAAATTCTAAGAGAGCTAGGATTGAAAAAATGGAAGACAGAAACAATATTAAGGTTATTGATGCTTTAGTTCCTTTGGCTGAAATGTTTGGTTATGCCACACAGATTCGTTCTATGTCTCAGGGTAGAGGATCATTTACAATGGAATTTGATCATTATGAGAAAGTTCCTGCAAATGTAGCTCAAAAGGTTATTGAAGGGAAAAATTAGTTAATTCACTTGACTGATAATTAAATTTCCTTTAAACTTATATTAAGAAATAATAATTAAGGGTAAAGGTAGCAGTATTTAAGAAATATTGTATGTTTCTTTTCTCCTGTTGCTTTAATCTAAAAATATGGCAGAAAAATTTGAAAGAACAAAACCACATGTCAATATTGGCACTATTGGCCATGTTGATCATGGAAAAACAACTTTAACTGCAGCTATTCTTAAACAATTGGCTGCAAAAGGTTTTACAGCTTCAAGCAAAAACGTTGATCAAATCGATAGTGCCCCAGAAGAAAGAGAGCGTGGAATTACTATTGCTTTGGCACACGTTGAATATGAAAGTGAAAAAAGACACTATGCTCACATTGATGCACCAGGTCATGCTGACTATATTAAAAATATGATCACAGGAGCAGCTCAAATGGATGGAGCAATTTTAGTTGTTTCTGCTGCTGATGGCCCTATGCCACAGACCAGAGAACACATTCTTTTGGCTAGACAAGTTGGTGTTCCATCTATTGTTGTATTCCTTAATAAGACTGATCAAGTAGATGATTCTGAATTAATCGATTTAGTTGAAGCTGAAATTAGAGAGCTTTTAACTAAATATGAATTTGATGGTGAAAAAACTCCAGTAATTAAAGGTTCTGCTTTAAAGGCATTAGAAGCAAGCTCTCCAGATTCTGAAGATGCAAAATGTATTTTTGATCTTATAAAATCTGTTGATGAATTTATTCCAGAACCAAAAAGAGAGACTGACAAACCCTTTTTAATGCCTATTGAAGATATCTTTTCAATTGAAGGAAGAGGTACTGTTGTAACTGGAAAGATTGAAAGAGGTATTGTTAAGGTAAATGAAGAAGTTGAAATTATTGGCTTAAAAGATACTCAAAAAACTGTTGTAACTGGCGTTGAAATGTTTAACAAATCTTTAGATGAAGGACAAGCTGGTGATAATGCTGGTATTCTTTTAAGAGGCGTTAAAAAAGAAGATGTTCAAAGAGGCCAGGTTATTGCAAAGCCTGGATCTGTTACTCCTCATACTGAATTTGAGGGTGAAATATATGTTTTAACCAAAGAAGAAGGTGGTCGTCACACCCCATTCTTTAAGAGTTACAAACCTCAGTTCTATATTCGTACAACTGATGTTACTGGTGAAGTAATTGCTTTACCAGAGGGAACTGAAATGGTTATGCCTGGCGATACAGTAAAAGCAACTGTTAAATTGATTGATCCAATTGCCTTAGAAGAAAAACAAAGATTTGCTATTAGAGAAGGTGGTAAAACAGTTGGTGCAGGAGTTGTAACTAAGATTATTAAATAAGATAATGATGATATTAAAACAAATATATTCGGATTAAAAATTCGAATATATTTGTATAATCATGGTAGAAAAAAAGAAAGAAATTGAAGACGACAAAATAAAGCAGCGTCTTAGGATAAAAATTAAAGCATTTGATCATAAGATCGTAGATCAATCAGCCCGTCAAATTATTGAGACAGCTGAGAGATATGGTGCTGAGGTAATTGGTCCTGTACCATTACCAACCAGGATTGAAAAATATACTGTTGCTAGATCTAGTTTTGTTCATAAAAAAGCTAGAGAACAGTATGAAATGAGAACCCATAAAAGATTGATTGATATTTTAAATCCTGTACCAAAAATTATTGATGCCTTAATGAACCTAAATTTGCCTGCTGGTGTAGATATTGAAATCAAAATGTAGGCATTTAATTATGCGAATTATTTTTTCAAATCCAATTGTATAACATTGGACTTAAGTCAGGCATTATTAAAGCCAGGCTAGTCCTGGTTTTAAATTATATGAATTTTATTCTAGGTAGAAAATTAGGAATGACACAGATATTTATTAATGGGAAAATCGTTCCAGTAACCGTTGTTAAAGCTGGTCCTTGTTTTGTTACTCAAATAAAAGCAGAAAAAGATGGTTATACAGCCGTTCAAATTGGTTTTGAAAAAGCTAAAGAAAAAAAATCTTTAAAAGGTAAATCATATAAACATTTAAGAGAGTTTAGACTAGATAAAACAGATTTTAAAGTAAAAGATAAGATTAAGGTTGATTCTTTTAAGGTTGATGATAAGGTTAAGGTTTCTGCTATTTCCAAAGGAAAAGGATTTCAAGGAGTTGTAAAAAGACATGGATTTAGCGGCGGACCTGCTTCTCATGGACATAGACACGTTTTAAGAGCGCCTGGTTCTATTGGATCAGCTTTTCCAGAAAAGGTATTTAAAGGTAAAAAAATGGCTGGTCATCTTGGCCATGAAAGAGTAAGCGTTAAAAGTCTTAAAGTAATTTCTATTAATGAAAAAAGTAATTTGATTTCTATTAAAGGTGCTATTCCTGGCCCAATTAATGGATTGGTTGAGATAAAGTCATGAAAAAAGAGGAGCCGTTAAGCTCCTCATATGTTCCATTTTAATTAAATGTTTTGTTCTTGAATACGCAAAATTCTTTTTTCTGTTTTAGATATTTCTTTCTTGACTCTTTCTGTTTCTTTTTCTGTGTTTCCATGATCTAACAACCTAGATTCTAAAAGTATAATATAATTATTAATTCCCATTATTTCTTCTAATCGATCTGTATTATCAGTTTTTATAGCCTCTTCAATCATAGGTTCTATTTGTCCAGAAAAAAGTTTATGTATTTGTCTGGTTTTTGCTTCTCTAATAATTCTTTTCTTTTTTTCTCTTTGTTCTTCTATACTTACTGATCCCGTCATTATTAGAATAACCAAAATCATTAAACCCCAAAAAATTGCAATAAATATCATAATAACCTCCTAAACTTATTTTATATAATACTAATACATAAAATTAAACATGTCAAGTTTAAACGCAAAAACAATAAACATGCAGGGTGAAAAGGTTGGTGAGATTAAGCTGCCTGCTGAGATTTTTGGTTTAGAAATTAAGCATGATTTAATTTATCAAGCTGTTATATCTCAAAAATCTAGCAATCGTATTCCTTATGCTCACACAAAAGATAGATCTGAGGTTAGAGGTGGTGGTAGAAAGCCTTGGCGTCAAAAAGGAACTGGTCGTGCTCGTCATGGATCTACTCGTTCTCCAATATGGATTGGTGGTGGAGTAACATTTGGTCCAAGAAATGAAAGAAATTTTGATAAAAAAATAAATAAAAAGGCTAAAAGAAAAGCATTACTTATGGTTTTTTCTTCTAAGTTTAGAGATAAAGAATTAATTGTTGTAGACAAATTAGAATTAGAAAAAGGTAAGACCAAAACAATCGATTTATTTATTAAGAAAATAATTAAAAAGCCTAATGCATTAATTATTAGTTCTAATAAAAATGTAATTAGAGCAAGTAAAAATCTTCCTTATTTAAAAACAATAGGTATTAATAGTTTAAACGTAATAGATTTACTTTCATTTAAATATTTAATATTATCTCAAGAATCAATTAAAAAAATTAAAGAAACATATGTCAGCTCTATTTGATTTTTTAAGAAAAAAACCTAAAAAGGTTGAATCTAAGATTGAAGAACCTAAAAAGGTTGAAAAAAAGATTATTGATAAAAAAGAATTCAAAAAGACTTCCATAACTCCTAAAAAGAAAAAAGGAGATGTTTATAGAATTCTTAAAGAGCCACATATTAGTGAAAAATCTACTTTTTTATCTGATCAAGGTAAGTATGTTTTTAAAGTTTATCCTGGAGTTAATAAGATTCAAGCTAAAAATGCTATTCAAAACCATTATGCAGTAAAGGTTAAAGATGTTAATATTATTAACATTAAATCAAAAACAAGAATGTTAAGAGGCAAAAAAGGAACTAAGACGGGTTATAAAAAAGCAATTGTTACTTTAGAACAAGGACAAAAAATTGAAATAATGCCACATTAATATGAAAATATATAAACCAACAAGTCCAGGTCGTAGAAATATGACAAAAGCAAGTGATAAACAGCTTACTAAAAAAGCCAAGCCTTTTAAAAAACTTTTAAAAACAAAAAAATCAAGAGCTGGTCGTTCTAAAGAAGGCACAATTACCGTAAGACACAGAGGTGGTGGTCATAAGAAAAAATACAGAGTAATTGATTTTAAAAGACAAAAATTTGGAATTCCAGGAAGAGTTATTTCTATTGAATATGATCCTAATAGAACTTGTTTTATAGCTTTAATAAATTATATTGATGGTGAAAAAAGATATATTTTAGCTCCTCAAGAATTAAAAGTTGGAAATGAAATTATTACTAATGAAAAAACTCCTTTAAAACCAGGCAATAGAATGATGTTAAAAAATATTCCTTCAGGAACATTTGTATATAATATTGAATTAATTCCTGGTCATGGTGGTAAAATAGTAAGATCTGCTGGTAATTCAGCTCAAATAATGTCTGTTGAAGGCAATCATGCACAAATATCTTTGCCTTCTGGAGAAGTTAGAATGATTCCAATAAAATCAATGGCTAGTATTGGCGCTTTAAGCAATCAAGAACATATGTTTGAAAACATAGGTAAGGCAGGTAGATCTCGTTGGAAAGGGAAAAGACCAACAGTTAGAGGATCTGCTATGAATCCAGTTGATCATCCGCATGGTGGTGGTGAAGGTAGGTCTGGAATTAGTCTTCGTTTGGGTCCTAAAACTCCCTGGGGAAAACAAGCTTATGGTGTTAAGACTCGTAGACCTAAAAAATATTCAAATAAATTTATAATTAAACGACGTAAAGGAAAAAGATGAGCAGATCACTAAAAAAAGGTCCATATATTGATGAAAAGCTTTTAATTAAAGTTTCTAAATTAAAACAAAGCGATAAGGTTGTTATTAAAACCTGGGCTCGTTCATCTTCTGTTTCTCCAGAAATGGTTGGATTTACTTTTGGAGTTCACAATGGTAAGATTCATATTCCTGTATTTATTACCGAAGATATGGTTGGTCATAAATTAGGTGAATTTGCTGCTACACGTAAGTTTGTAAGACATGGTGGTAAAATACAAAAAGAAATAGAACAAAAGGCTAAGGATAATAAATAATATGGAAATTAAAGCAAAAGCTAAATATTTAAGAAATGCACCACGTAAAGTAAGATTGGTTGCTGATTTAATACGTGGCTTAGATGTTAAAGAAGCAGAAACACAACTTAAGTTTTTAAATAAAAGAGCTGCTGAGCCAGTTTTAAAATTATTAAATTCTGCTTTTGCTAATGCTAAAAATACATATAATTTAGAAAAAGATTCTTTGTTTATTAAATCAATTATGGTTCATGAAGGCCCTCCCTTTAAAAGATGGAAACCAGTTTCTAGAGGAAGAGCTTTTGAGGTTTTAAAAAGAACTAGTCATATAGATTTAATTCTAGGAGTTAAAGAGGGTGTTAAAATTGAAAAGAAAAAACAAGAAAAAAAAGTTGTTGAGCCTGTTAAGATTGAAGAAAAGAAAAAGCAAGTTATTGAAAAAGCTCCCAAAGAGATTAAACAACATAAAAAATCTAAAAGTTTAGCTAAAAAAATATTTAGACGTAAGTCATTTTAATTATGAGTCATAACGTACATCCAAAAATATTTCGTATAAAAAACATTGGTGATTGGAAATCACAATGGTTTGGTAAAAAGAATTTTAAAGATAATCTAGAACAAGATTATTATATTAGAGATTTTATAACTAAAAAACTTAAACAAGCTGCTCTTGATGAAGTAATAATTAGAAGATCAGCTAATTCTGTTCAGATTGTTATTAGAGCAGCTAGACCAGGAATAATTATTGGTAGAAGCGGTGCTGGAATACAAGATTTGAAAAAAGAATTAATTAAAAAAGTATTTAAAGGAAAAATTAAAGGCATAACTATTAAATTAGATGTTGAAGAAATACGCAAAGGAGATATTTATGCTAATATTGTTGCTCAAGGCGTAGTTGAACAATTAGAAAGAAGAATGCCTTTTAGAAGAGTTTTAAAACAAACAATTAGCAAGGTAATGCAAAATCAAGAAGCAATGGGAATTAAAGTTTCTGTTGCTGGTCGTTTAAATGGTGCAGAAATGGCTAGAACAGAGTGGTTAAAAGAAGGCAAATTACCTCTTCAAACAATTAGAGCTAATATTGATTATGCTCAGGTTAATGCTAATACTACTTATGGTGTTATTGGCGTTAAGGTCTGGATTTATAAAGGAGAAACTTTTGAATAAATATGTTACAGCCAAAAAAAGTAAAACATAGAAAATGGATGAAAGGACGTAGAAGAGACAGAAAGATTACTAAGTCTGGCTCCGAAATTAAATTCGGAAGTTTTGGACTAAAAGCTCAAGGGTCAGCCTGGATAACCTCTAGACAAATAGAAGCTGCTCGTAGATCAATGACTAGATATGTTCAAAGAGGTGGTAAGATTTGGATTAAAATTTTTCCAGACAAACCAATTACTACTAAAGGAGCTGAAGTTCCTATGGGTGGTGGTAAGGGAAGCATAGATCATTATGCTGTTCCTGTTGCATCTGGTCGTATTATGTTTGAAATGGATGGTGTAACAGAAGAAATAGCTCGTGAAGCAATGAGAAGAGCTGCGCATAAATTACCTGTTAAAACTAAATTTGTAAAAAGATGAAAATTAGAGAATTAAGACAAAAATCAGATTCAGAATTAAAAAGAACCCTTATTGATTTAAGGGACAAGCTTAGAGAATTAAGATTTAATTTAGCTGGTGGAAAAGTAAAAAATATTAAAGAAGTTCATCAAGTTAAAAAAGATATAGCTAAAATATTAACTTTATTAAACAATGGAAAAGAATAAAAGAACATTAAAAGGTATTGTTGTTTCTGATAAAATGGATAAAACCATTGTTATTAGTGTTGAAACAATAAAAGAACATCCTAGGTATAAGAGGAGATACAAGACAGCTAAGAAGTATAAAGCACATGATCCAGAGAATAAGTATAAAAAAGGTGATAAAGTTGAAATTATTGAATCTAAGCCTATTTCAAAAGATAAGAATTGGATTGTGAAATAAAATGATACAATTTGGAACAAATTTAAAAGTAGTTGATAATACTGGTGCTAAGCACATCAGAGTTATTAAAGTACTTGGGGGAAGCAAAAGAAGATATGCTCGTGTTGGAGATATTGTTGTTGCTTCTGTTAAAGTAGCTGAACCAAGAAAAACTGTTAAGAAAAAAGATATTATTAAAGCTGTAATTGTTCGTCAGAAAAAACCTTTGCGTCGTGAAGACGGTTCATATATTAGCTTTAGTGAAAATGCAGCAGTAATTGTTGATGGATTTATTCCTAGAGGTAATAGAATTTTTGGACCAATTCCAAGAGAATTAAAAGCTAGAGGATTTGTTAAAATAGTTTCTTTAGCTAAAGAAGTATTATGAAAATTAAAAGCGGAGATACAATTTTAGTTATTTCAGGAAAAGACAAGAAAAAAACAGGTAAAGTTGTTCAAGTTTTTCCTGAAGCAAAAAAAATAATGGTTGAAAATATTAATATTGTTAAAAAACATGTTAAACCTAAAAGATCAGGCGAAAAAGGACAAAAAGTAGAAGTTCCTCGTGCTTTTAATATTTCTAATGCAAAATTAATTTGTCCTAAGTGTAAAAAACCTACAAGAGTTGGATATACTTTAGTTAAAAAAGGTAAAGAAAAAAAAGTAAGGACATGTAAAAAATGTAAACAAGAAATAGAATGAATAATTTAAAGAAAAAATACATAGAAGAAGTTGTTCCAAAAATGAAAGAAAAATTTGGATATACAAATATATTATCTGTGCCCAAAATTAAAAAGACAGTAGTTAATATTGGTATTAATGTTGATATTTCTAAAGATAAAAATATTTTAGAAGACATTGCTAAGAATTTAGCATTAATTACTGGACAAAAACCAGCACCAAGACAAGCAAAAAAAGCAATTGCTGGATTTAAAATTAGACAAGGAATGACTCTTGGTTTAAAAGTTACACTAAGAGGTTATCGTATGTATGATTTTCTTTCACGATTAGTAAATATTGTTCTTCCAAGAACAAGAGATTTTAGAGGATTAAATCTTTCATGCGTTGATCAATCAGGAAATTTGAATATTGGAATAAAAGAGTGTATAATTTTTCCTGAGATATCTCAAGAAAAAATCAAGAAAAACTTTGGCTTGGAAGTAAGCATTGTAACTGACTCTAAGTCAAAAGAAGAATCATTAGAATTATTTAATTTATTAGGTTTCCCTATAAAACATGGCTAGAAAATCTGAAATAGCAAAGGCAAACAAAAAACCAAAATTCTCTACTAGAAAAGAGAGAAGATGTTTTAAATGTGGTCGAAGACATGGCTATATGAGAAAATTTGGTTTATGTAGAATTTGTTTCAGAGAAATGGCTAATAAAGGTGAAATACCTGGTATTACAAAATCTTCATGGTAGATCCAATATCCGACATGTTAACAAGAATTCGTAATGCACAAGCAGTTGATCATAAAACTGTAAGTTTTTCTTTTTCTAAAATTAAATATGCTTTAGTTGAAATTTTAGAAAAGCAAGGATTTTTAGCTGGAGTTACTAAAAAAGGAAGAGGAATTAAAAGAGAAATAGAAGTTAGTTTAGGAAAGAATAAGTTAAATTTGAAAAGAATAAGCAAACCAGGACAAAGAATTTATGCAAGCAATAAAGAATTAAATAAGCTTTCAAAAGAACGTGGTTTAATAATCTTATCAACTTCTCAAGGATTAATGACACTTGGCGAAGCTAAAAGAAAAAATATTGGAGGAGAAGTTTTGTGTAAAATTTATTAATATGTCTAGAATAGGAAAACAACCAATTATTATCCCAGACAATATTGATGTAAAAATCAATGATAATTTGATTTTAGTTAAGGGACCAAGAGGTGAGTTGCAAGAAACAATTCATCCTGATGTTTCTGTTGAAATTAAAGATAAAGAAATTATTTTAAAAAATAATAACAATTCTGCTATTTGGGGAACAATGAGATCATTGATTTTTAATTTAATTAAAGGTGTTTCTGATGGATTTGAAAAAAAACTAATTTATGAAGGTGTTGGTTATAAGGCTATTCTTCAAGGAAAAAAATTAGTTTTAAGTTTAGGATATTCTCATCCTATTGAGATCGAAGCTCCTCATGGAATTGAATTTAAAATTGAAAAAAACACAATTACTATTTCTGGTATTAATAAACAATTAGTTGGTCAAGTTGCTGCTGACATAAGGTCTAAAAGAAAACCTGAACCATACAAAGGAAAAGGTATTCGTTATGAAAACGAGATAATTAGAAGAAAAACCGGCAAAAAAGCAGCAGGTTCTGAATAATATATGAGAATTCAAAGACACAAAAGAATAAGAGGAAAAATTAAAGGTACTTCTAAAGTTCCTCGTCTTTGTGTTTTTAGATCTAATAAACATATTTATGCTCAATTAATTGATGATGATAAGGGAATTACCATAGCTTCATCTAAGGGAGATGATCCTAAAAAGGTTGGTAAATCAGTTGCAGAAAAAGCAATTGAGAAAAAGATTTCCAAAATTGTTTTTGATAGAGCAGGATTTAGATATCATGGTCGTATTAAGGATTTAGCTGATTCTGCTAGAGAAGCAGGATTAAAATTTTAAAATTATGGAAGATAAAAAAGAAATAAAAAAAGAAGATTCTAAAAAAAAGGTTTTTGAAAAACCAAGATTTCAAAGAAAGCCTTTTGTTAAAGAAAAGCAAGAATTTGATCAAAAGCTTTTAGATGTAACTAGAACTGCTAGAATGGTAGCTGGTGGTCGTAGATTTAGTTTTCGCGCTGTAGTTGTTATTGGTGATAAAAATGGTAGAGTAGGCGTTGGAGTGTCTGGAGGCAAGGATGTAAGCATTGCAGTGGAAAAGGCGGTTAAACAAGCTAAAAAGGATTTGATTAAGATTTTAATAACTAAAAATGGTTCTATATCTTTTAAGGTAGAAGCTAAGTATGGTGCTGCAAGAGTAATGTTAAAACCAGCTGCTAGAGGTAGGGGCGTTATTGCTGGTGGAACAGTTAGAACTATTTGTAATTTAGCTGGTATTGAAAATATTACTGCCAAGATAATTGGTAGGACTAATAATAAATTAAATAATGCTAGGGCCACATTAAAAGCTTTAGATTTATTAGAATAATGCAATTACACGATTTAAGAATTAAAAAGAGCAAAAAGAAAAAACGTGTTGGTCGTGGTGGCAAGCGCGGTACTTATTCTGGTCGTGGCAATAAAGGACAAAAATCAAGAGCTGGTAGAAAAATGAGACCAGAATTACGTGATTTTATTAAAAAGATTCCTAAAAAAAGAGGATATAAATTTAAAGCAGGTCCAAAACCTCAAATTGTTAATTTAAAAGATTTAGAAAAGAATTTTAAAGATGGGGATTTAATTAGTCCAAAAACATTATTTAATAAAGGATTAATTGGTAAATTGGATAAAAAAGGTGTTAAAATATTAGGAGATGGTAAAATTTCTAAAAAACTTGAAATTAAAGATTGTTTAGTTTCTAAATCTGTTGCAAAAGCTTTAGGAATTGAAATTAAACAAAAGCCTGTTAAGAAAAGAAAAGGTAAAAAGCATGTTAAGGAAAAACAAGAAGTTAAGAAAGTTGAAAAAAAGGAAGTAAAAAAATCTGTTGAGAAAAAAAAGATTGTTAAAAAATAAATATGAAATGGTTTAATAAAGTCTTATTATTATTCAAAATCAAAGAACTAAGGAACAAAATAATTTTTGTTTTACTTTTATTGGTAGTTTTTAGATTAGCTGCTAATATTCCCGTGCCTGGAGTTGACACAGAACAACTCAAGGCTTTTTTTGAAGGAAATCAATTATTTGGTTTGATTAATATATTTACTGGTGGAGCAATGAGTAATTTTTCTATTGTTATGCTTGGTTTGGGTCCATATATTACTGCAACGATTATTCTACAGTTATTAACAATGATATTTCCTAAGTTTAAAGAGCTTTATCATGAATCAGGTCCAGAAGGAAAAAAGAAATTTAATCAATATGGAAGAATACTAACCATTCCTTTGGCTGTATTACAAGCTTATTCTATGATTAAATTATTGGGTGGGCAGGGCGTTATTAGTTTTATGTCTCCTTTTGCAATGGTTACTGGAATAATTGTAATTACTGGTGGCGCTATATTTTTAATGTGGTTAGGCGAATTAATATCTGAAAAAGGCATTGGTAATGGTATTTCGCTTTTAATTTTTGCTGGTATTATTGCTGGAATTCCTGCCTCTATAAGGCAAGTTATTGTAACTTATGATCCTTCTCAATTGCCTACATATATTGGATTTTTAGTTGTTGCTATTTTAGTTGTTGCTGGTGTTGTAATTGTTTCTGAGGGTCAAAGAAATGTTCCTGTTGCCTATGCTAAAAGAGTTAGGGGAAGAAGAATGTATGGTGGATTTTCTACTCATTTACCACTAAGGGTTAATCAGGCTGGTGTTATTCCAATTATATTTGCTTTATCCATTATGCTTTTGCCTGGAATGATTGGTAATTTTTTGGTTAATTCTTCTGGATTTGTTGGTAAGATAGGAGGAATGTTAGTTGCTTTTAATGATAATTTGCTTTTATATGGATTAGTATATTTTGTTTTAGTCGTTGCTTTTACTTTTTTCTATACTGCTGTTACTTTTGACCCAAAAGCTATTGCTGAAAACATTCAAAAGCAAGGCGGTTTTGTTCCAGGTATTCGTCCTGGTGAAAATACAGCTGGATTTTTTTATAAGATTTTAAACAGGATTACCTTAGCTGGTGCAATATTTTTGGGTTTGATTGCTGTTTTGCCATTGGTTATGCAATCAGTCACTGGAATGGCTTCTATGGCTATTGGTGGCACAGCTGTGTTGATTGTTGTTTCTGTTGTCTTAGAAACAATGAAACAAGTAGAATCACAATTAACAATGAGAGATTATGAAGGATTCTAAAAACTTTATTTTAATAGGTCCAGCTGGATCTGGAAAAGGGACTCAATCTAAACTTTTATTAAAAAAATTTAAAAGTCTTTATTATGTTTATACAGGAGATCTTTTAAGGAATTTGGCTAAAAAAAACACAATTGCTGGTAAGAAAATTAAAAAAGTTTTAACTTCTGGTGGACTAGTAATAGATGAAATTGCTGCAGCTTTATGGATTAATGATGTTTTATTTAATTTAAAAGAAAATCAAGGAATACTTTTAGATGGATCACCAAGAAGGATAGAAGAATCTATAAATTTATATGATTTTTTTAAGTTTATAGATAGAGTAAAAAATACGCAGGTTTTTGTAATTGATATTTCTTATGAAGAATCAATTAAAAGATTAATAAAAAGAAAAAGAAATGATGATAATGAAAAAGAAATAAAAATGAGATTAGCTTGGTATAAGAAAAATGTTATTCCTGCTATAAATTATTTAAAGAAAAAAGGAATAAAAGTTACAAAGATTAATGGAGAACAATCAATAGAAAATGTTTTTAAAGAGATTTTAAGCAAAATTAAATGATAAGAATATATTCTAAAAAAGAAATAGAAATAATGAAAAAAGGTGGTAAGATTCTAGCTAAGATTTTAAAAAAGGTTGCTCAAGAAGTTAAGGTTGGAAATACTACTAATTATTTGAACAAGATCGCAGAAGATCTTGTTTTTAAGTATGGAGCAAAACCTTCTTTTAAAGGATATATGGGATTTCCTAAATCTTTATGTGTTTCTATAAACGAACAAATAGTTCATGGTGTTCCTGGAAATAGAATTATTAAAGACAAAGATATTGTTGGTTTAGACCTAGGCATTAGATACAAAGGATATTGTACTGACATGGCTTTAACTGTTATTGTTGGAAATCCAGACAAAAAAGTAAAAAAATTAGTTGGTATTACTCAAGAAGCTTTAGAAATGAGTATAGAACAATTAAAACAAGGAAATTACTTAAGAGATATTGGCGCAGTTATTCAAAAGCATGTTGAAAAAAATGGTTTTAATGTTGTTCGTGAATTAGTTGGTCATGGTGTTGGCAAAAACGTTCATGAAGATCCTCAGGTTTTAAATTATGCAGAAGGAGGAAAAGGAATTGAATTAAAACAAGGAATGGTTTTAGCTATAGAGCCAATGGTTGTTATGGGTGATTGGTTGGTTGAAAAAGATAAAGATGGTTTTTGTTATAAAACTCGTGATAATTCTTTGTCTGCTCATTTTGAGCATACTATTGCTGTTGGAAAAGATGGTGGGATAATATTGACAAAGAATTAATTATTTGCTATACTAATTATATGTTCTCTATAAGAGAATAAATTTAATCAAGGAGGCTGACCATGAAAAAGGATATGGTCGGTGATGTGCCGGGTAGTGTGCTTGGCATGTTGGCGGATTTGAATCTTAAACTTCGAGATGGATCAAAGACGCCAAAACAATTGGAAAGGTTTTTAAAAGGATTGAATCCTTTTGAGGGCCTAGACTACTCAATCATTCTTAATGATTGGGAAAAGTTCTTTTTCAAAGTTCATAATTTAAAAGTTGATTTTGCAGGAGTTTCGATTCCAAAAGCGGACGATAATGATTTTTCTTGGTTTGCGTGTAGCCCAGAAAATTTCTCCACAGAACGAGCATTTAGTGGGGGAAAGAAATTATCTGGAAGATGGAAATGGACAAAAGAATCACTCGATGATGTTCTTGATCTGTCTTTTGGTAGAGATTCCAAAAAAGATCCTTATATTGTCCGTTTTCGTGCAAATTTGGAAGCAAATCAAGATGAAACACTCAAAAATCTTTCAGCAGATCAGATTAAAGAAAAAGGCATTAACACAGGAACCTTAAAAGAAAGAATTCTTCTTGGTGATTTTATTCTTTGGAGGTTTAAAAAACATCTTGATATGAAAAGTTGGACTCTTTGCTCTGGCTCGCGTTGTTCTGGTGGCCATGTTCCTAGTGTGGGCTGGAGTTCCGATGATGACGAGTTCAGCGTCATTTACTTTCGTCCTGGTTGTGCTTCTCCGCTTTTGCGTGCCCGTAGAGTAGTTTCTTTTTAGTCTTGTAACTTTTTTCTTAAATTCTTCGGGGTTCGGCCTTGTCCGAACCCCTTTTTTATATATTTTTTTAAATTTGTGTTAAAATTAGGTTGGCTAATATAATCGGTCTTAAATTTAAGATAGCGATTTGCCAATAAACTAAGAAACTGCTTGTTTGATTTTGGTGAAGACATTATTAAAATAATTGCTTCATAAAAAATTTCAGCAAAGAGCTGGTTAACTCAAATAATCTTGATAAAGATTATTGGTGAAACAGGTGGAATCAGACAAAGTATCTGGCTCGCGTTATTCTGATGGCAATGTTCCTAATGTGAACTGGAATTCCGATAATGACAAGTTCAACGTCAATTACTATCATCCTGATAATGCTAATCCGAATTTGCGTGCCCGTGAGAAGTTTCTACAAAAAAGAAATCCCATATTATTGGGATTTCTTTGATAAATACTTTATCCAACCATTTATCATTTTAGAAGATTCTTGTAAATTTGATTCTAGCTCTATGTATGTTTTTCTTGAAATAATATCTAATTCATATGCAATTCTAATTAATCTTTTTATGGTTTCAGTTTTTATTCTGATTGAATTTAATATTGGTGGTTTGTTAATTTTTAATTCTAGAGAAGCATTTATTAGAAAATCGAAAATATTTAAACAAATATTTTCAATTTTTAACCAAATTCCAAAACGATCTTTTTTGGGAATCTTAGAAGATAATAAATATATTTTTTTATAGAATTCACAAAATTTATGAATCAATGGGATGTCAATGTTGTTAATAGTCATAATAATAAAGTTGTTAATAATTATGATGATTTAATAACTTTAGAAAATTTATTCTTATCATGGAAAGAGTTTAAAAAAGGAAAATCAAAAAGAAAAGATGTTCAAGAATTTGAATTTAATTTAGAAGATAATATATTCCAATTGTATTATGAATTAAAAGATAAAACATATAAACATTCTAATTATTCTTCATTTTTTATT